>Ga0307509_10004535_pt1 | contig 19954 bp, 23 predicted proteins | sample 10_EM_MG_FD_202245 | JGI IMG/M metagenome (GOLD analysis project Ga0307509, IMG submission 202245) | Populus trichocarpa ectomycorrhiza microbial communities from riparian zone in the Pacific Northwest, United States - 10_EM | ecosystem: Host-associated > Plants > Roots > Unclassified | place...
ACCTTGGTATACACCCGCCCCCCCCCCCCCCCCCCCCATCTCCATCTTTAGTGAAGAGCAGCAAGAATGTGCCAGATATAATGGATTGAGTGCAGGGGGAGTGTTGTTGCTTAGTCATTGAGATATCCTAGTGGTCATTGGTAGCAGGTCTCTTGAGTTTTCCTAAATCCTCTGCTCCTAGCTCTTCACGTGAATATATCATCTCTTTCGCCTTCCGGCTAACCAATTAGCCTGCCTTGTCTTGCTGTGACTCTCATCTCACTCTTCCTTCTCTCTTGTCCCCATCTACGCCAAAGCCACCTCTCGTGCTTTCTCGCACCCGACTGACCTCCTCACGAACATTCTATCACCGTGCTACTAATCTCACTACGCTCGCCCTGTATCGTTTCTAGCACACGGCATGGCCAGGTCATGATGCACATGTCAGCGTACCGCGAAATCTGTGGCAAAAGATAGGGTAATCAAACCACATACCGGAGACTTCAAGGGAGCGAGAGACTGGAGAACTCCATTCTGCCCGAGAGAGCCAGAGAGGCCCACATTGAGTGGAACGGCAACATACGATGGCATGGGAGAAAGGGTAAGCAGGGCAAGTTGAACTCCGACAGCTTTAACCCGAGACTAAGGAATACAGACAGGCTTTGCCTTACTCAGAGAGGTAGAAAGTACCTACCAGAGAGTGCTATTTCAAAAAAAAACCTAACCATCAACTTCACGAGTGATAATCGATGCATCTGAGTGCTGAAGGCTCGGTGAAGCTTGGAACCAACTTACCAGCGCCCGTTTACCGGTAAGCCATTTCCCGGTCGGCCATGCCCCACTTTTTATTGGCCTCACCATGGCACGTGTAGCAGGCAATGTAGCCTCCGTAACTAGATCAACCATATCCTACATGATCAATTAAACTAGCAAACCCGCAAACAAAAGTGATTGAACAACAACCCAAAAACCACACATACACTCCACCACAATGCACCCGGGGGCCCCTCCGCAAACTCGACATACCGCGATACCATCCACCTAGCACTTCATAGAAACTCCGACATCCTAACCATGGTTGGAGGAGGGAAACATTGGATATCACTCGATGGAGTGGAACTCCCTGACCATTGCTACCACAAAGTTGGACCTTTTCTCCTTTCTCGAGAGAAAACAATATCTTAGTCGTGATTACTAGTACGAAGAACACAAACCGCATCAGCAAAAAAAAAGAAACCCCGTATCTTCAAGATCTTATTCACTTTTGCTATCTTCTACTTCTCCCCCCTCCATCGGCTTCATCTGCCCAATCACAAACTATCCCCTTCCGTCTTATCCTAGATCGCCAATAGCACAGTCCCTACCAGCAGGTCACATCCATTCAGAGGACGCCTTAGTGGGTTAGCCCTTTGCCTTGCACGCCCGGAACATGTATGATACCTGCGCTGGATGGCTATAAAAAACTCTCACACTTTCCATCCTGAACTATAGCTATCTCTCAATTGATTTTGTCGGACTCTGGTATGACTCCCCCCCATGGCTTTAGTCTGAAAGGGGGTATTCAAGTTATTACCTCTGATTCCTAAATGTTTGTTTTCGATCATGGATTTCCTTTCTTTCCTTCTTCTCTCCTCTGAAATTCCTACGGTCCTGCACTCGCTTCTGGGAGTCAGTGCCTGATAACAAGGCCATGGTGACACAATCACCAAGCCAGTGGAAAAACCCCGTCTCATTTTCAGATGGTATGCGGATACCGGCCGCTAGCAACCTCTTGCGGAGTCCCCTATCTAAAGTACCGTATTGATGGCTTACGAAAAGCGAGAATATATAATTGAGGTCTGAGGCCTGAGGAAAGACAACTAAAGAACTCCCCGAAACCATTAAAAATAAGCTGTACAATGAGCCCGTTGTAGGGGGGAAAAGAAATAAGGGGAAAAACGAGCCGATTCAGGGCCCGTGAACGAAAACAACACCCTCCCGGGATTAAACATATCGCACTAATTTACAAGAGAAAGTATAATAATTCCGAATAAAAAACAAAAAAAACGGAAAGCGCCCCCCAGTATAAACCAACGCCAACCCAAAAATTCAACAAAGTCAAATTGCAAACTGAGAATCAACCAAAGCCAAAGGTGAAATAAGAAAATACGCCAACCCTCCCTGCTACCTTACTACCTATCAACTCTCTTACCACCCCTCGGCGTCCCCAAACTCATCACATCTCCGCTCCCCCACTCCTCCATTTCCTCCAGGACCAATCTTCGCTCATCCACGACGAGCCCAATCTCTCTGATAAACTCCTGAGTGATGGACAAAGGCCTACTCTCCCTCTTCCTCGCGACGCGGGCCATTTCCAGGACTTCCTCTGTGCTGGCAGCCATTGTCATAGCCCCGTCTAGTCGGTTGTGGTGGTGTTGGATGCATAAGCTCGTCTTGCTAGTGCCGAACACACTCCCCTCGCCCCTCCCACCTGCTCCAGTGCTGGTGAGGCCTTGTGCGGAGGTAACTTCGCAATATTCTAGATCGAAAGTGTTGGTTCGGGAGCTGGTGTTTAGCTCCGCAATGTGTTTCAGGTCTTCAGGCGGGAAGGTTGGCGTCGGTACTGGTGATAAGTGGAGGTGGTGGCTGCGGTTGTAGGATTTGGCGCATTTCAGGTTCGGGAAGAGGCGGATTAGGACTGCTTTGTAGGTGGGTAGGCAGACGCAGATCATGCCTATGCTGGATTCTAGGGATGTTAGGTTTCCGGAGGTGCTGTCGTTGTCTGGGTTTTGTTAGGATAGCCTGGGGGAGGGGGAGGGAGGTTGATATACAAGTTATGTCATAGCCGGCTCGTGGACCCTGCGCATTAAACCCCATCCTGACGATACTGACAACGCACGCACTGCTTTTATTGCTCGCTGATAGTCAATATTAGTCCGTCCCCTCTTCGTCTTCTCTTCGGAAGCAAGTAGTAAGGACAACCAACAAACTAGCAACAATAAAAATTCCCACAACCCACACCTTCTGCCTCCTAGCCACCGGAACCCCCCACATCATCCAGACTGGGAAAGACAGCAGAACCAAGTCTATGAAAATGTTCCCTGCACAATTGTACCAAGTGAAAACGAACCCGGACAGCCGGCACTCCCCCACGTCGGCGGGAACGCTTAAGTCGTAGGCTTTGTGTATGGGGTCGCACTGGAAGATCCAAATGAGGATTTGAACGAGGTAGTTTAGGAATACGAAGACTAGGAAGATGTGATTTACACGTCGGAAGGCTTGGTCGACGGATATGCGGAGATATAAGAATAAGAGGGAGGCCTTTATTAAGAAGAATTCGAGGTTTATGGGGATGACGACTAGGTAGATTAGCTGTGGAGTACAGGTTAGCTTTGGCGACTAGGAAGGGGGGGTAGAGTGACCCTCGTGTATGTTGGGAAAGCTTCCTCTGGGACGTATTTCCTGTGTGAGCCACCGCCGTGATGGATTGCTACACGATACCATCTGTCAATTCAAGATCAAGCAGTACGACTAAACGCAGAACAAACCAGAAAGAAATATTCCAGTCCGTATAACCATCAACAACTACGGTAACCCTCCCATATCAATCACCATCAGCAACTCTTCTCTTCATTCATCCATCACTTCCAGCCCGAGTGACAACCATCATACATACCCAAGCAATCAAAATGCAAGCTATCCCACGAGTCAGCGAATCGCCCAGGAATGGAAAAGAGAAAAAACGCACTATCATCGTGGCCAAAATGCTTCGTAATCCTACACCTGGAGTAAATCCTCACCCCGATGGCAAAAGAACTCAGGACAAGCAAGCATGCCTGTAACCCCACCATCGACGGCGCCTTGCTATCAGGTCCGTACCCAACAACCATCGTGAAGGTGCCAATGTGGTACGAGCGCAGGTATTCCCAGCTCCCAGGATTGGGATCCGGTAGGAGCAAAAGGGAGGGAGGGGGGTACAAGTGGAAGATGGGCTGGGGACATGGTTGTTATAGTACTTTTATCAACATTATTGGCATCAGGGGATGGTGTGGTACGGTATGTAAAGCACGGCAAGTTAAGCCAGGGGAGAAGGGAAAGAGGGAACACAATTTTTTACGCATGAGGATTCTCATAAAGATCAGCGGGCAGACGTAGTCGAGGTAGAGAAAGGCCCACCATGATACATTGCAACTTACGAACCCCCACGTATCATTCTCTCTCCTCGTACTTTACTGTATCATATATTTTAAGCCGAAAGAGGGAAAAAGAAAAAGAAAAGACGGCACGAGCCGCACCCAACCCACGACGACGGTAACGATACGAGTACTCGTAAAATCCAACCATTCGGGACCCGTGCACACCGAAGGAGGTGTTGTGGGGGGGTTAATTTCTACTATTATTGGTTGGATGGATGAAACGGAGGGAGGAATTGGAGTGTGAACGGGCCTTTTCTGGGTTCGAGTGTTGCGGGATCGGGATCGAGGTGGGATGGGAGATGGGAGATGGGAGATAGGAGGAAGGGAAGGCTTGGTCGGTGGCGGGGATTGAGGTTTCCGATGTCGGACAAAGGCACGATAGCTGCCGGGGCTATGAGAGGGAATGGTCATATTATCTCACTCGAGTTTTCGTCTAACTCTGGACTTTGGTGCTGGCGTCGGCAGTGCTCCCAATGGCCCAGTCCGTCCAAGACGGGGGTGGGGGCCCAGGGAGGAGACATGTGCTGTCTTTGGACGGGTGGGCGGCCGCCGACTGTGGGGCCGGTGCTAGAATCGGCCGGTGCGCCTAGTTAGGTGGGCGCTAGTGCTACGGCAAGTTAGTGTAAAAAAGACTGTGCCCATGCTCGAGTACCGGTACTCATGCCGGTAGGCTTCATTTCTACAAACATGATAATTGATCCAAAAAGGTTTAGCACTGGCACCGTTCCGCCGGGAGGCTGGGGGTACGGTACTGGGTATTGGTATGGTACGGTATTGGTATTTACATGATGATTAATCTAGCCTGCTGCGACTGCTTACCCCTATCTGCCGACCTTCTCCCATACCACTACCGTAGCCCTCTCCTCCCCATCCCTCCCACAGATCACCCCCCTTCCCAAACTCCAAACCCCAGACCCTCCACAAAGACGCCCTAAACGATCCCTTCAAACCCCCCCACCAATCAAACCTCCCAATTCCCACCTCTTCCAGTCTAGGTGAGACATATCGGGACCCGAACTTAAATTTTGTTTGCTTAATTTTGCCATTACCAATTGTGCGGCCCGACGAGTGTTTGCCTGACTTGGTTTGAGATCTCGGATGTGGTGGGTTGGGATGATATCATATTATGGTGGGAAAATGGGGCGTGGGAGGGAGGTGAGCTCCGCTGGGGGGTACTCGAGTAATTACTATATAAAATAGTATGAATATGATGCATCGAAGGAAATGAAAGGAAATACAAAGAGAGACTTGATTGTCTGTTTGCTGGTTTGGAGAGTAAACGTCCTAGACGGAATTCTCTGGTCCCAGGTGTTGATGAGGCGTTGTTTATCGGATACTGGGTTGCCGGGACTAGTCCCGTGCTTAAGCCGAGAATGGAGGATCTCGCGGTAGGCTGCAGTACTATACACTTCAGTAGCACGCTCGAATGCCCGCGAAGCAGTTCGGACATCTTGGCTGAAGCCTCCTTCCTAGTATTCAGAGAGAGAGAGATGCTCCACAGACTTCCCTCCCAACTTCATCAGACCCACCCACCCAGCAGCACCGCACAATACCACACTTCCTATCACTCCCAATTAACCCACCCAACCCCGCAAACCACCACCAATCCCCACATCGCCCCCCTCACCAACCCCACTGCGCCTCCACCCCCATCACCAGTGCTCTGCACAAACCCACCAACCCCACTTCCCCCCCCACTAGCCACAACCCCGCCCTCACTCCCTTCCGCTATCTGCCCAACACTCCAATTCCCGGTATCGTGATCATCATCATCACTAGAATTATGACTCTTGGTGGTTGCGTTTCCAGCAGCTGCCACACCCCGACACTGAGTCCTGAACGCGCAGCAGGCGACGGCGCCGGCGTCATCGTGCCCGCACGTGTAGTTCACCGGACAGCAAACGGAGGGTTCGGAGATTGTGGCGCAGGAGAGGTAGTTTGGTGGGCAGTTCTCGTCGGCGCGGGAGGCCGTGGTTGGGTGGGTGTGGAGCATGGCAAAGAGGAGGGTGGCTAGGAGTAGATGGAGGCGGGAGATGTGGTGGGAAGACATTGCTCGTTTGTTTGATGTTTGTTTTAGTTATGGACGTGCAAAGGCGGAAGGAGGAGGGAGGGGTTGGCGCTGGTGGGATTATATTCAGTAGTCGGGAGGAAAGAATGAAGGGAGAAAGGTTTACGTATGATACTGTAGACCTTCCCCAGCACGACACAGGGTGATGCGCAAAATAAGCTAACAAACCCACGATATCATCAACGTGATACGGCATCATATACCCTGTCTCCCTTCCTACCCCTTGTTGTCACGCCTGCGTTGTCGAAACGACAGCCCGGCCCACCGCCCACCACCCATTGGCCAATCACCATCTTTCAATTCCACCCAACCAATAAGGTTCCATCTACCCGCCTTGTCCCGCATGCTCGCAGCTTATTTTTTTCTTTTTGGTTTCCACAGTTGTGGCAGTACTGCAGTAGAGTGCTGGCTAGTGAATTGGCGGATTCACTGCCAATAGATGAGGTTTTGGGTTGGGATGCAGAAACATAAGTTAGAGATATGGGTATTGGTTTTAAATTGTTGAGGGGTTTTCTATGTTTGATAAGTTGGGATGGATGGAATGGCTGCTTTATTTTTTATTTTTTTATTGAAAAAAAAGGAACAATATTTGGAGGTGAGGAGGTAATTGGAAGTGTTGGCTGGGGGGTCTCTGGGTAGATTGCGTAGGCTTTTTGTCCGGGAGGATTACTTTTTCAGTGTTCTGTTTCTTTGGTCCACTCGATGATCACTAATATCCTCACTAATGTCCTGCTACGGCTACCCACTCTCTAGCATTCTGCCAAACACTACGGACTCAATTTATGCTGCCGGCGTGCACCGGTTCGGAGACGCCAAGGTAATTGAATCTCCGAAACCCATGTTTTCTACTTCCGAGTGATGCCCCATGACGACCTTAATCAGCCTGCCATAATACCAATGTCTACTGAACTCTCCAATTCTCCTAATAGGTTGGGGGGATTACTAACTGGGCTGATGTAATGTCTGGTCTCTTAGGGGGCCTATAAGAAGCCATCTGACAGCCAGGGACGGTAATGATCATCAGGAAAGTGAATAAAGAGGTCAGAAAAAGGCCACGCTTGCGGAAGAAAGGGGAAAAGCGTAGAAAAACGATGTGATAGATTCATGCAAAGACGCTGCACGGCTAGCACTGTAATGGCTAATCATAGAAAACCACGTGCCTGGCTGAGGAAAGGTGGGGGAGGAGTTAGTGCCAGGTTACGAGCACTATATAACGATCTCGCCCCCGGACTAGAACTCCAGATCTATTTTGTCTTCTCCGTCACCTGGGGTGCTGCACTCTCACTGATAAATCTCGGGAGAGGTGGCTTTTGTCTCTTCGGTTTCTTGTTCCCCTATCACTTCTTCCACTTGCCGTTTTCCGCTAAGGATAAGAGCTAAAGTTATGAACTACCGGGGTCTCCAGAGGAGTCGGGCGTGCTGATGGGAAAACCCCCAAGCTCAGTAATGTCTCTGCGAGATGGAATGGCCCAGATTACGAATGAGTAGGAGCTCGTGGCCTCCCGGGCCTTGATAACCGCACCTCGGCGTTTATGATAGAGGTAGAGGGAGAGGAAAGCTGGGATTACGCTACCGCCTTAGCCAACCACTAGGCCGATGGCCTCTACAAGCAACGTTAGAGGATTAGGAGGGGAGGGCGGGGTTAGGGGTTCCGGAGCTGGGGAGATTGAGGAGGATTGTGTTCGGGCGGTGGATGGGATGAAAGGGCACGATGTAGAGAGAGTCCCGATGCGGGAGTGGGGCTTGAGAGGTGTTTAGTGGTGGAGGGCTTGGCATCGGGCGGGGGTGATCTACATTTCGAGAATGCCCAATCGGAGGGCTTAGAAGTTAGATCAAAGGTTGGGTTAGGGATGAGGGAGGAGGGCGGATTAGGACTGGTAGATGGGGTGGAATCTTGAACGCCTGTAGGCGGTGCATCAGCTATTGGCGGGATATTGGTTGTGACTAGTGGTGTCGCTTGGACCGGGTGTGAAATTGTGATAAGGGTTTGGGTGGGAGTGGGCAGACGTCGGCTGAATAGCTACGATTGATGTTGCCTGGACTGGAGGGGGAGTGGGTGGTGGAGCAACAGAAACCGATGTTGGTAGTAGTGGGGGTGAGGGCGCCTCTCTGGGGGGACCTTGGTGAATGACAACGCTTATAACTGGAGGAGCTGGAGCTGTGATTGGAGGTTGGACATCTGTACCCCCGCCTCACCCTTCTTCCTGTTTTTTCGGTCCTCTGCTTTATTGCTACGCGGGATGTCAGGTGCACTATCGCTGCCAGGAGTATCTGGACTATCTAGGGTATCTTGAAGTCTAGGAACCGCAATTTAATATGAAGTAAGTCGTCTGTTCAGCCTATGGGGGGTGGCAAACATACTCGATTTCAATTCTACCCTCAGAATATTCAAAACCATAACCAAAAGGCATTGCGCGGGGGCGACAGAGATACTGTCTATCAAGGGTGATATCTCCCTCTTGGGGTTTTCATGTTAGGTATTTGGCATAACCAGGTACGTACCTCTAGGGTGAGCGATTGGGCAGCAAATACTGCAGAAGGTTTAGAAGGTGCACCCCACGAGCGCCAAGGCCCTCTTCTGCCATGCCCCCATGGGCCTTAATCTGCTGTTTTTAATCATGTACTCGATGCTAAGCATCAATTAGCCACTCTAACTGATTCACAGTCAAAAACTAGGAATTCCCCAGATGCCCAACTTCGTCGCCACAAGGGCGGAGTCCGAGTCGAGGGTGATTGGCGGCGATATCTACGCTAAAACCTAGGCTGATCGGGGCTTCAACTCTCTATTTACTCGAGGTGCCCAATTCGGAAACTCCGGAAGGGGGGCCCGACTCGATTTTATTTCTCGAGTCGAAACCCAAAAGTGCGCCCAAGGGTCAGTTTAAGTGAACCCAAAGTCATAACTGCTATATTAGGATAATCCCGAGTCTCCATCCCCTCATGGTTTAGAATAGTAAGAGGGGCTGGAATCGTAATGGGGAGGAGAGAAATCTTGGATAAGATGCCACACTGAAGAGACAACTAGCTATCACATAGCTGCCGTAGTGTATATAAGGGATCTGACGACCCCTCTACCCCTCCCATAGCCTACTATTATGTCCTGTGCATAGGGCTGTCCTGTGCCCTTTTTAACAAGCCAATTTCCCCACAGATCCTAGTTGTTGGAAGGAAATATAAGGAGAATAATACAGCATCAAATCGAGGATAGCATCATACCGAAATTTCCCGGATCTCACTTGCCCACACCTCTCTGGTTATATCCTACCCTTTCCTGTGCTAAACTATAGGATAGATATTGGATAGTCGAGGATCATAGGTATCCAGTGGAGGCTGGCCTCCTCCACATTGTCATTCGGGGGGATCGAAACAGGAACATGCCTCATCATGTGTTTATCCTTACATGCCTTTCAGAAGTCTGAGACTGAAAGCACCTTCAGCCATGGTATCAACCGTAAACACTAACTTCTCTCTGAAAAACACTCCGAAGCTGCCCTAGGATATTTAACCCTTCTTAGAACGGATTCATGAGTTAAATTTCATCGAATATAAGAGAAATGCGCTGAACGGCTAGGCTGGATTAAAACACACCAAACTTGGCCCCCAAAATAGAAAGAATATGCACGGGGCCATGCTGAGAGGGGGGAACAATGAAGCCCTAGCGTATTTCTCATATATTTGAGTAAATACGGTGCCTGATGATAGTCCAATCCCATACTCGACGTAGGTCCCGAGTGATAATTCGTGACCATCTTGACAGCCGGTGTCTGGTGTGATAACCTACCGTAACCTGGTCCGTCTGCCCTGTTCTTCATTACTTTCCAACAATAAAACCCTCAATCCCCCGACAAACCAAATCGCAGATCTTCAAAGTGCCCGGGCGCAAACCCCTCTCTCATCTGCCCCCTCACCCCCGAAGCCTGGGTTGGCAGCGTCTCTAGTTTAACGGGTAAATGGTATTGAAACCTCCCATAATAAAGTTTGTTCTAGACGTCCCCACGTAGCAACCTCGAAAACCCACCACCTTCCCTCGCTTTAGTACTCTTCCATCCGACCTCACCTACCCTTGCAAGACCGAGAAAGACCAGACGCCACCCCTCTCGCTTACCTAACAATAACGATCCCATCGACCACATCAACCACCACAACCACCACATACCCTCGTCACCACCGCCGCAATCACTAAAAAAACATGCCCCCCGCAAGAGCACTCCTCTTCCCCGCCACGCGGCGCTACCGTTACCGCTACATGTCCAGCAGCAGCAGCAGTCACAGCCACTATGACCCACCAAGTGGATGGTTCCTGAACGTCCCGCCGGGGGAAAAACCCGTGAAGGAGGGGTGGGAGAACGTTTTCTACTGGGGCTTCCTTGGAGGCTTGTTCGCTGCAGGAGTCGCGTACGCGTATAAGCCTGATACCTCGTACGTTTTTTCTCTCCCCTCCCCCGTTTGCTAGAATGGGAGGATGGGTGGGTGGGGGCTGATGATGTGTGAATGTAGCATTCAGACGTGGGCACTTGAAGAAGCTAGGAGGAGATTAGAGGCTGAGGGGATTTTGGAGGATCCATCGAGTACGGGGACTTCGGAGCACAAGATTAGGACTGTGTCTGGACTTGGGCCTGGGGGGAAGGCATAAGGGGTGTTCGCTCGTGGGAGGTTGGTGTTGGATAGATGGATTGGTGGACGGATGCATGGATGGACGAGGGGTGTAACTATTTGGGATTTTTCTTTTTCTTTTATCATATGTTTTCGTTTTTACTAAGCCTTTTACCCTGCAACGGCGAAAACTCAATTGCGTGGTATTTTTTGTTGCGGACGGAGGTTTCTTTTGTTCCTCGTTGGACTGCTGGGTTGTGGGTGGATTGGTTAGACTGGGTAGGGGATCACGGTGTGGCGATCTCTTCTGTAAAAAGGGACAAAAACACAAAAAAAAACAATGAGATGTATCATTTCTATTTGGGTTAGTATGGGTGCTTTCCCGGAATAATGGCTACAGTATCTTACGTCCAAGGAGAAATTGAAAAGTGAATGGAAGAATGAAAAGTTATATAAAATGGTAAAAATCTAATTTCCCCTCAACACCCCACTCCGAAACTGAAGGAAATAAAATGGAAGGAAAAAAAAGGTATCTATTTAGATTAAATTAGAGTTTGTGTTCGGGAATAACATAACTATGGGATTATTAGTTAGTATAATTATTATATCAAAGCGGGGGACGGATGGGCGGGGATAATGACCTCCAATCGCTCTCGACATCTCCGTACTGTCTCTCCTCCATCCACTTCCACAATCTCTCGGCGAGGACACCCGCTTCCTTACCCTCCTGCAGGGGAATCATGATGTCTCTAGGTGTACCACCAATACCGCCATCCCAGGCAATACGTCTGATCGGCGATACAACCGCTGCGGTTCCACTCCCGAAGGCTTCAACCAACCTGCCCTCATCAGCGGCTTTGGCCATCTCACCGACAGTGAATTTGCGCTCGTTGACCTCCCAACCCTCTTTAGTGAGATGTTCCCTCGCAAGCGCAAGGATACAGTCTCTAGTGATGCCTTCGAGAATAGTTCCGTCCAAAGGAGCGGTAACAATTTCCTTCTTGCCTTCAGGAGTGACCCATGCAACGAAGAGGTTCATTGTCCCCACTTCAGTAACATGTCCTTCTTCGCCAAAAAGCCAAAGGTTTTGATGGAAGCCGCGAGATGCAGCCTCGAGTTGGGGAACGATACAAGGGGCATAATTTCCGCCGAGTTTCATGTCTCCAACACCACCGGGCCAGGAGCGGATGTAGCGACTGGTCGCTTCAAGACTGACGGCTTTGAATCCAGTAGGATAATACGGGCCTACCGGGGAAGCGATAACAAATAGCAAAGCGCTCCCCGGTTTGCCCACACCTAAAGTCTTCTGGGTTCCAATCATGGTAGGTCTGAGATAGAGAGAATAACCCCGCTTATCCGGAATGAACCTTTGCTCCAAGTTGACAAATGTGGCAAGACATTTGGTCATCTCCTCAATAGAGAATGCCGGAAGAGCAATGCGAACACAAGATCTATTCAAGCGCCGCATGTTGCTCTGAGGGCGGAACATGCGGATACTGGGCTTTCCATTCACAGTGGAACGATAGGCTTTCATTCCTTCAAAGCACTCGAAACCATAGTGGAAAACACAGGTTGCCGGATCAAGGGAGAGGTTTTGATAGGGAGTTATCCTAGGAGGGGCCCAGCCAGATTGAGCGGTCCACTCGACTGAAAGCATGTGGTCTGCATTCTTTATTGTAAGTTTTCTTGACCGATGTCGCGGTGGGGAAAGCGGGGATACCAGTGAAGTTGCGCCCAAAGATAAGGTCCTCGGGGTTCTTCAGGGCCTTTGGTGTTTGGGTGCGTGTAATGGCCAATTTTGAAGCATCAATGTCGGGGAGGTTAGTTTGAGTGCTGTAGGCTCTCAGAACATGTGGAGTGCGAATCACCCGGAGGAGGGGGGAGCGAAGCATTTCGTGGAATGCTTAGAGATGGGTGGGGAGTTGTGAGGGAAGGGTAGAAGATAGAGAGGAGGGGGGAGGATGGTGGGAAGGGCTGGTGTAGGACTTGGTTGTCAATTGTAGGTGGAAATTGGTGACGGATGTGCTATAGTTCTGCTGCGGCAAACCGGCATTGGGGAAAAATTAGAAAACCTTTCTACGAGAGATTTTTGGACTCCAGACTTCCGTATTGGATCCAAGTATAGTGTGTGTTTGGAGGATTCTGCATTTTGTTATCCGTAGCGTGGAAAAAAAAACAAGACAGACATGAAACCACAAGTTATCTTAGCATCATTAACCCCTTACCTAAGCAATGCTTTCATCTTACAGTACGAGTATTAGCTCACAGGCCCTATTATAACTCGGGATAGAATTGCTCCTATCATCAATAAATTTCCCTACATGATACAGTCATTGTCTGCCCTCTTTTAAGGAATTTTACCTCTATTGACTGGTAGGTATGGTTTCTGGATACGGGACCAATGGGTAAAAGTATCATAAAGCTTTCATTTTACGGGCCTTACCTTTTCAACCCAAGTCTGTCTAGCTTATCGCGAGCGGAACCGCAGATGGAGTTTGAAGGTGGGGGGATTACCGACAATTGCAGGTGGCGCGGGGCTTTGGGCCCTCGAGCCGCCTTCTTAAGTCTTATCATAGGAGAATCCCTTTGCAATGACTCTGGTTTCACTACAATTCTGGTAGTAATAAGCTTTGTTGTAATTATACCTAGGTATACTCTTGCTTCCTTTACTGTGCTATTCGATTCTCCCTGTGAGCGTCGTTCTCGGCATCTGTACTCGAGTAGCTATCAGGTTGCGGAAGCGCCGATGTGGATGCTGCTGCGACTTGCTTGCGTGTTTGCTTGCTCAGCTCAGCCTCCCTTTCCTTCCTTTAATACGGTATCAACTCCTTTTGTACCACCTCAAACTTCATCCCTCCTTATCCTTTAACAGAGAGCTTCGCTCTGGCTTCTCCCGAGGAGACAGAAGATAGTGACAGAAAATGTTCTCGAACGCCCTGAAGTCGTTTACTTCGAATATAACATCAAATTACACACTTTCACCTTCCCCGACCGGCCATTCGGGGCCGTGGAAGATTTATGAGGCAAAAAAAAAGAAAAATCCGAACCAGGCGGTTAGTGTCTTTGTTTTTGAACGAAAATCCCTTGATTCAGGCGGGTCTTCCGGCGGACTTTCTCTTCGTGGGTCCACTTCCAAAGATGGTTTGAGGGCAGCCCAGGACGAAGTGGTCGACCGATTGAAGAGGGAGGCAAGCCTGCTTGCCCGCCTTCGACATCCTTCTATTCTCGAGCTTGTGGAGCCGGTGGAGGAGATGAGGGGCGGTGGGCTGATGTTTGCAACGGAACCGGTTATGACGAGTCTGGCCGTCCTACTTGCTGAGAAGGATGAGGAGGAGCGGAGCAGTGGGGGGAGATATGTTGTCGATGATGGGAAAGGCGGGCGGAAGAGGCGAGAGGTTGAGATTGATGAGCTGGAGATTCAGAAGGGGCTATTACAAGTTGCAAAGGGGTTGGAGTTTCTACATGAGAGCGCTGCGCTTATTCATGGGAATTTAACACCAGAAAGCGTAATGCTTAACGTCAAGGTTGGTCCTTCTCTTCTAACTCCAGTGGATAGGTTGGGGAGCACTGCCATCCATAACCTTTTACAGCTTACTTGAGTAGATGGATTATAGCTAACTTGTTGCAGTCCGACTGGAAGCTCACCTCCTTCTCGTTCACAGTAACGTCTGTCAATCCTCCAAATCCGGCACCCTATGACCCCCGTCTACCACCATTCGTCCAATTATCACTCGATTACGCATCCCCGGACCTGATACTTGATCAGAATTTGACGCCTTCTGCAGACCTGTTCTCTCTAGGTCTGCTGATTGTGGCGCTATACAATCACCCACACCGCTCGCCCTTAGAAACGCATCATGCAACGTCAACATATCGCAGATTGTTGGCTTCTGCTTCTACTACACCAAATAGTGGAAACAACTATCTATCTTCTCGTCCACTCCCACGGCAGCTTGTTGAGACGCTTCTCTCCAGACTGCTAACAAGACGACCGGCGGGTAGAGTTACAGCGCGCGAATTCCAGCAGAGTCCTTATTTCGACAATATACTTGTTTCAACACTGCGGTTTCTAGAAAGCCTCCCAGCTAAAACTCCGTCTGAGAAATCGGCCTTCATGCGTGGGTTACCAAAAGTGCTCCCCCAATTTCCCCGGGGTGTTCTTGAGAAGAAAATCCTTCCAGGACTTGTTGAGGAACTCCGCGACGGCTCAATGCTAGCTCTGGTTCTCCCAAACATATTCCTAATTGTAGAGAGTGCCAGTGCAAGGTTATTCTCCGAGAAGGTGCTCCCGAAGCTGAAAGAAGTCTTCGTGGGTCACATTCCAAGCACAACGGAGCATAAGACCGCTGCTGCAAAGATCGCTGAACGGGAGAGAGAGACTGGGCGTGAAGGCGGGCTAACAGTGCTACTTTCAAACCTGAATATTATCAAGGATAAGACCACTGCAAAAGAGTTTAAAGAGGATATACTGCCAGTGCATCACGCAGCACTCGAGTCCCCAACCAATGCCTTGCAAGATCTAGCCCTTCGCTCCATTCCAACAATCCTTCCAAAGCTTGACTTCCCCACTCTAAAAAACGATCTATTCCCCGCTGTGGCTAGTGTGTTCACAAAGACCTCATCCCTCGGGATTAAGATTCGCGGGCTGGAGGCTTTCAAAGTGCTCTGTTCGCCGGCTGCTGCTGCAACCTCGGACGCGCCAGAGTTAGATAAATACACCATCCAGGAAAAGCTTATCCCGCTATTGCGTGGAATCAAAACCAAGGAACCAGCTGTCAGTACGGCGGCACTGGACGTGTTCAAGGTCATTGGCAAGACGTGCGATAGAGAGGTCGTAGCCATGGAGATTCTCCCATGTCTCTGGAGTATGAGTTTTGGGCCCTTATTAGGCGTCGAGCAGTTCACGGCGTTTATGGAGGTTGTGCGGCAGGTCAGTTCCCGGATTGAGGCGGAGCAAATACGGAAGCTGCAGGAGCTTAGGACAGAGGACGAGATTGGTGCTGGTGCGGGTGACATTTTAAGCTTCGGAGGAATGCCCGGAATGAGCTCTGGAATTACAGGAGGTGGTGCAGGTGGTGGGGACGATAGCTTTGAAAATCTGGTTTTCGGAAGGGGAGGCGGGAATAAGACTCCACCAGTTAATAACGGCGGTTTCGATGCCCCGTGGAATAGCACGAATGCAAGTGGGAGTAGCACAATATCGGCACAAACTTCTGAGCCAAAGTTCAGTTGGTCCACTCCTTCCTCGACGACAAATCTCCATTCATCCTCCTCGTTCTCTGGGGGAGTATCACAAACTCGGACGATGACCCCAGAAGCTAAAGTGAGCTTCCAACCTCTGACCCCAACCTCTGCATCTCGCTCCGCCGCCCCAAATTCCACGAACACGAGTGCGTTCTCTAACCTTAACCTCGGCTCGGGTTTTGGGAGCACGGTGTCTCTGCGCCCTCAACCTTCCCCCCCACAGAGTGCTCGTAATACAAGTTCTAGTGACGGCATAGATTGGTCTGCGGCAGCAGCAAGGCGGAGCTTCCCTTCAACGACTTCAAACACAAACATCCAAGCTAGCAGTCTCTGGAACACCCCGCCATTAAAGCCCACCCAATCGCCCTTGGGTGGGGGCTTCAAGCCGCCTATCCAACAGAACCAACAACAGAACCACCCTACAATTCTGTACGGCCAGACGAGGCAACAACCCGCACCAACTACCTCAACCGGGGCATTCTCCGGCTTCATGATACCGCCCCCGCCGGGGGCCGGCACAAGTAATGCTGGAGGGGGAACACCGGGAGGAGGGTTTACGTTGACACTACCGACCAGTATGAATAAGAGTACAGAGAAGAAAGGCTTAGATGCCTACGAGAGTTTGCTATGATTTGTTCCGTTTTCCTCCCCCTTTTTTGTATTTCCCTTTTATTCTTTGTAAAGGTTATTTCCTGTAGGGCGTAGTAGTATGTATAGATTGGCCGGAGTACTCCTTGATAGGTAGTTTAATTTTCAAGCAAGCAAGAAAGCAACTAAACCTATATCATACCATACCTACAAGTGCTCCTCTCTTTTCGCTTTCTTCCCTCCTGGGAGCAAGCTCCTTAGCCTCCCCCCCACCCCCCGCACACTCCAAATCGTTATACTATACGTGAGTATCGGAAGCCTGCTCTCGCGCAACTATGGGCTCCACATTAGCCCCGTCCATCCCCCCTTCAATGGAATACTCACAACCCCTCACCCCTTATCTCTCGCCCCTTTGGCCCATCAACAGCTGGCGCGCTGACGCCCACCTCTCCAAAAGCGAGCACCACCCCCCTAGAAATAATACTACGAGGCGTTAACCCGCCGAAAACATGAAGAGACAGCGCTTCAACACCACCACCAGTCAATACCATCCCGAAAGCTTCCCGGATAGTCTCGACAATAGCTTTCCCACCGGTGGTCAGCATATTTGTCGGATGTAGGGCGCGGTGTGTCAGGACGTCGAGGGTGTCTACGCTTAGTTCTTCGCAGCTCGCCATTGCTCCCATCTCTTGCCGCAGGCACGAGGGCCGGCTGTGGTGATTATGTACACTTTGGTTTCTAGAAATACACTGTGTATTAATAGGAGGTATAATAGGTGAGTAGGTAGGTGGTCAATACCGCTCATTCCTCCTCGCCCTCTTGGTGGAGTGCCAGGTATGTGGAGCGGAGGAGGCCCCCAGAAGAGTGTGGAGCGATCTTCTCTCATGGGCCTTTAGGGGCTGTGTGTTGGGTTCCATGGGCGTGCGCTGGGGGAGGGGGGTTAACACCCTTGGTCGGGATTGCGCGGGGTGGGAGGCCATTTCTGCACCTGCACGGGATGGCAGGGTGGATGTGGGGGGGGGGTGTGGTTAGGTGCGGGAAGAGTGATATATGGTGAGTGTGAAGGGAGTCTGGCGGCGAATCCTATAACTGGCCTATCGTATATCTACCCTATCAGCTCTTCCTTCCCCCCGTCACAATTCAATCATGATAGAATCTGATGACAGAAGGTATGATAATGCCTACTTCTCCAAAACCCTACTACCATTCTCCTTTCTCTCCTCCTCCGACTGCATGCCCGCAACCCAATCCCCACCCATACCCACACCAATTGCCTCAACCCTGCGCGACTATCGTAGTGGAAACCATCCCTTCATAACTCAGAGTCCCCGACTTCGCGATGATTCCGACCACGCCAAGTGTGGAGGCTGGGCGCGGCGTGAAGCCGACCTGGCAGAGCGTGGTGGAGCTGATATCGGGGCAGTTTGCGCCGGGGCGAAGACCGCAGTTGCGTGGGGGGCTCATGCGGTGGGCGGTACGAAGTGAGAGGGGACCTCTTTTACAGTAGGAAACAAAGGTGTTTCGCCGGACTTGCTAGACGTGCACCTAGTGGGGCATAAAGTTATCCTACTATCCCGCAGTGTCGCGAGAGTGGCTACATTGCTTACCCCTCCTAGCGGTGCTTTTCCCGTCTTGGCGACTTCACTTGGGATTTTATTACCGTAATCCTACCATTAGTCCGGAGCTTCAGCATGCATAAATTATCTATGCTTGCTCTGGTTGCTGTCTTAAGGTCACAGTTTCTATTTCAGGGTAAGTCTTGTTTCGGGTATGCAACTGTCCCTGTTCTTAAGCAGCCACTTCTTCTCACCACTCAAAGATCTCGCGACGCTGCGGGATACTGTGCCGTACGCCAAGAAATCTACCCCACATCCAACCCAACTGTCATCCATGCCCCGCCAAGCCCTCGCTTCCCCCACATTTTAACTCCCCTGACAGCGAATGTGCTGGATACGGTTGTTATGGTGCCGCAACTCGGGTAGGGTAGCTGCAGAGGCTACATCTCCTCTTTACCGCCATCTTCTTCCTCGTCTTCTTCCTCTTCATCTCCTCTCTCCATTTGTCGGGATACGAGTCTCTCGCCTTATATGCATATATTGTCACGACGTCACTAAGGTCCACAAGTACTCTACGGTTCACTTCGACACCAGCACGAGCAAGGAAGCTTTCAGCCGTTCGCGGTGTATTTTATTGTATCGTTTGTACGAGTTGTGGGTACATACTGTCCTCTACACCAGTACTGCACAATAGTGCAGCATCACCTACTATTTGTACGGTACTAGATCATCTATCATATTATCTCACGATGAGTAAATCCTCACCAAATGGTGCCCCCCCACCTCCACCCCCGAAAACAGCCCACAGCTAACAACCACAGACCTCCCAACAACCCTCTCATACCTGACCCTCGCCTCTACCTCCAACTCGACAGGGCTAAAACCCCCTCACAAACCAAAACGCAAGCCCAAAACCCTCGACTCCTGGGAAGATGCCTCCACCTCATCCTCAGAAGAAGACGAATCAAACCACCCCTCTCCACCACCACCAACGCCCACGACACCCTTCACGCAGACTCACACTAGGAATTCATCTTCAGTGTCTTCGATCGCGTCTCCGCGCGAGACTAGTACTCCTGCCGCTGCTCCTGCGGCGGCAGCGGGTGAACGGGGTGGGGGGGAAAGGCCAGCAACGACGGATGCTGTCGCTCGAAGGATGATCTCCGCCGCGTTGGGTGTTAGAGCTAAGAGTACCAAGGAGCAGCGTGAGTACGACGTGGCAGTGAAGGCCACGGAACGGAAGAAGAGGGAGGAAGAGAGGGAGAGGAGTAGGCTTGAAGAGGAGGAGAGGGAGAGGGTCAGGAGGGGGATTTGGGAAGATTAGATTTGGGTGTTTTGGATATTTTTTGGTTAGTTTTTGTTCCTTTGGGGGGGGAGGGTTTACAGAGAAGAAGAGGTGGGGTGATTATTGGATGCTACGATACAATACCATACAAGATAAGACTTATGATACAAGGCGTGCACATTCTTCCTTCCTTCCATCACGCGCATTCTGGAAAATGATTCTTTCCCACCAACCCTGTCACCAGAATAAGCCTAAAATCCTGTACCCAGGCGATATTATGTAATCTGAGCGGGCCAAGCCCGCCCTACCCGTATCATCTCGGCGCGAGGGTCTTTAATAGAGAAAACCTTTTAAATACCATGCATTTTTGTGCATACCTTTCGGATACCATCCTTGGCCGAGACATACCATCCAAAAGGTTTCACATTACAACAAAAAGTAAACCATTCTCAGAGTTTCAGCAGCT
>Ga0307509_10004536_pt1 | contig 19954 bp, 28 predicted proteins | sample 10_EM_MG_FD_202245 | JGI IMG/M metagenome (GOLD analysis project Ga0307509, IMG submission 202245) | Populus trichocarpa ectomycorrhiza microbial communities from riparian zone in the Pacific Northwest, United States - 10_EM | ecosystem: Host-associated > Plants > Roots > Unclassified | place...
AACCCTGACAAACCAGACAATGAGGGCAGGACACCACTTTTTGTGGCTGCGGCCAAAGGACACGAATCAGTGGTGAAGCAGCTTTTGGACCGGCAAGATGTCAACCCTGACAAACCAGACAATGAGGACAGGACACCACTTTCGTTGGCTGCCAGTGGGGGACACGAGTTAGTGGTGAAGCAGCTTCTGGACCGGCAGGACGTCAACCCTGACAAACTAGACAATGTAGAGAGTGCACTTGAACCGTATGATACAAGAAGCAGAACAAGGAAACGCTCGGGAAGCCCCTCCAGGAACAACAAATTGAAGAAGAAGAAACACAACGCACGCTACGACCGTGACCCCCGAGACGGGGGAAAAAGCGACAAATAGTGCAGAGCAGCCCTGAGATTGGAGAACAGGTAGCAGATATTATTTGTGTTTCTGCTCCTGGGGTTGGAAAACCAACCAAACCTTCCAAACCCGTGTTGAAAATCACCGGCAATCACTCCGCATAAGGGCGAGTTTCCTTTGTATCTTTTCCTATCTTGTTAGTCTGTCGTTACTAGTTTCATTTGTCAGTCGTTATTATTATAAATTGGGGATTACTGCCGATTGTATATGATAAAGAAATACGGGAGAGAAAGAACCAAAACTGTTTGAGGGGTGGAAACTATTCGCTAACTTGTCTTCTACAATTGTGCGTGAACCGAACCCTTAAGCGCAAAAGCCCAGAACTACTCGCCCTCGCAGTGTTCCCAATATGATCTCATCATATCCAGTGCTTATCACACTATCCTCTTACCCCTCATATCCCCGCTCTACTTCTCACCGCATCTACCCCTCTTTCCTTGACCGCTATCCTACCTCTCGCCTTCACCGAGTACGAGACTTTACTGTGATAGTGCCGGAGGGAGTGCTGGTGATTAACAATAATTTTTACGCCCTCCGGGCCTTTGACCACGGCCACCCGCCATCCCCCTCCCGTGCCGTGGCATCCCTCTATAGCCCCCTTTTCACCCTTCCACCACCACTTGCCGGGCCTCCATAGCCTATAATCCGTCCTCAACACTCCCCCTCAACGTACTCATTCTTTCACTTCTGGCTTAGCCCTTAGTTCCAAGCTTGCGAATTCTCTCGGCGTTGGGTTTGTCACGTCTTCTGAATGTAGGGCATGTGTATGATTACCGGAACCCTCTCGAATATTTAATGCTGTGATCAAGTGAAGAATTTCGAGTGCTGTATGAGAGGTGGGATAAAGAGCTAGGAGGGTATTTTCCCATTCAAATTTTCCCCTTGCCACTTTTCCTGTATTTCATAGACTCGTGTCTCTACTTTCAATTATAGATCCTCCTTTTCATGTGTCATCGCTCTTTTTTTATTTGTTTTGCCTTTTGGATCGTCAAACCTCCCCCGCTCCACCCTGTGAAATATTTATTGGTGTTGCTATTTTAATAGTACTCGTACAGTCCGGTCCGCTTGCGGCATAAATTACTACTTATTTGTTCCCCTATCCGCCTTAAGCAAGGGGATTCGTGTGGACCTACCCGTCGCACCGTTAGTATTTGCGCAATCATGTTACAAAAAGTTGGGCAACAGAGTTTTCTTTTCGCCGAGATTTCCGTGGATCAAGGAAGGGGAGATTGCACAACTGGGTCTGCGTAGAGGCAAGGCCTATTCTACGGGCAAAGATAAATCCCATTTCAACATGACTTTTTTTCTGAGTGGCTGCACATTCCGAATGGTTGGGGCCGAACACCGCCCTCGTTTGCATCCAGGTTTGGACCTTCCGGACGGGTGAAAATTCTACCTTTGTGGGAAGAGGTCAACTCCGGCAAGCCAAGGAACGCCAGCAGAACACCGCTCATGTTTGGCGTTCGCGGCGGACATGAGGGTGTAGCCAAAAAACCTCTTGAGCGGGAAGAGGTCAGCCCCGGGCGCCCAATAATGGAGCCCAAACGGCCCTCCCGTATGGTGCTTCTAACGGAGATGAGGGGGTGGTAATAATACTACCAGAGCGAAAAGAGGTTAACCCCGACAAGCCGAGATTTGCGGTCAGAGACCCAACTTTGGTACCGTTAGTGATGAGCATCAGGGAATGGTGAAAATGCTACTCCGGCGGGAAGAGGTCAACACTAACTAGTTAGATAATAAAGCCCAACACAGCCCATGTTAGCAGTTAGTGGTGGAGATTAGAACGCGATAGGGCTGTTATGCTCTCCCAAAGCCGTAAACCACAGCGCAATCTGAGGCCTAGGAGACACCTCCTCGTGAAAATCCCAGTAACTCCTTCCCTTGCCGATCATGTCGCCCATGAGATTTGTCCTCGAATATCTGCCATCGAGGGCGAATGGTCTTCCATGAGATGGGAATGCAAATATCGCACTACACCCGGTTTCACTGTCTAACTCGGCCTATTCAAGATTTAGGATTTATGAGTTTCTGATTTCTAAGGACACTAGAGTCTGGTGGACGGGCGGGGTGCGATGGTCGTATTTATGTGAGAATTAGTTGTAGCTTGTAGTTTTCATCGTGGCTAATTTTGCTCTAGTAGATTCTTGCCCTTCATTCCTCTTCTATCAAATACGATTACATCACGTTGAAATAGTTTAATCTCTAGCCTTTGGGGTCTGCTACCCCAATGATAAATATATTTGGCATGTGCCTAAACGAAGCCTGTTATATAAAGTCGAGGTACACTGTATAATAATATGAACTCTCCAAGCCGCTTTGTTGGTTCCTTATTATCGATCCCACAAAGACCACCAGTGCGGAAAATCCTCGATGATTTCTCTTTCTCTCTGTCCATTTTCACCTTTTCAGGAAACTTCAGTGAATTTAATTTTAAGAAAAACCCAAGGGTTGAGAATCCTGAAGAACTGATTATTCAAAATATGGGGTAGATTAGCATTCTTGGTGTATCATACTAAGATCTGGGGCCAGTTTGAAGCCTCATGACGGCAAAGGGCTCATAATAAGCTTACCGTATGTAACTTACCGTATGGTGGCTTCTCTTGTGATATGGTAATTTACCACACCTTACCTGGGAACCCAACTGATATACGAGTGATGGGATGTGATTCTATCCTCAGTTTAGTAAGATACAAGTTGAAACGCCAGCGCTATCAGGAGCATTGCCGCTGCCTTGTATACGACTTTGTCCGCATACGGTAACTTGTTATCATGCTCCAGAGCCCTCTCTCTTGCCATCCGGCACAGCCCCGGGTAAGGAGAGTCTTGTAAATCATGTGTGGGGGTGGACTATCATGGGTTAGGGTTCTCTGCACAGGGCGGGAGGTTGGCGCATGCAACCTAAACTATTGCAATCTCGCCTGGGCCTGTCGAAGGATCTTGTTTGCAGGAATCACGGGAGCCGGAAAGTATCCTTCCCTACAAGTCCCAGGAAAGAAGTTGCCGGGAACTGAAATATGTACCGTTCGAGTAGTAAAATATATGTCTGTTTCTGAGCCCCCACACACAAAAAAATATACCTTCCTGTTTCTGGGCACTTGTTGCCTGGGATGTATGATTGTATGTGATAGCTAATTATCCGAGCCCCAAACCGAGGCATTATTCCGCCATCCTCTTCACCCAGGAAAAGGGATGGGGCGCCACCCATTCTTTGGTTTGCTTGGACAGCCCGAGACTCGAGTTGCGAGATTTGGCACTTCTTTGGAGTCTGATTGCTCGAGATTTTGTTGCCGTGCCTTCTGTGCGGAATAGTGCTTGTAGTGCTAGAACTCGCAGTCACTGGAGTGGACTAGAATCTAAACAGGGCTAAGTGCAATTTGGCACCGGGGCATTAATTATGTCTTATTGTTTACAAAACTTCAAGAGGTTCGGTAGGGATTTTTTTTTGAACTTCCAGAACCCCCAGATGCCCTTCTTTCCCCTCAATTGAGGAACCGAATAGCCGAGTATCAAATACGGTGAGGGGGGCGGGGCGCCTTTATGAGCTTTTGAGGTGGCCTTGCTTGTTAGCACGGAATAGATTTATTTCCCGGCTACTGCTCGAGCTTAGGAGGAAAAATACATGACTACCGAGTGTCGTGGGCGGCTCACCCTTAACCTTGGGGCTATGAGGATGACATCCCGTGCTCTATACTAACAGTTCTGATGTGTTGATTTAAGCGCTGTGCCACTGTATTGTGATTCCCTTTACGCTTGATTGTGTGTTTGGCGTCTTCCGTCGATTTCCCTATACCTGAGCATACGATGCCTTGTGCTTGTCTGGGCTTTCGGGAGTGGGGGTACGTATATGGAGGATTCCGGATGGAAATTGTGTGATTACCGGGGGAGGGGTTATTATATTAGCTGGCTGTGCTTTGGACCGCAAGGTGGAAAGGAGGTTCGCCAAGGGGACACCAATTGTGACGGATTTTGCATTTCGCCCCCTCTGGCATTTTCGCAGGGCGGGCAAGTGGTACAGATAAAGGGAGCAACAAGATACCATGGAAGAGTAGCAATCGTAAGTCCGCCAGGGGGCTGGGAAAATGTGTGGAGTACCGGTATGTCTCAGTTTAGTGCTGGAGTATTCGTTGCTAGCATGAAGAATATTTCTAGATAATCGTATGGCAATTTTCTTAATTAGGTCTCTTGGGTGTAGAAGGATAGAATGATGGATAAAGGCCTTGCCCATCCCACAACATTAGCCTCGCAATCTTGGTTAAAGCTTTGCTTGATGGATTTGATTACTGATAATTCTGGGATTGAGTTGTTGTGAAAATTTAGAGCAGCATCAATGCGTGGTATTTGGATGGATTTCAGACTAACATATTGCCTCGATGCTTGAAGTTATTCAAGTGGGGTTCGGGTATTGGCTATTTGTATTTATGGAGGCGTGAAGCGGATGGCTGGGGGCGGGGTGGAGCGATTCTTCCAGAGCCTTGTCCCTAGTGGCGTGTGAGTCGAAACAACGAGCACAATGGCATTGGGCGGGCTTGAGATTGGATAGCGGTTGGATTTGTTTGTTTGGCTGTTTGGCTGTCCTGTTAGCTTGCCTGAAGTCGGTGGTAAAAGGACTCTTGCTTGTTGATATTAAATGATTTTTTTCATTTAGCACGTATGGCAAATTTCTCCGGTTGTGTCATCCTCATCATAGAGCCGCACTTGTCAGCTGTAACATCTTCTAACGTTCTGGTATTCAAAGCTGCGACCCACCGGAAGAGCAGGGAATGTCCAAGTCGGAGCACGCAATGCAGGGATATTACGGTACTGGACAACATTTGTCGGCAACGACTGGGGTGAGGGAGAGCAAGATAACCCGAGGGCTTTACAGGGATATTACTCGAGCACTAGCAAATGCCTATTCGAGACCTCGAGCCTCCATACTTGCTCCCATGTGTGTTATCTCACTATACTCTTCTGCTTGTTCAAGTATTTTGTGGAGGCTTTTTTCTTTATTTTATTCTTATTTTATTTTTATTTTCTTTCTTTCTTTCTTTCTTGCATTCCGCCCGGATTTCCAGGGATGCCTTGTTATTGCCGGGCGGGGGGGATCCGCCCCAGCGAGCAAGTAAGTAACTTATCGGTATTGGTATGATATGATACCATACTTCTATTCTCATCGTGTATTCGGAATACGGTTGCTATAAAAGTACCGGAAGGTGTGCCTGAATTATTTGAAATATCGATGTCTTTAATACAAAGAGGACAATGTAACCGATGGTAAGTGAAAATAATGATCATTATGAAAATTGTGACGGCAACTGTGACGGTAGGATGAGGGAAAGTGTTCATTCACCGTTGAGGGTAGCCTTGATGCCACTTTTCAAGCACGGTGCAATAAATTCTCCAGTGGTAGTCCATTCTCATACATCGGCTTCACCAGCCACTGGTGCTGTTCACCGCAATCTTTCAAGGAGCATGAACACTACAGTATACTTTCTATGGGTTCGTGATGGCTCTTCCAAAATGGGAAACCAATTTTGGTGCGGAGATGTCCTGTGTGTGAACTAAGAGGTAATAAAAAAGAAGCTTGGCCTGGTATGAGAATAAATGATGCAAGGAGTAGAAATTACTACTAGCCATGTTTGGTCATAGTATTAAGACATAAATCTTTAATATTACCTGATTCCGAATACGCGATGAAAATGGAAGTACATCAGACATTAGAAAGCAAAATTTGCCAAGCCTTATAATAGGTCTTGGCACTATAATATTATCTAAAATGGCAGCACTAATAATAATCAGTTCACAAAAATTTCAGTAGATCAGACCAGATCGTATTCTGAGATAGTTCTTTTTGGTCAGCGACGGACGGTACATAATAGACTAGTTTTTTCTTCTTTTTGCTTCATCTTTTGCTGTAGATACTGGGGTGATGTTGGGTTTATGGTTTGTAATTACAATCTCACTTTTGAGGAGTAGCTGTCACTCAGGTGGGAAATTGGCTTAGTATCATAAAATCGAACGGTTCTCTAGAATAACCCTACGATATAGTACAGTGCTCAAATTGTGCCTGCTCTGAAATCAAGAACATCCTCTAATTTCACACATTATCACTCACAGACATCTTTCACCTGTGAAAAAATCCGGGGGTGATACCGCCAAATGAGAACCAGAGGGCGGAAAATATCATAGGACCCCGTTAAAACCGTCGGCAGCTGCTCGGGTTGCGTCACTTGTGCGGCTATGGTGGCATTTACACCACATTCCCATAAAGCTCCTGTTCACCCCCTTCAGCTCCATCCTCCCACTCTTGCTCTTCAAGCACGGTTCTAGGCGACTTCTCAACTGTAGCCCTATATCTTCGACTTCCACACCTGCATCTCTATCCACCCTTAAAACCTTTCCTTTTCCTTTCCAGTCTACTGCTGGAGCATCTTCCCCCTCTCCCACCGCCGCCTTTTCGATAACTTTCCCCTTCCCTTTCTTCCCCTTCTCCTCCGTCACCTCAAATTTCTCTCTAACTCTCTGGCAGTGCTCCAACTCCTTGGCGCTAACACTACCCACAAATTCGCTCTTCGCCTGTAAAAAATCCTCCTCGCCAATTACGACGAGAACATCTTCCGGCGTAGCAATGGTGCCAAAGAAGTGGGCTTTTGAAACGGGCTCCTCCGAGGTGGCGGATAAGCGCTGGATTTTTTCGTCGACGGGTTGGCTTGTCGTGTGATTACATTGAGCATTGCGTTGGAGCAGAGGGCGTACAGGTCGGCTCCGGTGTAGGTGGAGGGGAGGATTTCGGATATGCTACGGGGGGAGAGGGTTGGGGAGAGGGTGAGTCTCTATTGCTGGTTAGTGGAGGGGAAGGAGAGGGGAGAATAGCGGTGATGTGCTTTCTAGTGAGACCCTCCATGATGGTCAATTGTTTGTCGTGAGTGTCTGAAACACCCAGGTATAACATTTTGTCAAACCTTCCGGGCCGTAGTAATGCTGGCTCAAGTAAATCCGGTCGATTGGTCGCTCCAATCACGAACACACCACCACTACCTTCTGCACCTTCGCTCATGCCATCTAATTCTGCTAGCAACTGGGAAACAATCCTTCCCATGACACACCTGGAATCATCCTGATTACCTCGTTTCGGGGCGACAGTCCAATTCGTCGAAGAACACAACGCAAGGCCGTGCATCCCTAGCGCCCTGGAAAACTCCCAGGACGTTCGCTTCCGGCTCGCCGATGTACACATTGAGTAGTTCTGGCCCCTTGATGGAAACGAAATTGAGGGAGAATTCCGTAGCGATCGCCTTTGTCAGGAGTCTTTCCAGTTCCGGGAGGTCGGTAGAAAAGTCTTGCGGGAGCGCTTCTTCATCCCCTTTGCGAAGAATTCTGGGCGTTCTAGCGGGAGTTGGATTGTTTTCATGACGGCGCTCTTTACATTTGCGAGCCCTCCTACATCATCCCAGCCCACTTTCGGGATCTTTGGCGCGCCGATCGAGCCTGAGAGATGCCTGCCCGTGGCTTCAACGGCTACTTCGAAGTCGCATTTTAGAACACTGGTGGTTTCGTCGCCGCCTGCTATTTCCAAGTCCTTGACTGAGACGGGGCCCTCGGGGGAATTAGGATCTCTTTGGCAATCGCGGAATTTTCTTCGTAAGCTTTAAAATGCGGTCTTGGGGTGCTGCGACCACACGCTCGACCACGCCGACGAGATCTACTACCAAAGCGGCTGTTTTAACAGCGATGTTTCCGAGATCGACTTCTTTGCTCGATCCTAGCCTTTCCTCTCTCAATTCTTCAATGTGCATATCTCAGTGGGAGATCATCACTCGCTCGAATTAGCCTTGCAGAGCCAAGGGCTTCCTTCACGCGATCTTCCAAATCTTGGTCGTCCTGTACTGGAGCTCCCAGTGGAAATCGAACGCTAACAAACACTGTTTCAAGGCCAACCGGGACAACATCTATCAGTAGTAATCCAAAGGGTTTCGAGCTCTTATCGCCAGCAGGTGCGAGAGAAGGGGAAAGCGCGACGGTACGTGGAAGCGTCATAGTGGCCGGCGGCAGTCCGGGAAATTGAGTGCTCCCTGGAAGAAATGTAACGGGAAAGATTGTCCATTTCTTTGTAGCAGTTTCCCGTGAAGATGTTAAAGGAGTAACGGCAACATGTAGTGTAGGGGGGATGGGTTTATCGTCCTCATCTACCACGTTCCGAAAGGTCAATTTCTGCCTCTGCTGGTGGGTGTGGGGCTTACCGTCATCAACAATCATCATTGTAGGCCCACCCACCACCGGAATCCCGTTAACCCCTTAACGTCTCCTGTTCAGGCTATGGTTTGGACTCCTGCTTTACAAACCCGGAAGCATCGCGCCAAATAATCCTCTGAAACGTGCGCTACCTCGCCGCGGGGATCATCGACTACAGCCTGGAGTTCGGTTCTTTCTCTTGCGACGAGGGGGTTGAGCTGGAGGCAGTTTGGCTGGTGCTCCGGTTGATGCTGAAGTGGTTGTTGGAAGTGCTGGAGCTATTGTTCATCCCGGGGGATATGTAGTTGGGGAGGTTAAACAAGGGGGTAGGAAGATGGGAAAGAAGGTTCAATGGAGTTCCCGGATCCGGAGGAACTCAAGATAGAGGACAGTCCAAGGCGGTAGATATTTTTCCTTTTTGCGGGAAAGAACCTCAGCTTGTGATCGGTCCGAGGCTCACATGGCCAGTCTGATTTCACTCGCACTGTTGCACAATAATGTCCAATAAGTCTTGTTGCGGTCGCCGGGCAACCATACCTTATTTTCTCGGGATCCCGATAGAAATCACTTTCAATTGACTGAGCGGAGCAGGTTAACATAATTGCTAATAACTAATTTAGTTAATGAGATACAATGGGCTCATCTTAAATACCGGTGAGCTATACTTAAGTACAGAGTTTGGAGAACACTGTCCCTTCCCGAGGTGTTTTGTCTCAGATTTCGGAGGCTAAGGTCGTAACCGCAGATGGTGGATCTAAGGTGTTTTTATGGTACGATAACACTGGCAATGCCCCGCTCTAGCGACCTCGAGCCTCCCTATTTGCTCCCATGTGTGTTATCTCACTATCCTTCTGCTCGTTCTAGTGTTTTGTGAAGGCTTATTTCTTTTCTGTTATTTTTTCTTTCTTTCTTTCTTGCTTGCACTCCGCCGGCTTTCTAGGGATGCCTCACTTTTTCCGGGCCGGGGGGGGGGGGGGGTCCACTCCCAGCAGGCAGGTAAGCATCGTGGTATAGTATCATAGGTAATTCAGGTTGGAAATATTTCTTATCCGTCTATCAGGTCAGAGGTCTCATCTACTTATCTGATCGCACACTGAGATCGAATTTTGATAACGACGGGCGAACACATCAATCCGCTGGATGTATGTGATATTATTAACTTAAGAGCAACCAGTATAAACAGGCCCAGATAAAAACGGTCCTCGACCAAGCCCAAATCCCCCCTTAACCATTCCAGTTTTTTTTTAATTTTGGCCATCATTCTAAAAACCGGTCAGCAAATTGGTCCGGATAGTATCTCCATGGATCTTACAGTGGCTTTCCACAACCCCGGCAAGTAGCGAGCGGCGGCTTCCCTCATGACGTAGCCTGCGGCCTGTAATCAATTCTGTTAGAAAGTCCGAATTTGAATTCAAGTGTGACTCACCCCAAGAAAAGTAAGGAGCTCAGAGAGGGCAAGCCCATTCAGGCCAATGGTCATGTTCAGCTTAAAATCGACTGATCCGACGTGTGCCTTCAACATTGCCACCTCCCGATACTAGTGTTAGCAGACTGTAAACTAGCAAAAAGATAGGAGAGAGAAACTTTGGTCATGTCGACTTATCCACCTGAGCAACTCGCTTCCACTATCACGGGGAATCGTCAGCGTAATCAGGGGTGATGAAAGGGATAGCTTACAACGTGACTCTTAGTGACGAATGGAGCAGAAGATTCAGTGTTCCCAAGCGTCCAGTCCGTCCGTCTTCGGGTCCGGACGGGACTGACGGCAGTACCTGAAAGGGCGCCCGGGACGGACTGGCGGGGACTGTAGGTGTCTCGGGTAGCGCAGTTTTCTGGGTAACTCCGGATGACGGGTAATTGGCGAGGACTGCAGATGACGGGTGAGGGCTGCAGATGAGGGTCAGGGCAGCAGGTACGATTCAGGAGTTACCGATCCGTCGTAGACTGTAGGGCCCTACAGTCACCCCCTTAGACGATAGTCTTTCCCAAAGGACGGACGCTCTTGCCCTACAGCTTGAGACAGACGCCCGGGGCGCCCGGGACTGAAGTCCTGGCGGTGCCTACGGAGTTGGGGAGGCCACGCATGCGGCGGGCTGGGCGGGCTGCGAACTTGGGCGCCATGATGGGGAATAGGAAGAGAGATGAGAGAGAGATGAGATAGAGAAACGGATGATAAAAGAGGAGTGGGTTGGCACTAGCTCACTTTCGTAATTGTGATCGGAAATACCTTGCTCACTGCAAGTACTCGTACCGTACTCATCTCGCCTGAAATTAGTCATATGTCACGTGAACTGGTGGCAGGGCTATCGTGCGTTTTCTCTGGTTATAGTCCACGTGACCAATGACTAAATTCCGGCGAGGTGAGTATCGTGCCACCAGACGACGGTTTCCGGTGTCTACTGTAGGTAGCAAAAACGAGGTAAGAGTCAATGCCACCCTTCCCAATCAACATTTCACCCATGCGTCTACCTCCCCGTCTGCATTAGCATATCCATCATCTTAGTCCAGAACACCCGATCGCCAAAACGCCTGTACTGTACTCGCAGTGTCGAAGCGTTTTTAAAAAAGGCTGATATTGCATACCACCAAAATTTGGCTTTATGCAAGATCAGTCTTTTTAAACGCTTCGGCGTTGCGGGTACCATCGCAATGGCCTACAAATAATTAGATATCCCGCACCCATCCATCCCCGAGAATCTGACTTTCCACGTTTCTCAGCTTCAAATGTGATGAACCTCACCGGCTTCTCTAGTTTTGCACGGGGAAATGCCCAAAAACCTTCTTCCCCTTCTTCCTCATTGCCCTCCCCATGGACTTCCGATATAGTGCTCCGAGGGCCAGAATTCCCCGACGCTGGAGGAGACTGGAATCCAAACAGGGTTAAGCGCGATTTGGCACCGGACATTTATCGAATTTTTCTTTACAAAACCGCAATCGGTTTGGTAGGTACCGTATTATTATTTTTGCCCCCCAGCTGCCCTGGACACCTCTCTTTCCCTCGATTGAGGAACTGGATATCTGATTGTGAAATTCATTATGGGGGACTTGTATCAGTTTTTTTGGGGTGGCCTTGCTTGTAAGCACTGAATGAATGTATTTTCTAGCTGCGATCCGAGCTTAGGAGGGAAAATACATGACTCCCGAGTGTCGATGGCGGCTCATCTTTAACTTTGCGGGTGTGAGGATAACATTCTGCGCCCAATGCCAACAGTCCTGGTGTGTTGATTTAAGAGTTGCGCCACTGTAGTGTGATTCGCCTTACGGTTGGTTGCGTGTTTGGCGTCGCTTGTTCATTTCCTTATACCTGAGCATACGATCCCTTGTGTTTGTCTAGACTTTGGGGGCTGGGGGTACATGGAGGAACCCGTGTGTTGTTACTGGTGAGAGATGAGGTGGGCAGTAATTGTTTCGGCGATATTAGGTGCGATAACGGGAATGCTGGATTGGGTGCTCTGGGCTGCCCGGAAGGCACCAACAAACGAGGAGGGGCTCTGTAAGTATGATTCTGGATGGGAATAGTGTAATTACCGAAGGGTGTTATTGTATCTACTCGCTAAATTTTCGACCGCAAAGTGGAAAGGAGGTTAACCACGGGGACCCGGATTGCGATAGATTTTGCATTTCGCCCCCCCTCTGGCATTTCTGCTGGGAGGGCAAGTGGTACGATTGCTACTCTTGCACGGCATCTTGTTACTCCACTTTATCCGTAAGTCCGCCAGGGGACTGGGAGAATGTGTGGAGTATGTCTCAGTTTAGTGCTCGAGTGGATCTTTGCTAGCATATTATGAAGAATATTTCCAGATACTTGTATGGTAATTTTCGTAATTAGGTCTCTTGGGCGTAGAAGGATATAATGATGGATAAAGGCCGTGCCCCTGTCATTGTCTGAGACACAGGTTAATACGGTGGGCGAGACCCGTTAATTGCTACAAATCTACGAGCATCATCGCTGGAGAATACTGATGCGTGCATCTTAGTCACCTCTGACTCGGATATGACAGGGGCCACATAGTCTAACATTTTCTACCCTCTCACCCGTCAAGGAGATGGAGGGGGTTAACCTATCGTTACGGTTCAGGATTCTTTTGTAGTGGTATGGGATGGGTCGGGACACGATTCAGACGAGGCGCTGAGAAGGGTTTTGGTAGTGTCCATAGCTACGGGAAAATTGAAACCTTGAACACACCCAATGCCCACTGCTAGCTGTTCATGTCCCAAAAGTATTCTGCCCATTCGGGTCGTAACCTATCCCGTAGCTATGATACCTGTTTCAGCTTTCGCGGTGGCGGATGACCTCATTCCTGGAGATACACAGCAGGAAATACCTTCTGTGGGCTCTTCTATATTCGTGGTTCTGTCGCTGGTTCGGTGGGAGAGAGGTACTCGGGTCTCCGCGCCAAGATTGTGCACCTTTTTTGGAATAGCCTCCGATGGCTACACATGGGATAGTGTTCTGAACTGGTAGCTAGAGTCAATGAGGGAGGTTAACGTCTTCCTAGCTTGCTAGCCATTAACCATTGAGCTTATTATCTCTTTCAAATGCTGCTTCCTATCAATATGAACCCCGGACACTATAATGTTATCTAGACTCTGAATTCGCACCACCGGCACTCTTCGCCACTCTCACCCAAACAGCTCGAACGCCATACTTTTTATGCGTCCGCGGTGGCTATTCCAAAACGGGTGCCCAATCTTGGCGCGGAGACACGAATATTCCCACGATGGCTAGCTACACCTTTTAGACTGTGCACACCGCAACATATTTGCCCTCGCTATTATGCCACTCACGTCCAGAGGTCTCCCCAGGCCTGTGTTTTTGAACGCCGAGTGGGTTTGGGTGCTTTCTCGTCGGAACCAGCCATAGGTTAGAAGTTAATTCGAGGTGCAAGACCCCCTTGAGCACACTCGCTCGCGAGTTGGGTTTGATTCGGGATGGTATGGGAATTGTCTCCTGGGCTTGTCCGCACCACTTTAAAGGAAGTATTGCAAAGCGCAGGAAGTGAAGAGTGACAGGGATGGGTGTTTTTTCTTTCTTCGTCGAAGAATCCAGGCCAGGTTACATTGCAACTAGTAAATACGGATACTATTGGAGAGCACAATCGAGTGACATTTCGTGATTGGTATACCACCCCCGATCACGGCAGCATACTCGAGGCCACAATTGGTAGCGCAGTAGACTGGGAAGAGCTATAGAGAATTATGCGGCGACTCATATGTCCATTGCTTCTACAGCGATGAGTTGCATACAAACCCGCCCAAGCTCTCCCGGGGAACCAACAGGAGTTATTATAGTAAAGAAAATTACGTCAAGTGTAGGCACTGGTACGGCAAATGGGTAGTAAATCGCTGTATCACAAAGGAAAATTGAGCCATCCTTACCTCACCAACTCTCCACCACTAAAAATGAATTTCGCAACTCGCTGCTAATGGCTCTCGCGGTGAATCACCCAGCCCAAGTAGAGTCCAGGAAACACCATAATACGTCCCCGACTAAGAAAAAAAGTCGTATTTATCCTGGATTCTATTGATTGGCCCGACCTTAGAGAGGTGCAAGATAAAGTGAAGCAGGATTCCAGGGATCTTCTAACTTGGTTGTCCTTAGATAATCAAAGCTCGGACGCGCAGTAGCAGTAATGCTGGGTGCCGTCGCTGTATCGTGGTCTTCGTGGATGGTAATGTGGTAGTGAGATATATGTACTCTGTCCTAGCTTGTGCTAGTGGCCTGGAGGGGGGGTATTCTTACGGCATATTTCTCAAGAACGTAGCAACACTGTTATTCTCCAAGCAGCAACCTTATTGAGAGGGGCCGTTTTATAGGGGTGGCTCTGGTCCTGTGAGGTATCCGAGCCCGGGCCTACCTCCTCTCTAAAGATAATCTTGAAGCCAACGGGTGAATATAGACAGTGCATGACAGCCCATTTCCACCGGTAATTTTCTACTTCTCCCCAAAGCGCTGGGGGACAGCACCTCAGAGCGCTCCTCCATTCATAGTTCACTCCCCACCATCTCTTCTCCCAAACGCTCGCGATCGGCCAGTGGGGGGGAGGGGAATGTTACTAGCTTGCTAGGAGACCTTAGCTCCGCTCAAGATTTGATAATAATTTTCGGGAATGCACGCCCCCCAATGCCGGTACATGTGCTCAAAGAGATTATCGCAAGGAGGTTTTTGTTTTTTTGTGCAGTGAGATGGGCAGGGGGTTTGGGATGGCCGGGCTACCGGTGCGGGTGGTAGAAATCCGAGTTACCAGAGAAATATCATAGTACTCACGTCGCCGGATTGATCTGCCAGTTCGTTCCTATTATGGAATCGCTCATCCGCGGATATTTTAGCCAAAAAACTCTGTTGGGAAGCGATAGTTGCGTCCTAAGTTAGCTCAGAAAGCTCAAACCCTCAAGAACCAAGGCTACCTTGAGCTTGATATGCGGACAAGACAAACAGCCAGCGAGCAGTCTGACCAACTGTCCAAGAACCATTCTAGGCAGAGAATTCGAGGTGCGTCGAGGCTGTGGGTCTGCCACTCATGTTCCCCTTTTAAAGCGAGCTGTTTTAGAATTAAATTGGCATGGTGGACTTTGCTTTGATGCTATTGCTATCAAAGTTCATGTTAAGAGCCTAAGCCACCTGTAACACTCTCCTCACTAAGGTTCACTCCCTCCAGCCTCAGCCAGATTCCCCACCCTGTTTTAAGATGTCCTTTCCCATTTGACCATTGACGCAGCACTGATTATTTGTGTGATTTTATTGGCTAAAGTGTCCGAGAATGGCCTATTCCATAATAGGAACTGGCAGAGCAATCCGGGCGACATGAGTAGCATTACGTAGGAAGTGCTCGATTTTGTGGCATGTGCCTATCCCATAAACAGAGAAATGTGTGTGTTCGCGGTGGCTAGTTGTAAATGCCAAGTGTTATTAGTCCCGGCGTGGACGGCATTCTATTATCATTAAATACCCCCGCTCACCCTTCCTCCTCCACCAACCACACACCCGTGTCTTCGCCTTCTTGAGTTGTAATTCTGGCAATTCCTCCGACAAATTACTATCGCAGGTAGTATAGGTTTCTCACAGCTCTCTATCATGATTTTTATTATTGCTGTTTTCCTTTGTCACTCATGCCTCTTACGAACTAGTTGCTCTTTCTTCGAATCTCTTTTCCTACCTGTCCCCATTTTATTGTATACGAAGCATCATGCCGAAGACCAGAAAGACTTCAGGGCATATCAAGGCTGCAAATTATTTCTGACTTTCCTCAATGAGTTTCAAATAAAGTATTTTGTGGTATACTGATTGATAATTACACAAGCAGGAATACGAACCGAGTAGTAGCAGGATTGAGTGGTATACAGGATTAACCGAAAACAAGCAAGTTGGCGATGAACCAGGGACCAGAGATCCGCCCCCTGCCTGAAACGGCTCATTACGACCTGACTGTCACCACTAAATACATAACTGCTGTCCTCGACCAATTCAAACAACAGGATTCCTATGGCCTGTTTGCTGGGGTGCGGGAATATGGAGGCCCAGTTCTCCCGACCCTCGTGTTTGGATTTCGGAAACTCAATGAACTAGAAATCGTTCTCCCACCAACCCCCTACCAGCTACCACTTTTGGTAATTCAGGATTGGATTGCATTGTCGGATGAGTTTGGGGCGCCATGGTCATTAGAGCCTGTGCAGGATGCTGACCAAATAAGTTTGGAAGCACTTTCTCTGGGAATTGAAGGTGTGTGAGCTTGAAATAAACGACTTGAAGTAACTTATCTGATTCAACAGTAGGAGGTCTTGTTTGGGCTGGCAGCTTTGGTGGATTTTTGAAGTGTACCACTTCGCCTCAAGAGCTTTTTGGTATAACTGCAGCCCACTGTCTACCGGAGGCAGTGAATGGCACTCGAGTCTGCTGTCCATCGACTATTGAAGTTACCCGCCGGCTTAAGAGACTATTACCACATACTACAATGTGTCCACCAACCAACCGCCTACATCTCAATCTATTGTGGGAGTCTGAGGCGCAATCTATTCTAAACCGATTTAGATTTCAGGCAAATGATACTGGAGTTTCCTTTGTCGACCGACCCAACAATTATGACATAAAAACTGGGCTTCTTAGTGGCGAACCAGTAGGGGAAATCGTATCCTATCAGTTAGACAGTCGCAAAGACCTATTATACCAGTATGACCGAAGACTCGAATCGCTGCATCTGCCCAACTTTTCTGTTGCAAGATCCTGGGAAACCACAGTGGATTGGTGCATTTTTTCCTGTAATGGAAATAGGTAGGCTGAGCCTAATTTCTACTTATAACGATTATTTTGAAGGTTGCTAATTTTCTTAAATCAATAAAGATATGGGGGAAACATTTATGATGGATTCACAATTGACCGAACCGGTTATCTGTATCCTGGTGCAAGGGTCGAGAAAATCGGGCGCTCGTCTAGGATAAGGGGTGGAAATGTTAACCGTACTTTGGTACAGCATTGGGATGATGGCCATATAATACACGATATAGCCATTATTGGCATTGGAGGACCTTTTGCTGTCAGGGGAGATTCTGGAGGCTGTGTCTTTGTTGAAGAGAATGGGATCTATTATGCTGCAGGAATTCTTATGGCTGCGACTAGGCTGGGTGTTATCGCCCTTGCATCACCTTTAGATATCATTCTGGATTGTGCCCAATCTTATGAATGGGCATCGGTATAGGTTACGCTATACCTGTTATGCAGACCAAAGCTGATAGATGACTGGCTTGCTACTGTTAAGGTGGATCAAGAGGTGCACTTGAATCACTTCATCACACATGTAGTATAGCCAAACGAGTTTTCCAACTGCCCCTTTTGTGTTTCAGCTTGTTTACCCATCACCGCGCTCTGATATGGATTCCGTAGAATCCCGAATAGTTGAACAATGTGCCATATAGTGAAGAATCCCGTAGCTTGGAAAAGGGCGCGGAAATCGCAGAACAAAATGAGCTACTCAGCCCCTCCCCGAAGCATGGAAAAACAAAAAAACACCAGACCTTACCAGAAGGTGGCAACTCCAATGATATAGCACATAGGCCAATTATTCGAGATTTTACGGTACCAGAATGAACGAACAAGTCTCCCCCCCCCCTGGATATCAAGAGTAGCTGTGATACAAAAAGAAAATCACATCAAGTGTATAACTTTATGTACCAGCGCGACAAATGTGGAGCAAACCGCGGTATCACAAACTCAAACTAACCTATTCTTACCTCCCCAACTCACCTCCTCCACTAAAAATGAATTCCGCAACTCAGCGCTAATCGTTCTCACGATAATCACCCAACGCAAGTATATTACCTGTGACGCTATAACGTACCCCCAACAGGGGGAAAAACTACTATTTATCCTGGATCCAATCGATCGGCGATCTCTTAGGATAGTACGACACAGGGTGAAGCAAGATTCCGGGGATCTTCCGGCAAGGGTGGCCCCTAGGTAACTAAAGCTCGAACGCGCAGTAACAATAGTGTTGGGTGCCGCCGCTATATCGTGGTCTTTGTGGATGGTAATGTGGCAGTGAGGTATGCATACACTGTACTAGGGCAATAATAAATAAGCTTGTTCTAGAGGCCTGGGGGAGGGGGGTATCCTTATGGCATATTTATCAAGAACCGTAGCAGCGCCGTTATTCCCTAGGTAACAGCCTTCTCGAGAGCGCCCTATTTATAGGGTGTGGCTCTGGTCCTATTGGTAGCCGAACCCTGGCCACCTCCTCTCTAGAGGTAATCTTGAAGCCAACGGATGAATATAGACCGAGCATGACAACCTATTTTCACCGGTAATTTTCCACCCCTTTCCCATGAACCGGGGGAAGTTACGAAGGATTACGTAAGCAGCATCTAAGAGTGCACCCCCATTGATAGTCCACTCCCCACCATCGCTTCCAAACGCTCGTGGTCCGCTAGTGGGTTCTGGATCACTGGGGTACCGGGGAGGGAAATGTTACCAGCATGCGAGGAGGCCTTGGCTCCGCTCAAAAATTGATAATAATCTTCAGGAATGTATACCCCCTGAGACCGGTAACATGTGCGCGAAGGGGCTGTCACAAGAGCCTGAGCATCCTTAAAGGGAGGGAAAAAAATAGGGAAGGAGGTTCTGTAAAGGGATCCCGTATCGTCATGTTCAAAGGAGCCATAAAGAATACCAAAGAGTTCTTGTGCGCCCTCCTGTCTATCGGCAGAGCGGTGGGTTGAGGTGGTAAGTTATGGCCTGTGTGGGTCTATACTAACGAACGCATCTCCCATCTAGCCTGGGTCTTAGAAATCGTAGGCACTCAGTTGGAGGTTTTGTGCGGGGCGTCCATCTTTGGTACGAGGAGAGGTTTGGGATGGCCGGGCAACGGGGGCGGGTAGTAGAGCTCTGAGTTACCGAATAAATATCGTAGTAAAGAGCGAAGAAAATAAACGGGGGACATAGTTCCGTACTTGTGGGAATAGGTTGCGGGTAGACTGCTATTCTATATACTAAGCATTCCCCCCCCTCTCCGGTAACCGTTTCCGTCGTTCCGTCCCACTCGCTCACGATATACCTCAGACACCATTCCGCTGATGCTATTCCATTGAAATCGCGGCCTATCAAGGGGCTCAACCATTTCTCACAACAAGAAGCTGGCATCAATATACGAGTGAGATTTGGTGATTTAGGAGAGGGGGGGGTGAAAGTAGGTAGCAGGGGGGGGGGACAATAGCTAAGTTACGAACGACAGAGTTAGCGGGGCAACAAGAGAACAAAATGAAAGAAAAAGAAGGTTAGCATCCGCGCAACCTGAACTGTTGCGCGTGCATGTCCCTCTTGAGCTGGCCAGGGGATCTCGTTTGCAGGAATCAAATCACGGGAGCCGGAAAGTATCCTTCCCTACCAGTCTCAGGCAAGAAGTGCCCGGGAATTGAAATATGCCGTAAAATATCTATCCGTATTTGAGCCCCCGCACAAAATATACCCTCCGGTTTCTAGGCACTTCTGGCTTGGGATGAGTAAGTGATAGCAAATTACCCAAGTTTCAAGCCGGGGTATTATTTAGCTAGTCTCTTCGTCTAGCCGAAGGGATCGGGCACTAGTCGTTGTTTAGTGCGCTTGGGCGGCGCGAAACTCCGGAGTTGTGAGATTTGGCAAGTCTTTGCAGTCTGATTGCGCGAGTTTGTTTGCGGTGCCTTTCTTCTGTGCGGACATAGTGCTCGTAGTGCTAGAACCTCCCGACTCTGGAGTGGGCTGGAGTGTAAGTGGGGGTGGGCACATCTTGGCACCGGGGAGTTTACCAACCCCCCCCCTTGTTTTTTTTTGAAAAACATCGGGGAATTGGCTGGGGGGGGGGGGGGGGGGGGGGGTTATAAATTA
>Ga0307509_10004537_pt1 | contig 19951 bp, 28 predicted proteins | sample 10_EM_MG_FD_202245 | JGI IMG/M metagenome (GOLD analysis project Ga0307509, IMG submission 202245) | Populus trichocarpa ectomycorrhiza microbial communities from riparian zone in the Pacific Northwest, United States - 10_EM | ecosystem: Host-associated > Plants > Roots > Unclassified | place...
CATAATATGAGTCATGTGCGAAAATCATTACATCATATGACGTCACAATCGTGAGTCATGAAACAATCAACCAATCATAACCTAACAATGACTCGCAAGTGCATAGTCATGTGAGAACTATGAGTCATATAAAGTCATAGTGTAAAATCCAACATACCTTATGACTCATAAGTATGAGTCATGTGAAATCTGCCTTGCTTAGTCACGATTTGTGACACAACCATCCCAATGCCAGTCCCCGACAACCCAGTGAACTGTAGCATTACCATGGGTTAATAGTGAATATTAGATGCATGAGTCCTCTTATTGTTTATGTAGGTCCCATGTAGATTGGTTGTAGGTACCACTCCTGCAGTCAAGAACCTCGGAATTTCTTATCGTGGGAGCAAGCAGTCTGGTTTAGAAGCTTAGTATAGCTAAGCATATTTGCAGATGGACTGCATAGCTTGTATAGACGAAGCTGCCACAGCGCCAGTTAGTTCCAATGCATATTAACACTATATTGAGTATGTTGGTTGGCCACCAACATGTTACCGACGCAAAGTAGATTTCATTTATGGAGATGTATCAGAGAAATATTACCAGGAGCACTTCCTATTTGTTCAGATAGTTAATATCTACGCAGTGCAACTCCCTCCGCCTGTAAACACGATTTAGGTAGCTAAGTTGGACAACCCTGAGTGGAGCAGGGTGCTCGTGAAATGGTCAGAATAGTTGACGTATATCCTGTGGCTTTACATTGTTCTACTGATCTAAAGCGAGAGACACCCTATTCTGATAACCAACGATCCTGGTGACAACTTATTTAGTAAAGCTTTCTGGCTCAAAGATATTAAATTTAACAGCTTGATTCTACTTTGAATTATCTTCATTATTTTGATCATTACTTCTAGTTTTGAGTCTTGAGTGGGGGTGGAATCTTTGGCCCTATCCTCCTACCAAGTTCTTCCATTACAGCCAGCTTGAATCTCATCTTATGGTATGGTCTCCTATTGACATGTCCAATGTCATCATAAAGTGGAGACCAGAGCCAGGGATCGGATTCCCACTTGAATCTGAAATAGGTGTTGGGTTCTCACGAAGTATGAATACTGGCTGGGCATTCCTTACTAAAGGGCTACTTACTACTGCATCTCTAGACCCACTATCCAAGAGTAAAAGAGGCTCTTGGCTGTGCTTTGCTCCATTGTGGCTGTATCTTATCTTCACATTCACTGGCACATGAATAGACCTAGTAGGTGCCGGTGGGCCTCCAAATCTTAACCACTTTGGGGTCTCTCATCACTACACATTGTTGGTTAGTGAGTGGTGTGTGGTGGTGTTCTTTAGGAATGGCTCCTCAGTTTCTCTTGCCTTTCGACACAAGAGTGGCTATAGCTGGTCATAGGTTGTTATCACTTTAGTAAAATTATGGAGTTTCAAATAGCTATGGGGTTTATCACGCTAGCATGATTTCCGGTCCTCAACTCTTCTCAGGTAAACTTGCAGAATAACCACAATTGCTAAACCAAGTCAAGCCTCACAAAATCAAAAGATAATCCTATAATTTGAAACCAGAACTCAGTATGCTTTTCCTTCCTTATGAAATAAAGCAAACTGGCAAGATCGGATAATGGATGAAATACACAGAAATACTAAAAAAAGAACCATAACTATCTCCAAAGTCTCTGCAATAGATAAAGAACTCATACAGACATTTCTAGAGTCTATGCTGGTTTTAGCCTCTATGTTCTTTAAGGGGAGAACTTACAGTCCACATGTTCCAGCATACGCAATCATGCCATCTGAGCTTGAACAGGGAGTTAGCGTGTTATTAAGTCAAGAGGCTGGAGGGAGGAACACACCTAGTCTGACCTATCCATATCGAGTACCAGTATCTGCGGAGCTTCTCAGCGAACTTCTGCGACAATTATTTTAACGACAGGGTCAGGAGGTTCAATGCAGCTGACGTTTGGAACCAGACTTCATTCCAGATGATGAGCCTCATTAATGGGCCACTTACCATCAAGCCTGGCCAAGATACCTACCGTAGTAGCAGCAAATCATTTTCTCTCAAGTGATTTGGTTCACCACGGTGAGAGAATAGGTGCAACTGTTTGTGATGAACGATAGAAGTTGGCACGATATCTTGATAAATGTTTGTTTGCCGGGATTCTGGTGGTGGGAGCCACTGTGGAACTTTGGCAGTTGGTTAGAGATTGGGAGAACCCAAACCAGGTCCCTTCTTCCACTGCTTCTTGGTGGAGGTATGCCTATTGGCACTGTAACTCTTGTTACAGTAAGATAAATGATCCTAGTTAACACTTACAACGATAGGGTTGAGACAAGTGACATCTTGCAACTGGTGACCTGCATTTTACACCAGGTTGAGATTGTTAAACTAGTCTTAGTGTAATAGGGAAACTGTATAGAAAGACGTATCCTAAGATTGCAACTGCACTGAAGACTCAAAGGTGAACCAAGGGTCAAAATAAAGATAGAGAAAATTTAAAGTAGAATGAAGGCATTAAACATAATATGGTTAAGGCTCAAAGCTTCACTCAATTAGTTCGCTCGAGGATCGTTTGTTATCAGAATAGGGTGGCTCTGGCTTTAATTAAGTAGAATATTGTAAAGCTAGAGGACATAGGTCAACCAGGCTGACCTTTTGCAAGCAGCCACCATAGCTTAAGGCTGTCCAACTGTACTGCCTAGAGTGGGATGACACTTGGAGGCTGTCGGACTCCGCAGATATTAACTATCTCCCCAAATACCAATTGCTCACCGTCATGCCTCGTGAGCCATATTTGTATGAGCAAAAGGTCTTTCCGCTTGAGGGCATGTCAGTGGGAGACTCATATGCCCACATTAGAGCTAATATCCATCGAGACTCACTGGCCCAGGGCAGATATCGGCTATACAAGCTACGCAGTCCATCAGCATATCTACTTGCCTATAGTAACAGTCAAACCTCGACTGCATGCTTACAGGATACGAAATCTCCGTTTACTTAACGGCATAGGGGCTACCAACAGCCAACCATGCGGGGCCCTCTTAAATCATGACAAGACTCACACCTCTAGAGTGCACTAATAACACCTCATAATGCTACAGTTCACAGGGTAGCCTGGGACTGGTGTTGGGGTAGTTGTCATGGAAGCCCTGCAGCTTGCCAAGTCAGTCCCAAGCCCTCTACAGCTAACAATACTACTACATGTAGGTCAAAGTATGCCCGTAGGTGGTTCTTAGGTGTAATCCAGGTGGCACCGCAGGAGGCCATCACCCTCACATGGCTTATATATCCTGCGAACAGCTTCTGGTCAGTTGGATGGCCAGAACCCATAGGTGTTGTGGAACCGTTCCTATTAATCTCAGTTCACTAGGAAGCACACAACTACACAGCAGTACCATGCTGTGGGGCCGTACCAACGCTGGGGTCACAGGGGGGTGTTAGAAATATCCGCTGAAACTTACAGGAGGTTCAGACCACTCCTGCTCCGTCAGTAGCCCGTTTTGTCCCATACAAAGTGGCCCTATCAATCTCTCAGAGCCTCACTATACTGGGATAACTTTCGCCTAAGTTCGGAGCCAAGTTTGTCGGTTAAGGTAGAGTAACTGGAGTACCTCAGTAGGGTAACTGGGTCACCATGGTAGGGTAATCATGTTTCCAAGGTAGGGTAACTTCACCATGTCATGCCTTTATTGCCTTCAGAAGTTTGCGCGACCACATATAATATTGCCCATGAGACCCGTGCAATATTTACTATGTTTCCTTAACTTTACGCGAACATGATCTCTGAACTTGAAGGTTACCCTGTCTAACCCTATGTCACCAAGTCACTTTGTAGACACTTGTACCAACTCATGGCTACCAGTGGTATACTAAGTATACTGGTCTATCCTCAATAGCGTTCCCTCCATATGGGCTTGGGTCTAGTCGACTGTAGCTACCTATCTGTAGGGTCATTACACCAGCACGAGACGTTGGCATCTTGCCCAGACTGGGCACAGACTATAATCTTCAAGAATATTCGTGAGACTATCAAAGCCAAGATGGCGAAGAAGCACAGGATAGGGGAAGATCACAAGGAAGGGTTTAGTGATGACTGGGCTGCAGTCACTGCCAAGGTACTGAATCAGCCATCGAGTCAGCCCCACATGGGACTCTACGGATTCAGAGTCAGCTGTCGAATCGGCCACCCTATGTGGTACTCCACCGATTCACAGTCAAACTTCCAGCAACCTGCATATTGGAACACGGGCAGGCGCCGCTGATAAATCCAATGATTCCCAGGAAACTCTCGCGTCTTCCAATTTCAGCCAGGCCTCGGCCACCTGGATCCTCAGTTTTCTCAATTCCGATTTGCAGACACCGGACGGCTCACCGCTTGTGGCCGAGAGGCTAACTTTGAAGAATACTGTGACTCCTACTACATTGCGACACGTCGCACTCACCCTTGATGATTTTGAGCTACTAGAGGAGGCAGCTGCAGTTAGCGAGCTGTGGGATAGAGAGCAGGAGCAAGGTGGGAGCAGTGATGCATGTAGTTAGGAGATTGTGAATGAGTGGCATAGCTGTAATAAATGATATTGGGATGTGGTTGCTCTCACATATGGGAACGGGTCTACGGATAAGCTTATTAGTATTGATATAAGGAAGTCAAGCCAAGTCATGGAATTGAGAGTAGAATTAATGAAAGCCATGTATCACAGGGGCCTCTTGGCTATCTGAATATGGTAAAACTCATGAGGAGAGCCTTCAGAATAAGAGAGATCTGTTGGCGTAGGATCAGGATTGTATTAAACTTAGTTCACAATGCATCTGACAACACAAGATGACGTCTGATAGAGTCACAATTGGATCAGGACGCGGCATGTATAGGAGGTAAGATCAGGAAGAAGTGACGAGACATCGGGAACGGAGAGATCAGGATCGTTAGATTCGGACAAGGGAGTTGAAAGCAGAAAACATCCATATGAGTGGTGGGAAGATGCTCGAAGCCCCGGCATTCAGTGAGAAGGAACCGGCGTCAGAGCAGGAGAGTCTTACATGTAAAGGTGTCAGGGCAGGAGAGTCCTGGATCAGGAGGTGTCAGGGTGGGAGAGTCCCAGATCAGTCGACATAAGAAGGTAAAGGCGGTGCACCAGACACAATCAGAACGCACAGGACGTAGGGGTTAGTGTCCAGATGGTGTTAGGACAGGCGGCGTTGAGTAACGCAAAATCAGTACCCAAAATCAGGACTCAACCTCGGATTGACGTTGCGCCCTGATTCCCAATTACCATTCCAGCGTCAGGTTTGTCAGATGCACAGGACGCACATACGGCAGGATATTATTATTGCTGATGTACTTATACAGGATGAATATATAGTGGGTCCCTAGCCGATAGAAATACTTCAAGTGTTTTTATATAAGCAGTGTTGCGAATTGTTTGTTTAAAAATGTCCATTTTTGGTGTAAAGCGGGAATCGGACGAAAGCTTTTGTCCCTATACTAGATATTGCTATATTATTTGGTGATTTTAGAATTATTCGCAGAGGGTGTATGGATCCGCCATGGATAAGATGTATTTGATAGACCTGGTCGTCACCCTCTGTCACTCGCCCCCCCCCCCCACCTTCTAAACTGTCCCCCACCGTCCCCCACCGTCCTATCTAGTTACCTGCCGCCCCCTAGTTGAAGTTGTCTCGGATCGTCAGGCTTGTCGCCCTTGCCCATCACGGCAGTCCTGGGAGCTCCTGGACGAGGACAGACTACCTTTTGCCGTCCCGTTTGGTCCGGGGGTCTTGGCAGTCCCCCCGCCGGGCCCTACGGCCCCGGACCGCTGAGAACCCTGAAGGGGAGAGACCGAGCGCATAGGGTCGTAGTTGTACATTTTTGTGGCAATAATCATATAACTGGGGCAGGTGGTGTGCATTTGTGAGGGTTCTGGTAGGCGATTGGGAGTGATGAACTACACTACATCGGATCATGGAAGAGGTGATCATAGAAGGGGTCCAAGGTTGAGAAAACTTTTATGACGACGAAGCAATTGCGCAAAGCTGTGACGCTCGTTTCTAGGACTTGCGGAACCCAATGGGCGAGATGATATTATACAAATAGATTGGTAATAGTGGAACAACGCTTCAGAGGGATTCATTGTCCCCCGTGATAAAGAGATTCCCGACCATAGCGATAAATCGAAAGAGTAAAGGCGAAAAGGAAGACAAAAAAGGAAACCCTCGTTAATAGTAGGTTAGCGTTAAGTTGGTTAGGAACTGATAACTAGCCCGCCGCTTACAGAAAGCCCGCAGGGCAAGACGCATTAGGGAATAAGAGCGAATGAGAGAAGGTAGTATAATATCTCTTCTTTGTGAAAAAATCTCGTTCTATACCCTTCACCCCAACCAACGCTCCAGATCGGAATTAACCACTCGAATAAGAACTAACCACCCGACAAACTCCAGTCAGAGTAGCGCCGCGCTCTCCCCACTCGTAAGATACTTAACCCCCTTCTCCACGAGCCTTCCAGCTCCACGGAACAAATCTAGAACACGCGCATTAGCTCCACCTTAACAGCGTTACGATAATCAGATCAGAAGGCACCACCCTATCTCCTTTCTCCTGCATGATTCGCCAGAACAACCCTCCATACCTTTTCCTCCCAGCCAGCCTTCAAGCCTCCAACCTCCTTCACGACAACCGCCACACCATCAAAGCACCTTGTGACAAACTCTAGCACCTCCACGGTTCCTCTCCCCTCCCAACGCGGTTCGAGTGACTGGTTGTGATGGCGGGTGGGCTTGTTGGAAAATTTACGTCGGGCAGTGTCAATTTGGCGTGTGCGCAAAAAAAAAAGCCAAACCCGTAGCATACCATAGCTACGGTACCGGCATCCACCACCTCATCACTCACCAATGAAAACACTCCGCCAGATCTTGCTCTTTGCTTCCTCCATCCCCCTCCCTGCCTGATAGGCCTTCTCCAACCTGAGTATTCCATATCCCCGTTTCTGCTATCCTGTTGGAAATGGTTAACCCCGTGATACCCTAACTCTACCGTACGAGGAAGAGTTTTAAGGATAGGAAATAAGGTTAATGCGTGAATTGAATCGCAAATTTTGCCCGTTCACAAAGCCCAACTATAATCTCTTATCCCTCAAGACTTGGTAACTCAGAGACATTAGATATTCGGATTCTAAGAGAACTTTAGAACTCCAAAATTATTCCGAGAATGTTCCCCTGGGCTCAATAGATTCTCTTTAGTCTGTATAGCCCTGAGAAGTCCATCTTCAATAATTGGGATCTCAACCATAGTTTCCCACTCTATTCTTTTTTGCTATTCATATCTAGCTAGAAATTATGATGATAAAAGTCTATTCTAGGCGGTTTGGGATCTGTCATATGATTCTTTACACAATTAGCTTCGTTGTGACCCTTAGTTGGAAGAGCGATTCACATCATACGCCCCTGGGACCAGCGTTTTACATTGATTAAGAAAAACGCCCATAAGCTGCTCCAAAGGCTTGGAATGTTCTCCGAGCTTGAAATTCAGCTTCTCCCCGAGTCCCTTATGAATATCTGTAATGCATCAGCGCTAATTCCATTCATAGCCCCAAGCAATGTCTACTAGATACTCAGGATGAGTAATGATAGCGGTAGTACAAAGGCCACGACACCACCCCTCTATAATGATAATAGAGTACACACTGCAGAACATCTGCATATTTTTCTGTCAAGTACCTCATTTCCTCTTCGTTTTCCGGATCAAAACTAAGCTTGCCAGTACCATAATCGAGGGATGCTGCGAGCAATTTTGGCCGTCTATCACCACTTTCAGCCGGGAAAGATTAGTATATATTGCGTGCTCAGTGGTGAGGATAGTTGTGCTAGGGACGGGAGTGGTAGTGAGGATGGTGGTGGTGATGAAGATGGAATGCGCAGGAAGGGGATAGTGTGGTGGATTGTAGGGGTGTGCAGGACGGTAACTTGGTGGCATGGAGGATGGTAGCGGTGCGTAGGATGGTAGTGGAGATGTCGACGGTGGTAGGGGAGGTGGTGATACAAATGTCTTGGAGGGAGACAGCAAGCGGCTGCAGCATGAATTCCATTGGCCTGTAGGAAACGGCCTTCAAATTCAGTCCGAACAAGCCATATGACATCCTAATAGGTTCGTTGTGTGTCCTTCTCACCGTCTGTAACCTGTGTATCATGAACGCCAAAATCTTGAAGAGAAGTTCGGGGACCGAGTGTGGTTCCTAGTGGGGAAATTCACCCCCGGGAGGCAAATGAGACGTAAACCACTGGCGGAGATCGCTTGCATGATAATGCAGGGTGTTCGGCATAAGGAGGCGCGCCCTGATGGCTGGTTATTGGGAACGAGAGGGTGGAGAGGCGATGGGAATGAATAGGGGTAGGGACCCTTGTGGTGGTTCCTGGTGCACCGCACTTCACCTGATGAAGGTTTCCCGACAAAAGGAGATTTGTTAGGCTCAATGGAGAATCCCTACAATCAGTAATCAGCACGCTCACTATGAACCGAGAAGGGGTGAGGGGACTCGAGACAGGAAACAGGGTACAAGTACCGTAAGTTACCTCCAAACGTGCTGTAGATACATGGCAAATTTAGACGCCAGCGTAAATCTACCAACCTACCCACCCGCCATGACAACCAAATACTGCAACCGGAGCCTCTCACCCACTCAATAGCCTATCAATCTACCGGTACCAATCGAACCTCTCATCGACTCTGAGGCATTTATTTAGGTCCACCCCACCAGCACCGGTAGCCGGTTCGCTGCCGGGTGATGGCGGCAGCGATCGTGCGCTTGGACAGGCGCGGTTGAGCTTCCCGGCGAGGACGTTTTTTTTCTTGACATCTACGATATTGTTAGTCTTGGGCCTTTTAGTGAAGTGCGATGGCATCGGGCTTGCTTGTTTTGTGGGTCGTTTGCTCGTCCCGAATTGACGTTGACAGTTCGATGATACAAGTAGCCTCCAATTAAATTGCTAGGGGCGTTGCAGAGCCTCATGTTGGCTTCAACTTCCGTGCGCAAAAGCTTAACTTAACCTCCAATTTTGCGGTGCCTGAATCCGAAGCGCCAATGACTGACCTCATCACCGAGATGCCCCGTCAAACCTTTTCTCAAGTTTTCGCTACACGGAAGCAAAACCTCCTTGTAGAATTGCTCCCCCCATTCCTTCCCCCTTAGCCCACCCTCACTAACTCCCACCGCGCAAGCCTAAACACACCTCCCCCCCAGGTCTATACTCCTCGCTATCTTTAACATCGCAGTGTACCTGGCGCTGCCTGCTCTTCCCCCGTTGAGGACCCTACGCATCTGCCGTGCTCCCGTTCACGATTGAGTTCCCTGAATGGTACCCTGACGGCTCGCCCCAGATCGAGTTCTCCCCCGATATCTCGCACCCAATGCTCAATGATGGGTTGTTCCGGTGGCGGAACTGGTGGGCGCATAGGGAGGGGTAGGGTACCGTGGAGGTACGCCTATGGACCTCTAGCTTGTATTTCTGAGCAGTTACTTCAATGCATCTGCTCACTAATCACACCCGCTGTCAATGGCAATGACTGTATCCCCACCCTCTCTTTTCGTGTGATCGGAGGCTTCCGGAATGTCGCTGTTGTATTCAATACCGATACTCCGGGCGCAAAGGCCCAGATCAGAAGCCGCATCCTCCAAGGTCTAACAAGCTGTGATGTCTCTGGGATAATGGGCGACAAGGATGACTGGGCTTGCAGCGTGGTTAGAACCTATCTGGTGAGTACGCTATCTGAAAATTTGGCACCCCCGGGCGAGGTTTATAGAGCTCAGGGGGAGTGGGTCATTATTGAGAATGAAGACAGGAGATGGAACAGTGGTATGATATGGACAGTAGGTAGAGAGTTAAAGATTGGGAGGGTAAGGATGTTGAGAGGTGGTTTGGCGAAGTGGGGTTCGGCGGGGTGTGTTTGGGGATCATAATCCTAGGGAGTTTGAGTCTGTGTTAGAGCTATTGGCAAAGAGGCTGTGTAGTGATTGATCGGTAGGTTAGATCACTAGTAGGGAAGCCTGTACATAAGAAATTTAATGATGTATAGTGTATCCGTGTGGCTTTTTTTTGGGAGGCCCAGCATATCTATTTTATATATCTTTAGAGCATGCATCTAAATTAGTGGTTTTAATATGTCAAGATGTTATGCGAGGCAGTGTTAGGTGTTTGGAGTCTCCGTTCTCAGGGTGTATATGTAAAATTAACTTCGCACTTCTATCACAAACTAACCACTGATTGCAGAGCATGGCATAGTTCTATTGGGTAACTATATGACTTCGTGGATTCATGTTTTTGAATGACGGGGACCTAATCTCAATATTCTATACTCGACCCCAAAATATACAGCGCTATAGGTCCCCCGACAGTCATAAGGCCACTGCCTTAAAAAACGTCACAAAACTCATTATCACACATCACGCACATTCGCATATCTCATACACTTATACCCAACTTGCCATCTGCTGGATGCCGAGATTTCGTCCCCAGGACTCTTAAAAGTGTATATCCCTCATAAAATAGCCAACCCTTACCGCGAAAAATAAAAAAGGCCCCCCCACTAATTCATGATTGGTTAGGCTCGGGCCACAGCTAAGCTACCCAGCCAGCCTCTGTTCACATTGGTAGAAACCTTCACCCCACCAATGCTCCCTCCACCCACAAAACCAGACTTCCTGACCTTCATATCTCTCCTAATCTTCTGCGCCTCGTCCGTGCCGTCCTCCACCCCACTCTTACCGTCTTCATCAGATTTTTCCAGACCAAGCCTAGCAAGGCGCGCTTCATCGGGGGGGTGGCACGAATAGAGAAGAGCGCGATTCCTCATCACGCCGGTAGGTGAGCACTTCGTCTCCGCCGTCACTTGCAAGTACAATTTCCTCCGCGCACTGTCGACCGAACCATCAATAGCAGATGATACAGTAGGCTGCGAAAACCGCTGCTCCATCCTGGCCTTATACGCCGATTCCCAGGAGATATCGTGTAAATCGACCTTCCGCTCTGCCCTCCGCGGACTGGCACGAATAACCTTGATTTTAGAAAGAACGCGGTCTCGGTTGCAATACATGAGCGCCACCTTCTAGCTGCAGATTCTGTACACGTGTTCCTCAAGGGTGACTGACGGCTCACTGAATTCTCGGAGGAGGCAGAGAGTTTGGGTTGCAGTGCGGGGGAGGAGTGCCAGCGTCATTCTTTGTTGTAGCCAGGCACTCCTACGTTTCTGAAAATAGAGAGGGTGGTTCTGGGGGGTGACTGTTCCACTGGTATTATGTGGGTGTTACTGTTAGCAGACGGGTTTCATATACCCCGAGGTAGGCTTGGATTGACCTGATTTGTTGCTCGACGGTGAAACAGTTGCCAATTGAATCTCAAGCGGTAATGTGGGGGGCAGCAAGAGGTGTGGGGTTTCATGGATCGACTTTGATGAAGAGGCTTCATTTTCACCCAGGACGAAGCTGGGGTATTCGGTTTCCCCGATCACCTCGAGCACGAATCTCCTGCAAGGTGTGGCCAGGCGACGACATTCCAGGCTTCACCCCTGTTCTTAGAGTTAATACAATCTCTTCCACCGTTATAAGCATTTTCTCGCTGCCACTGTCTTTGTTATTAGGCATTGGGCCGGCAGTGCTCAACGGAAAACACCACCCCGAAGACCCTATCTCGTTCCTAGCCCTCGTTCCTAGCCCAGAACACAGGTCCAATACCAAGGATGTGAATCTTCATCTGTCGCATGAACACCCCCGGGATTAAATCTATAACCCTATCATCTACTTGAGAAGTCAGCAAGAATAAATGAACACTTCTATCGGCACGAGAATATCTTGTCAGGTTTGAGGGCTTTACCCTCAATTTTCTAGTAGCGGCCGTTACTGGTTCCTTAGGGTTGCGGGATGACAGCGGGATGCTCGTCTGCGGGTGAGAGAGACATAATACTATCCCCGAGCAGTACTGTTTTGCTACGCTTCCTGAGGAATTGAGATTGCCCACGTTATTCAGCATAGCGCATAGAAAGGTCCTTACCTCGACTCGATCCCTCGAGCTCTCCATCGACTCCACGATTCGTTTTGCCCCGACTTCATACTCGAGAAGGATGTACGGGGAGGTATACGAACTACCTTTATCAGAAATTGCAGCGAAGCAGATAGAAATTGGACTCACAATAGATCCATCAAGACACCAGTGTCCGGAACGACACTCTATCACTGCCCAGCGTATCCAGCACCACTGCTAACTTTCCCCTCAATCTCAACCGACATCCAATACCCACTCTGCTCCCCAGATGGGCCGCTGTGTATGGGAATAATATCCCGTTCAGTGGTAATCGCCAGGTCAAGGATCAACATCGGTGGCTTCCACTGTCCGCACCTTTGAGGCTTTGTGGTATTTTTCCCACCCATATTGCTATCAATTCTCCCCAAAACATTGGCACTGCGGACACGGACAGGGGGTAGGATACTCCTCCTTTCGCGTGAAACGTGTTCTCATCCATCCTAGTCATCCAGTCCCCACATATCACCTGCTGCGAAATTCTCTAGGAAGCTCCCACCGACTTGCTTTCCCGCACTTGTAGCATCTAGTTCCGTCGGGGAAACCTCCAGCGGTGCAGCGTATGTGAGAACAGGTTTTGTGGAAGATATGCGATCACTCCTCTCCCGGTTTCTGGAGTTGGCGCGCTTGACCGCTGTCTGGCCGGGATGGCAGTCATTCCCTTGGAATAAATACATGACTATCTGTTTCCACTCTCTGGGTGGGGACTTTGTCGGAGCAATCTCTTCGAGAACCCAACTCACAGTTCCCAATCTTCTCTGCTTAAGCCTCCGTCTGGCCATCTTGTCATATTTCCCACTAGTGCTTGCTGCCCATCGCAAGAATATATATTCCTATTCTTATCCTCCGGAGATTGATCGTCGAAGTAAGGTAGTAAACAAGCATTCCCCCCAATACGACTAGAGGAATCGTGCAGCTTGTGCCCTTCTGAATTATTGAGCTCCACCGGGGCAGAACTCCCGCGAAGGCGGGAATCAGCTTCGCCACCATGGTTGGAGACACCCGCCCTTTGCCTTGCAGCAGTGGTAGCCAGGACATCCTCGCTCATTAGTGCTCGATTCTGCACCCTTTCCTCCGAGGGGGTACCGGGAATCATTGAAATATCCGTCCCCATTAGGTTTATCTTTATCACTATTCTTGCCCAATACACCAGAAGAACTACGAGGCCTAAGGCTCGGTAGGATGTGCATTCCAAGAAATCCCCTCTTGGATTCTCAATCATTTTCCTTCCATTCTTGTCTGCCTCTACCTCTTGTACAGGACCGGCATTCAGGGCGATTTTCTAATCTTCTTGATCTGTAGGGGCCGGGGTGTAATGTTGTGATCATTTACAGTGCCGGTCTCCCCCTTCGTCATCTGGCCTCCCTTCCAATTATTTACACCCTTGGACGTCCGTCGTTTGGACCCGATAACCCCAACAGGTCGATGGCCTACTGGAAATGATCATGACATTATACCCGGGCCTCTACATATCAGCAAGGTTAAAAAATTGCACTCAATGGTTTTCTGTAAAATGGGTAAAGGTGGACAAGGGAATGAAAAAGACAGAGAATTCAAGTGGCGGTGGTCTTGGAATGAAATTACCACTGAGCCCTAGGGCACGTACTGTAGTTCTTCTGCGGATGTATTGGGCTAGGATAGATATAAAGGTCAACCTGATTGGGATGGGGATTCAAATGTTGCTCGGAACCCCCAGTAGAAAAGGGGCGGGATCGATCACGCCTGGAGCGAGGATGGTCTGGCTACAATCGCCTGCTACAAAACAAACGGTAAGTGTCTGCAACCACGGCAATGAAGCTGATCCCCATCTCTGGTCCCAATGGAGCTCGATAATTCAGAAGGGCCCGAGTCCCACGATTCCTCCAGTCACAACGGAGCGGACGCTTGTTTACTACCTTACTCCGACAACCAATATTCGAGGGATAAGCACTTCCGGCCCAAGGCCTAATAGCAAAGACAGCCGTAGCGAGCATATGCATATCACGGTGGAAGAGATTGAATCAACGCTAAGAACGGGTGTGTATCTTGGTGAAGCCTGGAACATCGTCATCCGTATATACCGTGCAGGAGATTCGCAAATTGGCGAGATGCTCGGTGGAACAGAATACCCCCGCCTCGTCTCGTGTGACAAACGAAGCCTCCTTATCAAATTCGATCCAGAAAACCCTACGCCCCATCAACGCTAGAGATCCAAGTGGCAACGGGCCCACCGTCGAGCAACAAATCAACTCAACCCAAGCCACCTTGGGGCATATGAAACTCCCCTGGTAACAATAACACTCCCGTACCAGCACAGCAGCCACCTCCTCAGCACCACGCTCTCTATTTCCAGAACCACGGGAGTGCGCCGCTACAACAAACATCTACGCTGGAACTCTTCCCCCACACCGCAAACCAAACTCTTTGCCTCCCCTGATGGCTCAGCGGAGCCGGCAGTTACTCATAGGGAATACGTGTACGGAATTCGCAGTCAGAAGGTGGCGAGCATGTACTCTAACCCGGATCACGCTCTTGGTGAAATTAAGTCTATTCGTACTAGTGCGCCGAGGCTAGAGGCGATGGTCGATTTATATAATATCTTCCGGGAATTATTGTACAGGGCTAGGATGGAGAAATGGTTTTCGCAGTCTACTGTAGCATCTGTTAGTTACAGCTCGGTTGACAGTGCGCGGAGGAAATTGAACTTGCAAGTCACACCGCAGACAAAGCCCTCACATACTGGCTGGACGAAGAATTGCGTTCTTCTCAATTTGTCTCACCCTCCAATGAAGTGCGCCTTGCCGACTTAGTTTAGAAGGATCAGATGCGGGCAGTGAGAATGAGGTGGGGGAGGCCGTGGACGAGGAGCCGAAGACTTGGAGATATATGAGGGTTAGGAAGTCTGGTTCTGGGGGTGGGGGGAGTGTTGGCGGGGTGAAGTTTTCGCCGGATGTAAACAGAAATGATGGGGCCAGGGGTTGAGGGGTGGGTAGGAGTGCTGGGGGCAGGAGTCTGGTCAGGCTTAGAGATGTTAGATAGACTGATTTCGGGCCCTGGAGGGTTCAGAGTTTTTGGTGTTGTTTTGATTCTAACTCCGGTTGTGGCTGTTGAGTGGGGCAGCGCAATCCTGCCAGACACTAGATAGAATTACTGGGTTCCATGGCTTAGCTGTTGTATAATGCCCCACACCCGACCGATGGTGAATTAGTGGGGTCTCTTTTTTGATTTTCGATGGTAAATGTTGGGTTTATTTATGAGAGGGATGGTGACATCTCTGGGTGTGGTATGAAGTTAGCTTCTTTCAAGTCATAGGATAACTCTCCAGGAGGGAACAAGAAGAAAAAACAACCTTATATTATCATACCAACTACCCCACCCGCAAATCTCCTCTCTTTCTCCAAAAATACACTCAATCTAACATACAGACAAGTCACCAACACCACCGGACAATGCCCCCGGTTTCCAAACACAAATCAAGCGAATAATCAGATACAAGCATCCAACTCCCATCAGGTAACTCTCTAAAATCTACGCACTGTGAGCGCCTCCTCGCCACCTCGCTCCATATCCATTCCTACCACCACCGAGCCCTCTCCTATTGCATCTTCCACTCCTTCCGCACCTTGGGGTGTTTAGATTACCCGCTGGGGGAACAGTCCTATAGTTGTCAGCGGAGGACTAAACCCTCTCCAAGATCACTGTGGGGTCACCATGGACGGCCAGATCTGCGATCCTGCCACCGCCACCACCCCCTGGCGAGGATGGGTATCCGTTCGGAAGACTGTTGTTGCGAGGTCCAGATAGCGGGCTGTGATTATAACTGTTCAATCCATTATACGCCTACCTTCTAGTCTTTCAATTCTGGCATATATCGATCGGCCGCTGCCTCAAGCTCTCTCATAGCATCCCCTCAAGTTGCTGAGCCTCCAACGGCACCTTCTCGAAGCTTCTTCTCTAAATACTCTTTAGCCAATCCTGGATTTCCTTGAACTTGGCCTGGCTCTCTACTAGGTCGAAAAAGGTTTGTGTCGGAATAAAGATCTCTGTGGGTTTCTCAGAATCCGCTTGAACTAATGGAACTTGGTAAGCCGATATACCCTTTGACAAAGTTAATTGCCTTTTGCAAGAACTCCTACCCTTTATCTCGGTAGTGAGAGTGCTTCAACAATTTGGGTTCCTTTGCCCCGAATTTCAATTTTAGCCCCAGGCGAAGACACAGTTATCATCAATCGCCACTGTAGAGATTAATGTAGTCCTGCTAAGAACAAGCGGTTTAAGATTGAGCACACAAGCAGCGGAATATGACGGTGTGTAACGGGGTAGACTACTCGGCTCTTATCACAATATCTTTGCCAAAAACCGGATAGTTAAATTAGCTCTGGTGATCAGCTCGAACAAATGACATAGGTTGAAAGAGAATATTCCCGTGGTTTTACTAATAGAGGGGCTCTTAACCTCCGGGCCATAATGTGAGGTATGGCTTATGCAGCCGCTTGAAGTTGCTTGTGGGTTAGAAATCGTGACGCTCGTCTGCGGGAGAGAGACACAAAATATCTTCTAGCAGCCGTTGTCTTGCCACTATTCCTGAGGCATTGAGAGTGTGCATGTTATTCGGCATGGAGAGGTCCTTACCGAAACTCTACCCTCATGCTTTCCATCGGCTCCAGAATTCGTTTCACCCCCGACTTCATACTTGAACTGGATGTACTGGGGGTATACGGACTACCTTTGTCAGAGATTGCCAAGCAGATAGGCATGGGATTGACGCTAGTTCCATCAAGAGACCAACATCTGGGCCAACACTCTGTCACTGGCCGGCGTATCCAGCACGACTGCTAACTTTCCCCTGAATCTCAACCGACATCCAAAACCCATTCTACTCCCCAGATTCACTACTATGTATAGAAAGAGTATCCCGTTCGCTGCTAATCGCCCCGTCAAGGATCAACATCCCTGGCTTCCACTGTCTGCATTTCTGGTGCCTGGTTCTATTCTTCTCACTGATATTGCTCTCAATTATCCCCAGAAATTTGGCACTACCGAAACGGCCGGGAGGTGAGATGCTTTTCCCGTCGCGGGAAACGTGTCTTTATCCATCTTGGCCATCTAGTTGCTACATATTTTTAAACACTATTCGTGTTATGCACAGCGGATCCGGGTTTCCAATTTGCCTGAAACGACAAAGCTTTTATTGTGCCGAACAATAGCAAGAGAAGATAGATACGAAGGAACTAGAAAGAAAGATAAAATATGAAATCGTATACGAAACGAATGACTCTGATGATGAACAGATGACCGGATGAACAGAACGTAAAAATGCGATGAGGAACTAACAACTAACAAAGGGAAGAACATGATCTCTTATATCCTTCTCGTAACTAAACCTTTCCTCTATGGCATGCTTCCTGCGCATGCCATATCCTTCTCCGGTTTTCTCCCACGGAGTCATCCTTTCTGCCTATTCAATGGAGTCGTATCCTCGGTGAAATCATATTCACCGAGGATGTAGTTAACCGGCCAGCCGAGGATCGAGTGTATAACCGCGGATGCCATTGAGATTCCGCTATCGCAAGTGTTTGCGTTTCGGTGTTGGTTGATGTGTGTTTGATCGTGTCGCACTAAGTAAGTAGGGTCGTGGTTGGTGTTTTGATATGAAGCTAATGGTTGTTAAACAGTCTTCAAACGATGGCGTGTAACAGGTTGTTGTGTTCAATCCCAAGGCGCATGGGAATATATGCATGTGGTGAGCAGCAAATTTCCAACACATATCGCCTGCCACGGAATTCTCTGGGAAACTCCCGCAGGTTTGCTTTCCCGCATCACCTGTAGCATCTGGTTCGGTGGGAGAATTTTCCGGCGGTGTAGCGTATGTGAGAACGGATTTTCTGGAAGATATGCTATCGCTCCTCTCCCTTTTTCTGGAGTTGGCGCGCGCTCGACCACTAGCCTGGATTGCAGTTATTCCCACGGGATAAATTCATGGCTATCTGTCACCACTCTCTTGGCGGGACTTTGTTGGGGCAGTCTCTTCAAGAACTCAATTCACTGCTCTCAATTTTCTCTATTCAAGCCTCTGCCTGGCTGCCTTGTCATATTTCGCACTGGTGCTTGATGCCCCTCGCCAGAATCTATTCTTCCTATTCTTATCCCCCGGAGATTGGTCGTCCGAGTAAGGAAGTAAACAAGCATTCTCTCCAGTTTAACTAGGGGGATGCGACTAGTGCCCTTCTAAATTGTTAGGCTCCATTGCGAAAGAATTTTCGCAAAGATGGGGACCAGCCCCCTCGCCGTGGTTGGAAGCACTTACCGTTTGTCTTGTAGCAGGCTGTTGTGGCCAGGCCATCCTCGCTCCGGGAGGGCGCGATCCTGCCCCTTTCTAATGGGGGTTCCGAACAACATTTGAATCCTCATCCCAATCAGGTTCACCCTCACACCCACCCCGGCCCAACACATCCGGAGAAGAACTGCGGGCCCTGGGGACCGGTCGGCCGTTCATTCCAGGAAACCCCTCTTGGGTTCTCTATCCTTTTAATTCCCTTCTTGTCTGCCTCTACCTTTTTTACGGAAGGGCATTGAGTGCGATTTTTTAACCTTCTTGATCTGTAGGGGCCGGGGCGTACCGCCGCGACCACCCTCAGTAGGCCGCCGCCGACCTGTGGGGGCCTACCGCGCCCGAACCGCGACACCCAAAGGTGTGTAAATTATTGGGAGGGAAGGGAGACGATGAAGGGGAGAGACCGATGGCATACGGTCGTCGTTGTACAGTACATTTTTGCAGAAACCATCACAAAACTAGGGCAGGTGGTGTGCGTTTGTGAGGGTTCTGCTAGGGGATTGGGGGTGATAAACTGCACTACATCGGATCGTGGAAGAGGAGATGATACAAGGGGTCCAGCGGTTGAGAATAGAAGTTTTATGACAACGAAGCAATTGTGCAAAGCTGTGATGCTAGTTTCTGGGAATTGAGGAACCCAATGGAAGAAATGATATTATACAAAAAGATTTGTAATAGTAAAACAACGCTTCAGAGGGATTCATTGTCCCCCGTGATATAGAGACTCCCGACCATAGCGATAAATCGAAAGAGTAAAGACGAAAGGGAAGGGAAAAAATGAAAGCCTCAATAATAGTAGATTAGTAATAGCCGGGAACTGACAATTGGCCCCAGGCCCGCAGGCAACCAACGGGGACAAGACGGATTGGGGAATAATAAGAAATCAGAGAAGGCAGTATGGTTCCGGAAGACTAAACTCTGTACGAAGGTTCTCACGAAAAATGTGACAATTTTGGTGGTGGCGCCAAGTGTAACACTCCCCTAGGGGGTTTACCCTGCTTTCCCAATACCATGAAAACAAATAAGAAAATACAAGTTGATATCATAATTAATCCTTCATCATTCCAGAGTTAATATATCAATCTACAATTATACATAATTGTAAATTTATACTGTTTTATTTTGTCAAAAATATTGTGAAAAGGTTATAGTTTGATTATACAACCTGAATTATCATATCAACTTGTATTTTCTTATTTTTCTCATGATTGTTACGGGGTAGCTAACACGGTAGGATTCCGAGCTAACTAGGCCGAGGATATTTGAGACAACGGATTATAGGTCAGGAAGGCTCAAGATGAATTGATCGTTAAAGTAATAGAAGAATATTGTAATAACTTGTAATATTGTTAAGGTCTCTTCTCCGTTGCTTGATGATGTTTTCAACCATCGGGGAGAGCCCTACTATTTATACTAATGTTCAGGCTACTTTGACTTCTCTAGTAAAGAAGTATCTCTCCAAGAATTCAGTTCGTCAGAACAAAGTGCGAACACTGTTTGACCCTGAATCTTGCCCAGCTTGACTCTGAGAATCTCCCGACTGCTATTTCTTCTGAGGGTGTCCCCACTCCACCAGTAGCCAGTCT
>Ga0307509_10004538_pt1 | contig 19951 bp, 24 predicted proteins | sample 10_EM_MG_FD_202245 | JGI IMG/M metagenome (GOLD analysis project Ga0307509, IMG submission 202245) | Populus trichocarpa ectomycorrhiza microbial communities from riparian zone in the Pacific Northwest, United States - 10_EM | ecosystem: Host-associated > Plants > Roots > Unclassified | place...
AAATCCTTCCCTTGGTGGTTCTAGTTCATCAATGAAAATCAACAGCACCAGAGGTGATTCTCGAGGTGTGGTACAGTATGTTGGGAAAAAAATGTACCCAGACAAGGTTGTGAAAAAGTGCAAATGAACAATGAAATGAACAGTACGCGTAGCAACGTGACGCGGGCGGCACGCGGTCCGGCCCCGGAACTTAGTGATGACGTTGCCATGTGCTCAAATTTCCTCGTTTTTTCTCTCGTACATCCTTAAACAAATCCAATCTGATTATTTCCATTGCCATGCATCAGGATTTTACCCGAAGGCTAGGGCAGGTGTTCGTTCCCTCACATTCTTACCATCATATGGTGATTAAAATTTCCGTCGCTGGCCTTACCTACGATGGGATTGAGACATTAGTGGTTTGTCGAGTTTTTTTCTCAGAAAGTATCCTGGTCCGACCAACTGATTCCATAAAACGATAATGGAAGTTGATGTTACAGCGTTACCAACCGGAGTACATGGTTTGCCGCTGAGTTGCAGATACACCTATGCGTTGCAGATAGAAGGTGAAATTTTTATTCTACATTGGACAGCTGAAGTGGTGATGGTATGTATGGCGAGAATTCATATGAAAGGATAACCAAGCTTTAGGATCGCCATTTGCGCCGAGTGTTGCGACATTCAACCCAATATTTGGTCATGGGGTGGAGGTTTCTTGAAGATCGATCAGAAACGTAGAGTTGGCAATGTTTGAAGGAAAACGCCCTGGACCTGGAGTGGCGTTGTGGTTGTGGACGAGGGAAAATCTGCAGGGGGAGTAGTTATACCATAGGGTGTGGGATTACAGGGTAGATACGTTGGCGTGCCAGGTACGGTGGAGAGTGAGATAGCCCGATGGTGTATATTTGTTTTGCGGAGAGACAGTATGACTGGATAAGAGTGTAGAGGCTGATTGGGAAGTGCACGTAGGAATTGCCAGAGGGAAAAGTTGGATATGGACGAGAAGATGGGATGACCGTCATTGCCTGCATTGTGATAGCTATATCCTAGTCTGGTGAAGGCATAGGGTTTACAAAGGGCGCCAGAAGAGTACGTTTGGGTGAGAAGGGAAGAGCACATCGCCTAGCGATGATTCTTCTCCTCGATATCGTGTAGTGAGGTCGAGGTAGGCAAGGAGGCCACATTAGGTAAAGTGGGAGGAGCGACATTGGTTAGAAGGGGATCATGGCGTGGCACAGTGTTGGGAATGGTAGCACCGACGTGGGGCGTCTCTCCCGTTGCCAGGTCGTGAATGTGAGGAACCGACTTTGTGAGGTGACCAGGGATATTGCACAATGGATACGATGATGGCCTGAACAGAATCTCAGCATGATGGAAGGTGGAGTCGGAGAACGCAGTCGGGGAGGCATCAGTGTCTCGATGTAAAGTGATGTAAATGAAGCGAGTGGCCCAGAGAACTTTCACAGATTGGCTATATGTCCCGCTTTTCTGTGCCTCTACAACAAATTTGTTCCACAGGATACAGAATTCGTGCTGTAGTTCAGGAAGGGTATTTTGTATGTCGAATCTGGACATTGAAAACAGGGCAGAGATCGGCGCCCAATCAGGGCGGGTGAGTTGCCGAATCACCTGGAGAAGGCGGTTCAAGTTTGCGAGAAGCACGCTATCGCCGTGTCTGAGATAGCCTTCGAGAATACGTTCTGAGGCACCCAAGTGGTTCAGGACGAGCGCCATCCAACGGTCGTCTTGTTTCAGTTTTCCCGAGACGATGCGGCCAACGATGCTTCTTATTTCGAATGACGCTATTTCACCATTGTCTACGTCCCACTGTCTCAGAAAATGCCCGATTTCGACCGCATGTGGCACCTTATTCCAGTCCTCCTGTAATATCCTTCGAAGGATACCTGCAACCCGAAGGGGACCGCCTATTACAGCAGCAGCATTAAGACAAGTGGCAAGCCGACGGCGAGCAACCGCCTCGGAGACGGAACCGGATGACAAGGTGTGTTTCAGGAATGAGCTCGATACGGCCTCGATCTTCTTCTGAACCTCTTGAGGAAGACGTCCTTGGAGATCCTTGACGACATCAGATGCATAGAAACCAGGGATGGACTCGAAAAACTTTTCCAGCTCTTCATCCTCACTTAGAGCCTCGACTGTCCACTCCAAGATACGGCTGTCGAGCTCAGGTGACCGGTTCGACGCTATTTCTTCGGCCGCCTTCTCAAAACCCCCTAAGACCCAGCCATGGTAACGGCGCCGCAATGCCCTAAATCGAAACCAGCTCGAATACCGAGTGCACTCATATGCGACGAATTCGAGAAGTCTAAAGAGACTATATGGTATGGCGGCGTAAAGGAACCAAACTGTTGAAGAAAGAGGTGCAGAGTATGGGCTATCGTGCGAAAAAATCGGCATTAGCGTGATGCATGCGTAGGCCGCCGAGGAAAGTGCCACCCAACACACCACGGCGCCGAAAACAGAGTGATTGATATGAAATAAGAAGACGAGGAGGCCGGCAAAGAAAATGAATAGAGAAAGATGAACCAGGGTAGGCAATGCTTCAACGGCCCAGGAAATCTGAAACTTGTCGACGCCATTTGCAAAGAATGCATGCATCCGTGCCCGTTTCTCCGGACTGCTCTGTGGTGCCCGAGTAATCCTGATGTACCGACGTGCCCATTGTTGTAACGAGGTCGCCAGCATGGCACATGTAAGACTGATAACCAGGCTCAAGAACCAGAGTATGTTCACCCATACGGCATATCTCGGAGGGGAGAAAGCTGGAGGATAAACCACAGTAGAAGGGGTGGACGGGAGAGACCCATTAGGGTCGGCTTGGAGCTGATACATTTTCTCGAGATAGAACGCGGAAGTATCTTGTGAGTTTGGCCTGAGGTCCTGCATCGAGGCCGTCACTAGTGTAGCTACTACCGCAGAGAATAGACCAGTCTATATGACTTTTCGGTAAGCGTTTATTTGGTGTTTGGAAGCAAAAATCAGGACGCACGAAGATGATGATTCCCTCGGCATCCTTCTGCCATCTTTCAACCATCTTGTCATCCTCTTCCTCAGCAATTTTTGAATACATGGTGAAGAGAGGCCCTGAGCTATCACCGGAGTTGGACTCTCCTTGAGATGGCTGGTCAATCCCGACGTTGTCGTCATCTATGAGGTGGGCGATATTGTCAAACCAGATGACAAGAACAATATCTGAGAACCATACTCGTAACATCCCCCGTTTCAGGATCGTTTTTGTCATTTTGGGACATCGTACGGTGTAGACATCCGTCAACAAACAAAAATTTAGTTTAGTGCCGACGGCATCAGGCGCCCATGGCACGTGGACTCATCGCAACACCCGACGGATCCAATTTTGTCAATGCCAATAGAAAGACAACCCACTCAAAGAGGGCATAGGACTACAGTATAAACACGAGGGACAATAGGCTCGGTGGTCTACTGCATACTTGGCAACTAGTAGGTGCAGGATTACAAACATCAGGAAACCGATTGGCTCCTTAACGAGACTTAGACGTCTTAGACTACCATTTTAGGCTCGCTGAAGGTTCGCTTAGGTTCGCTAAAGACATTATGCATTAAGACACGTACTGGGAGGTGAGTCACCTCCCATTCTGAACACGACCTTCCAGTTTGGAGGATCCTTCCCCGAACCCAGCCAGGTCTTCTCTGAGTAGTCCGTAGGAACCTCAAATCCTGGAACCTAGGCATGTCACGCTGACAGACAGTTTATTGCAATATATGCATTTATGTTGTACAAATCAGCCAGGGGATCGTCCGTAGATTCAAAGACGTAACTAGAGTCGCTTCCACTGAAGTGCACAGCCCGCCAGGTTCAGCTCCAAGATTGTGAACCTACATTGTCTCACCGGTGAGCTCCGATAACAATTGCATGATCTGTGTATGTTTCTGTGTCGATGCGCATCGGAAAGGCGTCGCATCATTATAGGTCCGGGCATGGGGATCTGCGCCACGATTTAGTAACACCTCCACAACCTGTCTGTTTCCATCTAACGCTGCCAGGTGTAATGCAGCCCAGTGATCTTCCTTTTTTGCGTTCGCGTCGGCGCCGTGGTCGAGCAACAGCTGCACGACTTCAAGGTGTCCCCCTCTTGCCGCATTGTGTAACGGGGTCCATCCGTCGTTGGTCTGGGCACTCACGTTGGCGCCATGCTCGAGTAGTAACATGCCAACCGCGATGTGTCCGTGAAATGATGCAAAATGCAATGCAGTTGCGCCCCAGGCATCCAGTGCGTTGACATTCGCACTATGATCGAGGAGGAACTGGGCAAGGTCGGGGCGCGATGCCAAGTGTAGAGGCCTTCTACCAACTTTGTTCCGGAAATCCACATCAGCGCCACGCTCCAGTAAGAGCAGCGCGATATTCGAATGTCCCTTGTAGGCGGCCGCATGTAGTGGAGTGCCGTGGTATCCCCCCCGAGCATTGACATCTTGTGGATATGAATCAACGAGGCGTTCTGCGAGATCACGGAAACCACATAGCGCAGCATAATAAAGGGGAACTCCCTCATGGCCCGTTCGGTGAGGAGAAAAATGGTGCCGTATTCGATTATTGTCTATATCATGTAGCCAGATCCATGCGGCAAAGTGGGGTTTGTTCCTGTCGAAGAGGCCATCTAACCCACTTTGGATAGCCGATGATACGTCCCCAAAGTGGGCATGATCCATCCAGTGCTCTGCTGCATAAGGAGCCAAGGGGAAGTCCTTAATCTTTAACATGTCAATTCGCTCATCCAATTGGAGGAGGACACTGAGACAGGCTGTGGCGAGGAGAGAATGGGCCGATTTGGGGACAATGTGAAAGTGGGAAACGTTTTCAGACTTTGCGATGCGAATTGAGGTCAAGTACTCCCTCACAGAGAAATGGGAGAACTGTACTACTTTTGTGCCAGCGACGTTGACAATAGCGACCAAAGTCGAACAGGCGGAAAGAATAAATGCTTCTGGGTCCTCAGGGCGCCAACCAAAATCGGGTCCTGTGGTCGACTCGGCGTCAGGAAGCATCGCAAAAAGCTCGGCAAGTTCCTTGACACGAAGTGGGCGGATGGATATGACGAGGGACTGTAACAGTCGATTGGCGTATGTTTGTTTCTCCTCATCAATCTCCATCAAGATTCGTTCGTATGTTTCGTCTAATGTCTTGGGCAATTCATCCAAAGTACGCCGGATGCTAGGTGGAAAACACCGACGCAGAGTTTCGATCTGGCAATGTACCCACCGGAACCTTCAGAGTGGTGTAAGTTATTAATATGAAATGAATACGAAAGTTATGACCCACATCCCGCCAGCTTTCTTTGTCAGGGTCTCGATGACCATCTGCTTGTCTTCTCCTCGCCACCGCCGCATCCTTGAGTCTGAGCGAACGAATGAGTCAATGTAGTCGACAATATCCTGGTTTTGTCCGGCTTGTTCATGAAGTGACATATTGTGAATCGCCAAGGGCTCGAGGATGTCTTTGACGTCAATTTTGGGCCGGCTTGTGATGCAGAAGTATACGTGTGAAGAGTGTAAGCCAATAAGATCTTGTATAGTCGCGAGGACTTGTTCTCGTGGCGTAGGGCACCCAGAAAAATTGGGGCATTCATCAAGGGCATCTATGATGAGATAGAGATCCCCTTGACCTGGAAGCTTCAACATATTCTTCAAGCACTCCCTGAGTGCATGCGTGCTGGGCTGCTGGGAACCGTCACGGTGGGTCGAGTAGAGGGATAGGAGTACTTGGGAGAAATTATCAGATTGATGGGAGAGTTGAATGAGGAGGGAAGAAAGCAGGCTGCGGGCATTTTGCTTGGCGGTGTCCCGGAAGTCAAAATAAAAGACCGCAAGATTGGCCAGTCCAGTCTGGCACATGTCTCTGACGTTTTCTATGATCGTTGAGCTTTCAATAACATGAGTTAAACCAATAAATAACAGCGAGAGTGAAACCTACCAAAGAACGCTCTTTCCTGACCCGGCTAAGACATCGGAAATCATGAGCGGCTGCCAAACGCATGAGGAAATACATACGTAGGCCGTGGACCCACAGAACCGAACCAGCCAGTTTCCATTTCGTGAAGATGCCCCCTTGGGTAAACCACGTAGAGGTGCCACAATGATGGGCTTCACGAGCAAGATTGTGGTTTGTCCATGGATCCGGCGTAGACAACCAGCGTCGGAACTTCTCTTGCAACTGGTCGCCTGCAAAGTATCTTCAGCTTATCCATGAAAAAAGGTTGATATTGGCGAGCTACGAACGTTCCATTTTATTGACTTTCATTGCTACATCTTGCATCAGGACTAGCAGACAAAGTATTTAAAAAAATGGCATTTACTGGATAGGTTAGCAAGACGCACCGAGGGTCTGTCGTATGTCGCATGTCGAAGCCTTTCCATCTACCAGATCCACGTTTAGTGCCACGAACATAATCATTCGAGCAAGCAATGCCCACCTTCCATCACTACCTCCATATTGTTGACCAGATCATAAACGATGTCGAGAGTCTGCGCAGCAGTGTTCTTCGACTCCTCGAGGGTAAGTCGATCGAGCCTTTGGAGAATCGATTCGATGTCTTTTTCACCTAATAGTTTCTTGTTGTCATCGGAAAGGATCGCGAAAACACACTTAATCTTCCCTGGTTAATTTGCTTTGTTGCGAGCGCAAGCACAACCAACAATTCGACCATGATTTTAATCATCGTCTCAGTCATTGCAGTTGTAAGTTGGATCGCCGAGTCCGTATAGATTATTAGCCGACTCAAGAAGTTTTCGATGCATTCGAAAATGTCGGCAAGGGCATCGTAGCTTTCCCTCACGTACTTGGCGGTCTGGCAGCCCCAAATGTTATTATGAGCTGGCCGGAGAGGGAGTGAGTGACAGGTACGGAGAGAAGAACGCCAATTCCAGAATAAATAACATTTGCAACAGGGAATACCTACGTCGCCGTCACGGTGTAATAATTGAGTAATAGTAGGACAGAATTCGGTTCAGTCGGGCTTACATAACTAGCACTGGTGCCGAGGGCGGCTGCGCTGGTCGTCTCGGAGATGGAATGCAACTTATTGACAACGGGTGCGAGCCACTTGATTAATTTGGGATCGCCATTCCTGAATTCATCAAACGCTCTGGCTTGCTCTTGGAATATGGCGAGGATCGAATCCGGAGACCCACATCTATTGATGGCGGCGGCCAATGGGTGGCTACAGAGATCTTGCCCTGTGCGTTTTTTGTACATGGACAAGGCTGCATCAAAAAGAGCTTCGGAAACGGATGGAGTGGATATTGTGTTTTTAATTGAAGACATGGACTTATTGGAGAGATGTTGGACGTGGTGAGGAGGGAGGGTGAGGAGGATCAGTGGCTGAGCTTTGTTAGTTTTTATAGCCTCGCAAACGCCTCATCATGGATGCACAGCCACAAGGCACTAAAGGCAGTGCACGCTCTAGTCACTGGTTCACATTGGAGGCATTACTGGTATATATATTACTGGAACAACTGCCTTGTACTGTACTCCGGCGTTTAAATTGTTCTGCCTTCATCAACTTCGATTCTTCGATTAGTACCGAAGGGTGCTCCAATCGACACACTGTAAGGTAAGCCCACTGCGGAGCCACACAAGCGCAGACTACCGCAGTATTCTCGTATGATCTATCGGTAAGTCGAAATACTTCCATGCTACAACTCACAGGTCTTCTGCAAATCGCGACTAGTTGTTAACGGTCTGTTAGACTTGATATCAGCAAACCATTCTCTACATCTTCGATGGTACGATGATACTGGGAGGTTCCCAAGCACTAAGAACGGCTTCCAGTTGGGACATGAACCGCCCTCGATAGGGTCGCCCGGTTTTCTACTGTTCCCACCTTGCCATTGTTAGGCCTTGCTGGGCTGTAATATGTACCGGATGAAGATACCTTTGTGTCACGCCCAGGATGAAGGACCAAATCCTCAGTTGTTTCAGCAGGGAGATGCGTCAGGGCACAAGAAAGGTATCAGGAAATGTCTGGTCTAGGGGTAATGAAATGTCAGTGTTGTAGTTGCACTTTTCCACCTGTGACGTTGAGGTCCCTAAACCTGCTCCGTGATAAGTCGAATGAACACGCAGAGGCCTCAATAAAAGACACACACTGCCCACAGGGAATCTGCACATATCCCGGTGAGGAACGATGGATACGGAACGCCTAAGTCCTCCAGTTGGTTCTGAACGTTGACCTTGGTAGCGAAGAGTTGCCCTTCCCATTCCACCTGCCCTCCGAATTCCGACGGCACGAAAAGTTTGACACTAGCCTTCTTCTTCGCCGCTTCGGCATTTCCGATTTGTAAATTCAATGCCGTTGTCGACTACTGGTATGCGAACGCAACCAGGGCCGGCTTGACGGATTCCTTGTTGAAATACTGTAATCGACGGTGATCACTTTGGTGCCGCTGTCCAAGTCAACAGCAGTAACCTTGGACTCCTTTGTGGTTAAATATGAGCGTATAGTCGATCAATATTCGGAAATGCTTACTTGGCGAGTAAGAACGACAATTTCATTGACGGTTCCAGCAGCCTTGTCATCTTAGGAATTGAGGTACGATAAAGCTACCAGTCCTTTCTGCGCCCAAAAGAGCGAAATTCTTGTACCCAGCCGTGTAAAATGCCATCCTTTGCGGAAACGAGCCGTCAACACTATTGTCGGAGCAGTGATAGAACACAGAACTGACTCGGAATTGAGGTGGTTGACCCGCGCTTGCTAGTTGACAAATTGCTGACAAGTCCTTAATATGACGTAATCCGCTCAGGTAACCCATCAACCATCAACGTTGCATCAACTTTCAAGAAATTTCAAGTTTTGACTTTTTCCGCAAGACCTCGGTTATCCAAGCACAGGGCATTTGACCTACTGTACGACTGGGCCCCATCATTACCCACTACGTTTCAAGTCTGGAAGACGCCCTGAGGCACGGCAAACCCAGCGCCTACTTCCCTGGCCTGTGGCACCAACTGAACATGTGGACAGAAAGCCCAAACCGTCAGCCGGGTAATATCCTTACTTGATTGGTAGCTTTCACCGCATGTGGTCCTCCCTTTCCCATTGACACCAAACGCAGGAGAAGGTTATTTGGCCAGAGCCCTTCTCCTGGACCTGGAGGTTTTCTCGTTGTCGATCCGCGAATAGAAATGTCTTTGAACAAGCACACCAAAGCAGAGAGGCTCTCGATTTCGCAACTCTATTATCAAGGATGGCCGTATCCCCTTTTTCTAACCAAAATTTCTTGTTCCTTGATTCTTGCTAAGCTTGCTTCCAAGTTCCCACACAATCCGAGCTTCTATTGTCCCGCTTCCTCTGGTGTTCCCTAAACTTTCCAGTGATGAAACCATGCCTTCCTTGGGTCTCACTCCGTTTTGTTTCAAGGCGTGCCCTTAAATTTTACGCCATCTTCCAGCTCGAGCGCCTCACCGATTCGTACTTTTGGTCCTATGACCTTTTCCCCTATTTCCCCTTACCTATTTCTTGTGCTTTAAGAGCAGAATCTAGATTCTGTGCGTCCGTCTGTTCAGGAAGCACCACTTTTTTTTGGGATGCCGTGTGACCCGCCGTCGTGTTCTCGTCAGACATGCGACCACATGGCTCTGATGTCGTCTGTATAGGTGTCTCGCGAGCCTTGGCAGCTTATATCTCGGTTGATCTGCTCGGCGGCAGGTACCCAACGGACGACGCTCATATTGCGGTCCTCCGCCCCCTTCTGGTTTCTTCCTGACGTTCAGGCATCGAACACGAGGCGTGCTTATTCATAAAACCATTATGCCGTACGAGCCTATCGTGATGAGACATGGTCACTGCAAAGCGTACAACAAAGGACAGGTACACCAGGACAAACTTCGGCGCCTCTTTACCGAGCAACAAACCTCAGCGATTCTCTTACAGGACGAAATAGAGGACACATAATTTCGACGACGATTGCTCTTTCACGCAACGGGGAGGTTGTCGACGACGGGGGTCGGGTTCCAGTCGGGATACAGGTCGTTGTCGGTGCGTGGGAATGGTCCCGCAGTGGCCCAGAACTTGTGTAGAATAGCAGGGAGGTCCTCGGGGTTAGCGGCGATTCTTGCATCAACGTCGGAAATGGGAACGCAAGTGACTTCAACTTTCTTCCCAGTCTTCCCTTCATATGCCTCGAATATCTCGTTGAAGGACTGTTCGGAACGCCCCAGTCACCCACTGCGGATTATAATGTAGGATTCCGAAGCTGGGCGCACCTTATGGTCTCCCTCGATGGTGAAGGACCTGTTCTTCAGTTGATCGGGGGGGAGTCGCGTCAAAACGTAGGAAAGATATCGCGCAATATCACTCCTTGAGGTGAACGAAATCCCTTTGTTGCCGTCACCGGCAACTTTCACTTTTCCGCTCTTGACATCGAGGTCCAGGAACCTTCGATCCGTGGTTTAACTTTGATGTACTGGTAAAGGAAGACGTGATGATAGACGCACGGTTCCCAAATGAAATCCGCGAACGGGCCAGTGTAGAAGATCGCATATGGGACACCCAGCCTTTTCAGCTGGGTCTGAATGCCCGCCTTCTCCCCGAACATCCCCTCCGTCTCCCCCTCCGTTACGTTTCCGAAATCCGAAGGAATGAACAACTTGACCCCGGCTTCCTTTGCGGCCTCCGCGATCTTTCCTTGAACCTCGAGGGCTGTTCCCGAAATCGTGCTGATGACAACATCGACACCAGACAGTGCGCTCTTGATGGACTCGGGATTGGAATAGTCAACCGGAGTCACCTTGGCGTCGCCTTCGACCGTGGTTTTGGAGCCCTATTCGCGCAAAAGTTGGTCGATGAGTACGCGCCTCGCATGCTAGTTTGATGGATCGTTACTATTTACCTGACGAGTAAGGACGACAACCTCGTTGACGGTCCCAGCAGCCTTCTCCTTCAGGAACTGGCGGATGACGAAGTTACCAAGCGTGCCGGCTCCAACGATGGCGAAGTTCTTGTATCCAGACATATTGTATTCTTGCTACTGGGAGCCATCCACGCTTCGCCCTTTATTTATGTGTTTCTTGCTCCCATGGGCGGCACCCATTTCAGCCACATTTGTCGTCGCACTTACCAAGCCGCTCATCTAAAAATGGGCAAGAAAGGGGCCTAAGGAACCTACCGCGTGGTCCGAGCGTGCGAATTGCGCAGTGATTCGCACTGGCCAATGGGAGGAACAGGAACAGGATTAATCATCAACTGCAATGTAAATGAGCATTACCAACCAAGCCACGGCGCACGCTTGAGCGCCTGCGTTATGTTGACCCCGCTTGATACGCAATAGTTGTGTGATAACGTGTGTGCTAGGGATTTATATCCTTCCTCGCGTCGCGTTTGATGACTTTGATGACCCAGGAGGCCCAAAAGGGAACAGATGAAACCAACTTGCCGTCTTGTAGCGACTGCATCTCACTAATGCAGGTTTTACTATACATGCTTTTACGATATCACCATTCACTACACCACCCATTCTTTGGTGCCCCCTCGCTATTTCCCTGTTTATTGACCCTTGATTCTTTGCTTACAAACCCGGCTAAATACGCTATTCAAGATACATGGATTGGGTCAGACTTGGTCACCTAATCATACAGGAGTCACTATCAGTCAAGCCATCGGAACGCGGAACGCAGCGCGAGAATAGTCATGAAGAGTACGAATCATGTTTAAGGGGCTTGACGCATAAATCTCGCATCGTGGAATGACTATGTGGGCCCGGGAGGACACATCACACACAGGCTATCATCGTGGCCGCGCGAACCCGGTTGATGGCACTCATAGCCTCGTGATCAACATGGCGATCAATGCATATACCGCCGTAGCGGGAGGTGCGACGAGACAATACGACCAGAAAGTGGTGCGGCCTATCAGTCGTTCGAACGCGTCACTCGTAACTCGTGTGATCTATACAGGCAGAGAAGTACAATCAGAGATAGAAGACCTCGGTGATAGAAGGCCATACCTGAGCCAATGTCAAAGCAGGGGGAGATGCCAGCAGAATTACCATGCTGAGAATAAAGACCGGACTGGCATAGTCACGCAGTTAGTCACGGATATAACGATGGCAAGCGGTAAGCACGTACTCTTGAAACACAGCCGGTGAACCTCGGAGCGCTCCGAGGACAAGGAGTGGGAGGAGTAATACGGGTACGATAAACATACGCACAAGTATTACTACGAAAATGGTCTTCCCGTCACCTCTGTTCCCAAGGCGCGTCCCGTGCGATTCTAGGCGAACGGCTCCCCTCTCAGAATGGAGGCAGAAAATCTTGCGCAGTCGACCCGAGACCGACTCTCGCTGCCAATCGACGGGTGCATCAGAGGACAGTTGTGCAGACTTGTCTGCAGGCGTGTGGAAGTATGCACCGAGCACGATAACCGTTAGTGGGATCGAACAGTCGCCTGCTTGGGTGATAGCGCCGCGAAGTGGTCGTAGAAACCCATCGAAAAGGTGCTGTACGGGTCGGTTGAGCACAATCGCGATGGATATGAACGACGCCCAGAGAGGTGGTGTCATAAATGCTGTCGTTCTTCTCCAGATCGTGCCTCCTGCTCGTATCACACGCTGTGCGAATGCGGGCACCGGGAGAGACCATGCTGGCATTAGAACATCTTCATGTCCAGGACCTCCGTCGGAATCAGATATGGGAGTGTCCCCAGGATCAGGACATTGGGGAATCGCTGACATGTAGGAGGTATAGGGCGAGGACTGCAGAACAGGTACAGGGTGGCTGCGGTTTTCGTTACGCTCAAGGACCGGTTCGCCGTAACGAGCGCTTTCTATGTCTTCGATCCCATCGGTTAGTGGGTTAATTTCGTCGTCAAGCGCAGTAGTATGTTCGATGTCGTCCAGAGGGACTGACTTGGCAAGTAGTCGAACACCATAACTCCAGCGAATCTATTGGTCTGGTGGTGAGCGTTGAAACGACCTACAATAAAACGAGCTCACAAACTGGCCCATAGTACCACCGAGCAAAAGATAGGTAAGTGCACGTCCGGTGATGGAATCGACGGTATCATCTTGACCCCATCCAAGCCCTGGAACTGAGACTGCGAAAGCTTGAAGAAGCGCGACGGGGAGGGAATTCGAGTTCATGATCATGGCAGCGGCCATCGCGAAGTTTCTTGAAGAGATATTGGGCGACTTTGACAGGGAGATATGATGAAAATTGGGCATACCTTTGTCTGGGATTCAGCCCGAAAAGAAAACCAAGTAGCCATGCTATCACCAACGATACGGCACTGATGAGGATGAAAAATACGGGAATAATCCACAGTTCCCGAAGCTTGTCTATAAAAGTTAAGTTGCAAGTTAGTCTGGTGTGAGGGCCAACATACCTGACGAAAGGTAAAAAGCGACCCTTGAGAATAGGAAACATGGCGTGAAGAAATTCACGTTTATGACGTTTATTTTCTTAAAGTAGCATAAGGATAAGAGATGGGACCACAAACACAGCGGGCTTACTCTTTGCGTTGCCTTGTCTAGAAACCCCCACAAAGTGAGAACATATCCAGCCATGGCGACAAGAATAACCTGGACGATGGCCTGGGGAGATGATGGTCAGTCAAGCGGTGGACGGAACGAGCTAAATTCTCTGCTTGCACTGGAAACGGTTTGAAAGAGCGGCCATATGGTTCCATCAACGGTTGGGGGAGACATGATGATAGTGATAGTGGGTCAGATCAAAATCATCAAAATCCCAACGGCCTAAAAGGATTTGTTGGGACACGTGGTCTGCCTGTGCCTGCAGGGGTAAATTAATGACTGGGGGTCCAAGCTCCAAGTGTCATTGTTGAAACGGGGGTTCCATACCCTGACATGCACTTCAGTTACTGGCATATGCAAAAGTGAACTCGGAGCTCAAGGGGACGTGACAAGTGGAATCTGGCCAAACCAGCGATGATGCCATCGTCCTGTTGCAAATTGCATCATGGCGCATAGGAATTCGGGGACCAACAGCGACAATGATCCAGTTCTCGGAGCTTTGGTTTCCTCACTGCTATTAATACCAGCTCCATTATAAGCTCGCACGTGTCAAGCCTAAACATTATGCCGAAGTCCTTTGGGTCGCACTGCCAATTTGAAGTCACGCGGTGGTCCTCTCGTCCGCGCATCAGAAACTCTAACACTCTCTAACTTAAGAGAGCATCTCCGAGAGCGCTGTCGTCAATACGGTCTGAATCGATTCCCCATTTGGTCGTTTAATAAAGTTTCAAGAAATATTTCTCGAACAGTGGCCTCCTCGACGCGGTGCATACTCGCGCCGCCCGTGTGGTGTTCAGGCTTCGACCAAGATGACGGCGCGGATGAGGGGTCAGTAAGTTGTTTGTTAACATAACTTTTGTGGCTTATTGTGTATTTCCACTCAGTGCGAAGTATATGCTGTTAGTTGTGATGGATAGCACGATGATAGTATCCATCCGCATCGTAACCGCGGTTTCTCACTCACACCGAGACTGAATTACCAGTCTCTATTCAAACTCAGCACTCACTCAGCCCTCCAGATTGACGATCCGCCCGGATCCGTTCCGCGTGGCGACACCCATCGACGGACTTGCCTCTGGTAACTACTGTAGGATGATTCTTGGTCATATTCCCTCTTATGCCGACGTTCTGGTGTCATCTTTTCTCTTGCTAAGATGCAAGTTGGGCGAATGCGGAACAAGATCGTCTCCCATTCGAGAAAGGAAAGCAGATGAAATCAACTTGCCGTATAGCGACTGCACCTCACTGATGGAGCATTGATTTACTATACATGCTTTTATATTGTTACATTACAACCACAAGTTCCTTGAATGCTCCCTCGCTATTTCCCTGTTTATTGACCCTCGATTCCTTTCTTACAACTCCAACTATGTGCTATTCAAGATGAAGTATGAAATCATGTTTAAGCGGCCTGACGCTTAAATCTCGCATCGTGGAATGGTCCATGTGGGTTCGGGTTTGCACATCACACCCACACACATGCGATCATCAGGTTCGCGCAGACCCAGTTGACGACAATCATAGCCTCGTGATCAACATGGCGATCAATCCATATCCCACCGTAACGGGAGGTGCGACGAGACAATACGACCAGAAAATGGTGCGACTTATCAGTCGTTCGAATGCGTCGCTCGTAACTTGCGTGATCTATAGAGGCAGAGAAGTACAGTCAAAGATAGAAGACCTCGGTGAAAGGGGTCATACCTGAGCCAACGTCAAGGCAGGGGGAGATGACAGCAGAATTACCATGCTGAGTATGAAGACCGGACTGGCGTAGTCACACAGTGAGTTACGGATATAACGATGGCAAGCGGTAAGCACGTACTCTTGAAACACAGCCGGTGAACCTCGGAGCGCGCCGAGGACGACGAGTGGAAGGAGTAATAAGGGTACGATAAACATACGCGCAAGTATTGCTACGAAGATGGTCTTCCCGTCACCTCTGTTCACAAGGCGCGTCCCGTGCGATTCTAGGCGAATGGCTCCCTTCCGACTCTCAGAATGGAGGCAGAAAATCTTGCGCAATCGACTCGAGGCCGACGCTCGCTGCCAATCGACGGGTGCGTCAGAGGACAGTTGCGCAGACTTGTTTACAGGTGTGTGGAAGTATGAGCCCAGCACGACAAGCGTTATGGGGATCGAACAGTCCCCTGCTTGGTTGATAGCGCCGCGGAGTGGTCGTAGAAACCCACCGAAAAGGTGCTGTATGGGTTGGTTGAGCGCAATTGCAATAGATATGACCGATGCCCAGAGAGGTGGCGTCATAAAGGCTGTCGTCCTTCTACAGACCGTGCCTCCTGCTCGTGTCACACGCTGTAGGAATGTGGTCGCCGGGAGAGACCATGCCGGCACTGGAATGTCTTCATGTTCAGAACCTCCGTCGGAATTAGATATGGGAGTCTCCCCAGGATCAGAACATTGGGGAATCGCCGACACGTATGAGGTATAGGGCGAGGGCTGCAGAACAGGTACAGGGTAGCTGCGGGTTTCATTACGCCAAGAATAATCAACGACCGGTTCATCGTGACGACCATCGTGCCATACGCTTTCTATATCATCGATGCCATCGGTTAGTGAGTTAATTTCATCGTTAAACACGGCAGTATGTTCAATATTGTCCGGAGGAACTGCCTTGGATAGTAATTGAACACCATAACTCCAGCGAATCTGTTTACCCAAGGTGGGTGATGAAACAACCAAGAATAAAATGAGCTCACAAACTGGCCTACGGTGCCACCGAGCAAAAGATAGGTAAGTGCACGTTCGGTGATGGAATCGACGGTATCGTCTTGACCCCATTCAAGCCCTGGCACTGATACTGCGAGAGCTTGAAGAAGCGCGACGGGGAGGGAATTCGAGTTCATGATCATGGCAGCGGCCATCGCGAAGTTTCTTGAAGCGATATTGGACGACTTTGACAGGGAGACATGATGAAAATGGGGCATACCTTTGTCTGGGATTCAACCCGAAAAGTAAACCAAGTAGCCATGCCACCCCCAACGATACGCCACTGACGAGGATGAAAAATACGGGAATAATCCACAGTTCCCGAAGCTTGTCTGTAAAAGGTAAGTTGCAAGTTGGTCTAGTGACAGTCAACATACCTGATGAAAGGGAAAATGCGACCTTGGAGAATAGGAGACATGGCGTGAAAAAATTCACATTTATGACGTTCAGTTGCTTAAAGTAGCATGAGGATAAGAGATGGGGCCATAAACACAGCGGGCTCACTCTTTGCGTTGCCTTGTCTAGAAACCCCCGTAAAGTGAGAACATATCCAGCAATGGACACAAGAATAACCTGGACGATGGACTGGGGAGAAGATGGTCAGCCAAGCGGTACGGAACGAGGTAGATTCTGTGCTTGCACTGGAAACTGTCTGAAAGAGCGGCCATGCGGGTGTTCCATCTGCAGTTGAGGGAGACATGGTAGATCAGAAGATCTGCCCGAGTCCAACGGTGCAAACAAAATCGTGAGGGTACCGTCCTCTGGACCCACGTGGTCTGGCAGGGGTAAAATTAATGACTTCTCACGGTCCAGGTGTGACCTGTTGGAATGTTGAAATGGGGGTTCCATATCCCGACTCGGGATACCACGAGATGCAGCTACTGGCATATGCGAAAGTGAACGCGGAGGTCAAGGGACGCGCCAAGTGGAGGTCACGAGAATCTGACCAAACCAGCGATGACGACATCGTCCTGTTGCAAATTGCAATATGGCACATAGGAATGTGGGAACCATGATCCAGTACTTGGAACTTCGTTGTTCTCCTCACTCACTGACATTAATACCAGCTCCATTATAAGCTCAAGGGGTATCAGGGCTGGGTAGACTGAATGCCTGGACGTTCACGGAAGTCTTTTTGGTCCTACCAAATCACGTAGTGGTCTTCTTCCGCGCATCGCGCATCAGAAACTCTAACTTGAGCGCTGTCACCTGTCTGATACGATTTCCCATAGGGTCGTGTAATTTATCAGGGTTCAAGAAATATTTCTCGTGCATAGTCGCGGTGAGGGTTCGACCAGCACGACCGCGCGGGTGAGGGATGATTTAGTTGTCAGCTAACATGACTTTTATGGCTTAGTGCGTATTTCCCCGATGATACTGTATAGTAACGTAATTGTGCAAGTATAGTATCCATCTGCTTTCGTGGCCACGGTTCCTCGACGCTGAACTACGGTGAGTGAGCTTCCTCTTCCTGACATTTCTCCCTCATCCTTAAGCCCCTCGTCGACAGAAAAATCCCGGAACTGACACTGCCTCAATACCTGTGCAAGACCACGTGTCTGCTCCCACTTTGCTTTGCTTTCAACTTCCCAATCCAACCACCGCCTCTCATTCTATCCATTCAACACTTTCTACTTCACCGCACTTCCCCTCCTCCACAACAACGCGTCAATGGGCACACTACTTGTGTATATGAACCCTTGAGCTCGTCGAGGAGGATAATAGCAAGTGGGATTTGGACCCTCTTTCGTGTGTGTGTTTATCTCTTTATCCTGATCTGTCATATCTCTTTCTTCGTCCGACAACAGTTCGACTGTGACCTGGCCATTATGTATTGGAGTTGCGGAGCCTATATCCTTATCCTGCCTGTCTGGCAGCACACCCTACTGTCGATGAGCTTGTTCTGGCACCCCATTTTGGCGCGATCGCACCAAGCAAGGTGGTACACAATTTTCACTATGGGGGTGGAATAGTGTTTGTCATGGCAGAGGTGATGTCGCGTAGGTGTCCGCGCAATGGGAACCAAGGAGATATTTCCGCCTTGGGCGTGAGGTGACAAGGTGGTAGGGTATACACTCCGAGCGCCAGTGCCGTGTGTCCCGGAAACAATTCTCGCCTTTGCGCGTCGGGATCATCACTTAGGCCCACCCTGGTTAGTCCCACTATTTTTCGGTATAGGACGTATTGGACAGGTTTTCTCTCTGCCATGGCGGCGGCGGTCATCGGCGAGGGCTGTGCGCGATTGCAACGAGTTTGAGCTATCTCCTTCCCACGTAGATGCCAAAACACCGGCAGCTGCGCCACTCTCTAGCCTGCTGAACTGTAAGTGTGTTGTAAAGACAGCTGTAGCCCCGGAAACGAGCATTCCGAGCCCCGACGAAGTCCGAGCTCGATCCGCCTTGCTCGACCACGTGACACCCTCCGTGCCTACGTAGCCCGACGCGCCTAGCCCTCAGCCTTCCGCCTCGCCTCCAATGCGCCCACATCCACACTTATTCCTTACGCACCATCTCTTCCTTCTTCACTACCAAGTCCTGCCCTCCGCTGCACCCCAAATTCTCCGGCTGAAGATATGGGGATTGCCCAAGCATCGTCGGCTGATGCCACAGGTGCGCGCCACCTTGAAACGCCCGTTCTACATCCCACACGTCTTGCATGGCCTAGAGCAGGCCAAGACCACGTCTCCGTTGAGAAGGATCTTTACTGTAAACAGGGTCGGTCAAGCCCTCCCTTCGTACGTTCCCTTATTTTCTTTTCGGATCAGACCTCCCGCTCTCCATTCCAGGTTTTACCTTAGCCTTTTACCATAGAACGTCACCGCTTCTCCCTCACCCTCTTCGACAACGCACCCGCTGTCGCACGCATGGAAACAATTCATTAAAATTTCTTCGTTTTAGATACCGCTGCCCTCGTCGTCGTCGCCGCGCGGGTCTGTCGCTGGCAGGACCGCATTTATCTTCGTTTTCCTCTTATCCCCCTCCCCCTCTACTCGACTTGCACGTAGGGTACTTGTCCCTACTATCTCTGACTTGCGTATATAAGCCCCCTCGCCTGGCCCAATCGAGGGGCAGGCAATCTTAGCGCATCTTTCCCTCCTCTTTTGTGTTTGTGTGCGTGCTTTCGTTCTCACCAGATCGCTTGACGGCAAACCCAGCTGACGTGCCGTCGTTCGTCTCGCTGGTCCCGCGTTCTCTCCCGCCATTGCTTCGCGACATACACTCTCTTCAAGCTTCTTACGTACCTTTTCGGTGTCCTCTCGCGCGTTCTCGGTTTCTCGGGATCGCGGCCTTGTTTCTTTTTTTTTTCTTACTTCCGGACTCACCGCTAGGCTTACACCAGCTTAGCTCCTTTCAGTGTTAAACAGGAAGACCAGAAGAGAAAAGCATGAGCCGAAATGTAGGACGTAGGATGGAATGATGTTGTATTCCTCTGTGTAGTGAAATGAGCCACGTCCCGCGGGAAGGCTTCGCTGAACTTCTACGGCACCCAATGGTCATGCGCGCCTCGCGTGGACTGGTTGGATCGAGGGTTTAGATATGACACCAGATACTGTATGTGTGTTGTGGCGCCATATCCCTTGCGTCGTTTCTCGGCATACTTTTTAACGCAAATGGCGCTCATTTAGGGATAGTGCGCACCTACGTGGCTACGCCAGGTAGTCATTTCCCTTGGCACCTACGGAAGCCCATAAGCATTTCGTCGAACGATGAAGGCGATGGCAATG
>Ga0307509_10004539_pt1 | contig 19947 bp, 16 predicted proteins | sample 10_EM_MG_FD_202245 | JGI IMG/M metagenome (GOLD analysis project Ga0307509, IMG submission 202245) | Populus trichocarpa ectomycorrhiza microbial communities from riparian zone in the Pacific Northwest, United States - 10_EM | ecosystem: Host-associated > Plants > Roots > Unclassified | place...
CAACACCAGCCAAACCCCCCCCCCCCCCCCCCAGAAACTTTCCCCAGAAATCCAATTCCATCGATACCCAGCTCCCCCTCCCCAATTAATCCAACCCCAATCTCCATCGACACTCCACCACCCCCGGGCCTTCCAAACAATAGCCAATTAGAAACTTCCCGAGCATGGAGTAAACTATAATAACCAAGAGCGGTCATCACCTACGATCCACACTCCCTACGAGAACAAATCCTCAGACAACATGCCCAACCACAATCCCGCGCAAAATCCAGCCCCATCATGAGAATCATTATAGCAATTACGATTCAACAACAAGTATAACGACCATCAATACTAAGGCCTGCATACTCAGCCCCCTCCCCCCGCTCTCTCTTCTTAGGAGCATGGGATTTGGTGTGGTATTGCGATGGTTGCCTCTGTGTTACAAGTAGCATTGTTACAAGTAGTACAAGTACCAGAACTATGGTTTAGCCCATTGTCTCAGGACTTATTCCTGCCGGGAGTGAGACGATGAATAATTCATCCATCCATCCTACTGAACAGATAGACAAGAAACATCCTGCTTCCAGTTATATTTATCCATTATCCGATCCATGACTTCTACTCGAGTAGAGAGAGAGAGAGCAGAAAAAGAAAAGAAAATCCCGAAATGTCACGGGTAAGTTCCGAACACTGAATACCAATTTTCCAAAGCTGAACCAATAGATTGAGATTATAAGTAGTATGAGAGAATGAAAAGACCGGAGAATATACAGAACCTAGATTTCCAAAGACAGAAGCCATGCAATTCCATCCTTCCATCACTGTTGTGTAATTCCACTGTCGGAGGCATTGGGGGAATGTCACTGCCCTTGTCGCTGGGATCGTTGCCACCGATATATCCCACACTGAGGCAGCCAATCAGAAGGCTGGCCTAAAAAGCCTGCTGTGAGGTGGCCAACAACTTCCCTATATCTGAGGCAGGTAAGCCAGCTGTATTGCTCTCCTCTAAACCCGGCATAGCCAAAGGACTGCAGTTGCAGCTTTGGTACTAGTTCAGTACGAAGAGGCCAAGTCCCATTGCATTGTCCTGAATCAATCATCCTAAAGATTCCAACAACTTAACTGGTGGTTAGTTCTGATCGGTATGCTTCCTTTCCAGTGATTTCTGAGGCTAATTTTGTTGTAGTTGATTGTTCTAAGTATACTGAGCATGCATGAAGCATTCCGGTAAGTGTGGAGTAGCCAGGTCAGATGTTCAGGTTCAAGAAATAGTTGTTTTTTCAAAAAACTATAATACTAACATATTCAGCAGTGTCTTCTTTAGTAGTGAGATTACCTTTTTCTCTTGCCCTCTGAATCTCTTAGAATCTTGCCCCAGTTCATGGTAAAATTGAGAGTTATAGACGGCTTGCCCCTTGTCTCATGATGTGTGTAGTATGTGAAAAATATCAAGGAGGGCAGTAAGGGCGAAGGAAGTGGTCTATTGACCAGGAAACCTGGAGGCATCTACAGCTTGTGGCCAGTTTTGTGACGAGAGTAGACAGTATAGAAGATAATCAAGTAGAGTATTTGCGGAAGAGGCAGTCTGCTGACCTGGGAGCTTGGAGAGTATAGACAGTTTGGGCTGGTATTGTCATATGAGTAGCCAGTATAGAAGAAGATAGAGTGCACTATTGACAGGGGGGAAAGTCTGCAGGCCAGAGACGCTGAAAAGTATACAGTGTTTGCAGCTAGTATAATATCCTGGGTGGCCAGTATGGAAGAGAAGAAAGTATACTGTTTGTGTTAGCTGTTAGCTCTATTAGCTCTACGATATGTTGAGGTATGACTACCCACTTAGGTCATGTCTATGGGTTAGGTCTATCATTGGTTGTGCAGGAGTGTGCTTGGCATGAGATTTCCTTTAAGTAGTCTTCTCTCTTGTACGACTAGTCATTAACGAACATCTCACCTCACACACGTATCACACACACATCCCAACAGGTTATGAGCCTCTACATGTCCCACGCTCTAGGAAAACAGAAATTGTGAAGTTCAAAGGTTGGTTTGCTACACCGCGGTACCTCTCGAATAATTTCTTCCTGTTCGTCTGGATTGATTGATCAATTGGTTGATTGCGTTCATCTATTGCGCTTTAATTTCTATCAATTTTGTATCGGTCTTTTACTCTCTTTCATCATACAGATCTATCTATTTGTCCATCCATCCATCCATCCATCAAATTGTCTGTCTGTCTGTCTGTCTATCAATCTCGTCAATGATGGACTCATATGAAATCAATGGCATCTTTTGGATGACGTTTCCTTTGCTCAGTGATATGAACTTTGCCTAATGGCGGCAGAATATGGCCGATCCGCTTAAGGAATTGGATATGTAGTGGATCGTCTCTGGGAGGGAACCCCAGCCCGACGCTACCAGTACAGAACCAACTGTGGTTAGTGCTCTCAATAAGTATCGAGGCAAATGTTACCCGATTACAGCTAAAATTCGCAACTCAATGGAGCCACATATTTGCTCTCAGTATAACACCGACGGCTATGACAAGGACCCTGCTCTGCTTTGGGACCAGCTCAATGCAAGACACAAGAAGGCTTTGGGTCTAGAGCTTTACTATTTTCAAAGATCATTGTTCGATTGCGACTATGACACTCACAGAAGTGCAGCAAAGTACGTTTATGAGTTGGAGCTTATCATCGAAGCCCTACAAGAAGCCGACAAGGAGATCAAGCCTCGCGAAAAGACATTCTACCGGCTGAACGGACTGCCTCAGTCCTGGCGAGAAGGGTGAGAGCTACAAGCGATAATAATTCAACCTGATAAACCGGACAACCTCATTGCAGCTATTAAGGCCAGAGAATCTACTCTCAATCGAGATAAGCTGGCTGACGGCAATGGCGAGACCGTTCTTGCAGTTCAAGGCAGGAACAACGGTTACCAAGGGGGTAGAAGGAAGTTCGACGGACGAAGCTCGTAGGGTGATTCTGGCGGCGATGCGCAAGGTGCTGGGATGTCGGCTACCTGCTATTATTGCCAAAAGAAGGGCCACCAGAAGAGCGAATGTCGAAAATTCAAATACAATCAGAGAAGGGGTGTTGTGGCGGACAAAACTTCGACGGCTGCTCAGGCGGCACTGGGTGATGCGCCAAACACATCTCTATTTAAAGCTTTCAGTACTCCTCGCTTTCCATCAGACGAAGGCCATTGGCTACTAAACAGCGGATGCAGTAACCACGTTACTGGCTCACGAAAATGCTTCAGTACGTATAGGCCGATTCCTCAAGCAAACCACACCATCAGAGTGGCCAACAACTCCGAGATTGACGCTCTTGGACGAGGCGATGTTACCCTTAACGTGTGAGACGCTGGCGAGAGATGCAGGAAGACGCTCATCCTTCACGACGTTCTCCATGTTCCGGACTGCGGTCAGAAGAGTTTGCACTCCATCTCGCAACTACGAAAGTCGAACCTGTTTGTCGACTTCCAGCGCAATGGAGGCGCATCACTGAAAAGAGAAGGGAAGAAGAGCTCTTGGATCGAAGCAATGGAGAGTGATGGTCTCTAAATTTTGAGAACCATGCTGGAAAGCGATGATTCTTATGAGGGGAAGTCAGAACAAGGGGGGATGGCCGTGACCATGGATAGGGAAGCCATTCGAGAATCAGAATTGTCGCATTTTCGCCTTGCGCACCTGGGTGTGGATGCGGTTCAAAAGGTATCCAGGGCCGAAAACGGAATACCCACCCTTCCTGAGGTGTCTCGATGCGTATGTACGGGATATGTCTACAGGAAAATGACTCGCAAACCTTTTGCTACAGTCCCGGAATCATCGCGCGCTAGCGGGATTCTGGAAATAATACACAGTGATATCGCAGGACCTATCGATCCGGTCTCATTAGGCTGATCATGATATTTGTTACTCTTTACGGACTACTTTACAAGGTACAAAGTTAGTTATGCGTTACAGAAGAAATTGGACGCTCTCAAATGCTTTAAGGAATACAAAGCATTGGTTGAGAAGCTGCACGGAAACCTATTCTGAAACTTCGAACGGACGGGGGTGGCGAATACACCTCGAACGAGTTCTGTCACTTCGTGCATAAAGCAGAAATCAAAGCACAGAGAACAACGCCCTATAGGACTCAGTCAGATGGCGTCAGCGAACGGGCGAATCGAACGATAATAGGTACTACTCGAGCACTCATTCATGCCGTGAGTGCACCCAAAGAATTGTGGGCGGAGGGTGTGATAATTGCTATCTACGTCAGAAATCGGCTGCCTACGAAATCACTAAAGTCAGGTTTGACTCCCTATGAGGGTTGGTTTGGAAAGCCGGCTAGCTATGAAAACCTGCTGGTTTGGGGATGCGTCGCATACACACAAGTCCTACAGGAGAAGCGGAAGAAACTCGACAAAACCGCACGCAAATGTATCTTCCTTGGGTACACAATAACAGCAACTCAATACCGCGTATATGACCCTGAGAAGAAGGTTGTCTTCACCGCACGCGAGGTCGTCTTCGAGGAATCGAAATCTTACTATCCTACAGACATAGAGAACGGGAGAGTCCCGCAACGCTACTACGCTCTGGAGGTCCAGCCCTGGGAGGAGAAGGTTGCTTGGGGAGATGAGTTTGATGAGGAAGAGGCTGATGTAGAATCGCCAAGAGTTGGGAGGGTTAAGGAGAAGGAGAAGAAAAAGGCTGTTAGAGTTGAGGAACCGAAAGAGGAACAACTAGTGGATTTGGCCAGATTCGATGAAGGCGAGAACGTCTATATGGAATCGCAGCCTGGATTCGAAGTCATAGGACCACCGGCAATACCAGGACAGGTTGGAAAACCGCCACACAGAGAGAAAGAACACTGGATGGTCAAGGGGTTACTGTAACGACCCTACGATAGGTAGCTACAATAACTACTACCTTAGCCCAAATGGTATACCAAGTGGTAACCAGAGATGGTATGGTCTCGTATATACATAGCTGATAAACCTAGGATAAAGCCGAGGGAAAGATTGAGTAGCCTTGGGCACTCTACTTGGCAGGGTAACCTTTGGGGAGAAGATTCTCATAAGGTCAAGAGAATTATGGGAATGTTACACAGACCTCGAAGACGACTTTTGTGGTCGACTAGAGGACTTCTGGAGTGGTTAATAGCATAAGAGGACAAAGTTACCATGCAGTGGGAATTTGGTCATTATGCCCATGGACCCCAGTTACCCTACTGAGGTATCTAAGTTACCCTACCTTCATCGGCAAAGTCATCCTAGAACTTAGAGGTCGATTGCCTCACATTGTATGGGCTCTTAGATGTTCTTGGGCGCACACGCATCTGCGGGGGGAGGCCATACACCTGTGTAAGTGTGGCCCAAACATGCTATTGAACTTGGGCGGGTTTTGTTAACACCCCCCTCTGGCCCCAGCATTGGGATGGCACGTCATAGGCAGACGGCTGAGTAGTTGCTTGTTTGCTAGTTAAAAGAGGTCATTGGAGCAGCTGCCGTAACACCATATAAGTCCTTGCCGTCCGTCAGACCGAATGTCATTCGCAGGATATATAAGGGGAGTATGGGTAACCGGCAAAATGAGGGTCACCCATAAATGGTCTCTCCGGCACCTAGGAGTCTACCATGGCCTATGGGTAGTAGGGTAGTCTTCCTAGTGGTACTTAGGTAGTGCATGAAGGCCAGGGTGCTTTCGTGACAAATACCTCAGTAACCAGCCGGGACCTTCTCCCCTTGATTTGTTGTATTACTATGGGTTGTTATTGGACTCTAGAGGTATGAGTCTTATCACGGTAGAGTATGTCCCGAGAGGCTGGCTATGGGTAGCGCCCACTTAGCCAACCATTGCCTACATCTCACCGGGGGAGCTTGCATGTTAATTTATCACATTGGATAGTTGCGTAGATTAAATGATGGACTGCATAGCTTGTATAGACGAACCTACCACTGGGCCAGTGAGTCCACCACCTAGGTATTGACTCCGGTTGTTGTCATAACAGCGAGCCACCGATGTGACTTCGATAGGAAGAGTTTTTGCACCTGCGGTTGTATTGGAGATGCATTGCAGAAACTCACATCCTATTGACCGAGTTAAGTGTACCCGAGTTGGTCCTACACTTCCGGCTGGAAAAATCCTGATGGAGAGTAGACCTCGGACAAACCCTGCGCAGGACAGGGTGCTCGCACAAGGTCGAAAGTAGTGGTGAATGTCAAAGGCTTAAATCTGATATCTACTTAAGTTTAAGCGTTTGGCATTCTACTTCGACAACTAACTTTTCCTGGAGAGAACTAAATTGAGTGAAGCTTCGAGCTTAACTATATTAAGTTTTACCGTTGATTCTTCTGAATTATCTTACTTCATCTTTATCTCCTACTTTGAGTGTTTGGTGCGGTCGCAACCATAGAGTTCACCTCTCTATAGGGTGCCCCCGTTACAGCTATGCAGCAAACCCCACCAATCAGCAAGTGTTTCTTTTGCCATGGTTGAAGACGGACCACACAACTACAGGAAGGCTATGGAATCTGAAGAGGCGGAGGAATGGCAGAAGGCTGTCGATTCGGAGTGTGCGTCACTTACAAAGAACAAGGTTTGACGGTTCGTCGACGCCGTTCCAACTGGAAAGAAAGCGATAGCTACAAGGTTGATCCTGGAGCGCAAGTTGGGTCCAACCGGCGAAACGGTACGTTACAAAGCTCGATTGGTCGCTCAAGGTTTCCGACAAATCAAAGGTGAGGATTTCACTCATACGTTCGCGCCTGTCGTGAGTCTATCGAGTGTGTGGGTAGTGCTTTCCATTGCTGCCGCGCACGGGTTCCAAATTTATCAAATGGATGTACTCACAGCTTTCTTGGGAAGTAAGCTTGAGGAGGAAGTTTATGTCTCACTGGCGGAAGGTATTCTGCGTAGCATGCGAGTGGCTTCACTCAATAGAACTCTTTATGGATTAAAGCAATCGCCAAGATGTTGGTACACCACGATTGATGCCTTTCTTATAGGCGAAATGGGATTCCGCTATGGACGATTCGATTGCTGCATCTATACCGACGAACGCGGAAGCGTCTTGACTTTATATGTTGATGATATTCTTATTACCGGTACATTGAAGAACATCTATCACATTGGCCAGCAGCTGAACACCAAGTTCGAAATGGTAGATCTTGGACAAGTCAGTCACTTTCTGGGAATGGTAATCACGAGGCAGGAGCAGAAGAGGCAGATCTATGTCTCGCAACAAGGCTATATTGATCGAGTATTGGAAACATTTGCCATGACAGAGTGCAAACCAGTCGCAACACCGATTGAGAAGGATAAACCGGGGCCGCGCATGGGGGAGGATCCATCTTGCGATCGGGATCTTTACCTAAAACTAATCGGAAGTCTTTGCTGGATCGCTATAGGCACTCGCCCGGATATTTCGTTTGCGGTCTCGTACCTGGGAAGATTTAACGCCGACCCATCTCTAATTCACGGGACATCTCCGAAGAGGGTTCTACACTATCAGAAGGGGACCAGACATCTCAAGCTCAGTCTGGGAGGAGAAGTGCAGGAGTCAGGGGAGTTGAAGGAAGGTTTCAAGTTGTCCGGATATGTCGATTCAGACTTCGCTGGAGAAGCGAGCTCATTGAAGTCCACTACCGGCTACGCCCTTTTACTCGGATCTGGAATAGTTCAATGGCATTCAAAACGCCAATCAATTACTGTGTCAAGTACGGCCAATGCTGAGTTCATAGTGAGTGCGTCTGCTATTCAGGAACTTGTCTGGTTTCGTCAACTGGTGCAAGAAATCACCCGCTCATCACTATGATTCAGTACGCTATTCAATGACAAACAAGCGTCCTTGTCTACGTTCAAAGATAACACCTACAAGCTGCATAGCAAGCATATCGGCGTTCGAGTTCATCAGATTAGGGAGATTATAGAGGACGGAAAGGATGTGGTAATGGATTACTGCCAGACGGATAAGATGATTGCTGATGGTTTAACCAAACCTTTAGTAGTTAGCAAGCATTTGGAGTTTGTTCGTATGTGTGAACTACTCTAATAATTTCCTTTGTTTCTACTATTTTGTACTACTCCATTGGAGTATAGATATCATTGTTTGTTTTCGTTTGTTGCAATATACAAAAGTACGTGTGGTGCCCGTAGGAAGAGTGTTAGCTGTTAGCTCTATTAGCTCTAGGATATGTTGAGGTACGGCTACCCACTTAGGTCATGTCTATGGGTTAGGTCTATCATTTGTTGTGCGGGAGTGTGCGTGACATGGGATTTCCTTTAAGTAGTCTTCTCTCTTGTACGACTAGTCATTAACGAACATCTCACCTCATACACGTATCACACACACATCCCAACAGTTTGCAGGAGAGGTGGTCTGCTGACCAGGCAGTATGGAGAGAAATGATAGGATGAAACTTCAGAAGTATGGAGAGCTTGTGGTAGGTGAATTGAGAAGTGTGGACAGCTTGCAGCTGGTATTATAACCTAAGTGGTCGGTAGGTAATATAAAGAAGTAAAGTCTCTGTAGGAGAGGTAATCTGGTAACCAGAAAACTTGGGAAGAAGAGACAGTTTGCAGCTAGTATTATGAGCTGAGTGGTGGGTATAGAATATAAAGAAGAAGAGTCTGTGCAGGAGGGATGGTCTGCTGACCAGGAGACTTGGAAAGTGTAGACAGCCTGCGGGAGGAGAGATGTTAAGTGTAAACAACTTGCGGCCAGTATTATGACCTGAGTGGTCGGTATAGAATATAAAGAAGTAGAATCTTTGCCGGAGAGATTGTCTACTGACCTTGAAACTTAAGAAGTGTAGACAGCTTGCGGCTTGTATTATGACCTGAGTGGTCGGTATAGGATATTAAGTAGAGTCTTTGCAGGAAAGATGGTCTGCTGAATAGGAAATGTGAAAAGTGCCAACAGCTTATACATCAGCAAAGAATTACCCTTCTTCTGATACGGCACTGTTGCGTCCTGACACATGTGACGTTGAATCTCGGTCCCCTGCATCCTGTGTATCCTGAGTTTCATCCCCTACGTCCCCTGCGTCCTGTCTATCCTGAGTTGTGTCCCCTGCGTCCCTTGCGTCCTGTGTGTCCTGACCTCTCTGGCAATGCCCGCTCAAATTCCATGCATCTGGAGCCAAACTAACACACCACATTCCATCCAGATATATGAGACCAAGCAACTCTGCCTCCTGTGCATCCAGACTCGTCCCTCAACATCATTGCTCATCATTATTTACAACTGAGAGATGCTCCCTTCAGGAGTACCCCAGAGTGTTTCTTGGCGTAGTTCATAATGGTTTCTCAGCACTTAGCCTCACATGCGACGCGACAAACTACTCTCTCATCATCACCCTCAACATCCTGTTCTCACATCATCACCCTCAACCTCCATATTCCCGGGTATCCTGCATAATACTCCTCTACCACTACACATCTGATCCTGAATCTGTTCCCTGGAGGTTGCTGGGCTCGATGCCAGCTTCTCACCGGTATAAGGTACATCCCTGTCCCATCAATACCCATGGAGATCGCCCACCCTTCTGACAGTGGTCTGTAGGAATGCTAACACCCCTTCTATCCTGAACTCGATGGCAGATTCCTTCACAACCACTCTGCCAATTTTGAATCCGTCACTTGGATGTCGTTGGACTCGATGGCAGCTACACCATGGTATGAGGTACATCTCTGGCGCACCAGTGTTCATAGAGTTCGCCCTCCTTCTAAGAGTGGTCTTTTGTCTCTACTAATCCTGAACTCGATAGAACATTCCTCTACAGCTGCTGCACCGATTTTGAATCCGCCACTTGGGCATCGTTGGACCCAACACCAGCTACACGCCGGTATAGGGTATGTCTCTTTCACATCAATACTCATGGAGATCGCCCACCATTCTGAGAGTGGTCTTTATATATGCTAATACCCTGGTAAGACTGGACTCGACAGCTGATTCCTCCACAACTGGTAACCCGATTTTGAATCTGTCACCTGGACGTCGTTGGGCTCGACGCCAGCTACACAATGGTATAAGGAACATCCCTGTCGCATCAAAACTCATGAAGTCGATATCTAGTCTGGGGGGGGTCCTGGGAAGGCTAAGAGGGGATGCTGGCGATCACAGAACTTGATGGCAGATTGTTCCACAACCAGTGGACCAACTTTGGATCTGTCACTTGGGCATCGTTGGGCTCGACGCCAGCTACACCCCGGTATAAGGTACGTCTCTGGCGCATCGATACTCATGAAATCGCTGTCAACTCTGGCGGGGGGTCCTGGGAAGGCTGAGAGGGGATACTGGCAATCCCAGAACTCGATTGCAGATTCCTCCATAACTACAGGACCAATTTTGAATCTATCACTTGGACGTCGTTGGGCTCGATGCCAGCTACACGCCAGTATAGTATACGTCTCTGCCGCACCAGTATTCATGGAGTTCACCCTACTTCTGAGAGTGGTGGAAAGGTGTGGTGGGTGCAATAAGCTGTATATTAGAAGAATAGAAGACTATTAGTAGTAAATTTAATACTTTTTCATACTGTGAAATATATTGTGACCTGGGTGACCAAGGTCAGAAACAGGTAAAGGGAGGACCCTTGGCTTATCTCTAGAAGATTCAGGAGTGCATCCTGAGAATTAGGTGTGCGCCCGGTGCATTCTGAGCATTAGGTTTGCGCCTGGTGCGTCCTGAGCCTTAGGTGTGCACCCAGTGCGTCCTGAGCCTCTGGTGTGCGCCTGGTGCCTCCTGAGAATCAGGTGTCCGCCCGGTACATCCTGAGAGTAGGTGCAGCGTCAGCGACGTCCGGAGATTAGATGTAGTGTCAGGTTGTGTCCGGAGATTAGATGCGGTGTCAGGTTGTATCCTAATTCGCAATTGACGTTCTGTGCGTCAGGTGCTTCAGACGCACAGGACACACAAGACACAAGCTACTTTTTTTGCTGATGTAGTAGGAGACTTGGAAAGTGTAGACAGGTTGCAGCAGGAAACTTGAGAAGGATAGACCGCTTGCGGCTGGTATTATGACCTGAGTGGTCGGTATAGAACATGAAGATGTAGAATCTTTGGAGGAGAGATAGTCAGCTGACCAGGAAATTTGAGAAGTGTAGACAGCTAGCAGCTGGTATTATAACCTGTGTGGTGGGTATAGAAGATGAAGAGGTAGAGTATTTGCAGGAGAGAGATTCTGCTAACCAGGAAATTAGAGAAGTATTAACAGCTTGTAGCTGGTATTATGGCTTGAGTAGTCAACATAGAATATAAAGAGGTAGAGTCTTTACTGGAGAGAAAGTCTGCTGACCAAGAAATTTGAGAAGTGTAAACAGCTTGCAGCTGGTATTATGACCTGAGTGGTTGGTATAGAAGATAAAAAAGTAGAGTCTTTGCGGAAGAGATGGTGTGCTGACCAGGAGACTTGGGGGTGTAGACAGTGTTAGGCATACCGGAAAGCTCGCCCTTCCATTTAGGAATAAAGACCTATAGTTTGTTATGTACATGAGAATACCTCACCTATATTAGTACGAGAGATACAGGTTCATCAATGATGACTGTATATCCGAACCCTAAAAAGCTCGCTAGAAGTAGGACGAACACGGAGGCATCCGTGGTAGCTACTCAGGCAACCGGAAAAGTTCACGTTCCTTGAAGTAATTCATTGATTGGAATGATAACATGTTTGAACTCTATCACATATCCGGTACAGCTGCATATATATGCATGCTGCTTTGAAAGATGGCCATCTGAACTGATCACTCAGCATTCCATGAGAACTATTGGTAAGTTTGCATACGGGCTGCATATCTTAAACCATAGTTTATTAGGAGGCAGAGATCAAAGACTATCTACTGGTGGAGTGGAAACACCCCCAGATAAATTAGGAGTCAGAAGACTCTCTGAGTTTGAGAAAGGGCAATTACTTTCAGGGTCAAACAGTGTTTGTGCTTTCGTGAACAAAGTTGAAGAACCGAAAAGATACATAAGTCCTTCAGAAAGGAAAGTAGCACAAACTTTAATATAATAGAAGGGCCCTCCCCCGGTGGTTGAGGAGGAATCAAGCAAAGGAGAAGAGACCTTAACAATATAACAAGTTATTAAGAAATCTTCTAAGTTCAAGAAAAACTTTAACGTTCCAAATACTTTGCAAAGCCTTCCTGACATATCTCTGCACTTCCTAACCATGGCCTAGTTAGCTCAATATCTCTTCGAGTTAGCTACCCCGTAACACTATATTGTTACCCTCTTGTCACCAAGGCTCATATCCTACCTTATGATTTCAGACATCCTCGCCTGCCTTGCATTATACCTATTCTTCCATCCTATATACAACAATACTTAGACTGCTATTGACGTATCTCAAACCAATTCCAAAGAATACTCTAAATCCCTTGACAATTGGGAATCAGAATCAGAAGGGGGCATTACTCTTCAGTGCTCAACTCCTTCACCTCCCCATACTTTTCCTTCTTGGGCTGAAACCCCAGAAATCACTGTTCAAGTCACCCTCACTACCGATAATTATCAACAACTTTCCGAAGCCTATCAGGAATTAATTGACTTGGACGAAGAAAACTGGTTGCATACGCGATACGGGATTGTTCATCACCCATTCCTGTCAGTACTAAAGGTCAACATTAGAACTCCCCAAATACCTTGTTCACTCTTATTACTATTAGACAACAACTTCCCTCTACACGGAACCAGCAACCCATATGAAAGGATATAGACCAGACTCACCTCACCCCACTATCCTTCACATGTTAAGAGACCAGATAATGGCAGAAGACGAGTTAACTCCTACAACATCAGTAGTTCCTCCAACTTGATCTCATATGAATTCACCCGCCTCAATAGTAATAAGTCGACCGCAATCTCACTTAGGATTAACACAAAGTTCTAGAGTACAAAGGTCTAGGGATACACCTAGAATCAAAACACCAACCAACCCTTCTGAAAACTTTCAATTCCAAATTTCTCAAGTATTCCAGTATATTTCCGACTCAATAAGTCAGAGCAGAGATGATACACATATTGCAGTAACTGCCTTATCAGCCAATGCACAGAAGGCTTATCACGAACTTCAATTAGTGGAAAGCCAACTATCTAGAGGTGAGGAAATTGTTGGAAATAAACTTACTGAGCCAAAACAAAGTTTAGAAAGGTTTTAAGGAGAAACCAAGCATGAACAAGACCGCTTAACTACCCAAATAGCTGAAGTGCTACAGCACCAGTAATTGCAACAGGAACAAGATACCCAACGTGCGGAAACTCGAGACCTTATTCTAGAACATGCGATGGTAGACCTTAGCAGAACCCTGCATGATCAGTCAGCCAGTTGGGCTGAACGGCTCAAGAAACAAGAAGACAATGCAGCAAAAAGATTAAAGGAACAAAAGGAAACAGCTCAACTAGCTGCTATAGCACAAGAGGAACAAAAGGAAAATGCTCGACTTGCGGCCATTGTGCAACAAGAACAGGCAGCGGAACTGAGACGAGCAATAAATACACTGTGGTTAAAACTAGGCAAAAGTGATGCCGCCCACACAGAATCGATACCCCCCTCTCGCAAATGGTAGATGAGGCCCTAGGCTCATCTAACCTACAGCTATGATACACATCACAATCTCAAGAAGGTATCAATCCTGAGCAACAATCGGCACCCACTCCTCAAAACAACAAAGGGAAAGGTGTTGATCAGGGAGGAAATGATCAACCTCCACCACCACCACCTCACAATACCGGAGGTGATCCAAACCAACATGATGACGATCCAGATGATGGTGATGATGACTGCGGAAGAAAGGGCAGCAGGCCGGCACGCATACCTCAACAACCGTCTATACGCAGAGATATGTCTCCAAAAATGCCTGTATACTAAACTATTTGGAGAGGATCAGATCATCAACTCGGCAGATAAAAAACTGTGCTGAGCCACCTTATATATTTAAAGGGGAAGATAACCAGAACGTGAGAAACTGGTTAACAGCAAGTGAAAACTACTGCATTCACAACCTAACTCAATAAGTCGACTATGCTCATCGCATTGTCTTTGCTCTCGGAAGAACAGGCAGTTTTAAAGTTCAACCCTTTACGGAGAAATACCGGAAGGTGATAGGTGGAATCGGTGGTTATACACGCGACCCTGACTATTCCATCTGGGAACGATTCTGACAAGAAATTATTAGTCGGTATGGAGGAATTGAAGAAGAACAACGACCTCAGAAGAGATGGATAAGATTGTCTATAAAAACCGAATCGATACATACATACTCATCCTCGAGAACCTCAACATCAAGGCAGGACTTACAGGAATTGCTTGTCGAGTTCAAGTTGAAAGCAAGCTTCATGAAGAAATTCTGCAAAGGTTATCCTATTATAACTTTGGTAATAATGAGGAATAGTTGGAAATGCTTCGAAAGGTTGGTAGACAAGAGGAGGAATTACACGAACAATGTCGGCTATCAAAACCTCTGACTACCCCGCATGCCCATCTCCCAAAGCGAACACGAGAGGGAAACAATTAAGGATTCAATACCGAGTTCGAAAAGAAAAAACCAGACAGTTATACCGATAAACAAAAAAGGAAATATGCCTGACGCTGGAAAGCGAGTCGGACAACTCCAACGAAGACTGGAAATTACTCAAAGGATAAGCACACAGATTAGAAGAGAGCTCATGAAGGGATACCACCAGATGTGGTAGATAAAAGAAAAAAGGAGAATATTTGAACTAGTGGCACTTGTTGAAACCTCGATAACCATACATGGCAAAAATGTCAAAAAGAAACTGTGTAACAACACTATGATAGGTAGCTACAATCATGGTCACCTTAGTCCAAATGGTATACCAAGTGGTAACCTGAGGTGGTATGGTCTCTTATACTTAGTATATACATAGCTGGTAAAGCTAGGATAAGGCCTAGGGAATGGTTGAGTAGCCTTGAGGTACTCTACTAAGCAGGGTAAGCTTGCGGAAGAACATTCGCCTAAGGTCAAGAGAATTATGGGAATGTTACACGGACCTCCGAGACGACTTTTGTGGTCGACTGGAGGGCTTCCGGGGCGGATAACGGCATAAGAGGGCAAAGTTACCCTACCTCGGGAATTTGACCTTTATGCCCATGGACCCTAGTGACCCTACTGAGGAGTCCAAGTTACCCTACCTTCACAGGCAAAGTCATCATAGAACTTAGAGATCGATTGCCTCACCTTCTATGGGCTCTTAGAGGTTCTTAGGCACAAACGCATTTGCGCGAGTAGGCCCCATGCCTGGATAAGGGTGGCCCGAACGTTGTAATGGGGGCACCCTGTAGAGAGGTGAACTCTAAGGTGGCGACCGCACCAAACACTCAAAATAGAAGATAAAGATAAGGTAAAATAATTCATAAGAATCAACTGTAAAACTTAATATATTTAAGCTCGAAGGTTCACTCAATTTAGTTCTCTCGAGGAAAAGTTGGTTGTCGAAGTAGAATGCCAAACGATTAAACTTACGTAGATATCAGATTTAAGCCTTTGACATTCACCACTACTGCCGAACTTGTGCGAACACCCTGTCCTCGTCAGAGTTTGTCCGAGGTCTACCCTCCATCAGGATTTATCCTGGCGGAAATGTCCCACCAACTTGGGTACACTTAACTCCGTCAATAGGATATGAGTTTCTGCAATGCATCTCCAATACAACCGCAAGTGGAAAAACTGTTCCTATCGAAGTCATACCAGTCGCTAACTAGTATGACAACAACCGGAATCAATACCTAGGAGGTGGACTCACTGGCCCAGTGGTAGCTTTGTCTATACAAGGAATGCAGTCCATTATTTAATCTCCGTGACTATCCAATTTGATAAATGGAAATGCAAGCTCCCTGGGCGTAATGTAGCCAATGGTTGGCTAAGTGGGCGCTACCCATAGCTAGCCTCTCGGGAGATACTCTACTGTGATAAGAGTCATACCCCTACAGTCCAATCACAACGCATAGTAATGCTACAAATCAAGGGGAGAAGGTCCGGGCTGGTTACTAAGGTATTTGTCTCAAAAGCACCCTGGCCTTCTGAGACTACCTGAGTAGCACTAGGAAGACTAGCCTACTACCCGTAAGTTAGAATAGACTCCTAGGTGCCCGAGAGTCCACATATAGGCGACCTCCATTTTGGCGGTTACCAATACTCGGCTTATACATCCTGCGAACCACAGTCGGTCGGTCGGACGTCAACGACATCTACGGTGTTACGGCAGCGGCTTCAATGACCTGTTTTTACTAGCAGATGAGGAACTATGGAGCCGTCTGCCTATGATGCGCTGTCCAAACGCGGGGGCCAGAGGGGGGTGTTAGCAAAACCCGCCCAAGTTCAATAGTATGTTCGGACGACACTTGCACAAGGATGGGGCCTCCCGGCGCAGATGTGTGTAATGGGGGCACCCGATAGAGAGGTGAACTCTAAGGTTGCAACCGCACCAAACACTCAAAGTATAAGATAATGATGAGGTAATAATTCAAAAGAATCAAAAAGGTAAAACTTAATATCGTTAAGCTGAAACCTTCAGTCAATATGTTCTCTCGAGGAAAGTTGGTTATCGAAGTAGAATGCCAAAAGCTTAAACTTAAGTAGATATCAGATTTAAGCCTTTGACATGCACCACTACTCCGACCTTGTGCGAGCACCCTGTCCTGCTCAGGGTCTGTCCGAGGTTTACCCCCCATCAGGATTAATCCTGCCGCAAGTGTCGGACCAACTCGGGTACACTTAACTCCGTCAATAGGATATGAGTTTCTGCAATTCATCTGCAATACAACCGCAAGTGGAAAAACTCTCCCTATCGAAGTCATACCAGTGGCTAACTGTTATGACAACAACCAGAGTCAATACCTAGGTGGTGGGCTCAATGGCCCAGTGGTAGTTTCGTCTATACAAGCTATGCAGTCCATCATTTAATCTACGCGAGTATCCAATGTGATAAATTGACTTGCAAGGACCCTCGGTGAGATGTAGCCGATGGTTGGCTAACTAGGCACTACCCATAGCCAGCCTCTCGGGACATACTCTACCCTGATAAGACTCATACCTCTAGAGTCCAATAACCACTCATAGTAAGGCTACAAATCAAGGGTAGAAGGTCCGGGCTTGCTACTGAGGTATTTGTCTCAAAAGCACCCTGGCCTTCTGAGACACTCTGAGTACCACTAGGAAGACTACCCTACTACCCGTAGGATAGAATAGACTCCTAGGTGCCCGAGAGACCATATATGTGCGACCTCCATTTTGGTGGTTACCCATTATCCCCTTATATATCCTGCCAACGACATTCAGTCGCACGGACAGCGACGACTTATAAGGTGTTACGGCCCCTACTTCAATGACCTCTTTTAACAAGCAAACGAGCAACTACACAGCTGTCTGCCTATCACACGCCATTCCAACACTGGGGCCAGAGGGGGGTGTTAGCAAAACCGGCCCAAGTTCAATAGCATGGACGGGCCACCCTTACACAAGCGTGGGGCCTCCCCGTGCAGATGCGTATGCGCCCAAGAACATCTAAGAGCCCATAGAATGTGAGGCAATCGACCTCTAAGTTCTAGGATGACTTTGCAGGTGAAGGTAGTGTAACTTGGACTCCACAGTAGGGTAACTGGGCTCCATTGGCATAAAGGTCAAATTCCCAAGGTAGGGTAACTTTGGCTTCTTATGCCTTTAACTGCTCTTGCAGTCCGCCCGTCAACACTAAATGTTATCTCGGAGGTCTGTGTAACGTTCCCATAAATTCCTTGACTTTCTGCGAACTTACTCCCACAAGGTTACCCTGCCTTGTAGAGTACCCAAGGCTACTCTACTATGTCCTAGGCCTTGTCCTAGGTTAACCAGGTATTTGTATACTAAGTATACCAGACCATATCACCTCTAGTTACCACTTGGTATACCATTTGGGCTAAGGTGATAGTCATTGTAGCTACCTATCGTAGGGTCGTTACACTACTCCCCTCTTCTCTTGGTCTGTCCTCAGACCGTCAGCGTCGTCTTTTAGTCCCATGGTTTGGATTGTTCATAACCCTATGGGCTTTAGGTTTAGACGGATACCTCTCATGGAACAGTTGCAATGCCTGCATTGCTCTATCTTCTAACCTTTAGAGCGGTTCCCAAGAATTCTCTTCTGGACCATACCCTTCCCAAGCAACCATATATTGCACAAATCAGTGTGGAAACTTTGACTTAGGATTCCCATACCATCGGCTATCAACCACTTCTGCGACAATAAAACTTGGCTCATTGTCTATAATGTCAGGTGTTGGTATCTCCTTTTGAGGCCTGCCCACAGGATCCTCACAATAAGGTTCCAACCGACTAACATGGAGTACAGAATGAACATCCCATCTTTCCGGCAGCTCAATCTCATAGCCCCTAGACCCGGCCTTGCGTTGGATAACAAACGGTCCAAACATCTTATGGTCTAGTTTTTCCATAGGCCTTTTTGTACGTAGGTTCTTGCGGTATAGCATAACCCTATCCGCTTTCTTAGCTCTGCCTTGTGTGACATCTTCTATTGTGACATATTCCAGAGCTGGCTGTCTCTTTTGATCATGCCATTTCCGTTTTCTTTCCTGTGCCTACTGTATTCTTTCTCGGATCTCTTTCCACGTGCCTTCCCAATCCTTCACAACAAGCTCGCTGTCTGTGTGGATTCCTTTATTATCCGACACTATCCCCAACCACTGAGTCTATGGGGAGAATCCATAATTTATCTCAAAGCGACTAGCCTTTGTGGATTCCGACATTGAAGTATTATACGCATATTCCGCGAACGGCAACAGCGATACCCAATCGTCTTGCTGATATGAATAATAACTTCTCAAATATTGTTCTAGTATCTGATTATCCCTTTCAGTTTGCCTATCGCTCTGTGGGTGGAATGCGGTATAGAGGTTTAGCTTTACTTGCAATAGCTGCATCAGGCTTGTCCAAAACTTGGACGTGAATCGGGTATCGCGGTCAGAGACAATTGATTCAGGAAGCCCATGGAGGTGCCAGACATCTTTCACGAACGTCAAGGCCAATTCCTTAATATGTTCCTCTGTCCTTAGCGGTATGAAATGTGCCATCTTGGAAAACCTGTCTACAATGACCCATATCTTTGTATACCCGTCAGACTTTGGTAAACCCACAATGAACTCCATGGATATTGCCGTCCATGGCCTCATGTAAACCCCTAAGGGTTCTAGGAGTCCAAACTTCTTGTGCCGGATGACTTTATTACGTTGACATACATCTCAAGAGCCAACGTACTCGGTAATGTTTTCATCCATCTTTGGCCAAAAGAAGTTAGCCCTAACCCTACCAATAGTCTTGTATGTTCCGCAGTGTCCAGCAATCTTTGAATCATGTTCTGCCTCCATGATCGTTTGCCTTAGACCTTGATCCTTTGGAATCTACCACCTGGTTTTATACAGGAGCAAGTCCTTTTTGATACTAAAATTTGTATCGACCTTACTATCGCCTTTGAGGAGTGCCTTCAGCGTTGCTAAATAGGTTTCATCACTAGCAGCTGCCTTTATAAGAGCCTCAAGAAATGTTGTCTGCAACTGAAAACCTTGGCAAGTCTGCAACACATGTGGTCGTAAGATGCCAGGCTCCTCTCCAATATACTGTCCAGGGCCAAAAAATGTAAAAGGTTCGGAATTACTCCCCCCTTCAGGGTGGTAGTCCCTACGCCTCGACAAAGCATCAGCCTTTTCATTTAACCGTCCTTCTCTATAGATAACCTTAAAATTGAACTGTTGTAGTAACTCCATCAGCAAAAAAACGATTTACGTGCGGCGGACACAACCCGCGTCCGGACGGATTGCGTCCGCCCTATGCGTCACGTGCGCCCTGACCGTCCGCCGGATGTTTTTTCTCATCCCATGCGCCTGGTGCCTCCCAACGCCCTTATCCCCCCTCCCATGCACCCAGCGCGCTTGTTGCGGCCGCCCTCCGTCCCGACACCCCCC
>Ga0307509_10004540_pt1 | contig 19944 bp, 28 predicted proteins | sample 10_EM_MG_FD_202245 | JGI IMG/M metagenome (GOLD analysis project Ga0307509, IMG submission 202245) | Populus trichocarpa ectomycorrhiza microbial communities from riparian zone in the Pacific Northwest, United States - 10_EM | ecosystem: Host-associated > Plants > Roots > Unclassified | place...
CTAGTCTCTCTGTCTCCTATCCTTCTTATCCCACCCCTCATCCCTCCCTCTCTAAAATTTCCTTCCATTCTTGTCCATCTGCAAACTCCCCACCCCCGATATCCCACCTCAAACTGTAATTACCGGGGCTCGCTCAACCCCCCCCCCCCCTTTTTTTTTTTGCCTTTCTTCCTCTTCCACTCGCCCTTTCCCTCATCGCCGAACCTGCATACCCTGCTACCATCCATATCTGGTAGACTATCTGCAACTGCTACGAGAGTGAGCTTGCTTGCTGTGAGCTGGGGCGTGCATACCCCTTACTTGTTACCTACGTCTCCCATCATCGTCTCTTCCCCCGAGAGGCTTGGAACAATCTCGTCAAGTGAGCAGGGGGATAAATAGCATAAAAAGTAGAAGATTCCATTTTAAATAATCTCCAAATCTTGAGGGAAGCTGCAGCTTTAAATCTAGCCCATGTTCTGGGTCTGCACCGGGAACTGACATCCAAGACACAAGTTCGCGGCCGGCTCAGGTAGCAACATCAGTGCTCACAGAGCGTGCAGCGCAACAACCTTCTTCTCTGTGCCTGGAAGCTCCGCCTGCGCGAACAGCAATTATTCTGTCCGCCCACCCAGCGAAATTTCCTCGGGCTGATTTTAGCCTCAGGACACCATTGGTCCCACCGAGCGTTGCAAGATAATTAAGAGGGAAACCCAGTCCAGAACCTAAAAGCAGGGAATTTGAGGGAGCTGAGCTGCAAGAGTAAAAGGGAAGGGAAAGAGGAGAAATAGGCCGAGCCCCTCGACTATTTTCCTCATCTAGACAGAAAGCTGGAGTCAACATCTTTGAATCTGTCGGTCGTCAGTTTGGAGTGATATTGGAAGCAGATCGGTCATCACTCTTCGGCACAGGGTCAACCCCAAGAAAGAACGGACGAAAAAGAGCAAGAGGGAAAATCAAAGAAAATAATCTAAAAAGTGCTCTGTGGAAGGAGAAACCGGGAATAGCCCTAAAGCCACGGTCTGCTTACTTAGAGCAACGGTACTTCTATCCCCTCCTCTCTTCGCTCTTTTCCTTTCGCTCCTCCCTGCACCCATTTGCTGCCTTTTGCACCCAACGAGAGTGACAAGTGGGTGAGAGTCGATCAAACTCCCGACTTTTCCACTCACGCCGGGAGTATACAAAAAGTAGAAGACATCAACCATCATGGTCACGGCATTTCAATTCTTCCGTGGCGGGGGGGCCTCACCAACCTCGTCTGCTCCAGGAACACCCCTCTTGACCTCACACGTCACTACGGCTCAATCGTCATCGACAGCGCCCGCGACCCCAATTGCGGGACCTTCGCCGACTACCGTTACTGCTCTTCCAGAGCTGAGCTGCCTATCACCACTTTCACGTAGACAGTCACCTGTTTTGCGTACTGGCTCGACTCCCCTAGGCGGTTCGGGTAATGGGACTACCACTGCCACTTCTCGTTCAAATGCTGTCGCTTCTCCGAGGCCTCAATTGCCTTTGAACACAGCTGCTGCAGTAAGCTCCTCAGCCTCTAACATGCTTAGAGCGGTAGCAGGTCAGAGGTAGGCAATTCTTATACCTTGCCCGAGTACCTTGGTTTCTCTCTACGAATTGCGCGGTCTTTAGGGCCATATCTCAACAATTCCCCGAATTTGTCTCCCTATTTTTTTTATTGCAATTGCACCCCTAGCCATCCGGTTTCTGTGTTTGCTTGTTCGCAGGATGGGGCGCGCAATTTCAAATGGCCTACCAATTTTGTTTCTCTTCGACTCTCGAAGCAAGGCTGACGGCCCGGATATTGAATACAGGTCAGATGATGATGAGAACTTGAGCGGCCAGACAACACCCCATCCAAGCGGGTTGGACAAGAGATTGCCTGGGATACTACATGGTTTCTCACAGGTTTGTAGCGAACTTCTACCTTTCTTCCGTCGAGATACTACCTCACTTGAACCAAAACTCCCGCCCCAATACCGAAAAACAGTTTCCCTTGAACCCAACTCGTGTCATTTCCTTTCTGCTTCCTTGTCGGATATGAGATTCGAGGGGAATGAGAATAAAACACTGACAGGGGATATTTTTTCGGACGGAAAGGATACACCCCCGGCCACGCCTCGAGGGACCGCGTCAACCGGTAGCACTTTAAATGGTTCTACCGCGGCTACAACCCCTTCAACATCTAGGCCCAACTCAACATCTGCATCCAATAATAACACTGCGCCAATGTCCCCAAAACCGGTCAGTCCTGGGAGCGGAGCCTCAAGTGCTTCTGGTGTCGTGAATGCAGCGGCACATGCAGCAGTTGTTCCTCCAAAGGGAAAAATGGTTGTCAAAATAATCGAAGCGAGGAATTTACGACCTAGCAAGGATCCATATGTTGTTTGCACATTTGAGAGTAACGAGTTTATTTCTAAAGGCCCTAAAAAGTCTGATGACTCGGGCGATGGTTCTGAAAACGAGAAGGCGGCCCTGGCCCCTGGGAGGGGAATCGCAATTCCCATGAAAAGCCGTCAAAGCTCCAGTACCAGCCTTTCAGAATTGCAGGGTGGGGGCTCAAAGAAAGGGATAACAAATCCTAAATGGGAGCATGAAGCAGTATTGTCAGTTTACCTAATTTATTTATGTTGGCGTTGTTTATTTTTCTCTCTTATTTCTGTTTTTTCCTTGTCTCCTCTCCTCGAGTTTCTCCGCTTTTTCTTTCTTTTTTCTTCTTCTCCCCATTTCCCGCTCCCTCTTCACTTCTCGCCGCTTTCACGTGCATTTTTGTCTTTTTATTTTTATGTTTTCCCCCACTTTGGGTTGATTTATAACCCCCACTTCAACGTGTGTCACCTTCGCTATTTTTCTGGCATCCAACCAGAAAGCGTCAAAGAAGAATGGTTGTCGTTGCTGCGGAAATCAACAACAAGAAGGACTTTTTGCTGACGTTGCGTAATCAGTGATGTGCTGGGCGAGCAATCAGAGATTGACGTGTCGATATATGACCGTTCGAACCAAGAATGCTTTTTAGGCCATGTTCGGATGTGTCCATTGATTACTAGGGAGCAGCAATCTGGCCTAGATAACTGGTTTGCCTTGCGACCGAGGACTCATCACGAGAGTATTGCGGGTGAGATTCGGTTACAGATTAGCTTCGAGAGAATCTCTAAAAAGCATTATGGTCCTGATGATTTTGAGGTGCTGCGGCTAATTGGTAAAGGTGAGTTTGATTTTTTTCCGTCATCGGTCCGAATTGTTAGCCTCGACTCGGTCACTAATATTATACACAGGAACCTTCGGCCAAGTCTATCAGGTCCGGAAGAAGGATACTAAACGGATTTATGCCATGAAAGTCTTGTCTAAGAAAGTAATTGTTCAGAAGAAGGAAGTAGCTCACACGCTTGGCGAGCGTAACATTCTCGTCAGGACCGCGACTACCGATTCACCCTTCATTGTTGGATTAAAGTTCTCATTCCAAACGCCTACCGATCTCTACTTAGTGACGGACTATATGTCTGGAGGGGAACTCTTCTGGCACCTGCAAAAGGAGGGCAGATTCAAGGAGGATCGTGCCAAGTTTTATATCGCGGAGCTCATTCTTGCACTGGAACATCTGCACAATCATGACATCGTTTACCGGGATCTGAAGCCAGAGAATATTCTGCTTGATGCGAATGGCCACATCGCACTTTGTGACTTTGGACTCTCGAAAGCGAACTTGTCTGCAAATGCTACTACAAATACATTTTGCGGAACTACCGAGTACCTCGCTCCGGAAGTTCTGTTGGATGAACTAGGGTATACCAAGATGGTTGATTTCTGGTCTCTCGGGGTGCTGGTGTTCGAGATGTGTTGCGGGTGGAGTCCATTCTATGCCGAGGATACCCAACAGATGTATAAGAACATCGCGTTCGGGAAGGTTCGCTTTCCACGAGATGCTCTCAGCCTTGAAGGTAGAAACTTTGTCAAAGGTGTAAGTTTGAATTCCTCCGGGTTTGGCATAGCATATGCACTGGCCAGGGTTTATTTTATTGTCTGTACCGTGCATCTAGACTGATATCATGGCTTCTACCCTAGCTTCTTAACCGGAACCCGAAGCATCGTTTGGGGGCTACACTTGACGCGAAGGAACTCAAAAGTCATCCTTTCTTTAATGACGTGGATTGGAACGAGCTTTTACGCAAAAATGTTATACCCCCTTTTAAACCAACACTTAGCTCAGAAACGGATACATCGAACTTTGATCCGGAGTTCACCAACGCTCCGATGTCTCAGTCGTTAAATGCGCGAGCTGCCGCGCTGGCTTCCGGAAACCTGGCTGCGAGTACCCCCCTTAGTCCAGGGATGCAGGCCAACTTCAGAGGCTTTACTTTTGTGGATGAGAGTAGCATCGATGATCACTTCCTAGGACGGGATGAGTTGGCACGGATGGACGAAGACGTGGAGGATGATTGGGATGTAAGACATGGCAATAGGAGAAATAACGACGACGAAGATGATGCGAGGGGGTTCGACGGAAGGGGCAATCGCATGAGTGGAATAGTCAAAACTGGCCAAGCAGACGACGAGGCAGGCATATTCGGTAACGACGGTATGGATATATAACGAGTCCCATTGCTTTTTAGCTGGAGGATGCGGGTATCTGTTTCGGGTTTCCATCTGCTTTTTTTCTTCTTTTTTTCGTTTTATTCTCGAAAGCATTGACAAAATAGCATCATCGGCATACTTCATGGCCATTGGTAGGATTAACTAGTGCAAATCCTACGAAAATGGGGTTGTTATTATTTCCCATTTCGTTTCATTATGTTCTGTTGCTACTTCTAAGTGTTTCTGGCTACTACTACTACGACTTAGTATTAGCCCTTTGTTCGCGCTATTGTTTTTTCGCCTAACAGATTGTGCGAAGAAAGAAAAAAAAAGAAACGAATTTCCTTTTGAATGAGGTTTTAACATTTTTCTCATATTTGTCGCTATCACGATCTCGAGCAGAGAAAGGCCAGGGTGAGGAATGAAATAAGAAAGAATTGCACAGCAGCATAGGCTGCAAGTGGGCATCGGAGTTTGGAACCTAGTCGCTCGAATTAGCAACAACAATTTCGTTTCTTTTTCCCTTTTTTCCCTTTTTTCCCTTTTTTCAATTTTATTTTATTTTACATAATTAATACTGTTATATTATATCATGGAGCACAGGTTTCTTTCTTCGTCTTTTTTTCCCCCTTCCCCTTCTCTCCCTCTTTATTTCCCTGCTTGTTCTTTTCACCCCTCTTCATCCTTTGGTGTTTACTCCGAAGGAGAGGGAGGAGGAAAAGGATCATTTCTGAGTTAATTAACTTTGAGCAACCCCGTGCCATTAGTATGGTAATTTCATTTGTTCACCTTTTTTTCCTTGAGCTAAAGCACGCTTGTTGCATCTATCTGTCTTCGTCGTTGTGTCTGCATAAGTTGGTTGCTTTTTTTATATATATATGACTTTCGTGTTTATATGGTGGCATGGCATTGCACAGCGTAAGATGGATGGAAAAGTGGGTGGCATGGAAATGGAGGAATGGGAAGGTGTTTCTTTATTTTACTCGTGGTTGGGATTTGGAGGCGTCTTATGACCCGAGTGATAATTGGCATGGGATGAAATGTGGTATGACGCTGGCAGCGAGGAGAGTAAAGTATGAGGAAGTGAATGGAAGGAAGAATACAGTGGTCATATCGTAGCGCGAGCTGGGGGGTACGGGAACGTGGCTCTATAATGAGATAGGGGGAAGGGGCTTTGGTTGTCGAATATTTGAACATAACTTGAGAACCCTAGAAAGAATGAAAGACAACTCTTGCAAACTACACCCTAGCTTGATTGATAGACGGTGCTTCTGGTAGAATAGTTACAGGATGATAGTTACAGTATCATAGTTTGTATGATAGGATAAAACACTGGTAACCCAGTTCCGGAACCCCTCGCACACTCCGATTCAGGGCATATGGTGCTCGTAGGGCAACAGTGGCAATACCGGTATACGAGACGTAAAGGAAGGAGGGGGTAGCAGGGTTTAGGGATGATTTTGCGGTAAAAATCAAAAAAATAAACTCCTCGGATATCACACCAAGAGGTAGAGTAAAGAAGGATAGCTGGATATATCTGTATGGATCAAGTAAGGTGTTTTGTTTTGTTTACGAGTATGGTAGTACTCCGGGTTTGTTTGCCCGGACACCAGGATTAACTAGGTTCTGGAAAGAGCTGACCAACAAAGCGACTAGAACGGGGAAAGAAAATATGGTCGGGAAGGAGGGAGGAGAGGGGATTTTTTTTTTGTTTAAGTCATGTATTCGTTTGTTTAAAGGTACAAAGAACTCGCATGCAGCGGTAAGCTATGGCGTAAACAAAACCTATAATAAAACAACTAACAAAAGAAAACCCTAACCACCCAATTCTCCGAAGCGTAGCTAAACCGTGACGCATAAACCAACCAAGGGAAAACATCATAAACTAGTATAGAAATATCCAAAACCACCAGACCTCACGATCTCCGTTAAGAAACAACAAGTAAAGAAATACCCGAACAAATCAAACATCCTCCACGGAAGAAAACCTGAAGCGGGGCGAGGGGGAGAAAGGAGGGGAGAGAGTAGGGCTGTGGGCAGTACTGAAAGTAGGGCTTGGGGGGAACATGTCAGGTGGGAAACCAGTGGCTGTGAGGGAAATAAACCTGGAGAGGGCGGCGATGTCGTAATCGGAGGACCATAGGGGTGAGGCGGCGTCAAGCGAGGTGAGAGACGGGAGGAGACTCTCTCTCAGGCGGCGGCGGGCCTTGCAGTGGAGGATGGCGTGCTCAAAGGTCTCAGCCGCGGTGCGGCACCTAGGGCAGGTGGAGGCAGTGTCTTGGTTGAACCAGGAAGGGTGGGCTGCAAGGTAGCTCTTACCTGACCTCATCTGATGGAAGCGACCGGCAAGGAACTTTGGGAAGCCTATAAAAGGGTGGGGCGTAAGTGAGGGGAGATATACATAGTTCGGAGGCGGATGGGCAAGAGAGGTCCAATGCAGGAGAAGGATGGCCCTGGATTCTTTCTTCAGGGTGGCGTAAGATTCTGAGGGGGGGTCCGCCGGGGGGACAGACAAGGTAGGGACCAGCTGAGGGTTGTGGAGCGGAAAGGAAGGCCAGTCCTTCAGCAGGGGGAGTGTCCTGTGAGCGACTTCGTCAATAGGCAGGTGTTTGCGAATGGTAGCGCGAGGAGTTTTCCACATGAGGGGGCGGAGGGCGGGGTTTAATTTGACCAGAAGGGAGCGGTGGCAGAGCGGGGAGTAATAGGGGGAACGATGGGGGACCGACTTATAAAGCCTGGCCGATGCCGGATTGATCTCGGGAGGGGAGCAGACGAGCCTCAAGGCCGCCATGCATTGTCGATGTTCAACTAGAAGAATGAGTGGGGGGAGGCAGGCCTCGATGGCCAAGATGGGGACGGGCGTAGAGGAGAAGCAATTAGTCACCCATCTTTGGACGCGGTGCCAGCAGACGTCTAACTTGTCTTGCATCCTCACAGAGGGAGTATATAGGTCCGCACCATATAAAAGGACGGGGGCGAGGAGGGAGGAGGCCAGCTTGTGGCAGAGATACTGAGGAAGGCCTTTCCCAAGGGGAGAGAGCCTCTTAACTGAGTCCAGGGCACCCTGGGTGAGGGACAGCCTTTTGCTGAAGTGAGCGTTAGGGGAGAGGGAGGGCGTGAACCAATATCTGAGCCATCTTACCTCGTCCTTCGGAGAGAAATATAGGTTGTCCAACCGGACACCCACCTTTGAGGGGGAAGAGCGTTCCTGAGGAGTACACCAGTGGATGAGTTCGGTCTTAGGAATAGAGAAGGTGAGGCCCCTGGGTGCCGCAATACGGCATAGGGAGCGGAAGTGGCCTTGAAGGAGTTGAACATTGCGCCTGTGTGTAGCGGAGGAAACCGTGACCACGAAATCGTCCACATAGGAGATTACTATGCCTTTGGTGATCACTGGGTGTAGTGGGGAGACGTAGATGACGAAGAGGAGGGGAGAGATGGGGGAGCCCTGGGGGGTGCCAACCGAAACTGGTGAGAACGTCCTTGGGGACCCCTGGAAGAGGAGCCTACACATGCGGTTAGTCAGGAAACTGCCAACCCATGCAGTGAGATACTTGTGGGCCCCTTTGGCCCTAAGCGCGGAGGTGAGCTGGCCGGGGTCGACATTGTTGAAACCGCCCTTGATGTCCAGGAACAGAGATGAGACTGGAGATCCAAGCCTCTGGAGGAGACGGACCTCATGTGCAAGGATGACTGTGGCGTCGAAGGTGGAAAGGCCCGGAAGGGATCCTGTCTGGTGGGGGTGTAGCAGACCCACATGTCTGGCTAGGAGGGAGAGGCAGGAGGCGGTGACCTGTTCCAGTATCTTAGAGAGGGTTTCAAGTAAGACGATGACCCTGAAGGAGGCTGGGGTATCATAAGAGGCCTTGCCAGGCTTGTCCAGAACAACGCCGTTTGCCTTTTTCAGGGAGGAGGGGTGATGACCATACTGCAGCAGGGGAGAGAGAAGAGAGGTGAGGAGGGCGGGGCATGACCGGTGGACCTTCTTCCATACATCATAGGAGATCGTATCTGGACCCGGGGCGGAAGTGTTGGAGGATTGTGAGAGGGCGAGAGCGACTTCCCCTTGACTGAGAGGGAAGTAATCAGAGTAGGGAGACAAAGTGAGAGGGGCGCTGGTAGGAGGAGGCGTAGAAGGAAAGAAATGTGTCAGTAGGGCCGTGTTGATGCCCTCAGGAGTGTCCTGGTCGGGAAAGGAAGGAAACCTAGTGCCCTGCTTCCCAGAGGCGAGTTTCTTGGCTTCCCATACCGAAGAGGGGGTGAGGGACGAGAGGTAGCTAGACCAATGGGCGAAGTTGGCCTTCTTGATGGCCGAGAAGTAGGAGCGTCTTGCCGAGCATTGAGCCGACTGATCATAGGGGTCCCTGGAGGATCTGTAAGTTCTGGAGACCGAGTGGAGGGCGGACCTGAGGTGAGAGAGGAGGGGGGGACCACCAGGGTTTAGACCTGGGGGAAGGACGTGACATGGGGGTGTTAGTGGTGATGAGTGACTTGACCCTACCAGCATGAGTGTCGAACCAGTCCTCAAACGTGGAGGGCGAGCAGATAGCCGGTGGGGGGGGGCCACCATAGCAGGGAGGGCGGGCAGGATCCTAGCCCAATCTGTTCTTGACCAGTTAGGAGAGGGGGGTGGGGGCCTGAATCTGGGGGACTTCAGCGTGATGAGTACCGGAACATGATCAGAGCCGGTCGAGGGGAGAGGGGTGTCCCCTGGGAGACAGACGGAAAAAGAGGGCTGTTGGCGAAAGCGAGATCAAGGACCGAGGCCCTTGCATTATACGCAAAGGGAAAGCATGTGTACAATCCTGGTTGGTTGAGGAGGGAGTAGCCACACTCGGACGCATGGTTGTAGTACGGATGAGACAAACTGTATTCTCTGGAATCGAATGTGCGCAAGGGCTTGGCAGCAGGATGGTGTATGTTGAGGTCACCCACCACCAGGGTCGGGAAATGGTTATTCTGGAACAAAGCAGATGAGAGGATAGTGCGAAAGGGGGCGGACTTGAGGGGGAGGTTGTAGGCGTTGGTTATCCTGAAGCGGGCAAACTGAAGTTCAAAAGAGCCTTCTGGGGCAAAAATATCGATCGAAAACAAATCGGAACGGGTGGATATAACAGAGAGAAGCGAAACCGAATTTAGAAGGTGGGGGTGGACGTAGAAGGCCACTCTTGGTTTGGTGGAGGGGGGGTGAAAACACTTGAATGTAGAGAAGGATGGTAGCTGACCTCTTCTGACGGGGGTCTTGGAGGGCCACTATCATAGGGGGGGAGGGCAACTGACTAATATTGTTCATGAGGGAGAGGAACACATCCCAGCTACCAAGGCTGTTGTGCTGTACGATGGAGAAGGAGTGAAAGATCCCCTTGGCCGGCCTAGGAGACGGGGTTGAATCATTGTTGTAACGCATTATCGGGCCCTGCCCGGATCGTCAGACGGGGCAGGGGAGGGGCTGGGGGCCATCTGGGGGAGCGGACCGCCTGCCCCCAGAGTAGGGCGCAAAACTGAGGGAGGAGCTGATGGTCGAGTTGGACGAGGGGTAACTACCTCAAAGGCAGGGAGAAGTCTTCTTACAGTTGACGGGGCAGAGGGTCTAGGGGTCTCGGCAACGGCCTCACCCTCATCTTCAGTTGTATCCATGTCCTCTTCGGCAGGGGCAGAGGCGGCGTGGCTGTGCGCGGGAGGTACCCCATCAGCGGGGGGGAGATGGCTTGGTCTAGCTGGACAGGCAGGGTCAGTGGCAGGATGATCATCCCCACAGTTAGCACAGTGCGCGGGGGAGGCAGAGCAGCAGTTTGCCACAGGGCGAAGATTGCCTTCTTTAGGACACGTGGGGTTAGGGCAGCGGTGTTCCGCCTTGCGATGGTGGAGGGCGCAAATTGAGCAGACGGGGTGATCGTATTTGCAGACGGGAGCCGTGTGGCCGTACCTTTGGCAGTTGCGGCATCGAGTAGTCTTATTGGCCGAATGGGCAGTTTTGATCTCCCTCTTGCGGGAGAGAAGGAAGATGTTGGGGCCCATCTTCTTACCATCCTCGGGAGTAGTTGTGACAAGGACCGAGGAGGCAAGTTTCAAAGAGCGGGCATCAGGATCCGGGTTGAGAAAGCGGGCCGAGGTCATCTCGACGCCTTTGGCGTTGAGTATGGCAGCTTTGAGGTACACGAAGAGGCCTTCATTGTCCTCAGGGAGGTAGCGGAGGGGGAGGCCGTGGATGGCAAACTGATTTTCATTGGGGGCGGGCCTGAAAGGTAGCCATGGGGAGGATCCGACCGGGAAGGATTTGTTTAGGCGCGCCGCAAGAGCACCGAAGAAGGGAGCATAATCGGAGGCAGGCGTTGAGGGGGAGACCCCTAAGAGGGTGACCGTATTTTTTGAATTGACTTTGGCTGTGAAGGAAAGAGGAAAGGTGCAGTTGGACGAGCGTAGGACCTCTGCGGCTATATCGGGGAAGGTGGCGGCAAAAGTTTCTCTATCTGGGTGAGGGAGGGGATCTTGTCTGGGGGCATAGAATCTTCTGACCGCTGCCGGAAGAGTAGAGGGCCTGGAGGAGGAGGAGGAGGAGAAAGCTGGGGAGGACGAGGAGGAGGGGGGAGAGGCCAGGGTGGCAACCCCTTGAGGAGAAGACTTCTTTTTTCCTTTTGTCGGGGGGGCCGTGACTTGGGCATAGGTCAGACGGGGACAGGTAGGGTCTTGTACCCCAGGGAGGAAAGAGGAAACGGCCGGGTAGCCCCCATTGGTGAAGTGGGAGGCCTCCCAAGAGGTTGGGTGGGACTTGGCGAACGCCTCAGGATTGCCATAGTATTTGTTGGTGGCGTGGTCATGCCTGGGGAAGTCGGGATGAAGGCCGGACGTGGGGGCAGATGCTTTCCTGGGAGGGGGGGCCAGGGCTTGTGCCTGGTTGGCTAGGGGGGGTGTGGGTCTGTGTGACACGGGGGCTGTGCTGACCCTATGTGACAGGTCACGAACCGAAGAGGTGATAGGGGCCAGGGAGGCGGTTAGCTCGTCCCTGTTGGGGACCGAGTTTGCCACCTGACTGATAGAGTCATGAGTGTCTGTGATGCGGTCATTGAGGGTGTCAACCCTCTCAACCAAGGAGGCCAACGCATTGATCGTGGAGCAGAGAAGTGGGAGGATAATAGATTCGCCCGTAGAGAGATCTTTACCGAGCTCGGAGCTAGTGGGGAGGGGGACCACATCGTTGAAGTCTAGTTTGTTGAGCGTTTCCCCAAGGAAATTCCTTACGTAGATGATTTGCTCAGAAGGAGGGGAAGTAGAGCTTGGTCTGGTGGAGGGCACCGAGGAAGGAGGGAGAGGGAAACCCTGAGGGGCACTATGGACGGACATTTCGCAGCTCATGAAGAGTGCTAGGCGTAGTGCAGCTCACTGAGAGTGCAGGAGGAGGCAGCTCACTGAGAGTGCAGAGTATCGTGAGATTTTGTACCAGAAGCAATGTGGTGTTGAGAAACGTAGGGGTAGGGAGATAGCGGAGGCGAAGCTTGGAGGGAGGAGAGGGGAGGAGAGGCATGACAACATACCGTATTACCGTAAGAACTTGAATAATCGGACCATGTGCTATGTAGTCCGAAATTTCCTCCTCTGGAAAAGGGGCGAAAAACACACCAAAAATCTGCCCGCTGAGACAGAGGGAAAAAGAAAAAAACACCAGACCATACTAAGAGAGGAAAGTCCAACGTCCTAGCACATGGTCCGATTATTCGAGTTCTTACGGTATGCACAAATCGTAACCGGAATTTTGATGTGACATGATGCGCAATCGGTGTGTCCAACAGCCCTATCCGGCGGAGATATGTCTAGACCACAGGAGAGGAGGACGATGCCGTTCGGGAAGAAGGGGAAGAGCTGACCTGGCAGAGTAAATATGAGACAAGCCGTGGTCTCTCATACTTGCTCTATCAAAAAGGGTAGTGGTATTTCAGATGTTATATTAATATCAGTCCCGATAGACCCAGTCATGATTGGGCAGAGAGTACCATTTCATTCAACACCGTGATTTTAGATTAATCTGTGGGCGGAGGAAGCAAAGGGCAAGAAAATCTCCTCCACGAAGAGTGTTCCCTCTCAAACTGGAGAAAACACAAAAGAAATCCCAAGTGGATGATTCCATTATTGTCTCTCGTCCGGCTCGTTGTAGTTGGGACTGGCCAAGGCTGGCTGGGTGGTCATCCGCCGGGCACAGATCCTTGGAAGGCAGCTGTGGGAGCCCGCCGGATCGCCTGGAGTAATTGTGGATGGATGGGGCGGTTGAGCAGGTCGGGGTCTTGTAGGGAGTTGGCTTGCTTTGTCTTTCCCACATTCATAACGATTTTTTTGATCCTCAATTTTTATTTAAGAACTAGATGTAGTATGCGAGATACTACCTACCGAGTTAGACACCAGTCTCTAGAGTCCCGGGGGGAGGAGGTGGAAGAAGCTTGCCCCACTAAACACTTCTGTCTTCTTCCTATCTACTTATATTGACCTTTTGCGGGTCTTGTATCTTCGGACTAAGCTACACCCCTAAATTGAGATCTCGGGAAGAAGCCTTCTTTGATTTTTATGGTTGCGCTCTTGCGCTTCTGTTTTCTCATTTTTACTTCCCCCCTCCCCACCTCTTGTTATGTCTAGCCTGTCGGGAATGTCGCATTGTTTGTGAGCGGAAGGGAGTGTGGTGGTATGGAGAAGGGCGTTGTACTTGAGTATGACAGAGGTGTCATTAGATTAAGTGACATTTTTGAAACTCGAAGTCAACCCTTGTGGCTTCTTGTATTACTATCATCAATCATAACAACAGCAGTCAACATATACAAATTTGCTAGTCCAGCGCAGCCTCTGGATTTGGGACATTCCAACGTTCCATACTCGCTCTTATGCCAGCCCATGTTCCAGAGGCTCCTGCCATTTTTCCATTCCTGACATGATGGCCATTCCCACCGCAATTCCCATACCGACACCAACCATCTCAACAGCAATTCTACAGCTCCGGATAAATTATTTTTCGGGAGGTCCGAGTGATGGGGAATGATGGCTCATGTGGGTGAAAAATTCTACCCCTCCATCTTCCATGCTGTTACCCCCTCTTGACGCCCTCCACTTTATGTTGGAGATAGAGCTTCAGCATTGGCTCGGGGGGGTGGGAGCGGAGAAAATCCGGCTTTTGGCATATATGCTGGTATTTTGGACTGAGCTGACATTGTTCTTGGCCTTGGCTCGGTTTGAATGATCAAGGGTGAGCAGAGTTATGGTTTCTAGGTGCCATGTGGTACTACTGGCATCGGGTGCGGAGTTTTATATATGAGCAATATCGAGTAGCTAGTGGTGGAATTGATGCTGGGGGAAATCGATCAAAATTATTTGGTGAGTCTTAGAGGTTACAAAGGGGGCTGTTCCTTAACTGCAGCTTTGGGATTTATATATCGGGTCTTTTATTATTATTTTTTGTTTATTCCGAGACCGCTTCTGGAGCGGAGGGTTTTTTTCTGGGGGTCTCCAGATGTTTGCTCGCTGGCACCGGTGGCATCAGGGTCCTTGCTTTCCACATTTTATAAAATTCATTAGACAACTAGGAATTATCCACTTGCGAGAGGAATGAAACGCTGTGATGGGATAGGGTAACTCTTTACAAACATTTAGGCGATATCCTGCGAGCTGCTCGATCAGGCATATCTCCCAAAAACGCCGCCAGCACACAACTATTGGTAAGAATACTATATAAGGATTCGACAAAATATGAGGAGAAACAAGAGCTATAAGTACTAAGAGAAAAATATTTCCGAAAACTCATCGTAGGTGGCAACTGCACAACCATATCCCACAACTTCGATCTGTCTAGGATCCCCCAAAATGAAAGAGAAGACTCCAGGTATTGGAGGTCTGTTAAACATTGAGAAAGGAGAAATTATGGGACTATGGAATGTTTATCAAAGTGTGGGAAAGATCTTGCTACTCTTGACATATGTATAACAAGACTAGGTTGTACAAATATTCATCCAGTGGTGGCAGCAGAGAAACAGCTATCATGATTACACCATCCTTGGCTGTTTTGCCAAAGTCAGTGCGTGAGATCCGCGATGTCTACTGCAAGCAACAAAAAAAGCAATAGATATTACAACCTAAACGGCAGCCAGAATCTAACTTAAAAGAGAGCTTCGAGATGGAAAACAAGCCCAAATTACGGTCTGTTACTGGAGATAATATTATAATAAAGGACAAGTAATGAATTAATGATACTTTGGGTTGAGACTTGGCTTACACTGTACTATGGTTGGAAATGGCATCTCATGCATTATCAGAGCCGGGAATAAGAAAGCAAGTTGGCTACTATCTCAAGTCAAACTGGCGATCCACAAATATGTTGCTTTGCGGGATATAGCAGCAGATCATACCTGGCACAGTGCTATGGGTACCTAGTAGTGTGTAAAACCCCTTGAGAAGTCTGACCTTCAAGCTACTGCTGCTAATTGTACTAAAGATGTCATAATTCTAGGTACTGTGAGGCAAAACTTGGCCCAGACTATTTGCTATATACTTTTCTTGTAGTTTATATTACATACTGGTTGATTAAGGGATGTTGGTAGCTAGTTATATATGAGATAGATATGTGACAGCAGGCCATTGGGTAGATTACTAAGGACCGGGAGGGATCATGGGTAGATGGAGAGAGGTGACAATGGAGAGGAGAACTACTACAATCATGTTTATAGACCTTGAAGGTTCTTTATCTGCCATTCACTTCTTGATCACTCTGTTCTTTTTACTGAATCCACAATAATAGCGGCGATTGCTCAGATTGGATACCAGTACGCTCCTCTGATCGAGATATTTGTCTCCTTTACATTTAGCGTATTTTTCTTCATTCAAGTCCTCCCTCCGGAGAAGAGCCCCCTGCAGACAGAAAATGATCGTTTCAATTGGTACTCTGAAATGGTTCTCTAGTTTTGTTCCAGGGAGGCAGACTCTTGTTTCCTCTTGATCGTTTGTTAAATCTAAATATTCAACCTGGAGGACGTTACTTCCTCTTCGTTTAGTAAGGCGATTGAGATTAATGACCAACTTCTTTACTGCCATCGAGAACTTACTTCTCCCTCTTCTCTTGATTCTCGCTTTTTTGGTATCCTCCTTCTCTTCCTACAATCAAAGTGGAATCCTCTACTCCATCTCACTCCAATCATTTCATTTTTTCCTTTGTTCATCAATTAGGAAGAATGACAAACCTTATTAAGATTAGTCTATTCAATTGTGGAAATACAGACCTGAGTGATAGTGGTGATAAATATCTCGATGATATTGAAAGAATTGCCTCCATAACATCAAAATCAGCACATTGGTCATAGGCCACATATAGATTTTTTGGGTTTTTTAACATCCAGTGAATACTTCTCTTGATCTGGTATACCTTATCCGTGCTGACCTACAGGGTTAGTTTCCCAGAATCTAAAGTAATTGACATTGGAATTCGTATATACATACAGATATATTACCGGCGACCCAGGTGCATGAAGAGATCTTAGCTAAATGGCAAGGGGTAATATTGTACCATTGATAGTCCTACTAGAAGTTGGAATGTCTTCACACTCATCTTTAATGTGTAGAAGGTTGTTGAGTTGCTGCTCCACTGTTCTTTCCTCCTTTTTTCTCTTTAACCTTATAGCCTTCACCTTCTTCTCTTTTAACAGTCAACTCATAGCCTTCTCAACCACCCTGTTAAGTAGGAGCTGGTTTCAAAGACTTGCAGGATAACTCAGGCCAGTAATCTTTATCGTAGATGGAGATTGTCTAGGAAGGCTCATATGATTTATGTGGAAAAATAGGTAGGATTATAAAATATTTTCTAGTGTAGACTTCTTATTTTGATAAGATGTCTTCTCCTTTGCTTGATGATGTGCAAATAGCTTGGGAGGCATCTCGATTTTATATATTTTGTGTCATGGTGGTTGCGGGCTACATGAGCAAAAAGATACCCTGTGTCAGGTACGGTGCTATTGTATCCTCATGCAAGCAAGATTGAATCTGCCTCCTATAGGTCCTGTGTGTCCTGTGTTGAATTCCCTGCCTCCTCTGGGTCCTGTGTGTCCTGAGTTGCCTGGCAATGCCAACTATAATTCTAATCGTCCTGAGTGTCCTCGCAATGCTGGCTCACATTTCATGCAACCCGGGTAGCACTAAGAGCTTTTTTGTGTCAGGATGGGAGGTTGCCTCATAGCAGCGTGCTGAATACACCCTGGCGCCGGTTCAAGTTACTTCGATCTGCTGATGGATGAAGCCTATTATCATGTCTTCGTTAAGTCGACTGGCATCGGGAGTAGTAGTACTTTTTTAAATCATGTCTTCAGCGTGTGGGTCATATACTACTGATCATCTGCCCTTGAAGTTTATGGATCTGGTGATTTTAATCAATAACTTGTGTATTTATCGGTAGATTTTATACAACTATACTTGTACTAGGTTCCTTCCTCAATCCTCAACACAAAATAGCATCGCAGATGCCTTCTGAATTGTGGAATCCTTAATATACCTGGTTAAATATTCTCAAATCGATCCGGATATTGACAATCCAGTGCTGGTCACCTACTGGCATCAGGTGTGCCAGGCCGAGAATTGACCGTATGTCTACTACAGTAAACTTCTGAGCATCCTCCTTCATTTGTACAGTAATAAGGCTATGTACATCCGATATAGGCCCTGAGTTCACTATGGTCATGGACTGAATGCTGGCAATACGGCCTACACGATCCTGGCATGAGTACTCTCTGTGTAATGGGGGCACCTTATAGAGAGGTGAACTCTGAGGTTGCGACCGCACCAAACACTCAAAGTAGAAGATAAAGATGAGGTAAATAATTCAAAAGAATCAAATGGTAAAACTTAATATAGTTAAGCTCGAAGCTTCACGCAATTTAGTTCTCTCAAGGAAAAGTTGGTTATCGAAGTAGAATGCTAAACGCTTAAACTTAAGTAGATATCAGATTTAAGCCTTTGACATTCACCACTACTTCGACCTTGTGCGAGCACCCTGTCCTGCTCAGGGCTTGTCCGAGGTCTACCCTCCATCAGGAATTATCCTGCCGGAAGTATCAGACCAACTCGGGTACTCTTAACATTGTCAATAGGATGTGAGTTTCTGCAATGCATCTCCAATACATCCGCAGGTGGAAAAACTCTTCCTATGGAAGTCATACCAGTGGCTAACTGTTATGACAACACCGGAGTCAATACCTAGGTGGTGGACTCACTGGCCCAGTTGTAGTCTTGTTTATACAAGCTATGCAGTCCATCATTTAATCTACGCGACTACTCAATGTGATAATTTGACATCCAAGCTCCTCCGGTGAGATGTAGCCGATGGTTGGCTAAGTGGGTGCTACCCATAGCCTGCCTCTTGGGACATACTCTACCGTGATAAGACTTATATCTCTAAAGTCTATTGACAACCCATAATAATGCTACAAATCAAGGGGAGAAGGTCCCGGCTGGTTACGGAGGTATTTGTCCCGAAAGCTCCCTGACCTCCTTGGACTACCTAAGTACGACTAGGAAGACTACCCTACTACCCGTAGGCTAAGATAGACTCCTGGGTGCCAGAGAGACCCTATATGGGCAACCCCCATTTTGGCGGTTACCCATACTCCCCTTATATATCCTGCGAACGACATTCGGTCGGACAGACGGCGACGACGTATACGGTGTTATGGCAGCCGCTCCAATGACCTCTTTTTACTAGCAAACAAGCAACTATGTAGGCATTTGCCTATGACGCGCCGTCCCAACGCTGGGGCCAGAGGGGGGTGTTAGCAAAACCCGCCCAAGTTCAATAGCATGTTCGGGCCACCCTTACTCAGGCGTGGGGCCTCCCCGCGCAGATGCGTGTGCGCCCATAAACATCTAAGAGCCCATAGAATGTGAGCCAATTGACCTCAAAGTTCTAGGATGACTTTGCCGGTGAAGGTAGGGTAACTTGGATACTTCAGTAGGGTAACTGAGATCCATGGGCATAATAGTCAAATTCCCAAGGTAGGTTAACTTTGTCCTCTTATGCCTTTAACGGCTCCGGAGGTCCTCCAGTCAACCACAAAAGTCGTCTCGGAGACCCATGTAACACTCCTATAATTCTCTTGACGTTATATGAATGTTCTCCCGAATGGTTACCTTGCCTAATAGAGTACCCAAGGCTACTCTACTGTTTGCTGGGCTTCGCCCTAGGCAAACCAGTATTCTTGTATCTAAAGGATACTAGACCATACCACCTTTGGTTACCTCTTGGTAACCGCTTTGGCCTAAGGTGGTAGTTATTGTAGCTACCTATCGTAGGGTCGTTACACTCTGATTTTGAACAGTGCAATGAGCTTGGCTAGAAGACAGCCCTGGAGCGCACCATACATCTCGTCAGTTCCGGCCCATACCTGAACCCAATCATTGCCACTCCCGTGATTCACACATCGAGATCTCCCATGCACCGTGCATGGTAGATGTCGTATATTTCGGCTTCTTGGAATGCAAGAACTCGAATTTCCAGTTGTGCTAGCAGCTCTACTGAAAGTGATTCAAGTTTCTAAGGGTACTCAGAAAGACTGTGCTCTGGCAGCAGATTACATCAGCAAAAAAACTGCCCTGCGCCCTGTTGCATCCTGTTCGCCCCGTCCCCCGGACGTTCCAGGCACTTATAACGTAAACTTCAGTTCTGGGTGCTTCCGCCTGGGCTCGTTTCGTCCGGGCGCTACCTTTTTCCGTCCGGACGCACCGGGTGCACCCTGGCGCAGTTTGCCTAGCAACCATACCCCCAGCGCAAAACACCTTCCCCCTGCAGCGCCGGAAGCACTCGTTCGCCTGCCACCTCCCCCAGAAGCCTTTGGACCGCGAATTCTCTCCTCCCAGACGCGCCCAGTTCCTTCCCATGATACTCCCCTCTCTCTGAACCTCTCCCAAACGCTCCCGTACCCCCCCCTTTTCCTCCCTTATCCAGCGGACGTTTTCCTACCACCCTCCCATCCTTCCTGTCCGCCGGGCGCCTGTTGCGTTTCTCCAGCATCCGCCGGACGCCCGTTGCGTTTCTCCAGCATCCGCCGGACGTTCTCCTACTCCTCTTTTGTTCGCCCTCTACCCTCCACACTCTTCTCGTCCGCTGAACGTTATACCGTCCGCTGGATGTTATACCGACCGCCTGACATCTTTCCCTACCCTTTGAGCCATTGCCTGCCAGACCTCTTAGTATTCATCCACCCGACTCATTACTATGACTTTCTTGCCTATAACCGCCCGCCCGTCACGCGGCCTCTACACTACTGGTATCACAATTTAGTCTCTTCTGAACTCTTGATATCTATCATTTATTTCGCTTTCATATGCATACATGATTACAGACTATTGATAAAACGGTTCCCTCAATCCTCT
>Ga0307509_10004541_pt1 | contig 19943 bp, 19 predicted proteins | sample 10_EM_MG_FD_202245 | JGI IMG/M metagenome (GOLD analysis project Ga0307509, IMG submission 202245) | Populus trichocarpa ectomycorrhiza microbial communities from riparian zone in the Pacific Northwest, United States - 10_EM | ecosystem: Host-associated > Plants > Roots > Unclassified | place...
GCAGCTTCCTGAGCGACCTGCGCGAACCAACGCCTTGCCGCCTTACTGTCATTGCGCCGCAGCACTACTAATCCCAGATTGTAATGAGCAAGCGCGGCCATGGCTGGTGTCTGCGCCACCTGTTTGAACGCGGCTTCGGCTCGCTCGTATTCACCTGCCCGGAACGCCGCGACGCCGATGTTGAAGTGGATGGCCGGACCGGATAGGCCCGCGCGCAGGGCCGCATCGAACGCAGTCAGCGCTGCCGGAAAATCACCTTGTTCAAAAGCGAGCCTGCCTGTGGTGAAGAGTTGTGTCGCGCTCTCCGCTGCGCGAGCCACCGAGCCCGTGATCGCGCCGGCCACACACAGGACGAGCGCAGCCAGGTCAGCGCGGCGGACGCCCCGGCGGGACAGGATGCGTGGGCGGATCGTTGCGGCGGTGCACCTCAGCGATGGCGCGCCGCGCCTCTTCGCGCTTGTCACTGGCTTCTTGCGCGCGTTCCTTGGCGCGCTCCGCCATTTCACGACCCAGTTCCTGAGCCTCGCGAGCACGCTCCTGACCCTTGGCGGCAACGTCGGTAGTGCTGGATTTCTGCGCTTCGGTGGAAGCCGGCGGCTTGTCCGGCTTGCGGACAGGCACCGCAATGCGGCGAATGACTTCGTCGGGCAGCTTGGCATCAGGGTCCACGATGATCTGCATGGTCACGTCGAGCTCGTCGCTCGCGGGCCGGGTTTTTTCCTGGGCCGTCGCCGCCAGAGCGTATAGCGACAGCGCGGCAAGCAATGTCGGCAGTGGCAGCAGGCGAATCATTGCGGTTCGCCGTGTCCGTGGCAAGCCGCCCTGACCTGAATGCTGCGCGGTTGTAGCAAGTCTCATGACCGTTTCGCCGCCGAACCGCTGACAGTGAGATTGATCATCACAGTGCGCGTCTTGCCGCCGTGCTCAACGACGGCGACCAGCTGGCCGGCGCCTGCCTTGCGTGCAATCACGGGCAGCGACAACAAATTCGGCCCCCGGCCCAGGTCGGTGCGCCAGTCCACAATGTGCTCGTTGGCCATGCCATCGAGAGCGACGCCGCCGGTGACGGCGACGCGAATCGTAGCATCCGTCAGGTCGCGGTCGGAATCGATGAGCACGTCGATGTCGCGCACCTCGTTGAGCGCCAGCGTAATGGCTCGTTCTGCCGGCTGAAGATGAGTCGGACGCATCAATACGACAGTCAAAGCCGCCGCCACCGCGCCACCCACAAGAGCACCAAGCCATATTTCCCAGCGCAGTGCGACATTGCGCCGGCCCGCACGCTCCGCAGTATTCCGAGCGGCAGGCACGTGCGATCCCGCATTCGCCGCATTCGCCAATGCGCGATCGACGAATCCTGGGCGCGGCTCCGGCGTGGGCATGGCGCGCAGCCCCTTTATCAATGCGTCGGAATCGTTGCTCACGGATGGCACCTGCGCTGCTGTCAATCCTGTACACGATCCGCGGCCACGAAACGTTCCCCCGCCAGCAGGCCGCGCAATCTGGCCCGCGCGCGATGCAGCCGCGACTTCAACGTGCCAAGCGGAGTTTCGAACATCGCCGCGAGCTCGACCAGGCTGTACCCCTCAATATCGTGCATCGACAATACCACGCGATGTTCTTCGGCCAGCAAGTTCCAGGCGGCCGCAATGCGTTGCTGCGTAAGCTGCTGCTCGGCGAGTTCCGGCGGTCCGCCGGCCGGGTCCACGAAGCCGCTGTCGTTCTCGCCCGCGCCATCTGCGTCGCCAAAGTCGATGCCGAACGCGAGCGGTGAGCTGCGCTCACGGCGCAGCTGGTCGATGAAGATCCTGTACATCACGCGCATCGCCCAGGGACGAATCTGATCCAGCCGGCAAAGCTCATCACGCAGCGGGTAGAGGCGCACCAGCACGTCCTGCACCAGATCCTCGGCTCGGTCCACCGCGCCGGTCCAGCGATACGCGGACCGATACAGCGCCGGCACATGCTCACGCATCAGGGCGTCGAAGGCGTCCGGTGTGCTAGCACGGGTTCTGCTGGAGAGGTTGGGCCAGGCCATTCGACTCATTAAAGCTCACACGTAGGAGAAGCGCGAATGGTTCCACCGCCGCGGCGATGGAACCCTTTTTCCACCCGCACCGTGTCAGACAACGAGCGCGCAGATGGTAGGCGGCGCCACCCAAACGAATGAGGACACGATGAAACATGCTATTCGAGTGAGCGCGGGCGCACTGATTCTGGCGTTGGCCGCCTGTGGCGGGGGCGGCGGGGGTCCGGCGAGCGATCCTAACGGCAAGCTCAGCCTCTCCATCACCGATGCGCCTGTGGATGATGCGACCAGCGTAGTGGTCCAGTTCAGCGGCGTGGCCTTCAAACGCGCAGGCGCCGCGGCCGAGGTCGTGCAGACCCTCACACCCGCGATACGGCAGATCGACCTGCTCAAGTACCAGCAAGGCCAGGCAGCGCTGCTGCTGGACGGCGTGACACTGGCGGCGGGCGACTACGAATGGATACGCCTGATCGTGGACAACCAGACGAATGTGCGCGACTCGTACATCGTTCGCACGACGGGAGAAGAATGCGAGCTGCGCGTACCGAGTGGCGCCGAGTCGGGCCTCAAGCTCAATCGCGGCTTCACGCTGCCCGCGGCGGGCAGCGTCGCGCTTACCATTGATTTCGACCTGCGCAAATCCCTGCACGCGCCACCGGGACAGGCGGGCTCGGGCGTGGACTGCACGCAAGGTTATCTGCTGCGCCCGACGCTGCGCATCGTCGACAATGCCAACGTGGGCGCCATTGCCGGCAAGGTGGACAGCGCGCTCGTTACCGCGGACTGCCTGCCGAAGGTGTACGTGTTCTCCGGCGCAAGCATCGTGCCCGACGACGTGGAAGAACAAACCGACGTGCCCGATGTCGATCCGCTGCTGGTGGTGAGTGTCGATGTTCAGAACGGGGCGACCGCCTATGATTATCGGGCCGCCTTCATCCCACCGGGCAGCTATACCCTGGCATTCACTTGCAGCGACGATGACGCCACGGCAGATGACACGCTCACGTTCCTGCCAGCGCAGAACGTCACCGTGCAGGCCAATCTCATCGGCACCGTCAATTTCGCCCCGCCTCCTGCGCCGTGACCGACGACGTCAGCGACAACCTCGTCGCGCAGACGCCGCAACCGGAGTGGGCCGGCTGGCGGCGCCGATGCTTCATTGGCGTCGTGTTGGCGGTGGAGGTGGCATTCATATCGGCCGTGCTGGCCTGCTTGATCAGTTTATGGAACGCGCTGGATTTCTCGTGATCCGGTTCTCGATGCGAGGAAGCACGAGCTTCGGTAGCCGCTTCTTGTCGATTTGACCTCGCGGATATTCGATATCGGGCCCTGGCTTTGCGTATCATCGGCGGCCGCGTAACGCCGCCGATGACAGGCGAGAGTCAGTCGAGTCATGCCCGGTAGAAAATCTCTACAAATTTCCCCGACAGCGTCCGATCCCCGCCTGACGCTCGAACAGCAGCGCTTCAATTTTCTCATCGGCCAGATCGAGAAGATGCGCAAGAACCACGCCGACGTGGAAGCGGTCATGCTGCAATTCCGCACCGATCGCAGTCGAACGCTGCAGCCTTTGCGCGCCTCGCTCAGGTCAGCTTGCCGGGAAAGCGTGTTCGCGCTCGACCGACTGCTGGAGCAGCCCGGATGGTCGCGCGCTGAACGCTCGACTTTGCAGGAAATCCTGTGTGGAACCGCCGAAGCTCTGCTCGATGTGAACGACGACGACGAACTGAAGGCGCTGTTCGACAAACACAGCAGCATCGACTTCGACGCAGCGAAACAATCCGAGCTACGGCGCTTGAGAGCGGAGATGGAAGAGCATACCGGCTTCGACCTGAGCGACGACGAGAGCATTCGCAGCGAAGAAGATCTGGTGCAACGCATGTACCAGGAAATGGCGGCGCGGGAAGCAGAGGCAGCGGAAATGCGCAGCGCGCATGCGGGGCGGCGGCGCAAATCGGCAGTGGAGAAGCGCGTCGAGGATGGCGCCAGGCTTGCCAAGGAAGCCTTGCGTGAAATCTACCGAAAACTAGCGAGCGCGGTGCACCCGGATCGCGAATCGGATCCGCAGCGGCGCGCGGAAAAGAACGCGTTGATGCAAACGATCAACCAGGCGTACGCGGCGAACGATCTGCTGACCCTGTTCGAGACGCAGATGCGTCTGGAAAAAACCGACGCCAGCCAGCTGGGCAATGTCGGCGCGCAGCGGTTGAAGCAGTACAACAAGTTGCTTGCCGAACAGCTCGCAGATCTTGGCGCAAAGATCAAGGATCTGGAGGCAGGATTCCGAATGGATAACGGACTGCAGCCGCGCAGCGTCTTGAATCTCCAGAAACTGGGAATGTTGATCCGGCAGCAAGCACGGCAGGTGCGGGCGGAAATCGCCCAGCAGCAACGATTCCTGGAAGTGCTTGCCAATAAGGCATCCCTCAAGCGATGGCTGAAGCAGCAAAGATCCATCATTGAGTAGTGCAGCAAATAGAGTGTCGAAAGAAGGGTACCGCGATGTGCTCTTGACACCTCGAACCGCTCTGCGCAGGCTTCGCTCCCCGCACCTTCGGTACGACCAATTCATGCTCATCAATCTGCTCCAAGCAAAACTGCATCGCGTACGGGTTACGCAAGCGGACCTCGACTATGAAGGCTCCTGCGGTATCGATGCAGGACTGCTGCGCGCGTCGGGGCTGCAGGTGAATCAGTACATCGAGATTTACAACGTCGCGAACGGCGAACGATTCTCGACATACATCATCAAGGCGCCGGCAGGCTCGGGGGAAATCTCCCTGAACGGCGCCGCCGCCCGCAAAGCCATGGTGGGCGATCACCTCATCATCTGCGCATACTCCTCGTACACGCTGGCCGAGGCCGAAGATCATCACCCCGTCGTTGTTCTCGTGGACGAGCGCAACCAGCCACGCGCTTGACTCGCACCGGCCGGCGTGCAAACGTCCTATAAATGAGTAGCCCGCTTGCAATCGCCGCCGTTTTCGCCAGCTTGGTAGCGATGCAAGCCGGCATCGACATGGCGGTAGTGGAGAAGTGGTCGGCGACCAAGGTCGTCAAATATCGCGCCGAGGGTGTGCACAACGGACGCGAGTCCGTCGTGTTTGGTGACTATGAAGGCAAGGCGGACGTGATCGACCGAGTCACGGTCGAGTTCACCTGGGACGTCAAGAAGCACAAGCTCATCGGTCCGATAACCGTGACCGACGGGAAGTCCGAGCTCAGCAAACTCAAATCCGACGGCACCAACTGCCCACCGCCGCAGCTCAAGGGTGAGTACGAGCACTTTCAAAGCGTGTCGAACTCGATGATCTCCAGCGATCAGATCCAGCTCACCGGCACGCGATCCTATCCGCCATCGATGGTTTCCAATTATCCGGGGGGCTGCTCCATGCGAGCCATCCCGGGCGGCAAGGAAGAGATGCTCCTGTGGGTGGCGATAGGCAGCCCGGAAGCCCTCGGCATGCCGAACATGCCGGGCAGTCCCGTCAGTGTCGCAGCCGATCGGAAGAGCTTCTCAGTAAAAGCCGCCGAGAACTGGGTGTGGACTTACACGCCGACGCTGGTGCAGTAGCAGCGCAGAACCGCGAGGATGCGGTCGCAAGAGCGACTGGTGGATTCGTGCCGCGCTTGGCAAGCTAAAGCTCTAACGAACGCTGGCAAGCTGCTCCTTTGGCTTGCAGGACTCAGCCACGCGGAAATGTAGTCGAGATCAAGAACGATCTCGCGCGCCCCTTCTTGCTCCTCGACGATGCGGATTCCATGCAGCACCCGCAGCTGGTTTGGAGCACTATACCGCCATGGAAATCACCATCGATTTCGCGACCACGCGGAAAATCGTCGCGGAGGAGCTGACGCAGGCACGCGACGACATCGCGACACTTGGCTTGCCCGAGGCGTACCGCCGTTCTCAGCAGCGTCACGACCAGCGGCTTGCGGCGGCAAGCGATGCATCGACGCTTGCTTGCAAGGCGGGATGCTCATGGTGTTGTCACTTCACGATTGATGTGCGCCCGATCGAAGCATTCCGGATTCTCGACTTCGTCGAAAAGGAATTCTCTCCAGCTGAGAAGACGCGCGTGAGGAATGAGATCCAGGCGAATGGTACGTTGCTGAGTTCGCTCAACGATGTGGAGCGCATGCAGCAGAATGTGAAGTGTCCGTTTCTTTCCGAAGGCTGTTGCACGCTCTACGAAGCGCGGCCGCAGACCTGTCGCAACTATCACGCCACCAATGTCGCAGGATGTCGGCAGTCATTCGAGGAACCGGACAATCTGGACATCGATCCGGAATTCGCGCCGATGGTGTTTCAGATCGGCGGCGCACACGTGGATGCTTTTTCAAAAGCAATGCGCGAGGCAGGCTACGACATCGCCGCGTACGAGCTGAACGGCTTGCTCGCGACGCTCATGGATCGTGATGATCTGCGTCGCGCCTTCGAGGCCAAGGGACGTCCCTTCGACGCTACGCAGGGGATGGACGTACCGATGGAGTTTGTCGACGACTGATGGCGCGTGCGCCGGCTGCACTTCGCCCAGCCACGCTAGCCGACAGCTGTCATCCGCTCCATTTCATAGCCGAGTGTCTCGTGCGTCACCGGATCGATGATCGGATTCGCCCGCCCGAAGCGGCCGGTCTGCATCGCATATTGAGCGAATCCGCTGTCGGGATCCGCCGCCTGCTGACTGACTTGCCCGATCGCATCGCGGACCAGCACCTGGGCTTTGCCGTCGTCGACGAGCAGCCAGCCAATGACTTCACATTTCGTTTCCATCGGCGCAGCACCTTTCGCAACTGAGTTGTCCATGAGGTGCAACGTGCGTGCCATGTGATCTTCTACCTTTTAATCAGCCACTTGCGAGCAAACTCGCCACCTGCACTGACTGACAGAAAACGTCACCTTGCGACATAACGGCCTGAAATGTCAGAGCCCGACTCTGCTTGCAGACAGTCACAGCGTCATGAAAGCGCCCGCCTCGAAACGCATCCGCTAGCCGACTAAGCGCAGATCGTGCGTACGCTGCCTCCGCCATTCGCACTTGCTCACTTCAGCAAAGGATGGCCATCGGGGAGTTGCTTGGAATACCAGATGGCAAGCTTGTGTCTCATGCTCGCCTCGGCAACCTGATCTTCGGGCAGCGGCTGAATGACTTTGTCATGAACCAGCAGGCGATAGATGTACAGGAGCTTCTGGCTTGCCGAATCATTGGGCTCGAATTCCACGGCCTTGCGGCCTTCCGCATACTTCACGCCGGCAAGCAGCGCAGCTTTGAACAGCTCAGCTTCGTGCTTCAGTTTCTTCATATCAGACCCTCGTGAAAGATGTTGCATGAGCAAAAACCAGGGTCGGAATCTAACTCAGATGAAAGTAGCCTGTTTTGGGCTGCGGGGTATTTCCATTTTAGCTGTTACCCATTCTGTTACCCGGCTCATAGTAACTAATGTTACGGAATCGAACCACGGACATCATGGAACGGAACGAGCCATTTTCCGACCGATTTTGCGCAAACTTTTTCTGCGTATAGGCCATCGCGCGCGTCCAAAACTATGCATCTCTGGCACCGGGCGATGCCTCTCACTAACGCCGTTTCGCCGATCCAGCCGTCTTGATGATGCGGCGCGCCACTTCACGTTCATTGCTCTCGAAGGCTGCCGCAAATTGGTCAAGCTCAACCTCGCTCATGCCGATCTTGCGCCCTGCGGTGCGCCGATGAGCGCACGCGTCGAGGAAGAATGTCTGTGGCCGAACGCCGATGGCGACGCTCGAGGACGAAAAACGAATCTGTCAGTAGAAGTCGATCTCGTAACTTGATTTGACAAACATTCACCCGAGAACCGGGTAACTGTCAGATCGAGTCGGGACTAGTACGCTCCGCCTTCTCCTGAAATGCTCATATGCGGCGAACTGATTGCCCCAGCTCAGGCCAGCTTGTCTAACAGCTCACCGAGCGTCAACGCGGTCACGCCCGGGACTAGCGCCGCTCCCGCCACGACGTCTGCGCTGCCGCTGTGAACCAACATCGAGGTTGTCGCGTGGCCTTTGACCGCCTCTGACAAGCGCCGTAGCGAAACAGCCATCCCAGGAGTTGGTGTTCGCGTGGCCTTAGCCTCAATGAGCGCAAGCTTCTGCGATTTTATCGGCACAACGAAATCCACCTCGAGCCCTTGCTGGTCTCTGAAGTAGTAAAGCTCAACTCGACCGCCACGATTGACCTGCTGCTTGGCAATCTCGGAGGCCACAAAACCCTCAAACAGCGCCCCGCGGAAGGGAGATTTCTGAAGCGCCGAGTTGCGATCGATTCCTAGGAGGTGGCAGGCGAGGCCGGAGTCGACGAAATAGATCTTCGGCGTCTTGACTAGTCGCTTTCCGAAATTCTCGAAGTAAGGGGGTATGAGGAGGATCTGCCCCGTAACCTCCAGCGCATTCAGCCATTCCGAAATCGTGGGAACTGAAACGCCAAGCGGCGCAGCCAGATCCGTTCTGTTGAGCATGCCACCGACGCGCGATGCAAGAATTGCCAGAAAGCGGCGAAACGTACTGAGATCGCGAATTGCAGTGACTGCACGGATATCACGCTCCAGGTAGGTCTGCACGTACGAACGAAACCAGATGTCCGCCGCAGATGGCCGCGCGAGAACGCCCGGATATCCCCCTCGAATTACGTTCACTTTCGACGACTCAAGAGTCGAGACTGGTAAGAGGTGAAGAATCGCCGCCCGACCGGCCATGGACTCCGTTACGCCTTGCATCAGCGAAGCTTCCTGGGAGCCCGTCAGAAGCCACTGCCCTTTCTTGCGGGGCGCTGCATCTATGCGAGCGCGGACATAGTTCATCAGCTCAGGGGCATTCTGAATCTCGTCGAGAATGACTGGTAGACGCAAGGCCTCCATGAACGCGCGCGGATCGCTGCGCACCCGCGAAATAACATCCGGATCTTCGAGAAGAACGTAGGAGGCACTCGGGTATACGTGGCGAAGAAGCGTTGTCTTCCCACATTGACGCGGACCCGTGAGTAGCAACGCAGGAAAGGCCTTACTGGCTCTTAGAAGGTTGGAGGCGAGGGATCGCTCGATATATGGCACTTGAGAAGTGTAAGGTAGAACTTTACATTTCTCAACCATGGCCGCGCAGAGGACGGAATCGAATACGTAGGAAAATGGCTATTTTTTGGCCTTGAGAGGTAGGTGAACCGTCTGCGTATAGACCATCCATCACTTCCAAAGTAACGCATCTCTGGCACCGGCGATGCCTCCCTCACTAACGCCGTTTCGCCGATCCAGCCGTCTTGATGATGCGGCGCGCTACTTCACGTTCATTGCTCTCGAAGGCTGCCGCAAATTGGTCAAGCTCAACCTCGCTCATGCCGATCTTGCGCCCTGCGGTGCGCCAACGCGACACGGCCCGCTCCACCTCTGCCAGGATGGCCTGCGCTTTTGCGTGACCAATCCTGCAGTAAGGCGCGATCGACATCAACGCATCCACTGACGCGGCAGGACCGGTAGCTTCTGATATCCAAGTTTTCAGTTCACGCGCGCGATCGGGAAACGGATTCACGTCGAATGCCGGGGATAGTCGCCAGTGACTGTTCCTGACATGCAGGAAGCCGTGATTGCGAAGATGATCGTCTACGTTGTTGATGAGAATGAAGAACGCGATTCGCCTCCAGAGTTCCTCAATGTCGGCTTGCACTTCAGCGCCGTGCTGGCGCATTGCGTCGATGATTTCGGTGTAGGTGTGCTCGGCCGGATCCGTCGCTTCGACTCCGAGTAACGTTGCTGCCGAAATGTACATGAGTCGGCCGCCGCCCTCGGCCCGATCGAAGCGCCGGATCAGAGCAATGGGCGTTCCATCACTGTCAACCAGTCGAGCTTCGGCCGCATTGATACGCGCGGATCGAGCCAGCTGCAGCGCGAGCACTTCGCCTTTGGTGACCGCGCGATCATCAGCGATGCTCGGAAATTTTCCTATCGACAGCTGGCCGTCGTCATCGACAACTGAACACTTCGGACGCAACCCGCCGAGCGACGTACCCCGTCCGCGCAGGTACGCAAGATCAGCGGCTGTCTCAGTATTGTTTTCCACCGCGCGCGTTGCCGAGAGAAGGCTTCGCAACTCAATGAGTGGCGGCGCGGTACGCCTCCCAGGTTCCGATGTCCTCTGAAACACCCCGTTCTCGTCTTGCAAGCGTAAGGCGCCGGGACGATTCGCGTCATCGACTGATAAGAGGAAATCGAGTGGATTCAGCGGAGCCGTGTCGACGCTTGTACCACTGCGTCTGTCACTCTCGCGGCGCTTCGCGTGATCCCGCAATATGACTCGGCGACCCCAGCCATCGGGCTCAGTATCGGCAATCGAGGCGTGGAAAACCGAGCCATCGTGAACCTTCTTGTGGAACTGCATGCCCGCAACGAGCGGCAGATTGGGCTCTAGCGCGAATGCATCGTCAGCCTCGAGCCACGTAGAGTGATACTCAAATCCAGCGCTCTGACGCGCGCCCTGCATTTCGAAACGTAAAATGCCGACCAAGCGCGCCGTCTCTCCGACAAAGACTTTGATCGTACGGTTCATAGCGCCGTCGGCTCTTTCTTGATGCGTACGCGCTTGGGCAGGCGAGCCGCATCAAGCAGCAGACCCGTGTCATCGCGCCGAACATCGGCAAGGTCGGCAAGCACATCGGGAAATCCCAAGACAAAAAGTGTCATGGCGTACACGCCCATTGAGACGGTGGGATCGCCCTTCTCAACTTTAAGATAAGTGGCCCGGGCAACACCGACACGCTCGGCGACCATCGCGGCGGTCAAGTTTCGCTTGCGCCTTGCAGTGGCTAGATCGCCGCCTAGTTTCTGCAGGGCTCGGCGCACGCGTAGCGGCAGAACGTCGTCGTAGGTTGATTTCATAATGACTAACATAGTAGTCATTATTATTATTAAAGTCTATTTTATAAGTCCTTACCCTTGGCGGCTAGGAGCGATGACGCGCTTTGGTAACTAATTGATTGATTCGTCGTTTGATCCCGCTCGTTGCCATGGCCCAGTCCACTCCAGAAGTAGCCTGTCACGAGAGCTTCTCGTCTCACCTGTATTTGAACTCACCAGGCTATTTAAATCTGCAACCAAACCGTGACGAACGGGTGCGAAGTGGGTGAAGCAGGCCCTTCGCATTGCGATCGAAAAAAGACACGATCATCGGCGAACGTGCTCGCCCTCGATGGAATGTTCGGCGCGATTTTTTGCCGAAAAATCTAGCAGGGTCGGAATCTAACTCAAGCGAAAGTGGCTTGGTTTTAGCTGCGGGGCATTTCTGATTTTGCGCTGTTACCCGGTAAGTTACCCGGCGGATTCTTGCGGATTTTAGGAATCGAACTACCGACACAGCGGAAGAAATGTGAGGCTGTTTTGGTGATTTCTGCGCAACTCTAATCGCGGTTTGCAGGTGTATCAATTGGATTTTCGGCACTCGAAATACCTGTATTCGGCACCGTGGCGTGCCCAAGGCGTGTGCGGCGCTGAGCCTTAGGCGAGGTCGACAAATCCAGTGCTAAGCCTGAGTCCGAACTATCTGCTTTTTTCCCGAGTCAGAAAAGCCTTCTTGTTGAGCGCGCCAGAGCTCCGCGTAGCGGCCACCTTCCTTAAGGAGCGCGGCATGTGAACCTCGCTCGGCGATCGAACCGTTATCGAGGACCACAATCTCGTCGGCGTGGACCACCGTCGATAGTCGATGCGCGATAATGAACGTCGTACTGAACTTCGATATCTCTCGAAGGTTCTCGAGAATTTCCTGCTCCGTTCGGCTGTCCAGCGACGAGGTCGCTTCGTCGTATACGTAAATGCGTGGGTTCTTGAGGGCGGCTCGTGCGATGGCGACCCGCTGGCGCTCTCCGCCTGAGAGCTTGACCCCGCGCTCACCTACGCGGGTCGCATATCCCTCGGGTAGACGATCTATGAACTCGTGCAGATGAGCCCGCCTTGCCGCAGCTTGAATCTCTTCGAAAGTGCTTCCGGGTTTGCCGAACCCAATATTGAAAAGCAGCGTGTCGTCAAACAGGACCGTATCTTGCGGCACTACAGCAATAGCTTGGCGCAGCTTCTCAAGCGACAGCTCAGAAACAGGCTCTCCATCAAGCAGAATTCGACCGTTGGTGGGCTCTAGCAGACGCACAAGCAGTCGAACAATTGTCGATTTCCCACCGCCACTGACTCCCACGATTCCGAGAGTTCGACCCGGCAGTACCGTGAAAGTCAGGTGTTTGAGTATCGGTCGGTCGGAATTATATGAAAAGCTGACATTCTGGAAATGGAGTTCTCCTGGTCCGCTCGTCAGGCACGAGTCGCTTTCCTGTTGTGGCTCCGGTACTTGGCGCAGGAGCTCCAACATCTTCGTAAGCATGGCAGTGCCTTGAGAGAATGCTTGCATGGCATAGCCGAGCATCTCCACGGGCCGCGTAAGTTGAAGCATGTACGTGTTGACCAGCACGAAGCCGCCGAGCGTCAGCTGCCCTGCTTGCACTTGGCGAGCGGCCACAAGGACAGTGGCCAATAGAAAGCCGCCGAAGATCGCGGAAACGACAAGCCCGTTCATCGCATACCGCCGGTAAAAGGCAATCCATTCAGTCTCTGTACGAATGAGCGCCTGGCTGACACGCTGGAGAATGATTTCCTCTGCTGCGTAGAACTTAACCGTCTCAAGGGCAATCACCCCATCTGTCATCGAGGCTGCTGCATCAATATGGGCAGTTGACGCCTGGGTCGCTGCGGCGGCGACTCGTATTGCGGCAATGGTGAAGGCTACCGTGTAACAGGCTACTGCACCCGAAAACAAAACAAAGTATATGGGCTGCTTAAGCCCAAGCAGGATGACACTTGTCGTCCCGAGCTCCACGAGCAGCGGAAGAAATGTGAATACTAGGTGATGAACGATCATCTGATAGCCTTCGAGACCATTCACTAATGTCTGGCTGATTGCTCCCGTCTGGCGTTCGAGATGATATCTGAGCGGCAACCGCATAACGTGCCCGAAGAGGCGTTCACTCAGTGTGCGAAACATGCGTCGTTCAGCCCGCGCATACACAAGCCCGCGAATCTCTCCAATGCTGCGCGCGAGCCATTGGCTTAATACGTACGCAGCAGCCAGAATCGTTGCGGGAACTGTTGGATTTGCCAATGGGTTTTCGAGCGCGTCGACGAGAAATTTCAATGCCAGCGGGCCTGCGGCAGTCAAGAATGACATTGCAATCAAGAGGAGCAGAGAGACCAGAAGACGAATCTTCACGAAACGGCTGGCCTGAGACCAAACCAGCGACAGCACCTCACCAACAGTGCGGAAATGGGGCCTGAATCTGAAAGGAATTGCTGTGAGTTTTTTTGGTTTCAAGGTCGACTCGTGTGCTCTAGTGAACGTCGGATGTATCAGCCGTACATGAGTAGTGCAATCCACAAAGTCGTTCGCAAGACAAAATATTGAACGGTCGAGAATTCTGCAGACAAACCCCGCGTGTGGCCATTTTGTTTGCTTGAGTGACAGATCATGGAGTATTGAATCGCACGAACCTCCCTAGGATTGCTCACTCAATCACTTCGAACTACATCGCAAATTCTACTTCGAACGCGCTGGTTGTCCGCGCAAACAATGAGCGTGTGTTCCCCATGTCGACCTCAGCCCCGGCTCTGTATTCGGAAGGTTACGGAAATAAAGCCAACAGCAAAGCACCAGAGCACGGAGGGATTCGAGCTAAGCTCGGTCGGATGTCGCGGGTTCCGCTCGCAGACAGACGTTACTAGTACTACTAAACAAGGCAAGGCCCATTTCCATAACCAACTGTTTCGACGGAATTCCTGGAGACACGCACTCGAAAACTAAGCATGCACATTTTTTTGTTCACCTGAAGCCTGCATCGGTTGCATGTAGAAACCTTCAATTGCTCTTGAGATCGGAAGTTCGTCCGCGCACATTCAACTCGCCCTCGAGGGCAAGAGATGAAGTGACTCTTAAACTGAAGGAGACTCATATGAAACTTATCGACCTCGGAAATGCCAAGATTGAAACAAAGGCCAAGGGCGCATTCACGCAACAGGATCCGGCTCCGCCGCGCCCGTTTAACTACAACCCAATCTAAGGTTTGTGTTCGCTTGATGCGTGGCGATACCACCACGCATCAAGCTCTCCTCGACACGCTGTGACATATTCCCAAGGCGTTGAGTTCTACTGTGGAAATGTACTCTCTCGTCCCAAATATTTATCTATGTCGAGTGTTGGACAAGGTGGTTATGCTGGACGTAGCACGTAGTCGCTACTACGCCGTTGATGAAAACACCAGCGCGGGTTTGGCGACTCTCGTCCGTGACTGGCCAGTATCGCCGTGCGCCGAGATTGCAAGACAGGAACAAGAGGAGGCAAGGACATTTGCAGAATCCTTATTTGCGCAGGGGATTTTGACGAACAGCACTCGGGATATGGATGCGAGAAGACTTCCCAGCGTAATACCAGCTCGAGAACAATTGTTCGACTGGAATCTATCGGATATTCCAAAAATTGGTGGCGCCGATCTTGCGCGCTTCGCAAGTTCGGCGATTCGCGCCTCGTTCTTACTCCGATTCTCCTCTCTAGGCATGATCGTCAACGACGTGAGTGCACGCAAGGGCCGCCTTCGGCGCCCCAAAACTGAACTACCCGTCGAGAGGGAATTGGCAGGAATATTTCGCGGCCTTCGTACCTTCGCGTACAGCGCCCCAGATCGCTGTCTGTATGACTCACTAGTGTTGACGTACTTTCTGCTTGCGCACCACTTTTCTCCGACTTGGGTCATCGGCGTAAAACTTCAGCCATTTTCTGCGCATAGCTGGGTTCAAGACGGCCCCTATGTACTCAACGGAACTCCAGACTACGTTCGCCAGTTCACACCCATTCTCGCAGTCTGACTGAGGACAACCTGTGTTTCGCTTCACCGCTGCGATCTGGAATCGCCACGACGCCCATCAGGGTCACCACGCGCACGAGCTCACCATGCGCATGGAGAGCAATAGCGGCTCTTGGTCATGTGCCGTTCGCATGGACGGGCTAGCTGTTTTCTACACGGGCGCGAGCCCGCGTGATGGCTTAGTCCACACCTTAGACGGTGGCCGGGGTGTCATATTCGGAACGATTTTCTCGGGAACGCACGAGAACTCTGCTATCGGTCCCATTGTAGACCGCACCAGCACCGACAGGATTATCGGCTCGCGTGGACGCGATCTCATCTCAGACTATTGGGGCGACTACGTCGCCATCTTCTGTGACAATTCGGGTGTGGCGCACGTGGTCCGCGGCCCTGCTACACGTCTTCCATGCCTGCGGCTATCTGAGAGCGGCATTGATCTACTCTGTTCGTGGGTCGGCGACGCACTTGCAATCTCAAGCCGCTCTTTCGCTCTTGACTGGGACTATCTGACCGCTCACGTCGTGGATCCCGTGATAGGTTCAAGAACGGCTATTGATAACATTACGGAACTTGCGTGTGGAATGCGTCTCACTCGAAGTTCCACCACTTCAGAAGCGACGCTCTGGAGTCCCTTCGAAGTGGCGGCCCAATCGCCAATTGAAGATGCCGCGGCGGCATTGGCCGCACTGAACAACGCAACGCGCCAGTCAGTGCGGGCATGGGGCAGCCAGCACAAGCGCATTCTTCTGTATCTATCCGGCGGGCTGGACTCATCAATCGTATTAGGATGTCTGAGGCAAACCTTGCCGGACCTCTCCATCGTATGTGTCACTGAGCATTCGCCTGGGGTTAACACCGACGAACGAGTTTTCGCAGAGATTGCGGCTACGCAAGCCGGATGCGAACTAGTGGCGCGCGAACGCACGTCGAATTTCGACATGTCCGCCCTACTCCAGAGTGTTGTGGCCGTTCGGCCCGAAGCCAATGTACGCCGAGCGGAGTTGAGCCAGTTTGAAGCGCAGATGGCCAAACGACATGGGGCGTCAGCTGTCTTCACTGGTGTAGGCGGGGACGAAGTGTTCTGTGGCGGCGATGCGCGGTTCTGTGCCGCGGATTTTCTGCACCATCACAGTCCGCGGCCCGAGTTTATCTCGATCGCGGCCAATGTTGCCCAGTCCGAAGGAATAACGGTCTGGAAAGCGCTACGGACTGCGCGCCGTTGGGAAGCAATGAAGCACCCGGAAATGCCCATTTCTGTTGCGTGCGCCAGCAGATCCCTCGTCACCACAGAGACTTTGGAGAGAGCTAGACTGTTCAAGAAGCAACATGACTCGTTCGCGAGCTTCGAGAGGTCTGACGACTATGCGCTAGGAAAACTGTGGCAGATATACTCGATTCTTCAAGGTGGTTACTTCTACGATCCGCTATGCCCCGATGGAGCACCACCACAGATCGAACCTCTCTTGTCACAGCCAATTCTCGATGTCTGCTTGCGCACGCCGAGCTATGTCATGTTACCCGGCGCACGCGACCGCGCACTCGCGCGCCGCGCTTTCGCTGACATTCTGCCATCTGTCATCGCGCGAAGGTTCTCCAAGGGAGGTATCGAGGAACACTCACGTGCGGCACTCCACCACAACCAGGCATTCGTGAAAGAGTTCTTGTTGGATGGTCGCCTTGCAAGCAAGGGGATACTTGATCGAGTACGTCTCGAAGAAGCTCTGTGCGGAGCCTCGATCAAGGCGCTGAATGTCTCCTCCGAACTATTCCACTATCTCGCAGTCGAGAGTTGGATCCGGGTTCTCGAGAGCGAGTTCGACCGCCGACCGTTACATAGTGGCGCTCCCGCCTACGCCGCCACAGGCTAAGGATACTCTCGCGGCGTATCGATTGACGAAGCCTTCCTCTTAGTGGGTTCTGGCGTTTCTCCTACCACCGCGAGTAGATAGCGATGAGATTTTCGATAATTGACCTCGGTGAAGCTCTAGAAGAAACGAAAGCAAAAGGGCCATTCTTTGACATGGATCCGTCTCCTCTCGGCCCTTTCAACTTCCGCATTAACCATTAAGGCGCAGCTACTACGGCACCTTGCTGGTACCGTGCAGGCTTGCGCTCGAGCGCATTGCACGCCAGCGTTTGTACTGATCTGCTTTGCTGGACGCGGAATCTTCTTCGTTCTTCAGCCAGAATTGAAACCAGTCGACGAGGAGTTGGTTCGTTTTCAGCCGCTGGCTTATCTGAAACAGCTCGTGGGTGCCGTCGGGTAGATACCAATATTCAACAGGCTTTTTCAGTCGGCGTAGCCCGACGTACCAATCCCACACGCCTTCGACGTAAACCTCCCACATGAGCATGGGCGTTCTTACCCGCTCCAGATTGAACGTGGGCGAGAATTTTTGCCAATCATCCAAGCCTTCGCCCAAGGGAACCGCTCCGTACCCAATCTCTTGCGCTCGATCAGCGCCTGTCGCGATGTAGTACCACCATCCAAAATCCGCAGTATCGGTGAAAGCCGCCGCCGCAAAGGAGTAGTCCGAGTGCGTTAGCGTGTATCCGACATGTGGTCCGGTGCGGCTCCAACCAATTATACCGACGCGGTCAGGATCAATCAGCTCGCGCTTAACGAGCATATCTATTGCTCCTTCATATCCTTGCTGCACTTCAGTCCACTCCAGCGGTGTTCCGACGACCTTGGAAATGCCTTCAGCCACTTGCAGGACGAATATGCCTTTCGCCGCGATAGGCTGCGCGGCGAAATTTCGCGTCGCGCCGTACGGAGCAAATATATTCTCAGAGAAGCCGTGGGTTTGAATTACAAGTGGATATCGCCTGCCGGGAACGTAGTCCGGCGGATAATAGAGTCCCCCACTCCATTCGGTCCCACTTGGGAGCTTCCAGGTAACTTTCTCCACGTGTGCCAATTTTTTCGCGGCCAGAAAGCCGTTCGGATCGAGCACGGTGCGTGTCTTCGAGGTTGCAGAATCACGAACTACGAGTTTTGGTGAGGCGTTGATGGATTGCTCTATGTCCAAGTTCAATCCGTTTGCGAGCAGGTTGTCTGCCACTGACGCTTTTCCAGCTGAAGCCCGCGCACTCAATTTCCATTGATCTTTGGACTGGCGATAAGTTTGGCTTGCGGTAGCCTTTCCGCTTGCATCCGCCATCTCGATCTTCACACTACGATGCTTCGCGTCCCAAACAGCGCCTTTAACACCGGTACTTTTCTTCGGCAATGCGGCAATATGCTCAATTCTCCGCGTATAGGGATTGAACGAAAGAATTGCCAACTGCTCAGCGCGTCGCTTTCGCTCAACCGGATCAGCATGCGTGAGGGGTTCGAGTGCCCCCACAAAGAGAGCCGTCTTATCGTCAATCCAGATTGCTGGAGTTCCCCAAGCGAAGAGGGCTGGCGCTTCACTTACAAGATAGGTCTTGCCATCCCGGAAATCGGTAAGAAAGAGCATGACGGCTGCTTGTTGGTTTCGCTGCCTCATGGCGTCTACCAAGACGCTGGGGACACGGTAGTCGCGCCACCATTCCGGCCACTGCGAAACGCGACACCAACGTAAGCCAAACTCGCCACTTGGCGAAAGCCCTCCTGTGAAAGCAGTATCACAGTCAGTAACTTCAGGATGCAAAGCGCGAGGGGACGCGAGCGGCATCGCTTCACGCGAAGATTGGCTTGTAATTCGTACCTCCGCTGGCTCAAGGGTGATGCCATCGCGAGCGGAAAATACTGTCTCTGCGCTGACACGGCATCCAAACCGTCTGCATTCGGGTGATTGAGCAGGCGGACTCGCTGGAATCTCATTGAACGTAACCAAGTCTCCTCGTGGACTGATGTCAAACCACAGGAGCTGAGACGCAAGGTTCGTCAGACGAGTAGTGGACCGATTTGCTAAGTCAACTCTGTAAACCTGGGGGAGAGCGTCGCCGTCTGAACCAGCGAAGGCCAAAGTGTCTGCCGACAGCCAACGCATAAAGGCGATTGGCTGATGGTTGGTCGACGAGGCGAGTCGTGCGACTACGCGCGGTGCGCTGCCGTCGCGAAAATTCGAGTCCTCATAGATGAGAATCTCTGCGTCGTTGGTACCTTGAGCGGGGTTCCCGCGGCGCACGATCAGCGCGACGCGGCGACGATCCGGGGAGATTGAAAAGCCCGCATCGGTAAACTCGTTCCAATCGAGCGATTTTGGATCGCCGATCACAGCGATCTGGAGCATGTCCTCAACGCCTAGCAGCTCTCTTGGTAGCCACTCCTTTAGATCAGGCTCAGCGTCTCGACCACTCGCTATGGATACAGATGCCGTTGCCAGAAGTAACAGCATCATGCATTGAATCGAACCCCCACTTACCATTTCTTTAAGAGATGGACTGAAACATATCGTCCCTCAGCAGAGGCATTTGCAGTGTCGTAGCCCACGCCAAAGTCATTGTTCGGAAATTCAGGAGCGCGCTTGTCAAAGATATTTCGTACGCTGATCGTCGCCGCAAATCCGTCTAACGCGCCCCCTTTCACCACGCCGGTCCCATCGAGACGGAACGACAAATCAAAGGTAGCCCAAGAGCCCATTGCAGAGACCGGCGTGGTGAAAGGATTCCGGTAGTGATCCACGTAGTTGGCATATGCGAAGACGCCATATAGTCCGCGCTGCCACCCTGCATTCGCCCTGAACCGAAAATCGACCGGCTTTCCGACCTCGTTGACCAATTCGAGCAGGCTACCTTCGGTCGTCAAGCGGCGGTCGTGCCTGCGCGTGTAGGTTCCGTTGAGCCCGAAAGTGAGATCGCCAAAGCCTGAGTCAAATCCTGTCTCAATCCCAAGATCGAAACCCTGCACGCGCTCTGTTGCAACGTTGTTGAGTCGATTGTCAAAGACTACGAGCGATGGGAACGCTGTTAGGAGATCCTCAGTCGAAGGATCGAACGCGACGCCGGAATTATTAACAAAGAAGGCCGCCCCCCCGAGGATCGCAGCCAATGCCGCTGCATCTGGATTT
>Ga0307509_10004542_pt1 | contig 19942 bp, 23 predicted proteins | sample 10_EM_MG_FD_202245 | JGI IMG/M metagenome (GOLD analysis project Ga0307509, IMG submission 202245) | Populus trichocarpa ectomycorrhiza microbial communities from riparian zone in the Pacific Northwest, United States - 10_EM | ecosystem: Host-associated > Plants > Roots > Unclassified | place...
GACACACTTCTGTATCTTTCATTTGAACAGATTATGCTAACTTCACAAAATGCTAGTTTCCGGCTGCAACTTGTGTTTTGGGATTATAGCACTATCCCTAAGCAACGACCGCCAGACGCACCCTAAGACATTTTAGCTTGAGCCTCAGATGTTGAGGTTCTGCGGCACGTAGTGGCAAGCTCGCCTCTCTCACCCTTCTTGTGTTAGCGCGATTTCGGGTTTGCCCAAAAAATGCGGTATGATACCGGTACCGTATTAGAGGGATCCACCAGTAAGACTCAATCCCTGCGGAAATCGTTGTAATCACAGCAACAGCGATAAATCAGGAAAGGCGAAATACCAAACCCTCACACTGGATGCCAGCATGCTGGCAATTCCCCGAATGTACGAGTACAGTACGGTCTTCCCCAGCACTGGGAGACGCGTCAAGTACCGTATCATACTCGTACCAGAGGCAACATAAAGTATTCCAGACATATCAGGCTGTCAAAATGCGCCAACCACCTCCCCCAACATCAGAACAGACTGGTTGAATAAAGATATTGAAAAAAAAAGCAGAAAGCATTGTTCTGAATGCTGGTTGATGCCAGTCCTGTTTTTGTGACCTGTCACAAATCTTCCATGTAAAGAATAGTTGTGGATGTCAGGATGGTGAATTAAAGACGCTTCATTACCGTAGTACTGGGGTAGGGACGAAAAAATCGGAAAAAAAGATCAGCAAGATTATCTGGGGTGAGGTAGCGAGGACAACACTTTGGAAAAAAATTAGGCTTGGCAGACATCAGAAAGTCGGATGACCATAATTCTCGTATGGCGCCAGAAGTCATAGGGGGGAAGTGTGTAACCTCCACTACATGCAATTTGTTGATTGGTTGTCAATGTGGACTAAGCTTAGCATGTGTTGATCAGTGGCTGAGGTGGAAAACTGGTTGACGGAGGGGTGTAATTTTTTTAGTGCAAGGTCTAGTGGGGAGCCAGTGAAAAGAACATTCTAAGGATGAAGTTTATCTTACTCATATCCACAAGGAACTTTGATGTATGATATGATAGTAAGACCTTTACAAAGATGAATCTGAATGAACAGGAACCCGCCGGTGACTAGCATACTTCTTCGATCTCTCAGCCCACTCAATACCTGCCCGATATCCTTCCATCAGGCGTAGTGACCGGCCCCAGAACTTTCCAATGAACCTTTCCGCATATTTCAAGCCCTCCGGTACCTTCTCTCTTAATTCGCGGATTCCATACCGGCAATGCTTTCTGGTATACCACTTCGCCGCACCCCAGAAATATTCAATCCAATTTAACTCGCAGTGAAACTTAGGATAGAGGAGTACCAGGTGCCCTGCTTCCTCTATTACCTCCTCAACCAGACTTTTTTGAGCTCTGAAATCCTCCTGAATGCTAAGTAAACCACGTGCACAACATCCTCCAGGAGTGTCTAATTTACAATTTTTCTGTGAATTGCCACACCGCAAGCGTAAACCCTGATGCCAAAGCCCACGTTCCTGTAGAATAACCTTAAGACCCTTTGGCTTTCCTCGATAAATTGCTGGTATCTCTGGAGTATCGGGGAAACTTGTTGTTTGAAATATATGATTGCCTCGAGGATCTCTAAACCAGGTGTCTTTCATACTGGGCGCCTCACCACCTGGGTTGAGATTCATATGATAAGCTCGTAGGGCATTATCCGGGAGGGAATCGTGAATCTTGGAGTTGTCGAACAGAAACAAGCCCTGGCAGTCAGGAAAGCAGTGGTTGAAAATCGGAATAGCCTGGGTAGCTATCTGCTTTATCATTTTCTCCGAATTCCACCAGCAGTCTCCACCAAACTCAATCGATTCTAAAGCTATCCGAGTGAGATTATTAAATCTCAGGTAGTGGTCGGAGTAGACTTCGGGAACTCGGAGAGGTTGCAGGGAGGTAATAAAGCAGGATACCATAATTCCGGCTCCAGGACCTTTCTTTCTTAAAGGCATACTACCTTTTTCTACCCACTCAAATCGCGGCCCCTCATTGGAGTTAAAGATACACTCATCATGAGTGATGAGGATAATAGGAGTAAGACCAGTAATCCTCCGTATCTCCTCTGGTGACTTGCCCAACATAAACCCCCCCTTCTCATCCCACTGAACTATACGTGACTTTAGAGACTCGAGATAGGGAAGGAAGTAATCTTGACGATATTGTAAAACATCGTCCCGTTCATGGCCGTCTTTAAAAAGTCCTTTCCGAACCTCCTTCCAGTCATATCCTAGCTTGTGAAGCCAATCGACAGCAGCTCTACTAGATATTGACCATTTGGCTGGGTCTTCATTTAGCTCCTTCAAACTCCAAATCGTATCTTGAACAATTCGCACAGCATCATCATTTTCCTCATTATCTTGACTCTGATCCTGCTCCACAACTGATTTCCAGTAATTGGCCACTACCTGGGCCAAATCCTCTGCTGTTAAATGATACCCAGAATTCTTCTCCTTGCATGAGGCCAAATATCTTCGTACTACAATCAAAGTCCCTTCATCATTTAGCATACTATATATCTTGCCCTTTCTTCCTTGTAATCCATCTGGGATATAACGATCTCGCACCCAGGATCTTTCTCGAGACATGATAAAGCTTCCTAGCTTTCCCCCATGCCTAAAGGCATTTGCCACCTGTCTTGCTGCCTGTTCTCGGGAATAAAGCGGTCGTTTAAGCTGCATATTCATAAACTGCAGTACTTGGAGATGGCGGGTATTATCTTGTCCCTTGGGTGACATCTTTTTAGACCGCAAAAGACTCTCAAGATCTCGAATTGCTAAAATAAAAATCACTATCTTAGCAACTATCTCTCTTTCACACTTCTTTCGTACTTTCTATAACCAAGCTGGGCAACTTTGTATGAGAATTACCACCTTACTGACCCTACTTCAATGACGAAGAGGCAGGCTAAATATCAATAACATACCTGCACGCAATATAACCATTCTGAGTTGACTATTACCCTTAATCCCAACCGCAAGAGGCCATCTCTGTATTGCTTCTTCAATCATTGAAGTATCTTCAATATCTTTAATAAAACCTCTTATTAGCTTGATATTTACATAAGAGATAGAGACAAGACTCTCACAGAAACTAGAATGGTCCGCTAAGTGGTTCTCTCTCTCTCCACTTCTTTCATTCCTCCTACTCTCCGGGCAGGTTGCCACTTTACCATTGCTTCCAATCGTCCATTTTCCAGCATTGATCTGCCGCTCGAGCTCCTGCCGCTTTCGACGATAAATTGACTGTCGTGATACTGTTACCGGTATATTGTCTGAGCCCACTTTCTCAGGCATTTTTATCCTATATTTATCTCGTTAGTTTCTTATCCTAACTTTGCTACCATTCATCTACAACTGTACTTACATTAAGGGTACGTGTGTTTCACAGTTCCTCTCAGTGTTCAACCTTCAATCTCTCTTTCTGACATATAGGCAAGCGAGATGCTACATCTCAAACCATTCCCATAAGTAGGATACCTCACTCATGAATGATCTAATAATGCGTTATTTCCTTCTGTGTTCCTGAGATCCGTTTCCCGTGTCGGAACTTTCCTTTCTACGCTAACACAGCTGCTTGACATCATAACTTGTGGCTTATCTTATATTGACATATGCATGTTGTGGCGAGCCAATCAAAAAATACATTGTAATGGAGGTTACACACTTCCCCCCTATGACTTCTAGCGCCATATTTTCTTATGTGATCGGCTTAGAATGACACAACAACAACGTACCCAACTATTCAAGTCCTTGACTGTCAGGGTATAGGAGGGAAAAAAACAAGAGAATCGTAGAAGCCAGGAAATATGTTCATGATGTCAGTACTCGAGTACTTGAATGATTGAGTAGAGTAGAAAATCACATAAATACTGACAGACCAGAGACTGATTGAGCCTTGTACGATAGCAGCACTAGGGTCTCATTACAGTTCACTCAGCCAAAATGTTCTCCTCTCTCACCGCCCATTCTATAGTCTCTACCCCTCCCTCTTCTGATACTCTCGCTCTAGAATCCACCGTCCCTGGTTTCCATAGCCCATCTCAAGCTCATTCTAGAGTCTTTACCCCTCCCTCTTCTAGTACTCTCGCTCCAGAATCCACCATTCCTGATTCCCCTAGCCTGTCTCAAGCCCTAAGCATAAACGAAGAATTTGAGGACTCGGATGATAGTGGTAACCAGCCCAGCCCAGGATCCGAAGATACTGAGTCAGTGATTAGTGGACAAGCAGAAGGTATGAAAGTCCCAGCTCTTCTACTCTGGTCTGTAGTTTGGGTAGTATAGCCCAAGTACTACTAGTGAACCCTGAATAAAGCCGGACACTTAAGGTGGCAATTCCCATATAGAGCCTTAGTGTTAGTCCGTGGCTTTAATTCAGGTATGTTAGTATAGAGTGTTAGGAAAAAAAAGTAACATAAGAGAAATAGGTTCCGGATCATATCAAATCACTTCGGCTGAAACCCGTATTGCTGTGCGCACTCTACGCTACTATGCCAACTAGTCATACCGGAAAATACAGGAGGAGTTTAATATTCCGCTCAGTACACTACACGGGACTATTCATGGTGCGAGGACCCAGCCAAGCCAAAGCATCTATCATGGCCGTGGGCTTTACCGTAGGATCAATGCCGAAGTTAAGCGAAGACTTATTGAAACTGCAACTGCGAATGCTCACAATCATCGACTCTCTTTGCCAATGGTAGCTGAGCTTGCTGGAGTGCAAGTAAGTGCCCGGGCCCTACGTCGACCATTTGCAAGCGAAGGGTATCACCGCCGAGTAGCCCGAGTGAAGCCATACCTATCTCCTCCTACGAGACAAAAACGAAAGGCCTGGGCGGAGCAGTACCGTGATTGGCAGGTATCTGACTGGAGTGATGTAATCTGGTCCGACGAGTGTGCGCTCTCTGTGGGAGATGTATCTGGGACAATTTGGGTGACTCGTAGGCCTGGGGAGGAGTACCTGGAGGATTGTCTCGTACCCAGATTTGCACGGCGAACTACAGTTATGATTTGGGGCGCTATTTATCGCAATTACAAAGGGCCACTAGTTATATGGAATACGAATAGCTGGGGCAACATAAATGGCTCTACCTATATCAAAAATATTATTCGCCCTCATCTCCATCCGTGGTGGTGTTCACTTCACCATAACGATATGACAAACTCCGGGTACGTCTACTTTCAACAGGATGGGGCACCGGCTCATCGTTCCAAGCATGCAGCGGCCGCATTTCAGGAACTAGGAATGGGCAACTATATATTCCCCTGGCCTCCCTCCTCTCCCGACCTCTCCCCTATTGAAGGAATCTGGCGTCTCCTCAAACGTCGGATTATGCACCGCGATCCCCGCCCACTTACCGTTCCGGATCTTCATTCTGCTATTATTGAAGAATGGGATCGAATCTCTCCAGATGAGATTCTTAATCTTACTGCATCTGTACCAGAACGCGTACAAGATGTGCTTGGTAGCAATGGTGGGCATACAGCATGGTAGGCTTGAAATCTACTTTTTTTTTGTTTGTGATTTCTCACTCTCTCGCTCTGCAAGTTGGTTCTTTTTTACTTTCTACTATGGCTCGAGAAGGCAAAGCAGGTGAGCTTGTCGTCTCTTGTTCACACTATCATTAAATTTCATTCCTACACGCAAGCCACATCTCATATTCTTCCTTCTGTGGCTCCTAAGACAAATAGTCTAGCTTTTGGCTTTTATTCTGGGCGAGTTGGTCATAGTATGAGTAGGGTTGACAAGCTCACCCTTCTCACCTTCTCACACCATAGTTCCTACTCGCGCTTCTTCTTTTACCACTATGCTTTCTATGAATAAGTCTTTCTTTTATTGTGATGGGAACAGGCGAGTAGTGGGTACATGAGTCTAGTGATCGATGAGAGAATAAGGATAACTCTGTTATGTTTTTCATATATACACCCACTTGTCTTTACTATTAGTTTTGCAAGGAAAAATCTTCTTTTAGTTCACGTGAATATTCCTTCTACTCAATCGGATCCCGCCAAACATGCCCTTAATGTAGCCAGACTTGGTGTGAATGAGAACCATGAGATCGAAGCATTTAACTTCAATGACTTGATGCAATTAGGTTATATTAGAGTAAGGATCACACCCCTCTTATAATTCTCATGTCCACTAAGTCTAGCCTATTCATTATTTGTGAAGAAATACAGTATTCAGGATCGGTATCACTTCCTATCACTCAGTGCACCTCACTGGTGTACCACCTTATTTAAGATGTCTTGCAACCTGATTGCTTTTCACCCGTTGCCACATTGATCATCCCCTTATTCCCTGTTTTGCCACCAGAAGTTTTCCGATTTTTTCGTCCCTACCCTAGTAGAAGCACAACCCTAACCCTTATTCTAACTTCTTCGAGAGTAACTATTTTGCACTAAAAACTTGCGATTCGCCATCTCGGTTTAGGTCTCTCATCTCGGGGTGAAGGAACAAAGCTTCTTGAGAATGGTTGGTGCTTTCCTGATGTGGTATAGCCTGAGTGCTTTGGCCTTTTTGATCTCTTGAACTTGCCAAACTAAACCCATCTTGGGCTGATGACTCGATTCGCGAGGGGTTGGAATACCGTAAAAACTCTTGCGATTCGCCATCGGATTATCCTCTGTAAACATTCGGGGCACTTGGCATTTTCTGCCCACCACACTAAGGCCAAAATTGGGTAGATGTTGGTTGTGTTTGGTAGGAAATCGGATTTTTCAGCCTTTTTAATGCTCAAATGACTCAGCACGCTAGGCGCGCTAAGCCTGTTATGGAACTGTATTAACGTGGAAGTATTGAAGGTGCGAATTTCACACTGCCCAAGGGATAACTAGGTCTGTTTGTACTACCGGTAGTATTGGAGCAAGGGTGTTTCCAGGAGGTTCATTCGTAATGGCGAGGTTCCCGTACAAGGAATTTCGTTATAGCGAGGTGCGACTGTATTGGATACTCTTAATAAGAATAAATTTTATAATTGGCAATCTGTCTTCTCTCATACGATGCCAATCTGTCTTCTCTCATATGATACAAGTGCCAGGGGTAAAGTTTTCGTACGAGGCAGGGATCATTTTGCGGGTTAACCTAAATTAACTGTTCGGATACTTTATCCCTATGCCTTGTACAAGTACTAATTATTTAATTTTCAAATTATTTTCAGCATCGTCATGTGACACAGTTACCCGGCCCTAACCTTTCTTATCGCTCTCACCCCGCTTAAGTTTTCTTACACTCCATGTCTCCTCAACCCTCCGCAGGCGTCTATCGCATTCCACCGAGCCCCTAACACCCCAGATGAGTACAAACTCCCACGACGAAGAATTGGCTGAAATTCAACGGGCTATAATGGAACTTTCTCAACTAATAACCAGAGTTAACTCTCCGCCCCCTTCGATCCATGGCCCGGGTTCATCTTCCGAATATTCTGAAACCTCACCAGTCGGCCTAGCTAGGGAGGATAGTCTGTCTATGAGCCCAGCGCCGCACGGAAGCTCGAAGGTGCGGCAAGATGACCCTTACGAGGACCCAGCAAAAGTCGCAGAACGAGAGCGCGTTCGAGGCGAAAATAGAGTAAGGAAGAAGAGATGGAGAGAGTCCAATCAGGACCGAAGTAAGTGTGCCCCTCTCCCGGGTTTTCAAGTCGAGTACTAGCCTCATTCAAACACTTTCCCCACCTCCTCTGCCTCTCTATCCGAATTATTATGCCTTGTATTTCTCAGAGTTGGCCCAAAACACGATTTATCCTTCATAGCTAATGCTAGCCCTGGTAGACAAGGACAATGACCTTCGGTGCCGAGTAACCAAGAGAGGGAACAAGATTTGGGGGCCAGAAGATAGCGAAGAGAAGAGAGTATGGATGAAGAACGAGTTCTTCCGACGTCGTGAAAAGCGCGAAGCCAAGGAAAGGGCACGGGCTGCTGACGAGACTGGGTTGAATATGGGCGCTGGGTCGTCCCGTGTTTTTCAAGCCTATAATTCAAGCCCGTCCCCCATGCCGACAATAAGCACAAGTCTAATTTTCAGCAACCTTCAAACATCATTTTCGCATCGTCAAGCAGAGGAGACACGCGTGGTCTTACAGGACCTCGTTTCCCTTCTACCATCTCTTAACACCATACCACAGAATCTAGAGGCCGCGGAATCCCAAGGCCTTCAAACAGCCGGCAACAATCAAGGCCAGCCCACAAACGCGGATGGGGAGCCTGATCTGAGTGACGAGGATATTGAGAGGCTTATTGTTGAGAGTGGATTTTCTCCGGACGAATTGCTGTCCAGATCAATGGAGTCGGAAGCTCCCATCATTTCCGAACCATCTCGATCAAGTACAGCTCAGAGCGAAGATGGAAGTATCAGAGGCCTTATGGATGATGATTCTGAACTTTCATGGTCGATAGAGCAGATAAATGCGCTTCTTGAACTCTTGACGGGAATCATGGCCCTCGACGAACCCGCCAACACTAGCTCTCCTCACTCCATCAATCTACCCTCCTATTACGGGGTTGCGGACCCCACACAAGATCATATTGCAGCACTCACCAGCAATTGGCGTGACTGCCAAATCTCTTCAATCCCGTTAGTCGATACGGCCTCCCGCGGGACAAAGCGGTGCTCGCCAGACGACCCCTCTCCCCTATCTAAGCGGACCTGCAAACCCCCAAGCTCTTGCAACAGCGAGAATATGAATAGGCCCCTGATGAAGCCGCCCCCATATTGCCCGGCCTCTAGACCGCCACCTATTAACGTCCCTACTGGTCCCGAATCCGCTATTGCCAGTCATGCAAAGTCAAATGAGCATGAGAAGAAGATCAAGTCCATGGGATTCCCGCCTCTCATGGCTGGGATGAAACCGAAATAACCCTTGCCTCGGTCCTTTTGCTCCCCCCCTTTATTCCTCTTCATATTCCCCTAGCCCCCCACCTTGGTGCCTGGTCCATTCCATCACCACCCCCCGATCACGAAAACCATAACGACTGGCCCCTTCTTATCAAGGTTAAAATTCTTGTATTTTCCTTTTTCCCCTTTTATATATTTTTTTCCTCTTCCTTTCCGGTTTGAAATTTGGCGCTAGAAAAAAGGCTTGGTGGGAGGTATTATACTTGTTTCTTCATTTGCTTTTTTTCTTCTTCCTTTTCCTTTTCACGTCTGCTTGCCTGGGAATTCTGGTACGGGATGCTGCCATGTGGTACGACTTCACGAGGTTATGAACATGTATTATTAGTAAGCGTGGGTGGGAGTTTACAATTCCCCGGCATGTAGAGCCTGAGAAATTTCTTTCAAAATCCCGCTATAACGAACGAAAGGTCTTGAACTCTTGGCGTTCCTTATCACGGGGTGCGACTGCACGAGCATGATACTGTACGAGCACTGTACTGTACCGTACAGCACTCGAGTACTCCTACTTGTATCATACTCGTACTTGTACTCGAGACAACAAGTGCAACTACAAACCCAGCCCATAATAGGGATCATTACCGTACGAGTACACTTTCAACCACAATTACTTGAGTATAATGACTATTACCCGTAACGAGAAAACCTTTTCAATGCCATGCATTCTCACGCATACCTTTCCCATAATCTACCATCCTTTGCTGCATAACTTGGAATTCCTCGCAAGACATTGCCACCAGGCCGAGTCGGGAAAATAATCCAAAGCCGCAGGCCAGGTGCCATACAGACAAACTCCCGGTGGTATCATACCCGTTATGTTTAGAAATGGAACACATAACGGCAATGTTCCTCGCCCAGTCTTTTAGTCGGGTAGTCCAGTTTAAGCAGGACACTTTGCCTAGGGATACCAGTAACTACTTTATGTGCCAGGCCTCAACTACTACACGAGTATCCTCAGAGGCCTAGGGACTGCTTTAGCGATAGTATTGCTACTAACTGATGACACCTTCCTGGGCTAGCCCGGCTGATGATACATATTCCGAGTGACTATTTGTGACCTGACTAACCAGACCAAAGCCCTAAGATCCTTCCCAATGAGGAAAATAAAATAAAAAGCCTCCGGCCTCCAAGGCAAAACCAAAAATCCCACCCCACTATCGTCTCCACCACCACCCGCCAACCACACATAATACCGCCTTCACAATCCCTCACCACTTACCACAACACATAACACCAAATTGCGATGCTGCCAAAATACTCCCCCTTCCGCTCAGCCACGCTCCGTATCTCCACCCCCTTCTCACCACCAACAACCATCCTCCGACACACACGCCGCAATGCCACCACCACCACCACTACCACTGGCAGTAGCGCAAGCCCCACCTCGACCGTCACCTCCCCCCAAGCCAACCAAAAACTAGATTGGGAAACCTTTCTACAGCTCCGCAAGCAACGACGCAGGTACAACCTTATCTCCTCAATCTTCACCAGCGCCGTCGGCACGACTGCAGGCGTCAGCTACCTTGCCAACAAAGAGATCGACCCAACGCAGATGATAATGGGCATGGATCCGATAATCCTCTTTGGCATTGCTACCGTTAGCTGTGGGGCGCTGGGGTGGCTTGCCGGGCCGGTTTTGGGGAGTAGTGCTTTTTCGGTGGTAAAGAGGCGGGTTATGGGACAGATTAACGAGGTATGTCGCCCTTCCGCTATTCCTCTTAGATGGATGGAGGAGGAGGAGGAGGAGGGAGTGGAGTGAGTAAAGGGAGTGAACGGGAGAAGTGCTAATTGAACACAGCGAGAGCGGGAATTCCTCCAACACATCAAAAAGAATCGCGTCGATCCTTCCTTCCAAAGTTTCCGTAACCCCGTCCCAGATTACTACGGGGAGAAGATTGGCAGTATCAAGCAGTACAAGCAATGGCTGAAAGACCAGAGGGCGTATAACCGGAAGAGTTTTTTGTGAGAGAATTGTAAGTTTTTGTAGCCATAGAGGACGGAAAATGGAAGCGGAAAATTGGAGGGGGTTATTGTACAGCTTCACTCTTCTCGCTTTAACCCTTTTGTTCTTTTCTTTTCTTTTCTTTTCTTTTTTTCATACAACTTTACTTACTTCTTTCTGCTGGATTGGAAAAGTACACATCCCCTCCCTCCCTTCTCCCTTGTTGTTGATTACCTTGGATTTCTGACGGATGGGCGAACGAACGGACAAGCTTAGGGTGGAAGGAAGGGAGGAAGGGTGGAAGGGGAGAGCAATAAATTAGGCTTCTCTTCCCCTAGAAAGGAAAAAAAAAATCACGACTACGTTGTATATAATAATTATACACCGAGCAACTCGCATCTTTTTAACAAGTGAACTTCTAGCTACTACCGCCACCACCACCATCATCACCAGGAATCACAAACCTCTACCCCATCTCTTATTCCCCACCGCCTCCACAAGCACTCTCCTCACGACAGAAAACAATCCTAAAGCCAACCCCCCCCTCGAACCATTCTCACCACCTATTCCCATCCCCATACTTCTCCAGCACGCTCCTCGGAGTCTCGTTGTCACAAAGCGCAACCCACACCCTCTTTCTATCCAATCAATCAAACAAGTCCATACACCACCTCACCGCAATCGCCCACACAGGTGACCAGAGCATAGTATGATATGTTGAATATAATTGATGCGGAGGTAATGATCGGCGAGGAGGGGTTTAGGCAGCGGAGTGGAACTGTTCAAGCGAAGAACACACAAGATTTCTATTAAGCGGAGAAGAAGTTCATGATTGATTGGGTTGAGTGTCGAGAAGGGAAAAAGTCTATTAAGGCGAGGAAAGAACAGGAAGGGAGGGAGGGAGGGATGAAAACCAAGTAAAAGAAAAGAAACCTTTCATAATTTGCACTTCCCCTTCACTAGCGCATACGCGTACCGCTGCGGCCTCTGAGTGCGGGCACATCCCCTCCCCATCAAGCTCGGCCATTTCCGGCATTACCCCACCGAGTGACCCACCATGACCAACTGCTTTGGCTAACCTTGTGCTGTGGATCTCGATCACAACCAACCCATCAAAGCTTATCCGCACATATTAAAAAAAAAAAAAAAAGAATAAGGATAAAAAATATACCATTAAATTCTATATTATTATACTATAATATCTATCATACATCACACTCTGCCTACCTACAACACAACACTGTACTACACCACGACTATGGCTAGCTAAAATTCCAAGCATTGTTGAAATCTTGTATTGCGCCATACGTATTGGCCAAACGGGCCACGCAGCTTAACCCCCCCAAGATAATTTGCTGTACCAGACCAGGTCAGGCCGGATTGGGGGCGCAGGTAAGCAACAGGAGGGGGGAAGATGACCAAGTTACGTTAAATTTTAAAGCAAAGTAAAGTCAGTTGTACGATATAATGCAGGCATAGTACTGAAGTGAATGCCGGAAGGAAAAAAACGAAGAAAAAGGCATTTCTGTGTGCCAAGATATCCAGCTGCCCATCCAGCATGTGTTCTCTCCCCTCCTCCTCCCTTCAAGTCAGGAGGAATCTGTTGGCCCAATGACAAATTATAAATGATACTGGTAATATGCAAGCTCAAAAGAAAATAAAAATAAAAATAAAAACAAACCCCCCCCAGATATAAGTCACTCCTCCGCTCCCACCTTCGGGGTTTTTTTTTTCAATCAACTTGCATTAATAGTATGTTTGCCATTGGATGAAAGGTAAAAGAAAAAGAGTTTTCTGTTTTTTAAAGGGTTGTAAAAAGAACACGCAGCTACACACACCACACATAAAAAAGAAAGAGAAAAAGAACAAGCTACCCAGTATTATTTTTTTCCCTTCTCTCCCTCCTCGCTCCTTTCCTTGCCCGCCCTCTCTAGCGCACTGATCCTTCCACTACTCCAAAGCAGAAGCCCCAGTGCTTGTCTCTATGCTGAAATGCTCAAGACAAATGAGAAAGAAGCCGATCAAACCCGAAACACAACTATGGAAAAGAAAAAAGGAAGGAAAAAAAAAAACCACCCAACCGACCAATCATGATGCAAAAGAGAAAAACAAACGTCATGAACCATGAAAGACCCCACAATCAACAACGCCGGGTAGATGTGAATAAAACTTTTCTTCTTTCGTGTGTGTGCCCTTTGAATAGAGAAAAAACCCATGAAAAAAAATAGTAAAAGAGATGAAAAGCAGAACGTAAAACATAGCAAGCAACAAAAAGAGGGCCAGAACCCTCTCACCCCGTAAATCCATCTCATTTCCCCAGGTCAGTATTGCCCAGCCTCAGCAGAACTTGTAAAAGGTAACAAGGAGGAAAAAAAAAGCAGAAACCCCAGTTGGAAGCCGTCTATACCCAATTGCATAACAACCTGTGTTTCCGAACGCTGCCGATGAAAGACATGAAGAAAAAAAGGAAAAAGAAACTTCATTTATGAGGGTGAAGAAATTGATATAGAGAGGGATCGTGGGAAATCAAAACGTAGTCAAAAGTAAAAGGCTCACAAAACCCCAAATATTGCGCCATGTTTGAAACCTTCCTCCGCTTCCTCTCATTTTGATGCAAGCAGAAAAAAATCGATGAAATGTTACTTTTTGTGTCCAAGGAAGAAGGAAAAGGGTCCAAACATACGCAATTCTGTCGGACAGAATTACCACCAAGAGGTGTTGCCACCAGGGTTGCCATAGCTTCCGCCCCCGTGGCCACCCCCTCCTCCGCCGCTGTAGCCACCACCATAGCCGGATCCTCCACCACTGGGGTAGCCTATCGTACAATGTTAGCAATCCGGGTGATTGAAGTAGAGACAGTGAGAAACATACCGCCACCACCACCACCACCGTAACCATTACCTGAGCCACCATAGCCACCATAGCCACCACCGCCACCGCTACCACCACCGCCATACTTTCTGAAATCACGGCTGGCATTACCGCCGCCGCGCCCTCTTCCACCGGGCCTGCCACCGCCGCCACGACCACCACCCCCGGAAAATCCACTCTCCCTGGCAATTGTTTCCAAGAATAGAGGGACTTCCTGATTGGCTTCTTTGAGCAGCTCAAGAAGATCTCTAACAACACCACGGTTGCTGCGGTTAAAAAAGGCAGTAGCAATGCCAGTATTACCGGCACGACCTGTACGGCCAATACGATGAACGTAGTCATCGATATCGGTAGGAAGATCGTAATTAATAACGTGTGTGACGTTAGGAATATCGAGACCTCTAGCAGCCACAGCAGTTGCAACCATGACTGGACAACGACCGGTGCGGAACATCTCAAGAGCACGCTCACGCTCGCGTTGTGTACGATCCCCGTGAATCGAGGTTGCTGGAAAGTTTTGATTCAGCAAGAAATCGCTCAAAGAGTCTGCCATACGCTTGGTTTCCACAAAGATAAGTGTAAGGCCACCACTATGTGTATGGAGAATGTCCAAAAGCACGGAGCGCTTATCCTGATCCTCGACATATTCGACTTTCTGGGTAATGTTCTCGGAGGTGGAACCAACACGACCAACGGAAAGGAAGATGTAATCCTTCAGAAAATCTCGAGCGAGCATTTGAATGTCACGGGGGAAGGTAGCAGAAAACATGAGTGTCTGGCGAGCATCAGTCTTGGGCATATCTTCACCCTCAACAATCCGACGAATCTGAGGCTCGAAACCCATATCCAACATGCGATCAGCTTCGTCAAGGACGAGATATTTGATGTTTGACAATGATATACGACCACGCTCAATCAGGTCAACCAGGCGCCCAGGAGTAGCAACCAAAAGGTCACAGCCACGCTCAATCAAACGCAATTGAGATCCAATGTCGGCACCACCATACACCACACAGGGGCGAACCCACGAGCGGTACGCAAACTTACGGGATTCGTCATAAATTTGGGAAACAAGCTCACGAGTGGGAGCCAAAATAAGAGAAGTGGGAAAGGCTTTGCGTTGACGGCCATAGCCAGTATTTGAGCTTGCAGGGGCAGGAGAGGGTCCTTGAAGAAACGATTGGGAGAGTATCGGAAAAAGGAAACCACCCGTCTTTCCAGAACCTAATAACAATTAGCTTGTATGTGAGAACATGGATGAGAATGAAAATTACCAGTTTGTGCACAAGCCATTAGATCTCTGCCGCCCATAACGATAGGGATCGAATACTTTTGAACGGGGGTAGGGCTCTTATAGTGTGCAAGCTCAATATTGGACAACAAATGAGGATCCAAAGGCGGACTAGTGAACCGGATGACGGGTTCGGGAACATCATGGCCAGAAGCCTCGACCGGGATATCGTCATACTTCTCGAAATTGATACCAGTGGCTTGTTTGGTAGGATCATTGGGGACGCCAAAGAGCTCACGCTCGGTACGAGGATTAGGAGGTCCGGGGATATGTTTGCCATCAGCCCAACGGCCATCTCCGGAACCGCCACGATTGCCACCGCTACCCGGGTTGCCATATGCGTTGGGATCAAAGGAGCGTTGAGGGCGAGGAGGAGGAGCATCCCAAGTACTACCCGCAGCACGAGGAGTGAAAGAAGGGGCATTAGCCCAACCATTGCCATGAGAAGTAGGGCCAGCCGACTCTTGGGGAGTTGGACTGAGTTGAGAATCAGCACAATGTCACCCAACATCAAATTTGAAGCGTGGAGAGTTAGAAACGATAGGATGAAAGTAGGGATTACAAGGTAAACAGGAAATAAAATCATGTTGGCAACACCAAGGAAACATGGAAAACTAATAGAAATGTTAATGACATACCCGCTACTCCATCTGGAGGATTGAACGCCATTTGCTGTGCCGTTCTGGACAGGGGGGACCATGACAGGCGCAGGGCCGGCGTTGGATCTAGCAGCACCCCTCAGATGGGGAGGGATATAAGCACTGGCGGCGGTCCCCCGACCACCACTGCCAGAAGAATGATTAGAGGCTCCAGAAGACGGAACCCCATCAGCGGCATGAATCGAGTCACTCATGCCCAAGTTGGACATGCGTTGGTTAAGTTCAGCCATGATTAGAAAGCCTTTTTTAGTGTTGGTTGGTTGGTGGTTTCGGTAAATATAGCTGAATGAATGTGTTTGATGGGAAGTCCGGTGCCAAAAAGGAACCCGAGAAAACAATAATCTGCGAACCGAGAAAGAAACCGAGGTGTTGGTTAAGGGCAAACAAGGACTCCTGAGACTCCTGTGTGCGTTTGAAGGAAAGAAAAAAAAAGGATGCGAAGAAAAGCTGGTATAGAACACTTCCTTCCGGATCGCTCCTGTCTATGGATGTCGTAACGTCGCAAAGAAAGGAAGGATGAAAAAGGACTGGAATCTAAGAAGAGAAACGAAGGAAGGCTAAGATCCTCTGCTCCTCTGGAGTTATGTGTGCGTGGGAGTAAAAAAAAAAAAAGGGAGAGAAGATACAGTATTGAGTTTAGAGAGGAGGTTGAGAGGAGGCGGTTTGTGAGAGAGAATGGGAAGAAGGTGAGGGAGGATGGGCTTGGGAAAGAGAAAAGGGTGGGCGGCGAATGGGGGAAAGAAAAAAAAAAAAAAGAGGAAAAAGGAAAAAGGAAAAAGAAAGGGCAAAAACAGCAGAGCACCAAGTAAATATCAAAGGGCCGATTGATGATGGCAAACCGTAAAAATTGGCCGAGATTACTAAGCTAAAATTAGGCGATGAAATGTCTGTTTTTTTTTCTTCTTCCCCGGGAGAACGACTGTTCAAGCCAACCAGCAAAGCAAAAAAGTCTATCGCCTGCCACTACCGTAAGCAGGCCTCGCAGGCGGCAACGGGACGAATTCTTGACGCAGGCCGGACCCCTCTAGGCAAAAAGGAGCTCAGTTGAAAGCGACTGATTTGTTTTGTAGAGGATAAGCTCTATTATATGCGGCTGACAGACCCCCGGAGAAGCTTTCATGGAAAATTCCAAGACCGCACTGAACCCGCCACCGTGGTGTGAAAAGAATACTCAAGTAATTTACGGTACAGTACGAGTACTGTACCCATAACACACAACATACGGTGCTTGAGCAAACAGACAGAAGCCCGGATCATGTGGAGGAAGAGCCCTCTGCCTACAATAACCCATATTCTCCACCCATTCCCTTTCTTCCAACCAAGAAAGGTCTGCTGCAATCTCACAGAAAAGTTATGATACTTGGCCTCCTCCCCCGTTCGCGTCAGCACGCTTATCGTAGCCAAGACGGGATGGCGGATTGCCGTACTCGAGTGCTGCGGAAATGAAAAACAAGAAAATAAAAAACAAGAAAATAAAAAACAAGAAAATAAAAAACAAGAAAATAAAAAACAAGGAAATAAAAAACAAGGAAAAAGTCACTGGCCTACAACGAGTCCCATGAATACGATAAATGATATATTGACATGTATCGTACCAGCTACAATACATAATTATGCATTTGGTCTTCACATGGTCATGAAGGTGTCAGATGTGGTAACATAAAGTAGGTAACGGAAGGTCATTTGTCCTCTCTGAAGCTCAGCATGAAAATGGGCATGAAAATGGCCCTAAGATACTGGTAGGCGTTACCCATACCGGTACTCCACCCCAAGGTATGAGGCTGAGGTATTTACAGCACTGGCACAGTACAGCGTGACTGGTTACCAAAGAGTTCTCTTGAGCCTCCTCCTATCATATGGCACTCAAGCCCTACTTGCGAAAGTCGGCTTGCATAAAGCACCAACACCTGACAGGGACCACAGTCCCTGTACGGTGCAAGTACTCGTACATTGCGGTACTACGGTAGTCAAGTACCCTTCTTGCCTGAGCGCTCAATCAGATACGGTACTCGTACTGGAGGATCCGGTAAGTTGAGAGGCACTTGGCCGAGAACAGCCGGCCGAAGCAACAGCCTACCAATCATCATTGCCCAGGACAGTTCAAGACCGGGCCGTCATTTTTCTCGAGGGTTTTTCGCACACCAGTCCTATTGAGTCAGATTGATCAGTGCTGGTAGGAGGGTTAGATTACTTTGTTCTGCATGAGCACTCTGCCGTTAACTAGTACGGTGCCCGAGTACTAGTACTCAAGTGCATGACAACAGCAACCGTTCCATCCGTCACCAAGTACTGTACCAATACCAATAGATGCCAGCGACTTGACTTGAGGCAAATAAAATCCTACCATACGAACTGCGGCTTGGTGATGCAAGAGACAAAAGGATTGCTGCTAAAGGGCTTTGACTGATCGAATACTTGAGTATCTGAAAACGCAATTACTGTACGGCACCGTAAGTGTATGATACCGGTACGGTACGTCTTCGTGGTTCGCATGCTAAGATCGAGAGACAATTACATACCAGTCCCTGTCAGCACAGTACTATCATGACTATGATAGAAGGGGAAAAAAGGGAGGAAAATGGAGAGGGCAAAGGAAAGGTGCCGGGTACGGCTCAGTCTCCTCATCAGACGCAATGATAGCGGTCTGATAGCGGTCTGATAGCGGTATTATACCGCCATTCGAGAAGGGGTTTCTGGTCACAGGAAATTTCGCTAAAAGTCACAGGGTCTGCTGTACGATCTTGGCGACAAAAGAAACGAGCCCCCCTCCCGTTTTACACCGGAAGTGGCTGATTTCGGAAATTCATAACCCAACCCAAAGTTGTATATATTTAATGAAATCAAGCTATAGTGTAGGCAGTTGTTGAAACTTTCTAGGTAAAAATTATAGGAATTTTCCCCTTCTCCCACAGAGGTTGAGGTCTTAGGATTGTCATTGGGTGTGGTTGCAATGTACCTTTTGGTCACCTTCATTATTTCTGGTATTTCACTATGGGCATTAACTAACAGAGCTTGTCACATATAAATGATAATATCTAGATAGGTCCAAAGACTCTGAGGAATTTTAATATTTTTTTGCAAAGCAACCGGGTGTGATTTTATGAGGTGAAAAGGGCCATTATTGGTGTAAAATGGGGGGGGGGCTCGTTTCTTCTGTCGCCAAGATCGTATCATACTTGTACTTGTACAAGTGCCATGGGTGATGTTTTCGGACACATCCACCACGTCAGTTACAACGACAGTCATTGAAATTCTTACTTCAGTGACACGTCACATTTTCGGTTTTTGACCAGTCGCGATCCTTGGGACCCATCTCACGATAGCCTCAAGTCTTTATCTTCTGAGCTTCCTCCTCATTAGATTTTCATCGTTTGGAAGATAGATTTATCTCTTCCATCTCATATTTATCGTTCCTCATCCTTACCGACCTACCTTTTATCGGTTAATATGGCTAAGCGAGGTTCTACATCTTTTTCGGCGACCAAGGTTGCCAAATCGGGTTTGATTACGGCGAAGGCTCTGAAACGCGTTCTGGAGTTGGAGAAGGAGGTTTTGAGGCTTCGGCACCACGTTTCGGTGTTGTCGAAGAGGAATCACAAGCTGGAGTTGCGGCTTGGTGAGGTGTTGGTGGAAGGGGATAGAAGGGAGAGGAGAGAGGAGGTGGCTGTGCCCGAGAGGGGTGTGGCTAATGAGGAAGAGGAGGCTGGGGTCCTAGACCCCGTGGAGGTGAGCCACATTGTGGCTTTTGGTGATGAAGATGTGGTGGTATCGGATGTGGCTGGCACTGTTGTGGCGGTGTCAGTTGAGGCTAGTGAGGAAGAGGAGGGTTCAGTGGCTTTGGTGAGGCTGCCGGGGGGGTTAAGAAGAGGAGGTTGGCCGAGGATGGGGGGAGTTTGGAGGTGACTGAGGGTTTGGCGGTTGTGAAAGCACCGTTGGGTCCGAGGGAATCGGTGGAGGGAGGTGGCAGGGTGGCATCAGGGGTGCCGACTGGGCCTAGGGGGCATGTGAGTCCTAGGTTTGGTATGGGTTCGATTAGTGGTCGGGATGGAGTTAGAGGTTATGGGGGGCGTGGTAGAGGGCGGGGTGTGGCGACCTCAGGATATTTATTTTCTTTGCCGTCCGGGCCAGTTGCCTGAGACTGTAACAATCCTACCCTTGGAGGGGTTAGTTATGCAACAGGTAACAAATTACTTACGTATATATTTAGAACTATGTTTATAGTTCTCGTTCCTTGTATGTATCCGAGAGGGATCTTCTTTCCAAGAT
>Ga0307509_10004543_pt1 | contig 19941 bp, 17 predicted proteins | sample 10_EM_MG_FD_202245 | JGI IMG/M metagenome (GOLD analysis project Ga0307509, IMG submission 202245) | Populus trichocarpa ectomycorrhiza microbial communities from riparian zone in the Pacific Northwest, United States - 10_EM | ecosystem: Host-associated > Plants > Roots > Unclassified | place...
CGCCATACTTCTTAAAGTAGCCACTATTCCTCTTGAAGACTAACCCTGTGGCGAATTCGCTTTTCTAGGGATAGTAACTACCATACAGGTTATAGTGGCGGGTCGAGTTTACCCAGAATTTACGGTAGTCTACCGTACGAGTAAGTTACAGTACTCGAGTATTATATCTGTCTATGAGTAGAATTAAACTGGGTGAGGAGTCCCACATCAACAGTTTCCAGTTCGACAGTGATGGCTTTTGTCGACTTTTACCAAGACATGGGGAAAGCGCGTGACGATCGAAGCCCATAATAGGATTAGTTTGACTGCGGGTGGTGGCGGAAACCCCAGGACTGGAAGAGTCTGGGGCGGATGAGACAGAACTTTGTCAGTGACGGATTGAACGCAAACCGAAAGAAGTTTAGGGAATGAACACGACCTTTCCCGGTTTCCTCCCCCCAACGCCCCCCCATTGGCTGCCCCCACGCAACTTCTCCCTCCTCCGTCCCCCCCCCAACCTCCTTCATATTTGCCTCCTTTCCTCTCTTCTCATTATTATTCTTCTTTCTTGTTAGTGGCATAGAGGCCACTTCTTTCCCTGTTGAACATTCAGTCGCGTTTATTTGTCCCTTCTCACTTTCAGGGCTGCACACATAGAAGCACTATTCCGGTCTGACCTTGGTTTGACAGCAGCAGCTCCTGTTGAGGGTTGCCTGTTATCGATACCCATGTTGCGATACCTGGGAGCCGCGCTGCTCTTCGCCTCTCCGCTTGCTGCAAGTCCTGCGGAAGCATACAATACCTCTGTAATACTCAATAAGGATTTACTTCAATCTCAGCATCTCTGGAGCCTGGATAATAGGCCGGCTGACTGTCCGCCATGGTATGTCCTGTCCTACCCCTCAGAAATGCGTGAAACCCACACTCCTATCCCGCCCGACGCAAGCTCCACGGATAGCAACTACTTCGGAGGCCATCACTTTAACTCTATGCTGACGACTCTTCTATCCCTAGCTTTAACTGTTTGCTCCCAGCCTTTAGCTGCAAACAGTTTGCCAAGTGCAGCTCTCACGATGGGCAGTGCGAATGCCCCCCGGGTTTCGCAGGGGATAACTGTTTACAACCGCGTGAGCACACACCCCCATACTCCGGTCGTCACGATCTTGATCTCGGCTGACATTGGGTTTCCTTCCAGTTTGCGGTTCCCTCGCTGGCGACCACCACCGGCCGCCGAAGGGCGATGACCCGTGCGAGTGCGACGGGGGGTGGAGCGGAATCAATTGCAATGGTTCGTGTTAGGATGATCACCGAGGCGGATGGGTTGCTGATGGAAATACTTTAGTTTGCCAAACCGATAATGCTTGCGACACTCTTATGCCTCTGGGCGTCGACGGCGTGTGCTACAAGCAGGGGATTGCTGTCAAACAGAATTTCCAGACGTGTGATGTTAGGAGTAAGTTATTGATGATCGATATTAGACGTTGCGATTCTGACCTGGCCATCTACAGATCGCAAAATTCTCGAGATGTTGAAGAAGAATCCTCAAGTCACCTTCTCTTGTGACAAGGGTCCTGCGGAGTGTACCTTCCAATGTGAGTTACTTCTGTGAAGGATTCTCGAAGCTCTAGCCTGGAGCTAACACCTCCTTAGTTTGGGTTGATCAGGTAGAGTCGTTCTACTGCGCTCTTGATGAGTGCGATTGGGAGCTACAGACATCGCCCGATAGAAACGTTACCAACTACAGATGCAAGAATGTCAAGTGCGAGTGCATTCCGGGACGAACCCTGTGTGGCGAGGGTGGTACAATTGATCTCAGCGAATTCTTGACCGAGGGAATTACTGGGCCGGCGACCTTCTCCTGCGACTCTTCGAAACCAGATGATCAATGCTCGTTCTCGGAAAAAGCTATGAATGAAGTCATATCCTCAATTTTTGGAGACGAAAACATTCTGCTGAACTGCGACACTGGAGAATGTTTACATCGATCAGAGGTTCCCGGATATGTTAGACCGATCAAGACCATTAACAAACCTCTCATTGCCGGAGTTATTTCTGGAATTGCTCTCTTTATTGTAATTGTGATTCTAGGTTTATGGTACCTGAGCCGGCGCGCAGATCAACGCAATGGATTAGGGCCTATACATCTACCTGATGACGACGACGAGGGGTCAAGACTTATGACAGAGCACAGGCCAGCAGCACTGCACTTTGCTAAACTTTCCTATTCTCTTAACGAAAAGCAAATCCTGAAGGATGTTGCCGGTGCAGTCAATCCGGGCCAAGTTATGGCTATTATGGGTCCTTCCGGAGCCGGGAAAACCACATTTTTGGATATTTTGGCCCGCAAGAACAAACGTGGTGTGGTTGGTGGCAATATCTACGTCAATGGCACTCTTGTCTCAGATGAGGAATACAGGGAAGTGATTGGATTTGTGGATCAGGAAGATACCATGATGCCAACACTCACCGTTTACGAAACTATCCTCAACTCGGCACTTCTCCGGCTTCCTAGGGAAATGAATTACCAGGCAAAGGATCGGCGCGTTATGGAAGTTATGGGGCAATTGGGTATCTTGGGAATCAAGGATCAGATCATTGGCACCTCCGCAGACAACGGTCTTCGTGGTATCTCTGGTGGTGAAAAGCGGAGAGTAGGAATCGCCTGTGAACTTGTCACCAGCCCGAGTGTTCTATTCTTGGATGAGCCGACAAGCGGCCTTGACAGTTTCAATGCGTATAACGTTATCGAATGCCTGGTTCATCTAGCGAGGAATTACAAGCGTACTGTGGTCCTTACAATCCATCAACCGAAGAGTAACATAGTTGCGCTTTTTGATGAGTTGGTTCTGTTGGCAAAGGGTCGATGCGTCTACTCCGGCCCATTTGATAAGTGTCAGAGGTTAGTTTCAATCACAGTGGCGCACAATATCCGTTCATCCGCAATAACCAACTTGAATTTTGCAGATATTTTGACAAGCTCGGTTACCCATGCCCGCAAGGCTTCAATATTGCTGATTACCTGGTTGACTTGACGATGCATGCTGAACAGAGGCGGTCTATACCCCGTGAAGAGCCCTTGATCGAGGCCAGTGAAGATTCCGTTCCTGCTAGACCTAGGGCATCACCGAGCGTTACGAGTGAGAGTGTTAGCGCCGATAGTGGTACAAGGAAGAGGCTTCGCAAGAGAGGTGATTCTATTCGGGCTCTGCAAGAAAGGCAACTTTTCACACGAAGACGTTCCGAGTTGGCATCTGCTGCTGGAGAGGAAGTTATGATGTCAGATTCCTTGGAATATACACGCGCGTGGAGAGACTCTAGCGAGCCACGGCAAAGCCTCGAAGAGACTGAGCACCTTCTCCCACCTGCCGTCCAGAATGGGACTGGCGTCACCGACCTTGACCTTTTAATCGCGGCCTATAAAGATTCAGACGTAGCAGCTAGTGTTAGGGACGAAATTGAAAACGCCGCGCGTACCGTCCCTAACGGCGCCGCGGATGCTAACCCTAATGGTAACGCGAACAATTACGGGATCCCTGGAGCAATGAAGGGTTTCAGGAGAGTCGGGTGGATTGGGCAATTTGTTATTCTAAGCCGAAGGACTTGGAAGAACTTGTACCGAAACCCACTCTTGATGCTTGCTCACTATGCGATTTCTATTCTTCTTGGAGGTTTGTGAAGGACCCCTGCCGACCACGATCGATGCGTTTGGCTAATCCCGGTCTTTAGTTCTCTGTGGATACCTTTTCTTTGGTGTTAGAGATGATATCTCTGGGTTCCAGAACCGCATGGGATTAATTTTCTTCGTTTTGGCACTTTTCGGGTTCAGCACACTCACAAGCTTGAACGTATTTGCCGCTGAGAGGACCTTATTCTTGAGAGAGCGCGCCAACAGATACTATGCGCCGGTCACATACTTTGCTGCCAAGGTCATTTTTGACATCGTTCCATTGCGAATCATTCCACCCATCATCATGGGAGCAATACTCTATCCGATGGTTGGCTTCGTTGCTGAATGGCCTGAGTTCCTTAAGTTCATGCTAGTTCTCATCTTGTTCAACTTGGCTGCATCCGCTATTTGCCTTTTCATTGGAATCGTGTTCAAGGACACCTCCCTGGCGAACCTTGTCGGCAGTTTGGTCATGCTGTTCTCCCTCCTGTTTGCCGGGCTGCTCTTGAATCACGACAGTATTCCAAAAGAGGCACTCTGGTTACAAGCTGTCAGCATCTTCCACTACGGTTTCGAAGCGTTGATCGTGAACGAAGTCAGGTATCTAAGCCTCTACGAACACAAGTGAGTGAACCCCACCTCCCCACTCGAGCAATTCTAACAAGCCGAACCAGGTTTGGCCTTGACATCGAAGTTCCCGGTGCAACTATCTTGAGCACGTTCGGCTTCAACAGTTTGGCGTATTGGAAGGATGTCATCAACCTTGGCATCTTTGTAGGGAGTTTCATAGTGCTAGCGTATGCAGCCATGCACGTGCTGCTTGTTGAGAAGCGGTGATGTTTCTGCCATTTTTTCGTATCCCCCTACGTTCCAGACGGGCGATCGGCAGGCATACACATAATGTACGAAGGAAGCGGCGGAATAGCTGGCATGGAGTAGGATATATAATGGATGCGTGGATGCGAAGGCGACGAATTAAAGGATCTACCTTGAGAATCACAGCAACAAGAATAGATATGTTTACAAGTACAGTACTCTAGATGATGGGGGCAAATACAGACAACCGCTGGAAATGATGATTTACGGGGGTCCGTTTCTTTTGTTTGCGTTTTTTTTGTTAGTAACATTTTTCTCTTCTGTTTAACTGGGAGTTGGGATGGGATTGTGTTTCTTGTTACCTTTAGTTAGTATGGCCTTTAAGCCATCATACAATTCAGTAGTTTTCTGCTTTACTCTTGTTCGACCAGGCTACGGTGCGATTCGATACGGAACTTGTACCATGATAGGCTATATTTCGCTACTCGGCGTTTCTTTTCACGGTGGACAGACTGGGAATGCGTGTCGTACTGTACTTGTGTCTTGCCTACTTCGTAACGGTGCAATTCTACAATGCAGCGATGTGTCCAAGTTACTCTTTGCTTTCACTATTTCCTCCCTTTTTGTGTCGCTATGGTGCTGGCACTAACTATTTGTTAATACAAAACTATTCCTCGTGCGTCCGGAAGTTGAGATAGCAACGACTGGTAATTCTGCCCTGCCTCGCGGCCGATATCAGAAGAGGCGCGAGGCCATTCCTGCCCTATTTTATTTTATTTTATTTTATTTTATTTGACCCCATTCTATGGTAGCAATACAATGTAACCTGATTCCACTAAATGGAACGACGGTATTATGATACTTGCAGTTTTAAAAAGTACTGTATTCGAGAAATCTGAGCACAAGGTATGGGCCTAGAAAACGCCTATCGTTTGATAACTGTTGTTGCAATGTTAGGACTTCCCCCCCCCGCGCATAAGGCTGGCCGCCACGAGTAGCCTGCAAACAAGCAAGCTTCCCGTCCCTTAGTTTCCTCAATAGTGCAAACATCACATAACAATTTCGAATTTTCCATGTAATGTGACCTATCAGGTTACACGAATACAATAAACCCATCCATCTTGTAACGACCCTATGATAGGTAGCTACAATGACTATCACCTTAGCCCAAATGGTATACCAAGTGGTAACAAGAGGTGGTATGGTCTCATATACTTAGTATAAAATAGATGGTAAACCTAGGACAAGGCCTAGGGAATAGTTGAGTAGCCTTGGGTACTCTACAAGGCAGGGTAACCTTTTGGGAGTAAGTTCGCATAAAGTCAAGGAATGTATGGGAACGTTACACAGGCCTCCAAGATAACATTAGGTGTTGATAGAAGGACATCGGAAGCGGTTAAAGGCATAAGGGGCCAAAGTTACCCTACCTTGGGAATTTGACCATTATGCCCATGGACCCCAGTTACCCTACTGAGGAGTCCAAGTTACCCTACCTTCACCGGCAAAGTTATCCTAGAACTTAGACGTCGATTGCCTCACATTCTACGGGCTATTAGATGTTTATTGGCGCACAGGCATGGGCTCAGTGAGGTCCGACACCGGAGTACAGGCAGCCCGAACATACTATTGAACTTGGATGAGTTTAGCTAACACCCCCCTCTGGCCCCAGTGTTGGGACGGCGCGTCATAGGCAGACGGCTGTGTAGTTCCTCGTTTGCGAGTAAAAAGAGATCATTGGAGCAGCTGCTGTAAAACAGTATAAGTCGTTGCCATCAGTCCAACTGAATGTTGTTCGCAGGATATATAAGGGGAGTATGGGTAACCGCCAATATGGGGGTCACCCATATATGGACTCTCCGGCACCTAGGAGTCTATCTTAGCCTCCGGGTAGTAGGGTAGTCTTCCTAGTGGTACTTAGGTAGTCCAAGGAGGGCAGGGCGCCTTTGGGACAAATACCTCAGTAACTAGCGGAGACCTTCTCCCCTTGATTTGTAGCATTACTATAAGTTGTCAATGGACTCTAGAGGTACGAGTCTTATCACGGTAGAGTATGTCTCAAGAGGCTGGCTATGGTTAGCGCCCACTTAGCCAATCATCAGCTACATCTCACTGGGGGAGCTTGTATGTCAAATTATCACCTTGAGTAGTCGCGTAGATTAAATGATGGACTGCATAGCTTGTATAGACAAAACTACCACTGGGCCAGTGAGTCCCCCACCTAGGTATTGACTCAGGTTGTTGTCATAGCAGCTAGCCACTGGTATGACTTCGATAGGAAGAGTTTTTCCACCTGCCGTTGTATTGGAGATGCATTGCAGAAACTCATATCCTATTAACCGGGTTAAGTGTACCTGAGTTGGTCCGATACTTCGGGCAGGATAATCCCTGATGGAGGGTAGACCTCAGACAGCCCTGCGCAGGACAGGGTGCTCGCACATGGTCGGAGTAGTGGTGAATGTCAAAGGCTTAAATCTGATATCTACTTAAGTTTAAGTGTTTGGCATTCTACTTCCATAACAAACTTTTTCTCGAGAGAACTAAATTGAGTGAAGCTTCGAGCTTAACTATATTAAGTTTTACCGTTTGATTCTTTTGAATTTTACCTGATCTTTATCTTCTACTTTGAGTGTTTAATTCAGTGGCAACCTCAGAGTTCACTTCTCTATAGGGTGCCCCCGTTACACATCCATACTGACAGAAAATGGCATCATCGGTTGAGGTGGAAATGCATGATCAGTCTGGGTCGCTGGAGACATCAACGAAATATAGAAAAGGCAGAAAGGCAGAAAGGCTGATGAAGAAGAAGAATTAGATACCTTGCATTTCTCATTGATTCAGAAAGAGGTGGTAGAACAGTTAAAACCATCAAGGCTGACAAACAAAACCCAAATTTCAGGAAGTAAAGCTAAAAGGTGAAGAAGAATATTTCTGCGGTGAATGGGTAATTACCATGGCACTACTTACATCAGCAAAAAATATTTTCCCTTATGTATATCATACTATATTCTATGTGGCAGCTGAGATCAAGCTCCTCTTCATTCATTCTCTAAATGCTGCCTTTCACCTTCCTGTTTGGGAAGGTGTAGATGGGGTAAAACACTACAGACAAACCTCACGATCCTACCTGGACACTGAACTTGGGGCTTCATAAGTGTGCCAGGAGGACCACATCGTGGGATAAATACACCCTACTACTGTCTCGCATTCAACTCTCTCTAATCACCCATTGTAACTGGTACAGGTTACCAGTTTAGTTATGGATTTGTTTTATGTATTGTTTTAGAATACAAGTTCAGGTGACTTGTATGCTTTGTTAGTTTGTTTTATGTTTTGTTTTATGATACGAGTTCAGGAGACTTGTAAGCCTTATTATGTGTTACTTGAATTGTTTCAGGATATGAACTCTGGAAGTTCGTAAGCCTTGTTTATTATTTGATTGTTTATGGGTTAGGTATCGTTTGATGCCTTAGGATGTGGATATGATTGATGCGAGATCGATTATCACAAGTGTATTTAAAGCCCTATATCTCTCCGGACTTAGGGAGATTAGACTTCAACAGACAGAGTTTTCAATATACTTGGTTGAACAGTTATCTTCTATTCAGTTCGTGTTAGGCATACCGGAAGGCTTAGCCTTCCATTAGTGAATAAAGACCTATAGTTACCCTACCTTAGGATTCTGAGTTCAAAAGGACAAGCCAACACCACCCTCCCGCACCAGCGTTGGGACGGCGCTACATCGGCAGACACTGCTGTAGTTGTGTCCCCTCACCAAAGAAATGGTGATTGGAACCCTCCTCGTAACCCTGTATACGTCGCGGCCGTCCGTCCGACAGGATCCCGTTCGCAGGGTATATGGAGGAAGAGCTTTGGCGAGCTTCTGCAAGTGGTTTAAGCCAAATTGGTCGACGTCACATAAGGTTACTGAGCACTAAAGACGAGAGTCGCGAAAGTGGTCACTAGGTAACGGGACGTTTTAACGGACAATGGTTAAGCAACACATTCTATACTCCACGCTTTGGCAATGAAAGTCGCAGAAGTGAATGGTGTTGTTGGATGAGGTAGTTTGAGAAATCAGGCATACCCGCACTCACACACGTCAATAGTATCCTTCAGATACTGACAGAACAATACGATAACGATATGACTATGGAAGGATAATGGCTATTGGTGCGATTATCGTGACAAGTCTATCTTATGCCTCGCAGCTGTCGAGTGCAGAAAGTATCTGCAATGCTGAGAGGTTGGATAACAAAGCTGGCCCCTTTGTTGGTTCGATCATGGAGACCATTCTGCGTATGCAAATGGTAAGCAAGACTCCATGCCGACGAAGATGGATCGTAACCAATGGACGGATGTGTGGGAGCACCGTCAGGAAAATTCAGGGTGTTGCGATTCGGAAGTTGAAGTGAGATAACAGAATTGTCAGGGTCAAATGGTGTTCGCACTTTTAAGAAGAAGCTGGAGTTTATTAGCAGGTACTTAGTTAGCATGAGAACTAGATGTAGCCCACAACCACCCAGACGCGGCATTTAAATATCGAGGTGCCTCCCGAGCTATTTGAACATTATCAAGCAACGGAGAAGAGATCTTATCAATATAAGTTTTTACGCTAGAAAAATCTTTATCACTTTACCTACCTCTATTTTTAAGACATTGAGCCTTCATAGACAATCTCCGTCTACGATTAAGATTATCGGCCTGAGTTATCTCGCAAGACTTTGAGATAGGCTCCCGCCTAACAGTAGATTGATAGTTCTCCTTATTACCAAGGCTCACTACCTGACAGCACTGCTCGAGGAAATAAGTGAAGCATTCATATTCGAAACCTTATCTCTTGTTGACTCTATCTTCGAACATCGATTCTACTCGTTTGAAGAAATTCTAAATGATTCACCTCATATTCTCCAAATACTTTACCTTTTCCTGCACGGCAATACTGTTGCCGCTGCCCCTACAGCTGCTCAGGTGAACGAAGATCTGGTCCAAGAACCAGACGAGGAGTGGAACACTCTCTATCTCACGAGGGATATAAAAACCTACCAATTTCCAGACAACTTCTGGAACAACCCATACCCTACGTCCGACAAGGACAAAGAAATCCCGCTTATCTGGCTTAACCCCAAGTCAATTCAATAAGCATCATCAGATACCCTCCAAACCAGTGTGATAAAGCACAAAGAATTTCCCGGTGTATCAGCGACCTGACACATCACGATCACCAATCATTACAGAAGAAACCCACGATTCTGAAATGACCGGTGGGGATGAGACTATCATCTATAGCAGTGGCCAAACTCTTGGTCCACTGGATACCAGTACAATTGGAAAGGTAGCTGTTAGGCGGGAGTCTATCTCAAAGTCTTGCGAGATAACTCAGGCCGATAATCTTAATCGTAGACGGAGATTGTCTAGGAAGGCTCAATGTCTAAGAAATAAAGGTAGGTAAAGTGATAAAGATTTTTGTAGCGTGAAAACTTATATTGATAAGATCTCTTCTCCGTTGCTTGATAATGTTCAATATAGCTCGGGAAGCACCTCGATATTTAAATACCGCGTCTGGGTGGTCGCGGGCTACATCTAGTTCTCATGCTAACTAAGTACCTACTAACTAACTCCAGCTTCTTCTTAAAAGTGCGAACACCATTTGACTCTGACAATTTCTATTATCTCACTTCGACTTCCGAATCGTAACACCATGAGCTTTCCTGACGGTGCTCCCACACATCAGTTCATTGGTTACGATCTATCTTCGTCGGCATAGAGTCTTGCTTACCATTTGCATACGCAGAATGGTCACCATGATCGAACCAACAAAGGGGCCAGCTTTGTTATCGAACCTCTCAGCATTGCAGATGCTTTCTGCACTCGACAGCTGCAAGGCATAAGATAGACTTGTCACGATAATCGCACTAATAGCCATTATCCTTCCATAGTCATATCGTTATCATATGGTTCCGTCAGTATCCGAAGGATACTATTGACGTGTGTGAGTGCGGGTATGCCTGATTTCTCAAACTACCTCATCCAACAACACCATTCACGTCTGCGACTTTCATCGCGAGAGCGTGGAGTATAGAATGTGTTGCTTAACCATTGTCCGTAAAAACGTCCCGTTACTTAGTGACCACCTTTGTGACTCTCCTCTTTGGTGCCCAGTAACCTTATGCGACGTCTACCGATTTGGCTCGAACTACTAGCATAAGCTCGCCATAGGCCTTCCCTCATATATCCTGCGAATGGGATCCGGTCGGATGGACAGCCGCGACGTATACGGGGCTACCAGGAGGGTTCCAATGACCATGTCTTTGGTGAGGGGACGCAACTACTGTGGTGTCTGCCGATGTAGCGCCATCCCAACGCTGGTGCGGGAGGGGGGTGTTGGCTTGTCCTTTTGAACTCAGAATCCTAAGGTAGGGTAACTATAGGTCTTTATTCACTAATGGAAGGCTAAGCCTTCCGGTATGCCTAACAGTAGCTCTTGGACGACTAATGCAAGGACGTACTAAGCCACCTACTCTTAGCTTTGTCTCAAGGGAAGAGTTAAACCAATTCGTGGGCCACCTTGGAGGAGTTCTTGGAAGATTTAGTCAACAAATGGCTAGAGAACAGAAATCCATGTACCTAGATATCGGACAACTATCTAGCGAAGGCCAACAACAGGCAAGAGCGTTAGGAAAACTCCAGCGCCGGTTGGAATAAGGTGAGTCCATACTGGTCGAGGAGTTAAACATGTTCGAGAAGACCATCGACATGTTGGACCAAGAGTCCAAAACTATTCAGGCGGAAATCGTGGCAAAGGTCCAAGCAGAATTCCAAGCCCAACAAGCTGGCTAAGCAGAACAGGCGGAACACAGCCAGCGACAGGATGAGCAGCTCCGGGACTGTATCCTCGAAGTAGAGGAAGCCCGAGTACACAACAATGCCAATTACATGTCGGTTTTAAATTGACACAAGGAGGAACACAAGGAAGCCGCGAGAGATCAACAGGGACATCATGAAGCGGAAATGGCGAAGCTTCATGATATCCTGATCAATCTAAAGGCCCAGGTAGGAGCCATATCGGCTCCAAGGTCAGCGGCCCCAACTGTAATTACCTACAATAGGGAACGGCCCGTACGGAATAACGACGGAGCTTCAAAAGAAAAACGGTCGAATCCAACTTCTGAACAAGGAGGAGGAAATGGAGGAGGCCAAATACCACCAAGGACTATGCAGGGGGCAGGAGACCCCGATCCAGATGATGGTGACAATGCCGACGACAGGCAGGATCCGAAAGGAGGCCAGAGTCGCAAAGAGAAAGGGTTAGGTCTGGAAAGACAAGACCCCGAGACAGGGGACGAAGAGGAAGACCTCGTAAACGTCATGGCCAAAGCAATCGATTGAGAACGAGTGCTAAGCACCAAAAGGCCGTCCGACCATCATTTCGAACGAACCAGCCACCAGTGGACCACAGAGGTAGATGGAATCAAATACCCCCTGGGACGAATGGAAGGAGACCATGTATCCCCGTTCACAGATACCTATCAGAAAAAGATGTCGGGGGCACTGGGATATAAAAACGAGATCAGTTACGAAAGATGGTTCATGTTTGAACAATAGGTAACTGAACGATTCGTGCCTACCCATGAGGCGGAAAGGACCCACAAGGAGGTGAAACTTGAGAGGTATCATGGGGACATACGACAATTCCTTTTGCGAATGGAGAACTACAATATTAAAGTTGGACTCCAAGGGGTAGCATGGAGAGACATGCTTAAAGCTCAGATGCCGGAGGCCGGATTATTAAGACTATTGTTCGAAACCTATCCCAACGACGAATTGTGGTTGGCAGGGTTTAAGAATACTATGATTCAGCATGAGAATCATGAGGAAGACAAACGCTAAGACATTGAAAGGGCGAATCCTCAGGGACATCGATAAGTCGAAAAACAGAAGACCGGGCTCAAACGAAGAGAAATCTAAGACCCCCCAAAAGGTATACAGCAGAAAAACGGGCCGCCTATCAGGGAAAACCCAAGGTACCCCGTACGAAAACTTGGTCGAAGGAAAAGACAGTTACCGACAAAAAGGAGGTAGTACATAAGGACTGGGACAAAGCTCACAATACAATCCCTAAGGATGTTCTTGATCAACGAAGAAATAACAAGGGATGTAGACGATGTGGAATGACAAACCACTTCTGGAAACATTGTCGAAAAGAGCAATCGGTCATGAACTTTGGTACCAAAAGGTATGAGTGGAATAAACGAAAGCGCGATCAACCCCAAGCCCAAAGAAAAAGAGTAGCTATCGTGGCTGAACGAAGCCAAGGAGAAGGTTCATGATCGGTGAACAGGATAGACCGTCCATTTGCATGGGACATGTACGACGGCGAGACACTTTAAAAGTGCTCACAGCCAACACCGGCGGCGGCGGATGGGTAGTCCGGGCGTAAGTCCGGGAATCGAAACTCAAAAAGAACAATACAGTGCGCACCTTATTACTGAGGGCCCAGAACAAAAACTCTACACCGAATGAACCCCTTGATCGGTGCATCTCGGAGAAACGACGGGTAGACAATGGGGAAAAAGGGGAACCAGGTCATAAGAAGAAGGAAAAGAATCCAGCCAGGCACCAAGACAACACAGCCCAATGTAATTGTTCATGGAAGTTGGTAGTTGAGTTCGATCATGTTAAGAGTACTGGAACTGGATGAGGGAAAAAACTAGGGTACGGATCGAGGAAAGGATTGAGAGACGTTGAGAGCCGGGAAGGATGCAAAAAAGCGTGATAATTTCCGACTTTGCATGACTGGAAGCTAGCCAATAGAGACGAGACTATTCTACCTCGATCTAAGGGACAAGATGGCCCAAAATTAGTGGAACGTAGCAAAAGCGGACGCTGCACAGTAGGGGATAGATAAAAGACACTGGAAGTGAAAAGCTAGGATACATTGGGTATTCAGACTCAGTATCTAGTTTAAACTATCCCTGAGACCGAGACAGGTGCCGCTCTAGCACAAGGGTTCCGAATATGTTGAGGAAGAGCTTGGGCGAGGATAATTACCCAAGCTGTAGCATTAGTGACTAGGGCACACTTATCTAAGCCTCTACGCTATCCAAGGCCCAACATGTTTCTCGGTTAAAGCCACATGGTATAGACGAAGGTACCATTCCCGATCAGTCGCCAATGATCCATGAAATAAGTCAACCATACGGACTGGAGTACGCAGGCCTAGTTGCAAGATGGAGACATTGTGCAAGACGGTAATGCCTAGTATTTGGGAACTCCTCGGCAGAAGGTAAAGACCGCTTGTAGTGGGCTGCCCGAAATACTAATTCAGAAAGTTTATCTAAGAAGTCCTCTCTGGACGAAACTGCGCAGGTGCAGTAATAAACAACCATAGTCAATGAAACAATGCATTTCCAAAGAAAAAATGAAGAACCGGACGACCCTCAAAGGCCGATACCGAGTTCTCCAAAACATTATTCATGTCCGGAAGGACCTGCCCAATTAGATGTTGAGACCAAACGCATGCGCATTCATGTTTTACTGGATTGAGGAGCTAGTTGCTTCCTGTTAAGCGAAAAGCTAGTTGAACGACTCGACATTCTATACAAAGTCCGCAAAAAACCCATCAAGATAGTCGGATTCGAAGGACTTTCAAGCTCATCTGGCGGACAAAGATATACCCGTCCTATCACGTTAGAAATCGGAAACGAACATCGGTCTCGCATCTCTGCAGAGATAGCGCCCACAGGACCTTTTGACCTGATCATACCTCTCGGGTGGTGGTACCAGGAACACCACTTGTCACATTTAGATGACCCCACAAAATGGAGTTTCGAGCAAATGACATGTCGCAACCATGTCGAGGATGAGGCCGTAAAGGATCTGTTTGAGTATGAGAAGACAGTCGCATCCGATCCAAAGGCCCAGTATGTGGGAAGAATAGGAAAGATCGAAGAAAAGGATCCTGTAGAATTGGAAACTTTACCACGGGAATATGCTCAGTTCAAGCATTTGTTTCGACTGGAAGCGTCGGAAAAATGCCCCTGTGACGGACATTCAATCATGCGATTGACCTTACGGAAGGATTGGAACCTCCTTGGGGACCCGTCTATTCTATGTCACAATATCAGTTAAATACCCTAAAAACCTACCTTGATGAGATGTTGGCACAAGGCAACATTACGCATAGCCAGTCACCTGCTGGAGCGTCAATCTTGTTTGTACCAAAACCCGATGGTCGCTTACGATTATGTGTGGACTACCGACAACTCAACAAGTTGACGATTCTCAATAAATATCTGCTCCCTTTAATGTGTGAGTTACAAGATTGAGTTGCAGGCGCCACAATATTTACGAAGTTAGACTTGAAGGATGATTATCACCTGATTAGGAATAAGAAAGGTGATGAATGGCAAACAGCGTTCAGAACTCGGTACGGACAATACAAATACAAGGTCATGCGGTTTGGATTAGTCAATGCTCCTGCAACTTTCCAGCAGATGATGAATAAAATATTACGCGAATTTCTTGACCAAGGGGTAGTGGTGTACCTAGACGACATCCTCATCTACTCCCAAACGCATGCGGAACATGTCACAATGGTCAAGAAAGTACTTTCGCGATTAATGGAACACCAGTTAGCAGTATCCATTAAGAAGTCCGAGTTTCATGTTAAAGCTGTTGAATTCCTGGGGTATATTGTGGCAACAGATGAGGTGACAATAAGAACGAGGAAGGTGGACTCCATAAGGAAATGGAAAGCACCAAGGTCGGTGAAGGAAGTTCAAACTTTTCTTGGCTTTGCAAACATCTATCGAAGATTTATTGAAAACTTCTCGAAGATATGCAAGCCAATAACAGAAACGCAGAAAGGAGATAAGCAAAAGTTCAGCAGGGGACGAGAGGAGAATATAGCATTTGAAAAACTCAAACAGCGGTTCACAACAGCGCCGATTCTGGCGCATTTTTACCTGGAACGGGAAATGGTAATCGAAACTGACGCAAGGGACTTCGCACTTGGAGCAATTTTATCCCAATGTCAGGATAAAAGGCTTCACCTTGTGGCGTTCCATTCCCGAAAATTAAATTTAGCCGAACGCAACTATGAGATTCACGATAAGGAACTCCTAGCCATATTGGAAGCATTCATGGAATGGAAACACTACTTGTACGGTGCGGATAAGCCGATTACGGTTTATACCGATCACCAAAATTTACAACACTCTTTAACGACAAACAAGTAGAATCAAAGGCAAATTCGTTGAGTGCAGTTGCTTGCATCGTTCAACTTCAAGATTATCTATCGGCCGGGTTCCCGAAGCGGTAAACCGGACGCATTAAGCAGAAGACCTGAGTATCGTCCTGAGGAGGAAGCTGAGCATACCGAACAATCAATTTTGAAACCAGAACACTTTTCAATAAGCCTGGTACTGGATGAACCAGTTCAAGAAAAATTGAAGAAACAGATACTAGTACAATGGGCCGCGGCCATTCAAGTGATGAACATGGCAACGAAAGCCACACTACTCTCAAGAGGTTCAAGGTTTTCGGCAGGACACGACTTATACACTCTGGAGGATGTGCTAATCCCAGCAAGGGGTCAGAAGCTTATCAGAACCGGAATTGCAATAGGAATACCACAAGGGACTTATGCTAGAATAGCTCCACGAAGCGGCTTAGCATATAAAGAAAGTATAGGAATCGGCGGAGGAGTAATAGATGGCGACTATACGGGAGAAGTCAAGGTCATCATGATGAATTATGGCAAAAAGAGTTATCAGGTACAAGAAGGGGACCGGATTGCACAAATGATCATCGAAAAAATAGACATGTCAGGCATGATGGAAGTAGACAACCTAAAAATAACCGAATGGGGAAACAAAGGATTTGGGAGCAAGGACATATCTCCGAAGCGAACCATCGCAGTGGAACAGGTACAGCCGATTATGTGTCAGCTATATGTGGACAGCAAGGAAAATAGATTAGTTAGCGAAAAAGATGTCGGACAAAATCCATGGCTACTCCAGGAAGAAGTCATGGTGTCAAGCGCTATGATATCCAAAGCTCTACTACAGGAATACGAGTTAGAACTTTGGGAAAAGGTCTGAGAAGCGTCAAGAAATGATCTCGAATGGTTGAGCAAAGAAGCGACGGTAAAAGATCTAATAACCCGTAACAAAGAACTGCCTACGAATTGGCAATACAAGGACGGGTTCCCCTACTTCAAAAATCGGCTATACATACCTGCGAACGATGCTCTGAAGACCAAGATTCCAAAAGGATGCTACGACTCGAAGGTAGCAGGACATTTTGGGATGGAAAAAACAATAGAGATAATCACGAGAGATTTTTATTGTAAATGACTCACAGAATGGATAAATGACGATGTTCAGTCATGCGATGAGTGCCAACACAATAAATCTCCACAATATGCGCGATGGAGATTGCTTCAACCTCTGGAAATGCAATACGCAGCATGGGACTCTATCTCAACCGATGTCATCACACAACTACCGGAATCGCAAGGCTACACTCAAGTCATGGTAGTAGTCGACCGATTCACAAAAATGGCACACTTTATCTCTCTCCCAACAAACGCGACCGCAAAGGACGTCACTAATGTTTTCCTACAGGAAGTTTGGAAACTTCACGGTCTACCCACGGAAATCAGATGCGACATGGATGCGAAATTCTCGGGAGAATTTTGGGAGTCCGGATGCAAGTTGCTAGGGATTAAAAGAAAGACATTGACAGCGTACCATCCACAGACTGACGGTCAGAAAGAACGAACCAAGCAAGTACTGGAAGGTTACTTAAGAAATTTCGTCAACTATGACCAAGAGGATTTGTATCAGCTATTGCCCTTAGCCGAATTCGGGTACAACAATTCCGCAACCAATGCACAGCAAATGTTACCCTTCTTCGCGAATTACGGTTACCATTCAGAGACAGAATGGATGAGAGAGTGACAAGCTCAGAACCCAGGGGCTGCGTTGTACAGCTACTGGATGAAGGCGATTGACAAATGAGCGGTAGAAGCGCTAAATTATACCCGAGAGGCAATGAAGACATAGTGGGACCAAAAGGTATTACAAGAGCCGGACTATAAAGAAGGCGATTTGGTAATGTTAAGTGGAAAGAATATTCGTACAAAACGACCCTTGAAGAAACCAAGTCCCAAGCTATATGGACGCTTCAAAATCATAGTAGCAAAAGGACAACGCTCTTTCAAACTCGAAATATCGCCTACATGGAGGATCCACCCAACCTTCCATGTTTCGCTGTGTAACGGGGGCACCCTGTAGAGAGGTGAACTCTAAGGTTGCGACCGCACCAAACACTCAAAGTAGAAGATAAAGATGAGGTAAAATAATTCAGAAGAATCAACGGTAAAACTTAATATAGTTAAGCTCGAAGCTTCAGTCAATTTAGTTCTCTCAAGGAAAAGTTGGTTGTCGAAGTAGAATGCCAAACGCTTAAACTTAAGTAGATATCAGATTTAAGCATTTGACATTCACCACTACTTCCGACCTTGTGCGTGCACCCTGTCCTGCTCAGGGTCTGTCCGAAGTCTACCCTCCATCAGGATTTATCCTGCCGGAAGTGTCGGACCAACTTGGGTACACTTAACTCCGTCAATAGGATATGAGTTTCTGCAATGCATCTCCAATACAACCGCAGGTGGAAAAACTCTTCCTATCGAAGTCATACCAGTGGCTAGCTGTTATGACAACAACCGGAGTGAATACCTAGGTGGTAGACTCACTGGCCCAGTGGCAGTTTCATCTATACAAGCTATGCAGTCTATCATTTAATCTAGGTGACTATCGAATATGATAAATTGACATGTAAGCTCCCCTGGTGAGATGTGGCCAATGGTTGGCTGAGTGGGCGCTACCCATAGCTATCCTCTCGGGACATACTCTACCGTGATAAGACTCATACCTCTAGAGTCCAATAACAACCAATAGTAATGCTACAAATCAAGGAGGGAAGGTCCGGGCTGGTTACTGAGGTATTTGTCTCGAAAGCACATTGGCCTTCTGAGACTACCTGAGTACCACTAGGAAGACTACCCTACAACCCGTAGGCTGGAATAGACTCCTAGATGCCCGAGAGACCATATATGGGCAACCCCCACTTTGGCGGTTACCCATACTCTCCTTATATAACCTGCGAACGACATTCAGTCGTACGGAGGGTGACGACTGATACGGTGTTACGGCTGCTGCTCAAATGACCTGTTTTAACTAGCAAACGAGCAACTACACAGCCGTCTGCCAATGACGCGCCGTCCCAACGCTGGGGCCAGAGGGGGGTGTTCACTTAACCCGCCCAAGTTCAATAGTATGTTCGGGGCACCATTACAGAGGCGTGGGGCCTCCCTGCGCAGATGCGTGTGTGCCTAAGAACATCTAAGAGCCCATAGAATGTGAGGCAATCCACCTCTAAGTTCTAGGAAGACTTTGCTGGTGAAGGTAGGGTAACTTGGACACCTCAGTAGGGTAACTGGGGTCCATGGGCATAATGACCAAATTCCCAAGGTAGGGTAAGTTTGCCCTCTTGTGCCTTTAACCGCTCAGGAAGTCTTCCAGTCAACCACAGAGGTCGTCTCGGAGGTCTGTGTAACATTCACATAATTCTCTTGACCTTATGCGAATGTTCTCCCGAAAGGGTACCCTGCTAAGTAGAGTTCCTCAAGGCTACTCAACAATTCCCTAGGCCTTATCCTACGTTTACCAGCTATTTGTATAAAGTATACGAGACCATACCACCTCTGGTTACCTCTTGGTATACCATTTGGGCTAAGGTGATAGTGATTGTAGCAACCTATCGTAGGGTCATTACACCCAGTTGATATCTGGGTTGTGGTCCTTTAGCAACGACATTCGCAGATAACCATTCACCTTGCCTGCTGTAACGAGGCACCCTATTGAGAGGTGAACTCTAAGGTTGCGACGGCACCCTATTGAGAGGTGAACTCTAAGGTTGCGACGGCACCAAAACTCGAAGCAGAACATAAAGATAGAGTAAATAATTCACGAAGAATCAAAACGGTTAAACTTAATATGGTTAAGCTGAAAGCTTCACTCAATAAGTTCTCTTGAAGAAAGTAGGTTATCGAAGTAGAATGCCAAAGGCTTAAACTTAAGTAGATATCAGATTTAAGCCTTTGACATTGACCACTACTCCGACCTTGTGCGAGCACGCTGTCCTGCTCATGGTTTGTCCGAGGTCTACCCTCCATCAGGAATTGTCCAGCTGGAAGTGTCGGACCAACTCGGGTACACTTAACTCCGTCAATAGGATATGAGTTTCTGCAATGCATCTCCAATACAACCGCAGGTGGAAAAACTCTTCCTATCGAAGTCATACCAGTGGCTAACTGTTATGACAACAACCGGAGTCAATACCTAGGTGGTGGACTCACTGGCCCAGTGGTAGTTTCGTCTATACAAGCTATGCCGTCCATCATTTAATCTACG
>Ga0307509_10004544_pt1 | contig 19935 bp, 32 predicted proteins | sample 10_EM_MG_FD_202245 | JGI IMG/M metagenome (GOLD analysis project Ga0307509, IMG submission 202245) | Populus trichocarpa ectomycorrhiza microbial communities from riparian zone in the Pacific Northwest, United States - 10_EM | ecosystem: Host-associated > Plants > Roots > Unclassified | place...
TGATTGAGCGCGAGCAAGTGCGCTGTGATCACGTGCCATCAAATCGGTCCTTCGGTTTCAAATTGGTCCTGTTCGGTCGAAATCGGTCTTGATCTGAAACTCGTCCGTTTATGGAAAACCCTTGGAATGGCGAAGCTGCCCACAAACGTGGGCATTTTTCGGCACCAGAAATTTAACTGGACGGCGGACGCTGGCATGCATCATCTAAGACTTCATGATGGGCCTCCTGATATCAATTGCTTGCCACGAAACTGGGAGGTGCGTACTAGTCAAGGAGCAGGAACTTGGAAGCCTCTCTAAGCTTAGCCCTGGCAGGGTTTCAGTTATTTTTGGATCACTTGCAATTGCATAGTTTATCGGGGAAAGAAACTGGAAACATGGGTGGTAGTATAACTGACAACAATTTGAACAAATCGAGAAAAATAATCTACGCAAACTTGCCTGAGCAAATCGAAAAGTCGAGAAGCCTCAAATTAAGAATCAATACCCTGTTTTACCTGCTACGACACCGAAGGTAGGGCCCTTTTTTCCAAACATTCTTCTGAGGTCATTCACGAGTTCCTGAGGTTGTTGATATGCTGCGAAAGGACCTCCGCTCTCGTGCTCAGCCTCAGAAACAAGGTTTGGCGCCTTGGTCGACCTAAATTTTACATCAGAACGTTCATGGTCATAAACGAGAGAAAAAAAATAATGCTCACGATCGCGGCGGAAAGTGGATGATCTCTCTTGGGAAATAAGAATATCCCTGAGGAATGGCCGTTTTTCCTGGAGCTCGATCACTCGCTTGGACCATTTCGTTGTACACCTTCAAAGAAGCCGCGGGTCCAGCAGCCGAGAACCAATAGATCGAAACCCAGGTAAGCACTACGTTTTACAACACTTTAGAGACGGTATTGTGGAAGAGTTTCGCATACCTTCGTCGTCTTCCCATGAATATGAGTCGCTCCAATTCACTAATTTCCCGTAAATCCAAGTCAATAGTCCTACAGGAGAATCCCCCAAGTTGGTTTCAAACGTATGTGGTTGACTTGGCTGATTCCTAAAGTGACCAGCTTTCGACCTCATAAACCGCTCCGTGCGCTCGAGACCTGCCTTTTCAACTGGGGTGTGAGTCCGCGGGTTAAAAAAGTGGAGCCAAGGCGATTGAAGAGAGGGAGGCATCGACCTTCAATCGGAATCATGAGTACAAATTTCAGTTCTGTTGTGAATTATAGCTGACTCTGGAACGCGAGCATAATCAAAATGCCGAGTTTTGCTGTGGTCCCCTCCAGCAACTTTTGCAGTCCTTCGTGTAATCTATGCAAGCCAATATACCATAAGAACCTTGCGTCTGTACTAAAGCCAGCGAGAACTGACAAAGAAGCCGACATCGCCCCCCTGAGTAACTAAAATAGAATTAGAATTGTGAGAAGAGTCAATGGAAACATTGAAATCTGACCATATTCTTCGTACCCTAAAGACAGCATCAGCTTGTGTCCTGTCTGTGGAAGCGTCGATATAGGAAGGAACGTCCATGGGCTTCACCACACATACCTCTGCGTATTGTGATATCTGGAAACCGTTTTTCCTTGGAGCTTCGGAAAAACCATATCCAGGTAAACTGAAAGCGACGACGTGGAAGCTTGGGAAGTTCGGTGACGCTTCAGTGAGGATGGGAAGAATCTTCTTTACTTCGATGAAGCTTCCGATCCCTGACAAGTAGCACAGAAGCATGTCAAGTACCATAAGCATGAGACGTCGAGAATTCACGTACATCCGTGCACAAAAAGCAGCGGTATCGCGCCAGCCACCGCACTCTTTTTATGCATGTAATGTATTCCTAAGGCACCAAACCCATCGATGTGGATATCTTTCTTGAATTGTGGCAGTTCCTCGTTCAATTGTTGTTCATATTTCCTCCAGTCGTATCCATCCTTCCAACGCGAGAGCAAGCGTTGAATGTTGGCAAGTGGAACACCATAGTCGCGTCCTGATTTCAATAGCTCGTCCAGCAGTCCAGGCAGAGAAAGCTTTCGTTTCAGGGACGCTATTTTGTCATCTGGTATGTTGATTCGGAACGACATTTCGGAACTGGGTAAAGAGAAGGATGCCATCGTCGAAAGGACGAGAAAGATAGGCTTGATATAACATCGGCAGGGTCTTTATCTTGCTAGTGTCGTAATACGTCCTTGATTGAGTCGAGAGAACCTCACTAAATGATCCACGTTCTTTGGATCCTTGGAACGAGACCCGATTCATCGACATCCAATCGCGCACTCTATTTGAGATAGAACTTCTCGCGAGATTCAAGGATAAGGGCTTGTGAATGCGACGAACAGGTTCAACCAAACTTCTCACCTTGTGGCTTCGTCATCCCAATAAGTGCACATTGCCTCCGCGCTTCCCGCGACGATAGCAGCCAGACATGTTTATCGGTCCCTAAATAACAATGTGCGCGCCGAGCACCAAAGGGGAAGCGATAGGTATCGTTATCAGAACCTCTCAGAGATAGATCTCCGATGACACCCAAGGGGAGTTAATCACAACAGAAAAGCTGAGCGAGTTTTAATTCCCCTAAGAATCGTCTATGTACCTCCGTACATGAAAAACAATCAAGAGCCCAACAGAGATAGTAGTAGTGGCCATGTTGTCATTCATTGCGGAGAGTGAATAACAGGATCCCTTCCCAGAACATCCCCGAGTTTTATTTTCACTTGGCCTTCGTTGATGTCATCTTCATCCGCTTTGAGATCCCATGAAAGGAAGCGCCGACACACGGCCTCTGCATTTTCCAAATCCAAACGTTCGCTTTCCGTCATTCCTTCGTCCAGGAGCTGACCAATTTGATGAGACGATAATAAATAGCTGCAGGATAGTTAAACGAGAGCAAAAATAATACAGGGAAAAGACACAAACCTAACATGTTGAGCTCTTTCAACAATGCGATATGGAATTCCGAACATTTCTGCACATTTAGCAGCATGGGAATCGAGTGACAGTCCATCAGCAACCCTGTCGAAAATCGATTTCGACGATATTCGCGAGAAATATTTCCAGAAACATCCTCGCTCACCGATATAAATAGGTAATCTTTTCTGCAGGCCCAATTTTTGTGGGCTTCATGTCATCGCAAGCAGCGGTATAAATCGAAGGACTACCACTAGTAGCACTAGTATCATGAGAATCGGACTCCACAATCGCACCGGCGCTCGTCGTGAACATGACCTGCATATGGCGGAAGGAGACGGGTATTTGTTCCGGGTCGAGGAGTTCCTCATTAAATACGTCGTGGAAGTGAGTCGCAATAAGAGTTTTCGGGCAGTTGGAACCTCGCTTTAGGAGATGTTGCAGAACACCACAGAAGAGACCTGCACCGTCTGTATCAAGTAGAGTCAGCACAGTCTAAAGAAGTTCTGCTCTTCTTGAAAGTATCGAGCAAGCCAGCGAAGACTCTGCAAATACGCAAAGAATAGACAAGAATAGCACTCAGAGGAGATGTAGGGAGAGTCGACGAGCCTGTTGAGAGCGTCCCCTTCCCAAATTCGTCAAGAAGCACCAACGAACGGGCAGTGCAATTACGCAGAGCAAGGGAGACTTGAGCTAAATCAATCATAAATGCCGACTGAACCTAGAAACGAGGCGGTCACCAGATTAATGGTCAGCAAATGAAGGAGAACATGCGCAAGAGGTGGGCATGCATCAGGATGCCACGACCCCAGGGCCACATGTAATTACTTTTGAGACTGATTCTCTAGTAGATACGCGGGTGAAGACTGATGGAATTGTAGTTAGTCAGGCAGGGTTCTTCAGTAAAAAGGATGATTCAACTCTTATCGACGATACCCAATCTGGCATCCACCGCTGGAACGAAGCTATTCAAAAGTTAACGGGGTTCAAGATCAAAAGGTAGATCAAAGGGCACACCAGCCAATCTTCAAGGGCTGTCAGAATGCAGAAGTAGCCAAAAAACGAACGGAGTTACGCACCTGAGCCATAATTTGAATGAGGGCAATCTAAGCGAGTCACTGAGCTGGGCGCAGACGAAGTGCGACGATGATCCTACCTGTTTCAAATAAACACTCTGGCACAAAAATGAAGGTTCAGAGGTAAAATGAATGAAAACTGCGAAGATCAACCTTTCCACACGCATTTGCACCCGTACAAAGTAGAACACTTTTCCGTTCATCATCACCATCTGGACGTCCAGCAGAGGAGCCAATTCCTACTCCACCAATAACCTGGGCGTCATTCGGTACAAAGATATCAACCACTCGTTCATGGAGTGGATGCCTATGGTACATGAGTGAGAGTGGTGTTGTAAAAATAGATGCACACCTTCCCTGGATGATCTCAATGATATTTTGGTCTACCATTTGTGGCCGTTTATATTCATAAAGCTGAGAAGCTTCCGCAAACGACAAAAGACAATCCAGTTCCGCACAAACATCACAGGCAGCTCCGATCGCATCATCGCTCATAAGAACGTGATCGAGAAGCTCTTGGACAATTTCAAGCTCTCTGTCAACAATGGTGGAGTGGAGATCGCCAATGTGGATATCCATGTCTAATCGAGGATCCTGGTTAAGTATCGTAGTTCGGAAATTACGAGCTACTGACCGTGCATTTCCTGGGATTTGAAATACACATGTGCACTTAGCCGAAAACTATGAATCAGTTAGTTACGAAAAGACCGGATAGGCCATACTCGGATGAGAACTAAATTTATGAACGCGAGTGTCATTGAGAAACCAGAAGGGAGAAACGACGACATTAGCTTACTGACCTGGAACGTCCAACCATCAAGACATTGAATCCCTTGCTCATTTTGCCATTCCTCCAACATCGGCACGCATATAAGATAACCAAGTTGTGGAAAATATACCACGTTGAGAGACGTGGCGAAGCCTTTCGGCACGGTCAATGATATTTGCTCGGCGACAGTGGACTAACTCTCCAATGAGCACGGTAATTCTGGCAGGATGAAAGATTCGAGCTTTACCAATACAGGATCAATTCCGTGATAAACATGTTTTCTGTTGTCCAGATCTTCGTCGATGAGCGGTCTGATACATACCCTATCATTGCAAGACGACTCCTCCCAGTCGATCTGGAAGGACAATGTTAACCACCATAACAGCAAGAGGAGGAACCAATTACTGACGATGTCGTTGACTTTTACGCCAATTTCCTTGAATCTTGCGATATCTAGAACGCCAATGAGCTCGAGTTATGTTAATAAATACGGAAAAAAGGAAGAAATTACAAAGGAGAGCACCTTTGATATGACATCGACTTGACTCGCCTGATGTAACTCAGATAAAGAATCCCTCAACATGGTTGTATGAAATGTAAACTGTCTTGCGCTTGAGATCTGGAGCCGATTGTGGATTGAAAGAACTCTGAGACCTTTACAAGTCCTTGCCATTCTGATACTCTGCCCTTGCCGTTTCTCAATAGATTCATGATTCGAGGCATGTTCTTAATGCCCTTCAGGTGGTTATGCAGTTCGGCGGCTGTAGCAATGTTTTCCGATTGGAGGAAGCACCCGACTGCATCATGTCGCGCTTTGATAGTTGGTATGGAGAGAGAAGGTCGGAGAAGCCAAGTTCGAAGGAGGGAGCGACCTAAGGTTGTCTTGGTACCATTTAATATCCCTAAAACAGCGATCAGACGGAAACCTATTAACTAAGAATCGTAACACTTACCGAACAGTGATAACCCTTCTTTAGTCTTATCGGAGTGGACAGAAGCATGACTTTCGTTTTCAAATACTTGTAGAGATCTAAAGAACATGTGAGGATATATGTGCAAAATTTAATGTTAGCTCGACGAACAGCAACGCGTCCGCGTTGATTTGCATAGCTTGATCCCTGAAAATTCATTGGTCTCAAAATTTGAATCAAAATAAAATGGAGACTTACAACGAAATGATCTCTATGTTGGTGATATCCAGACCTCCAATTCCATCGTCATCGAAATCGGCGAGGGCTCGATCTCGTACAATGTGGTCTAGGAGAGCCCCGATTGAGGCCATCTGTACATAAATAAATCAAATACTATCCAGGATATAAAAATACTCCACGGACACATAAGGGCGAAGTTTCGACAGAGGCAAAATTAGATAACCTAATTGAGGCATTCCATCGTGCTGCAGAGGGGTCGCCAGCGGCGTCGCGCCTGGATCGCATAAATTCATGCGCATTATTTGGTCGAGATGAGTTGGAGCTGGCTTCAGACGATAATATGTCAGTCGGCTCATCTGCGGCGAGCCTAGAAAAATGTTTGAGTGAAAGCAATCTGTCACGCCCTTTTGACGGGATGAATTCTTTGAACGGCCGAATCTGAAAACTGCTATCCGTTGATTCCACTGCGAAAGATAAGTCTCCGCATATAATCGCTCATTAGGGCTGTTGCGTACTTTGCTCATGGACTGCGTCGATAAAACCATCATCTGCCTTGGAGCTGGTCAGAACCACATCGGGATTCACTTGTTCGAGTACTGGAAAATGGGTTTTTAAACAAGGGGTTCAACTCTTTGTGCGCAGCTTACACATTTTAATGAGGTCAAAGTGTATTGTTTCCTGCGTATCCTCCAGGACACATAGAACTCTTTTGATGGGGTTGAAGTATGCACATCCAACGTTACCACTTTTTAAGATATCAGTTATATCTTGAAGAAACCCCAAATTGAAAAGGGGAAGAAAGTCTGGTATTACTGAGAACAGAGAACCGCTAATGAGATCTGAGCATCCATGAGCAAATCTCCGATAATTGATGCTATCTGGGACGAACCTTTTCAATTATTTGCACTTCACTTTCTTCTGAGCTGTCGCTAGTGTCTGAATCCTGAGTGCTGCGTCCCGTTCTTCCTTGCCATCGGACTTTCTTCCTATGCGATCGCGCCGAGGGACTCATTGAGCGAGACGAATCTTCAGATAGGTTGTCTGTATTCTGGGGTTTGAAATTTTGAGAATTACGCTTGCGCTTCTGCATATTTAATAAACGTGGTTGGTATTATATCCCTGATTCCTGCGCGGGGGTTGTGCTTGTGGGTGGTTGAGAGAAGACTACAAGAGGAAGTTGGAACGAACAACATATGGGTTATTGATCCCAAACTTGTCATCACGTGCACGATTTCGTGAAATGTCAATGATAAATTCCTTGCTGAATATCAGGCTCTGGAGACCGCCAGTGGAATATAACACAAAATTGGACCCGTACCAACCGTGCACTTTTTGTTCCTTGAAATGGCAATGCACCAGACGCATACTTCAACATGACCATTAGCCTGTAATAACGTCTCAATCAGGATGATGTTCAAGTTGGTGCATAGCATCTATCGCTGGCACTGTAAGTAACATCCTGGACTGATATCGTATTTATCTATGAAAGTTCGTCTTGGGTTAATCTTCCATAGAAATTTGGCGACAGGCGTCAGCTCGATTGTCCAATTTATTTACGATGTTCTGACGATGTGGATCAGGTTTAGGTATTCCGAGTGATTTAAACACTCCCTACGATGGAGCATTTTGTTCTTGTCAAACCCTAAACTTATGTCCTTTTGTCGTCAGAAAGGAGGGGTGCTCTAACTATTGAATCCGGAGCGGAGTAAAGCAAGCGTAAAGGTTACTCTGGTATACCACAAATACATGTGATATCAGTACGCAAGTACTCCTGTTCACTCAATTCCAGAAATTGGTAAAAAGAAATGACCTTGGACGGGTTTAGCATTTCCGGAAGGTCGTATAAAAAATGATTCGACCTATGCATTATTTGTGCGACCACACAATCAGTTCACTGGTGGTAAGGACCTGGTATCGTACAATAGAGGCAGAGGAGACTCGCGAAGTGCCTTTTCGCCGATCGCTTCGATCACCAACCAGAATTTATCTGCAAGGTGTCATTTTGGGAGGTTGAGGGCCACAGCGAGAATCCGTACCAAAAAAAGGATGTGAATAGTGGGGGTGCAGGGTGGTAAGTACATATCTCATGTCAATGGAGGGAACCAGTTAAAAAGTGCCCCATTGTAAAAATGTACGGCAAAGTCCGATCACGGGCGTCCCCCATAAAATAAAGCCGTACTCTGGGTCTGTTTCATAGGTGCCCGTCACTCCCTCTTTCTTCCTACCACATCCACCATGGGGCGCAAGAACGACGACGAGAAAGTCACTGTGGTCAAGCAGGGCGTCTACCCTGTCCCCGATATTCCTGTCAAAGACTTGCTCGATGCCATCCCGTTCGTTACTCCTAGCTCATTCATGCCGAATTTTTATCCCAACTTCCTTTCAGTGCTCACTGCTTTCAGCGTTCTGCATTGAAGTCGTCGGTCTACATGTGCGTTTGACTAATTGGCGTTTTGTTGCTTGGCGTGCTAATAATAATAATAATAAAGCTTTTGGGACTTGTTCGTGATCTGGTGCATCTACCAGGCCACCACCTACGTTGAACCCCTCATCGATCCTTCCGTTATCTCGCTGCCAAACCCATACCTGTACACTGCCGCGAGAATCTCCCTCTGGGCGTTGTACGGCTTCTGGACAGGTTTGTTCGCCACCGGCATTTGGGTTATCGGACACGAGTGTGGACATCAGGCCTTCTCCGAGTCGAAAACAATCAACAACACTGTCGGCTGGATTCTCCACTCAGCGTAAGTTATTGTTAGCCTTTTTTGCTCTGGTACCGCTGACACATGAGCTCTCCTAGACTCGGTGTCCCATATCACTCATGGCGCATTACCCATGCTAAGCACCATGCCTCCACTGGACATATGACACAGGACCAGGTCTTCGTCCCCTCCACTCGTTCAGACCTCGGACTGCCTCCTTTTGACCCAGCAAGGGAGGATATCCTTGGCTCGCGCGTAACAGAAGAGGTCAAGAAAGAGCTCTGGGAGGCCCTCGGCGATTCCCCCATCGGCGCCATACTATCTCCGGCTTCTTACCTTGTAAGTATTCTTTGTTCGAGTCTCGCTCTTATTCTGACTGTGTGTATGCAGCTTGGTGGATGGCCCATGTACATTACGATCAACGCTTCTGGCCAAAAAAGATATCCTAAAGGCACAAGCCGTAAGTTGGCTGGCGTGTTGTTCTTATTTTATTTTTTAGGCTAATGTTGACGATTTAGATTTCACACCCAACGCCCCCATGTTCGCTCCTCACCACTTTGGTCAGGTCATCGTGTCATGCGTGGGCGTCGCTATCTGGCTTGCCCTTATCTCCACTAGCATCTACTTCAAGGGCTTTTCCGCTGTCTGGAAAGTTTATCTGGTACCTTACCTTTGGTTGGTTCCGATTTCTTCGCTTTATTCCTTACTGGGGCTCATCGAATGATTAGGGTCAACCACTGGCTTGTCTTGATCACCTTCTTGCAACACACCGACCCTCTTCTCCCCCATTATCGTGCCTCCGAGTTCACCTTTGCCCGTGGCGCCCTTGCAACCCTGGACCGTCACCTCCTTGGTGATTTGGGTTCCGTTATGGCCTGGATTGGCGCGCATGCTACCAACGGAATTTCGGAGACTCACATCCTGCACCACGTCTCCAGCAAGATCCCTCACTACAATGCGTAGGCACCCTTCATTTTCGGCTTGGCTAAAGAATGTCTCATAATATTTCTTTTATTTAGATGGGAAGCAAGTGCTGCTTTGAAGAAGAAACTTGCTCCTGCTGGAATCCCGATGGATGGCGGTGCCGGCGGCTGGGCCGAGGTTTACCGCGTTTTCAGGGAGTGCAAGTTCGTCGAGGACGAGGGAGACGTTGTCTTCTTCAAGAACGCCTATGGTCTTGCCAAGATGAAGCCCGCCCTCCCCGAGTCGACAGCCAGCGACTCTGGTATCGAGGTCGAGAAGTAAAAAGTTTTCGGATTTTATGCTTTCGGAATTATATATTATAACCCATAGAAGATCGTTCTGTTGGGTTTACCCCTGACAGATGAACCTTTTAGATATTGGCGCCTGCGTTGACTGGTTTAGAGGACCAGTGAATGCAGTAGATACAAGTAGTAGGAATAATGGGATCTTGTCGTCATTGCACAGAAGACATCCTAAACAGTGTTGATGAAGACGCAAATCGTCTATACCTGACCACTGCCTTCCTCATTCTGCATGCTTTCTTTGACAGATTCCTGCCACATATCTGCGAACTCTTCCATATCACGCCCGGAGCTCATGTTGATAGCTTCAAATGGGACCATGTTGTGCTGGTGTGCAGGCGCATTGCTTGTTGCTGCTGGGTGTGAGGCTGAATCGATAACTCGAAGCATTGTCCGCTGGTTCGTCGATTGAGAGGTGTGCAAGGCATCAAGTTCCTCGTATGTGAATAGGAGGGGGTCTGTTTTTGGAGCGTAAGGGTTAAAATCGATGATGTGTCCTCGGGATAGATCACGAGTGAGGAGAAAGTCGAAAGTATCTTTGGATACAACAAATTTAGACCAGATCGTTGGTAATTAAACTCTGAAGTTCAACGTACAATCCTGATGGCATGACATCCACTTGGGCTTGATATTCGTTTCCCAGAAATCTCGAACGGCGGAGGAGACTTTACGCTGGGTTTCAGGATCGTTCCAAAATTCGCAGTAATTTGTATCTCGCTGCGATATACCTAGAGCATACCCTTCGTTAATAACGAAGCTTTGGAAATAAATCAGAGAGGGCGACGGCCTGCTCGCTCACCTATCAGCTCGTTCGCTCTCACAAAACACCGAAGCTCGCGACCTCGATCCACTGGGTACCACTTGCGCAGGACCAGCTCCAAATCGTACTTGGGGGGACGATCGGCGTCCATTTGGCACCCTTCGAATACAGCATGGACATCCAGATCGTGGTTAATGAAATCAGAGGACTTTAAGAGCAGGTAAACGTCTGCAGGCGAGGTGCACTTGAGGGGCGAGGAGGCTGGAAGAAGCCATGCCGCATCCTGTTGATCGCTTTTTTAGCTCATGGAGGTATGTGTGGGGGGGGTTATCGTAAAACGCAGACCTTGGGTGACGAGAAGTTGAGTTTGGGGAACACGGCCTCGTATTCCTTGACGCATTGCCGGATCAACGAATCCAGGTCGGGAAACGCGTAGTGCTTTTTTGTGGAGTCATCGTCATCGTCATCGTCGTCCTCATCTTGCTCATCGTCGGAGAGTGTACTCTCAACAGGTCTAATCATAAACGATCATTATTGGGGATGGTGGTGGATAGGGTAAGGGTTCAAACCAACGCGTCTTCGGAGCCTTCGGGCACGAACACACCATCTGCGTTCAGGTATTCTCGGAAATCCTCTGAGAGAGGGCGGACGATTGTGCTTTTGATACTGTGTCTTGCGAATGTAGGATACCAGGAGGAAAATTGGAACGCGAGGATGTACGACGAGGTCAGAACAGGAAAAAGAGACATCGAGGTAATATGCTGAGAGTACTAATATGGAAATCTATGTTCTAATTCCAGAATATAGGAAAGACTAGATACGAGCTGCTCATACTTGATCGTGAGGGAATCAGGCCTTTTTTTGGTTAGCCGAAAACTCTGCATACCATGACTGGAGAAAAAAAAAATAAGATCAAAATCACAACCACAAAGGATGGAAATAAGGGTACAAACCTCAACCATCCGCTTCACGCCTTCCTCCAGGCCAACCTCGGGTTCATATCCAAGCACTCGGCGCGCTTTCTCGATATTATACCACCTCGTGGCGGTTATGAAAGTCACTCTGAACCTCGTGAAAACGGGATCAACGCCCCTCAGATAGCCAAACCACTCCGAGCCCCAGGCCGCGGCCATCCCAAGTGACTTGGACATCTTGAACGCCGACTTGGGCGTTCGCTTTCCAGGGAAATATTTGTCCAACTCGTTCCACACCATGCGGGGCATGTCCCAGAAATATATTGGCTCGCCATTGGTGATGAAGAACACTTGGCCAGCTACTTGCAAAGGGTTGCTGTCGGGGTTGAATACCTTTGCGCGTTTGAGGGAAGGTTCTGAGAGTGGGTCAAAACGTGTGCGCATCACTGGGCGCGGGGTCACGGGCGAATCTGGATCCTCAAAAGCGGCGGCAATCTTCTCGCCGTTCGGGGGGAGAGTGACGTACGGGCCGAGAGGGCGCGCCTCACAGGTGGGTATCCGATGTGTTTTGGCTGTAAGGCCGATGGGGAGGACAGTATGGCTAAGCAGTTTGATTTCTGCGTCGCTCAAGGGCGGCACCTCGTCGGCGCTGGTTGGTTGCTTTTCTAACTCTGACAGGGGAAGGGCTGGCGGGGGTGTATCGAGCTTGTCGGCCGCGATGAGATGTGCACGAGCAACATTTCCGACATATGTCCAGTCAAAGAGGTTATTGTTGTCGCCGATTTGAACACTGGTTTGGCCCTGTTCGTATGCCTGGTAAAAACCAGCCATGACTTGTCGATCACCTGGACTACTCAATAAGGGATAAGTCATAAGAAATTGGCAAAGACTCTGGGAACCCACCCAAAGATTCCAGCGGGTCGCAAAGCAACTGTCAAGAGACCACCCTTGCCGTTTGCTTCGAGGACGAGGACCTCTGCCTCTGCTTTGGTTTGGTTGTACGCATCCATATGGACTTCCGGGAAGGGCATGCGCTCATCCACATCGATAATGTCTTTGCCGTTGAAGACAACACCCGCTGAGCTTGTGAAGACAAGCTTGCGCACACCAGTTTCGACAGCCGCAGCAATAATTGCTCTTGTCCCTTCAACGTTAACTTTTCGGAAGAGCTCAGGATTGTTCAACTGCGCATGAGGAGATGCAGTGTGAATAATACATGTTGTTCCACTCTTGATAGCAGCGCATTAGTGTTTGAGATACTGTGGAAGGGAAAATATAAGCACCTTGCGCAGAGCTGAAGCCACAGACTCTTGGTCACTAATATCCCCAGAATAGAATTGAACGTCGTTGTATCTTTCAACGATGTCGAAGGCTGATACAATGTCCCCTCGCTCGAGTAATTGCATCACAATATGCCGGCCAAGGAAACCGTTCCCTCCGATTACCATGTAGATGTCCCGTTTTTTCGTCATGGTCATTATGAAAGGGGGCTGATTAGAAAAATGTGGGGCGAGGAATTAGTCTGCTGGCGACCGTCTAATGATCCCTCCAAGATCGAACGACATGGATATTTTCGGCCGGTAATTAGATCGGCACATGGCATTAGCCTTCAGATCAAACAACGACAATTAACCCGCTTTGGTTTTCTGGTCGTCCAAGTTTCGACACCCATTGCACACCGCCATGTCTCTTCTAAGGTCCTGTACCCAGTCAGCATCAATACTACGGAGATCGGGCATCTCCTCTGTGCCCCAACTTTCTCGCTACGTAACAACGGAACCCCTTGAAAAGAAGGGCGAGGAGAAGTCGGGCGACATCGCAATCCCACCGACTCGCGATGTTTTGGTCGCGGACGTGATCAGCGGGGCACCTTGTGCGTTCACTGGCATTGCTAATTTACTGGATACTGAAACATGCGTTAGCTGAACTCAACCACCGCGCTGTGCGTATCTACCAACCGACCCGCAACACAATGCAATCCGGGAATGGCACACAGCGTTGGAAGATTGACTTTGACATTCTGCAAGGAGGAGGACGGTGGGAGAACCCCCTTATGGGTTACGCTAGCTCGTAAGTGAAAATATGGAACAATTTCTCCTCATCTTTCGCTGACAACTGAATTAGTGCAGATTATATGCAAGGAACGAGTATTTCCTTCCGAAGCAAGGAGGATGCTATGCACTTTGCCGAGAAGCAAGGTGTGTATCGTTAATTCCTGGTTTCCAGAGCTCCAATGCTAATCTATGACTCTGTTAGGCTGGGATTACTATGTGTACGTCCTTGACAATGACCCACTCACCATGCCCGAATTCATGAACCTTCCACAGACAAAAGCCCACTGTCAAGAGGATTCCGCCAAAGAACTATGCGGAAAACTATGTGTACAAGCCGAATACTCTGAGGATTATGAGAACCAAGTAGATGTAGACAGCACGTCAAATATATTTACACTTGAAGCACGCCAGTCTGATCACGTGCACCAAGGTGCTTCTTCAGGAGCCATTTCGGAGACGAAGTAGCTATCTTCATGCCAGCCCCATCTTGACCTCACCGCTCCACCTGTCCTTTGACTACGAATGGGTGATATTCAGACTCGTCCTTTCTCGAAGAATTACAGGTAATTATCTCTTCTTTCTTTTTTGTCTCCTTTTGCTTCCGACACTAACGTCGTCTACTCCTATGCAGTGGACTCGTCAATCAGTCTGTTATTGCCATAGGAATAACTGTGCTATGTGTTACCGGCCAGGAACTTATGAAACGACGGAGAAGGGGGAAGGCGCTCGAGTCACCACCTCCGGGGTTGGGAAGCAGGGAATCATGGGAGTTTGGCTAGTGAGTCTCTATCCCTGTCGCCCACAACGTTCATCTCACTGACTTTCCTTACTAGTTTGTATCAAGGCCGATCATGGGCACGGTCAGTTGTCATTTTGCATTTATCGTACCATGAGGCATTTGCCTGAACGGATCATGGATGGCAGGTTTCCCTCTCCGCCTACTCCTGCAGGTTGGCCATTATCCTGGGTCAGACAGGTCATTGAGTTTCCTGAAGACAGACTACGAGAACTTCGTGGTTTGGATGCTACTATTTATATACGGTTTCTACGGGGATGTTGTGAGTGCTCTACATTCACATCATTTCCTGACCATTGCTAATTATGGCCCCCCAGTTTGGTTCACCGTCGCCCACGTCTTGACTACCTTTCCAATTCTGTTTCCTATTCATGTCGAATTTTCAGAACGCTCTGTCTCGCCAAAGTCCATGACCCGAGCCTCCATTTCCTCCCTCGTAGGAACTACCAAGGGGCTCTCGTTATTATGGATCCATATTTGCCTACTTTTCTGGCTCACACTATCCTGGATTGGAACTCTCGTATGGATTTGCAATGGAGCTTTCAAGCTAAGATCCGCCAGTCTTGAGGCTGCTGCAAAACGGACAGCCGCAGAGTCCAACCAGAGCCATCACGATCGCGACAATGTCTATTACGAACACCCACATCCTCAATACGGGTTCAAAGACATCCCATCACGTTCAAGGGACGCACCCACCCGCGGACTTCGTTTGCGCACCATAATGGTGTCCAACATCCCGAATTCGTTGAGAAACGAGAAGGACCTCCAAGAGTATTTCGAGTACTACATGTCGCGCAAAGTCGAAAAACCCTCCATGGGGCTTACCTCGTCTACCCAACCAGGCTTCCTCAACAAGTCGTTTGCGTTCCTATTTAACCGGGCCAAACGAATTCCCGCACATCTGCCTCCAATCAAACCTCTGGCGCGGCAAGAACGAGGCAATTCTGGTGAGGGAGAGGAAAGCAATAAGGAGGAGAGCAAGAAAGAATCTCGACGAACACTCGATACTCCAAACGTTGAACGCGTGGTCGTTGCTCGGAAGATGACTGAGCTCGCCTCGTTACTGGTCCGCCGAGAAGAGATTCTCGTCCTCCTTGAAACGGCGCACATCAAATTGGCGAATAAAGCTCTAATGGCTGTGAAGGCTGCCATGGAACGCAAAACAGCGAACAAGCCTATTGCTCAGGCTACGTCTAAAGCATCTGTGGTTGCTCAGAAACGAAGATCCCTCGCTGCTGATGCTGAGCGTGGCGAACCGCAGAAGGAGGGTACAATAGATGAAGAAGAACGAATGGAACAACTCATCGAGGTTCTTGGTCCATATGTCAACGAGTTTGGCACACAGAGGTCTCTATCCACTCGGTCAAAGAAAGTAGTATCAAGGACATCACGTCAAGCGTTCAGGAAACTTCGAACACAACCCTCCGAAGATTCAGATAACTCGGACTCGGCTGTCAATGGCTACCCCCCTTCTTCTCCCACTAACACTCAGAGTCATACACACTCAGCCGAATCGGACTCGGATAAAACAGTCTGGGACGCCTTGCTCTCTCTTCCTCGCACGAGTCTCGATGCCTACCAACCTCTTGTTAACCTTAGCCATTTATTCAGGGGAAAGGTGGTCCCATCGATTGACTATTACACTGCAAAACTCAATCTATTGACATCTTTGATCACCGAGAACAGGGCAAGGGCTGTCACCGACTATGATCCTGTTTCAACCGCCTTTGTCACTTTCGCCGATCCTGCAGATGCGAGAAGGGCATGCAAGTATTTAGCTGTGCACCCCAACAACCCATTGGCGTGTTTGGTCACAATGGCTCCGGCTTATCAGGATATCGACTGGATACGAGTGATGAAGTCGTCTTACAAGGGAGAGGTACGCCATACTGATATCCGTGTTTCCCCAAGGAATTTTGCTCACGTTGTATTTGTTTTTTTTAGTTTGTCAAAGATTGGGTTGTCAATATTGGTGTCTGGTAAGCATTGCGCGTTGTCGTCGTTCTCTTCTTCATGTCCAATCTCCCCCAAAATAGGGCATTTACGCTATTCTGGCTCTTCCCGGTATCCCTGCTCGTTGGTTTAGTCTCCATCCAGAATATCAGTCAGTTCTGGCCGAGTCTTGTAAGATTCCAATTGCAATTGATTGACCATATTCTGAACCACGTCAATAGAAATCATATTTAGATCGTCATGCCTGGCAGAGCGAAGTGCTCCAATCCTTTATCCCCACTCTCCTCGTCGCACTACTTGCACTCCTCATCCCTCTAATTCTTCTTCTCATCGCTAAAAAGGCACACACGATAACGACCTTATCCGCACTTCACGACCGCATTATGACACGATACTACAAATTTCTCATCGTCAACGTTGTTGTTTTCTTTTGTGTTGGAACGGCTGCGCTGCAGTCTTTCTTGAACTCTTTCCGAAATCCCGCTACCATTGAAGTTATTAATACTGTGGCGACTAGTTTTCCGACTGCTGGACCTTTTTATGTTGGATGGCGTGAGTGATTCGGTTGTTGGTTGTCAGAGTTTGTGGCGCTAATAATGCTGTTCGTAGTCATATTTACGACTGCGATGCATGGAGGATTTGAATTATCTTTACGTAAGTTCTCGACTGTTATATCCTAAATCCACATTCACCATCTAATCGTTGTATCTTTTAGTTGGGGTATGTATACCACGCATCCTTACCTGAGAACCCAAAGCTCATATACGCCAAGCTACCCCTTATCTTATACCCTACGACCTCACGGCAAGTGACACCGTATGTATCAGTCCTTTTGGCTGGGTTTTTCGATTCTAATGTCTACTCTCAAGACGCAAGCGCGCGGTTGGCATTCGCCCACGAACATTCAATTTTTACTGTGAGCCCTTCTTTATCTCACATCGCGCTCCTTAACTCAAATTTTCTTCCTCAGATTGGCTCCCAAATCACACACTTGTTATCCATGTCTTGCTTTTGTTTTCGATTCTCAACCCATTCGTCTTGCCCTTTGGATGTTTGTATTTTTTTGTTCAATCAGGTTAGTAGTTTTGTTTAGATTTTCTTTGTGATATTGTGGCTTATCCAAAGTTCTTACAGCAGTTGTCAAGAACCAAGTATATCAATTCCTTGTTGCCGTCCCTTCATCATTTGATGCTGACCTTACGGCATAGCTTATTCATGTCTACGCGAAGAATTATGAGGCAGATGGGCGGCTACTTCTGATCCGCGTTGTTCGTTACACCCTGGATGGTAAGATGCATTTTCCGTGCTCATATACCCAGCTCTGACGGGTTTACAGGCCTAATCCTTTCCCAGGTTGGTACTGAGCATAGATAGTAGCTTCGGAGGCTGATATTACGGCTTAGACTGTCTTCCTTGCCTATATGGTTGTACTCAAGAAGAGTGTCAACGTGGGACTCGCCGCTTTCCTGATTGTTTTCACCGCCGTAGTGAAACTTTTGTTCGTGATTCAACTTCATCGTTATCCATTGATTATTAACGACAATTCAGAATGACACGCATGTGCCGCGCCCAGTATGAACACGATGACGTCGTGGAAGCTGAAATCATTTGTCATGGTCGTCGTCGGGATCCAACTGACCCCCAGGATCCAGAAGCGCAAGAGTTGATCAACGGCGTTCAGGATAATGTTCCACATCGTAACACCTCACAACCCCCTCGGATGTCTGTTCTCACTTGGAGGCTTCCTGCCTGGGTCAATTTCTCCTATTCAACTATGAATCAGAGAGGGCATCGGCCACAACATAGACGCCCCAACCCCTTCGGCCCTCACAAAGATAAAGACCTTACAGAAGCTGTTCAGGTGAGACCGAGAGGGGAAGAGGTACATAAACCGGAGGAGAAGGCAGAACAAACTACCGTGAATGATATCAAGATAACCCCGGACGGTTACCCCTGGAACATGCCTGTATCCAATCCCAAGAATGACCCCGCCATCATGAATACCAACATTAATTCCTTATCGATAACAGGTCCTGTTGTGCGCCATCCACCGCCTATGCTTTGGGACGACCAATGCACCATCGACTTGCCCTATGATAACCCTTTCTATACCCGGACGATTGACAACGTTCTATGGTTGCCGCGGAACCCGGCTGGTATCCTTGACCTCGATGACACTGTCGATCTCAAGGTGGCAATCCCAGTTGAACTTGCAGCAGGCCGGCTAGGGACTTGGTTGGGACTTGGCGAGACAGAATCACCAGCTGAGCAGGTTGATTCAACTCCAGGTGCAGCACCTTCCGAGTATACACCGAATTCTCCTGGTATACCCCATATGCCTTTACCAGAAGTTGACGGCACAGAGGAGATTGATTTACCACTCGTCATTGCCAAGCGAGTTCAAGCGAAGGAGCCCGACGTCGAAAGTACCCTACGACCTCGCAAATCGTCGTTATTCCTGCGGAAGGTCAGCGGCGACAAAAGCAACACCGGACCCTCATCGCCCTTGCCCTTATCGATGCGACGGCGGCCAACTGTCACCGAAAGACCTCATCTCCCGTCTTTCCGTTCGTTCTCAGCTGAAGGCCCTTCTCCAACTCGAGCAAGGTCTTCTTCAACACTTCAGATACCACACTCTGCTATAGCAGGACCTCGTTCCCCGACAGATCAGGAACTTGGGGTACGACCAGATGCTCATGCGCAGGCCGATTTCGTGGCAGCCAACCGCTCTGGTTCGCGGGTATCATTGACTGGCCCGAAATTGTCTCGAGGGCAAAATGTATCAGCCGCACAAGCCATCTTCCATGAAGTGCTAGAAGAAGAACGGCAGGCCTTACATGATCGTCTGGAAGAAGAGACTGCCGAAGCGACCAAATCTCAAAGCACTAAGTCGTGGTTGACTTCTTGGATGTTCAGGAAAACGGAGTGATCTGTTAGGGCTTTTTTTTTTATTACGCAATATCTTATCTTGTTTTTGCTCGCATTTTGGTCTTCTTTACTGCGGAATAATTATAGACTATAACTATTGCCAACATCCTGTATTCCTAGTTATCCCATGCACCTTTCTTTTTTGAAGTGTGTCCACCTAGCGGAACATGTGAACCGATGTAATACCAACTCAAAACAAGGACCAGACCACTCATCCTTTACGACGAGGAAGCTTTCCCCCAACACTGAGAAACTCTTATGCAAAGTTTATGAGTCACGACCTCCGGTATCCATGACACAACTCAATTCTTTTCCTGTTTGGTATTAAATTGCTTTATTTGGGATTTTTAAGCCCAAATGCAGTGTCGGACCTACAGACAACGATAAATCCATACAGACGACAGAACTTGAATTGAGTATTTAAACACGTTTATAGTCCGAGAGAGCATGCGATATAAGGAAATTATACAAAATTCTGAAAGAAGATTTCACGCCAGTCCTAGTGGGCATAAACTTGGTTTAAAACATGTTCGCATAGTCAAAATTGGGGGGAAGCACTCTTACCGATAACTCCACACGCAGCGCGGGCACCTGCATTTCCAGTTTTAAGAGACTCTTCGTTTCCGCCAAGACCAAGGTCATCCTGGCCCTAAGAAAGATGAAGATCAAAATTCTGCATGA
>Ga0307509_10004546_pt1 | contig 19920 bp, 18 predicted proteins | sample 10_EM_MG_FD_202245 | JGI IMG/M metagenome (GOLD analysis project Ga0307509, IMG submission 202245) | Populus trichocarpa ectomycorrhiza microbial communities from riparian zone in the Pacific Northwest, United States - 10_EM | ecosystem: Host-associated > Plants > Roots > Unclassified | place...
TTAACGATATTAAGTTTAACCGTTTTGATTCTTCGTGAATTATTTACTCTATCTTTATCTTCTACATTGAGTTTTGGTGCGGTCGCAACCTTAGAGTTCACCTCTCTATAGGGTGCCCCCGTTACACATGCCCCGAGCAAACGCCCCTGCCCTCGCTCGAAGCCCTGGTGGTCCCCTCGCCTATCGTCCCTGAGAAGGGAATACCACAAGTTCGCAAGGGTATCCCACCTCAACCCCTCCCCCCTCAACTGGAGCAACCTAAAGTGCTCGAGGAGAACATACTTTAAGGCCATTGCCTCGGCCAAGAAAGCACTCTGGTCGGACTTCTTGTCCTCGGCCACTCCATGATCCCTCTGGATGGCCAAGAGGTTCGCATTTGGTCGCCCACCTCAGAGGTTCCCGGACCTTCCAGGGGCCTCCGATCCGGCCGAGGTAGTGGAATGGCTTCTCGGCCACTTTTTTCCCTCCAAACCCCCTCCTCCCCCGCACCTCCGCCTCACGCGCTATGAGGATTACACTCCCCTAACCTCTGAAGAGATCTCCAGGGCCCTTTCCAAGTCCTCGAACACCTCCTCCCCTGGTCCCGACCACATCCCATACTCTGTGTGGAGATCTGTACACCGGATCAAGCCCTCCCTTCTTCCTTCCCTCCTGGACCCCCTGCTGGCCCACGGTTTTCACCCTCCGTCCCTCAAGAAGGCGCTTGGTATTGTCCTCGACAAGCGGGGCAAACCCTCATACGACTTACCCTCCTCCTTTAGGCTTATCGTCCTCCTTCGTACCCTCTCTAAAATCCTAGAGAGAGTGGTAGCGTCCCGCCTTTCAGCCCAGGTAACGATATGCTCTCTCATCCATCCCCTTCAGTGCGGGTCCCTCCCCGGAAGGTCCACCACCGATGCCGCCCTTGTCTTACAGCACAACGTTGAGTGCTTCCACCGCCTCCGATACAAAGGGTCCACTCTCTTCCTTGATGTGAAGGGGGGTTTCGATAACGTGGAATCCCCCTCACTCCTCTCTCTCCTCCACAGAAAGGGGGTCAGCCCGTACCTGGTACATTGGGTTGGCTCTTGCCTTAGGGACCGCACCTGCCGCCTGACGTTCCAAGGATCCCCCCGCCTTTTCGCCCCCGTCTCAGTTGGGGTCCCTCAAGGATCCCCCATCTCCCACCTCCTATTCGTCATTTACGTCTCTGCCCTCCACCTGGAGATTCCCAGATCACTGATTATCTCCAACGTCGACGACTTTGCTGTCACAGTGGCCTCGCCCTCCTACAGAACCAATGTCCGCCTCCTTCAGAAGTCCTTCTTGGCGCTTAAGAGGAAGGCCTCGCCAATCAACATTTCCTTCTCCGTCCCGAAAACTGAGCTGATCCACTGGAGAACCGTCAGGAGCAATGAGCCACCGTGCTCCCTCCCGGTGCAGCTGGAAGACCAGCTCTTCTATCCACAATCCCACCTGAAGTGGCTGGGCTTCATCTTTACCCCGGCCTTTGACTCAAGGTCCCACTTCTCCAGGAGGTATACACTCACGAATGCCGCCCTAGCCACGATTCGCCGCCTCTCCCCGCCTGGAATGGGCCATCCACCCTACCTTTGTCTCTCCTTAGCGCGTTCGCTCCTTGCTCCAATTCTACTGTATGGGTCTGTGATCTGGGCCCCTCCACCGTCCATCATGGGCCCGATGTCCGTTTTCTGGAATTGGGTTTGTAGATGGATCACCAACTGCTTCTCCTCCACCAACCTAACGTGTTTGCACAGGGAGGCCTGTCTTCCCCCGCTATTTGTTCTTGTGCGCCACCAACGCCGCCTTGCTGGCCTAAGGCTCATCTGCTCCCCCGCGGAAATAACCCCGGCCACGGCACGCCTCCCTAGGTCTGTTCCCACCTTCTCGCCCCACCGTGCCTCTTCGGCGGCGTGTGGGAAGATTACCTCCCAGCCCTATCTCTTCTTCAACCTCGACTGGCGTACTGCTCCAGACAAGATCAAGCACCCGAGATACCGACACAACGCCGTCACAGCTTTGGCTAATGTGGCTGCCCCCTTAATACATGACGTCTCTACGCTGCCACCCATCTCCCTCCACTTAACAGACTACCTACCCCCAATTCCGGGGCTTGTTCTATCTTATACGCGCCTCAAATTGAGGGCTAAACAACTGCTCCTTTCTGACTGGTCTGCCACCCCGGCCCCCCTTTACTATCCCTATCCGCCCTCAACGCGTCCCTACCCCTTTATGGGCCTGGGCAAATTTGTTGCAGGAAGGATACACCAGATGCGCTCTGGGAAATGCTATCTCGCGGCTCACCCCTCATGGGGCGATCCTGATGCCAACACCTCCTGCCCCTTGTGCTCGGAGGCCCCGCAGACCTTCGAACATGCCATCCTGTCCTGCCCCTCCTCCGCCCATTAGAGATCCCGCCTCCTCCAACGGGTCTCCAACTTGGCTCCCGAGGCCCCTGTGTGGTCCGACCAGCAGCTGCTCATTGCGCTGGCTGAGTTCATCCACACCACCGCCACTGGTTTCCCTCCGGGGATGCCCCCTCTTGCTCCCTCCCTCCACAAACCCCGTACGAATCCCCTGCTTACATTTACTGTCCTGCCAGCCCCTGGCCCTCGAGACTAGTTAAGCGGTTTATACTTTCTTGATTTTAGCTACGGCTGCTTTGCGACGTTTATTGGTCGCGTTGGGGGAATTTGTTATGTTTGTTTCTTTTGTTGATTGTTCCGTTGATTTTCGGTTTTGTTTTGGCCATATCGGTAAAGATGCATGTCATTTCTTGTACCGTAGAAACAATGAACATATGATTTTTTTTAAAAAAAAAAGAAAAAAAAAAGAAAGAAAAGAAAAAAAAAACGGTCACAGTAGTTAGAGCTCTTCATGCTACCATCTAAGTACTTTCTTACAATATAACTTTACCATTACCTTCACCTTTACCTCATGCTTGTATGCAAGCAACCTAGCTCTTGAAGCGTCAGAGCAAATACGACCTTGTTAAGACAAGGACAGTCTTACATCTCTCTCAAGAAGAGAAGGGATCACGATACGAAGAAGTTCCCTCGCCACCTCTCCCCAATGAGATATTGGAAGTGAGATACGAAGACTATAAGATAGTCTAAAATACGAAAGACGAGATTATAAGTTAATCTTGGAAAGAAGAACACTTTCAGATACCCAAACGAACTAGAAGTATAACGATAGTTCAAGATCCTCATGTAAGTAGTTCGTTACCTGTTGCACCACTAATCCCCACCCGAGAAGGATTGTTACACTGGTCCTTTGTTTGTAAGGACCCTACAATAGGTAGCTACAATAACTACTACCTTAGCTGAAATGGTATACCAAGTGGTAATCGAAGATGGTATGGTCAAGTATACTTGGTATACAAGAAGGCTGGTTTGGCTAGAGCAAGGCTCAGGAAACAGTAGAGTAGGATTAGGTACTCTATTAGGCTGGGTAACCTTTGGGGAGAAGGTTCGCATAAAGTCAAGAGAATTATGAGAATGTGACATGGAGCTCCAAGACAACGTTTGTGGTTGACTGGAGGACTTCCGGAGTGGTTAGAAGCATAAGAGGACAAAGTTACCCTACGTTAGGAACTTGGCCACTATGTCATAGGACACAGTTACCCTACTGAGGTACCCAAGTTACCCTACCTGTACCGGCAAAGTCATTCTGGAACTTGGAATGGTCATTTGCCTCAAATTCTACAGACTCTTAGATGTTCATGTGTAAAGACCCTACGATAGGTAGCTACAATCACTATCACCTTAGACCAAATGGTATACCAAGTGGTAACCAGGGGTGGTGTGGCCTCGTATACTTAAAATATACATAGCTGGTAAACCGAGGATAAGGCCTAGGGAATAGTTGAGTAGCCTTGAGGTACTCTACTAGGCAGGGTAACCATTCGGAAGAACGTTCGCATGAGGTCAAGAGAATTAAGAGAATGTTACACGGACCTCCGAGGCGACTTTTGTGGTGGACTGGAGGCCTTCCGGGGCGGTTAACAGCACAAGAGGGCAAAGTTACCGTACCTTGGGAATTTGACCTTTATGCCCATGGATCCCAGTTACCCTACTGATGAGTCCAAGTTACCCTACCTTCACCGGGAAAGTAATCCTAGAACTTAGAGGTCGAGTACCTCACATTCTATGGGCGCTTAGATGTTCTTAGGCGCACACGCATCTGCGCCAAGAGGCCCCACGCCTGTGTAAGAGTGGCCCGAACATGCTATTGAACGTTGCCGGGTTTTGCTAACACCCTCCTCTGGCCCCAGCGTTGGGACGGCGCGTCATAGGCCAACGGTTGCATAGTTGCTGGTTTGCTAGTAAAAAGAGGTCATTGGAGCGGCTGCCGTAACACCGGATACGTCGTCGCCGTCCGTCCAACTGAATGTCGTTCGCAGGATATATAAGGGGAGTATGGGTAACCGCCACAATGGAGGTCGCCCATATATGGTCTCTCGGGCACCTAGGAGTCTATTCTAACCCACGGGTAGTAGGGTAGTGTTGCTAGTGGTACTCAGGTAGTCTCAGAAGGCCAGGGTGCGTTCGAGACAAATACCTTAGTAATCAGCCTGGGCCTTCTCCCCTTGATTTGTAGCATTACTATGTGTTGTTATTGGACTCTAGAGGTATGAGTCTTATCACGGTAGAGTATGTCTCGAGAGGCTGGCTATGGGTAGCGCCCACTTAGCCAACCATCGGCTACATCTCGCGGGGGGAGCTTGCATGTCAATTTATCACATTAGATAGTCGCGTAGATTAATTGATGGACTGCATATCTTGTATATAGACGAAACTACAACTGGGCCAGTGAGTCTACCACCTAGGTATTGACTCCGGTTGTTGTCATAACGGTTAGCCACTGGTATGACTTCGAAAGGAAGAGTTTTTCCACCTGCGGTTGTATTGGAGATGCATTGCAGAAACTCATATCCTATTGACGGAGTTAAGTGTACCCGAGTTGGTCCGACACTTCCGGCCGGAAAAGATCCTGATGGAGGGTAGACCTCGGACAAACCCTGAGCAGGGCAGGGTGCTCGCACAAGGTCCGAAGTAGTGGTGAATGTCAAAGGCTTAAAACTGATATCTACTTAATTTTAAGCGTTTGGCATTCTACTTCGACAACAAACCTTTCCTCGAGAGAACTAAATTGAGTGAAACTTAGAGCTTAACTGTATTAAGTTTTACCGTTGATTCTTCTGAATTATTTTACCTCATCTCTATCTTCTACTTTGAGTGTTTGGTGCGGTCGCAACCTTAGAGTTCACCTCAGTACAGGGTGCTCCCGTTACAGTATATAGTGAAGCGCACTCGCTTAACTCTCTTCTAAGAATTGTTGTTTTTGCATACAGTTTGGACATTGTTTGATTACGAGTCGCTTGTCTGGTACAAGAAGCATCGGGTGGAAAGAACAATGTCTTCAACTATGGCTGTGTGCCAGTTTCATTCTCATCCTGAGCGTATTACTGGTGTTGAACGAGGAATATCTCGAACCGCCGCAAGAGCAGACCTCAAGAGATTAGGTTGGGGGCCAATCCAGCAGCTCCTGCCATATGACATTGTGACTGATCCCACCTTTGAGGAGAAAATACCTCCTACCATCAGAGAGATGGAGATTGAAGACCCTTGCCCCTTCCTCCAAAGTTTCACTCAGGACCTGTCAGTAGGACGGAGAATACCCCAGAATAGACGACGGAAGATGACTTTCCCTCATTTCACAAAAGATCTTGTTGAACCATATATACTTGCGGAAATCACACGGCATATGAAAGATGCACAAAGCCACCTCTTCAATCTTGCTGAAGAGCATCACCATGCATTTGAAACTGAGATTGTGGAAAACGCTAATCGTTGTATGGAATACCAGCGAAAGAACTTCCGCTAGTTAGCTATGTCCGATCAGATGATTGGGAAATGGGTAGAAGCCTTGGAGCAGGCGGCTGCCCAGGGGTACTCCATTGACGCTGAGAATGACATGCTTATGAACGCTGCCCCTGCCCTTCCTTTGGCTATAGAACCCCCTCCTCATTATGCTGCTGAAGTTGCAGCCTGCATGATTAATGAGAAATATCACCCTTGGTTGAATGAAGTGGGTAGACAATTCATCGCACAGCAAGAGCAGCTGGCGGAATTGCAAAAGCAGGTGGCCGAAGCGCATGAACGTCGAACACCTTTCGAAGTGGCCTTTAGTAAGGTTGTCCGCTCACAGGGAACAACTCCCTCCGTCAAAAACCTCCGGCAATCGTCATGTGCTCTCGGGTTACGAAATCTAGCTCTATTTCGTCGGGGCAATCATCGAGACAGAATTCTCCACAGCCACCACCTCTGGAGGATGTCCCCACAACCCCCTCTCCCTTACCACGATCGTCGACAGTTCCTGCCCCTTTGGCAGTGGAACAAAGTACGCCGGCGATACGTATCAAACGAGAACGACCCTTTCCGGTAGCAGGGCAAACCCCTCTACCCACTACTCCACAAGTCCCAGGTGCCTTTGTTTCGGCAATAGCACCACCCGCACCAGCAAAGCCTTCGGATAATGTTGGACATCCCAGTATTGCCCGAAGGGCAGAGGTGCCAGCGCCTACGGGTGTTTGTTGCCCTGACTGTAGGGTTGTAGCCGAAGGAAGCGACATTCACTATGCACATAGGTTTTCATCTCTCAAGCATGACTTTGAGCCGATCAAGATTTGCTCGAGATCTTTGAACGACGCTCCTCAGCCAAAGTCAAAACACTACCGATGCGGTTACTGTGAGAGTGTGAGAAACATTAGGCATAGTGACTGCCCTGATTTTTTAAGAGACTATGTGGTTAACACTTGTGCTGCTAGCCACCAACCTCCTCCCCCACCGTCTAACCCATTACCTGACAGAATGGAAGAAGACGTGCCGGGCGAAGATGGTTATAGTGGGTATGATTCCCCGAGGGGAGGCCCCAGCGGCAACACTGGTGGCAGTGGAGGAAATCTTCTTCCCCGTGGTGGAAACGCTGGAGGTGGTGGAGACCCGGGTGATTCCGACTCCTCGTCAGATGGCGATTCTGACTCCTCCCTTCCTGATCCGTGGAAATTCCTAGAAATACGCAAGTCCCACTGGAATGATGTGAGGAAGGAAAAGTATGATAGGCGGTGGCATGAGGTTGCTGAGTATCTTTGGAAAGAATGCAAGGGTAAGAAGTCAGTGCAGCGAGCGAAGAAACCTGAGAAATTAGGTGTTGATCTGTTCAAAGGTGCCTCTACTGATACTCAAAGCTTCATACAGGATTGCGAAATCAAACTGGACTACTTTAGGGAATCCCTCCGCAAGGACTGGGATAAAGTCAGTTTGGTAATCCCCCTTCTCCAAGGTCCTGCCAAGAAATGGTACCAGATTATACACCCTTACGTCAGTGAAGAGGGTGCCCATCGAGAAGGCATTCCCTTCGATCCGAAAAATGTCCTTCGGACTTGGGGAGGTTTTCGGCAACGGCTGGTGTCAAGTTTTGGTGGACACCCCGATCGGGATCGCGCTCTTAGGGAGTGGAATGATTTGACTATGAAGTCCTGTAAGATCGATCATTTTTGTGACGAGCTGATCAGACTGGCTTTAGAGTTCGGATATAGCGGCAATTTTGTCAAGGACAAAGCCCGCGTAGGTATAACTACAGACCTTCGCAAAGGATGGTCTATGAAAACTCCTCTTGCCGAGGAATAGATTGAATATTTCAATCTTTTCCGTCAAACCGGCCATCAGTTGGAAGACGTTGCTTCCTTCAACCGTACGGTTATAAGGGAAAAACATCTTTCCAAGCCGGAAAAGAGCGATGATAGGCAATCATCCGCTAAATGACAGCGAAAGGATAGGAAAGGCTCGGGGCCACGCCAACAGAAACCCCGCAACCATGTGTCCGGGTCTTCAAGACCTCAAGAAACAGAGCACACGAAAATGGATGGTGATAATCTTCAGACTCTGATTGACAAATGCAAATGGTTGAATCAATGCTCTCGATGTGAACAAGCCGGTCACTACTGGGCAAAGTGTCCTTCAGCTACTCTAGTCGTTGCGTGCACTCGAATTAATCGAAAACGGGGCGTCGGTGAAGCTGGATAGAAAGCCACCCAAGTCCCGAAATCGCGACTCATTGAAGCAGCTCCAACACCTGCTGTTAAGCAAGTTGTAGCCGAGGTCCGCGGAGCACCACCTCCAGATTTGGATATCTTGGAGATTGTTACCGATATGGACGGCGAGGTGAGATCTATCTTAAGAGGTGATAGGAATGCAGAAGCTAACTCTACTCTAGTGCCTAGAAGGGCTAATGAGATAGATGACGGAAACGAAGCAGTAATGTTCCTCACTAGAGGCACAACATATTGAAACTAATATCTGGCTATAGGGATTGCGAGATTGGTTGGGTTTCTTTTGTTACATTGGGAATAGTTGCGGTACTTTGTTCTGCGCTTTTGTTTTATTTTCTTATGTGATTTTGCGAAAGTGTTAATTGCTTATCTGATACTGTTTGGAATTTTGGATGAATTTGGTTGGGATATGTGTTGATTGCGTCAGGCTGGACTTGACTTAGCAATTGAAGTTATTTTGCAAGTTTACGTCAGAAGGGTTGAATACCTGAAATCATGCTGGCGTGATAGTAAACAGCCAAGCTATTGAAACCCCCTAAAGTTTATCAAGTGATAAAAGTTATTCACTACCCGTTGTGGCCGCTCTTGTGTCGAAAGGCAAGAGATATTGACTAGCTATTATAAAAATATACCAAATTCTTCTGGAAATTTACTAAGCGCAATGTTTAGGGACAACAGACCCGATAAGCGGTTGAGGCTTGCAGACCCACTGCCACATACAAAATCCATTCACGTACGAGTGAGACTGGAATGTAGCCACAATCAAGAGAGGCTAAGTGGTGAAGCCCTCTTATTGTTAGATAGTGGTGCTACTGGGGCTGTATTGAGCAGTGATTGGGTTAAGAATGCCCAAGTACCTTGTGTACGTCGGAAGGAACCGACACCGATTTTAGATGCTAGTGGAAACCACATTCCCGGCTCAGGTCTACACTATACCACTACGGTGGATATGTACATAGGAGATCATATGAATAAAATGCGATTTGAAGTCGCACATATGCTGGCAGGCAAAGTGAATGGTTACCTGCCAATGTCGTGCCTAAAGGACCACAACCCAGACATTAACTGGGAGAAAGGCAGTTTTAAGGGGCGATCAGAATATTGTAAAGCCCACTGCCTAAGGAAAGACAGGTGCTTAGAGTCTATTACAGAAGAGGAACTCTTAGCCGAAGACCCAGAAAATATCTTTGTCATGGGCATGGCCCTTTACACTGATGAAGACGGAGTGGACATTCAGATTAAGATTCTCCCTGAATAGAGAGCCTGTGCAAATATATTCAGTGAAGAGAAAATCAATGCTTTACCTGAGCATACTAAATACGATCACCATATCGACTAGATTCCGGAGGCCAAATTACCGGATGGGCCTATGTATCCCTTGTCGAAACAGGAATTGGACGCACTTTGGGATTAAATTAGGGGAATGGAAGACCATGGAAAGATTAGAAAATCTGCCGCGCAAATAGGCGCCTCTACATTGTTTGTGCCGAAGCCTGATAGAACGCTTCGGTTATGTGTTGATTACTGAGGGTTAAACAAGATTACTATCAAGAATAAGTATCCGTTGCCCTTGATGAGCGAGCTTAGGAGTAGGCTCGGTAAAGCCACTATCTTCAATAAATTGGATCTGAAGAATGGCTATTACCTTATCCGCATGGCGGAAGGTCAAGAATGGAAGACAACTTTTAAAAGCAGGTATGGTCGTTATGAGTACACCGTGATGCCCTTTGAGTTATGCAAGGCATCATCAACGTTCCAGAGTATGATCAATGATGTATTCCGTGACGTGATAGATGTCGGAGTCATCGCCTATATGGATGACATATTAATCTATACGGAGACAGTTGAAGGACATGTCGCCCTGGTAAGGCGCGTGATGGAAAGGCTGAGAAAGGCAGGCCTTTGCGTTAGCATTAAGAAGTCAAGCTTCCATCGATGGGCAGTAGAGTTCCTTGGGTATAAGATATCCGATAGAGGAATCTCTATGACAAGTACAAAAGTTCAAGAAATCCGGGCATGGTCAACTCCCGAGAACGTCGTCGATGTGCAAAACTTTATGGGCTTTGCCAATTTCTATTGTCGGTTCATAAAAGGTTTGAGCAAGATAGTCAAACCATGAACGGACTTGACAAAGAAATGTATCAAATGGCCATGGACTCCTTCATGTCAGGATGCTTTTGATAAATTGAAGGAGATGTTTACCACAGGTCCCATTCTGACACACTTTGATGACACTCGTTCAACTAAGTTGGAAACCGACAGTAGTGAGTTTGCATTAGGGGCCGTATTATCTCAACTCTGTGAGGATGAGAAGTGGCATCCTGTAGCATTTCATAGAAGAAAATTCTCACCAGCAGAGATTAAATTATGACGTCCATGATAAGGAAATGGCTGCAATAGTGGCAGCCTTTACGGAATGGGCATATTTGTTGATGTCGGTTGATGATCAGATATTGGTGTACACTGATCACAAGAATTTAGAGTAGTTGAATACTACACAGACACTAAACCGTAGACAATATCCCTGGGCAGGATTTCTACAACCCTTCAATTTTAAGGTTATTTATAGAGAGGGACGGTTACATGAAAAGGCTCAGGCTTTGTCGAGGCGTAGGGACTACCGCCCTGAATGGGTGAGTGATTCATAACCTTTTACATTATTTCGCCGTGGACAGTATATTAGAGAGGAGCCTGTCATCTTGCGACCACATGTGTTGCAGCCTTGCCAAGATTTCCTGTTGCAGACAACATTTCATGAGGCTCTTATGAAGGCAGCTGATAGTGATCAAACTTATTTAGCAACGGTAAAGGCACTACTCAAAGGCGATTGTAAGGTCGATAAAGATTCTAGTATGGAAAAGGACTTGCTCCTGTATGAAAACAGGTGGTACATTGGAAAGGATGAAAGTCCAAGTCGAACGATCATGGAGGCAGAACATGATTCAAAGATTGCTGGACACTTGGGAACATACAAGACCATTGGTAGGGTTAGGGCTAACTTCTATTGGCCAAAGATGGATGAAAACATTACCGAGTACGTTCGCTCTTGCGATGTATGTCAACGTAATAAAGTCATCAGGCATAAGAAGTTGGACTCCAAGAACCCTTAGAAGTTCCTATGAGCCCATGGATGGCAATATCCATGGACTTCATTGTGGGTTTACCAAGGTCCGACGGGTATACAAAGATATAGGTCATCGTAGAGAGGTTCTCCAAGATGGCACATTTCATACTGCAAAGCACGGAGGAACACATTAAGGAATTGGCCATGACATGCGTGAAAGAAATCTGGCGCCTCCATGGGCTTCCTGAATCAATTATCTCTGACCGAGATACCAGATTCATGTCTAAGTTTTGGACAAGCCTAATGCAACTATTGCAAGTAAAGCTAAACCGCTCTACGGCATTCCTCACAGAAAGCGATGAGCAAACTGAAAGGGTTAATCTGGCACTAGAACAATATTTAACAAGTTATTGTTCATATGGGCAAGACGATTGGGTATCGCTGTTGACTTTCGCGGAACATGCGTATAAAACTTCAATGTCGGAATCCACGAAGGCAAGTCTCTATGAAATATATTATGGATTCTCCCCACAGACTTAGTGGTCGGGGATAGTGTCGGATAACAAAGGGATTCACCCAGACACCGAGCTTCTTGTGAAAGATTTGGAAGGCACATGGCAGGAGATCTGAGAAACTAAACAGCAGGCACAGGAAAGAGAACGGAAATGGCATGATGAAAAGAGACAGCCAGGTCCGGAATATGTCACATTAGAAGATGTCATACAGGGCAGAGATAAAAACGCGGATAGGGTTATGCTAAACCGCAAGAACCTTCGTACAAAAAGGCCTATGGAAAAACTAGACCATAAGATGTTTGGACCCTTTGTTGTCAAACGCAAGGTGGGGTCTAGGGCCTATGAGATTGAGCTGGCGGAAAGATGGGACATCGATCCTGTATTCCATGTTAGTCTGTTGAAACCCTATCGTGAGGATCCGGTAGGCAGGCCTCAATGATAATACCAACACCTGACATAGTTGATAATGAGCCTAGCTATGTTGTTGCGGAAGTGGTTGATAGCCGATGGTATGGGAATCCTAAGTCAAAGTTTCCACACCGCTTTGTCCAATATATGGTTGCTTGGGAAGGCTACAGTCCAGAAGAGAATTCTTGGGAACCGTTGGAGATGTTAGAAGATACTGCAATGCAAGCATTGCAACAGTTCCATGAGAGGTATCCGTCTAAACCTAAAGACCATAGAGTTATAGACAATCCAAACAGTGGAACTCAGAGATGACGTTGATAGTCTGAGGACAGACCAAGAGAAGAGGGGAGTAGTGTAACGACCCTATGATAGGTAGCTAAAATCACTATCACCATAGCCCAAATGGTATACCAAGTGGTAACCAAAGGTGGTATGGTCTCGTACACTTAGTATACAAATAGCTGGTTAACCTAAGATAAGGGGTAGGGAATAGTTGAGGGAGCTTGAGGTACTCTACAAGGCAGGGTACCATTTTGGAAGAACCTTCGCATAAGGTCAAGAGAAGTATGAGAATGTTACACTGACCACCGAGACGACCTTTGTGGTCAACAGGAGGGCTTCCGGAGTGGTTAATAGCATAAGAGGGCAAAGTTACCCTACCTTGGGAATTTGACCTTTATGCCCATGGATCCCAGTTACCCTACTGAGGAGTCCAAGTTACCGTACCTTCACCGGGAAAGTCATCCTAGAACTTAGAGGTCGAGTGCCTCACATTCTATTGGCGCTTAGATGTTCTTAGGCGTACACACATCTGCGCTGGGAGGCCCCACGCCTGTGTAAGAGTAGCCCGAACATAGTATTGAACGTTGCCGGGTTTTGCTAACACCCCCCTATGGCCCCAGCGTTGGGACGGCGGGTCATAGGCAGATGGCTTCATCGTTGCTGGTTTGCTAGTAGAAAGAGGTCATTGGAGCGGCTGCCGTAACACCGTATACGTTGTCGCGGTCCGTTCGACTGAATGTCGTTCGCAGGATACATAAGGGGAGTATGGGTAACCGCCAAAATAGAGGTCGCCCATATATGGTCTCCCAGGGACCTAGGAGTCTATTCTAACCCACGGGTAGTAGGGTAGTCTTCCTAGTGGTACTCAGGTCGTCTCAGAAGGCCAGGGTACTTTCGTGACAAATATCTCAGTAACCAGCCCGGACCTTCTCCCCTTGATTTGTACCATTAATATATGTTGTTATTGGACTCTAGTGGTATGAGTCTTATCACGGTTGAGTATCTCCCGACAGGCTGGCTATGGGTAGCGCCCACTTAGCAAACCATCGGCTACATCTCACTCGGGGAGCTTGCATTTCAATGTATCACATTAGATAGTTGAGCAGATTAAATGAGGGACTGCATAGCTTGTATAGACGAAACTACAACTGGGCCAGTGAGTCCACCACCTAGGTATTGACGCCGGTTGTTGCCATAACAGTTAGCCACTGGTATGACTTCGATAGGAAGAGTTTTTCCACCTGCTGTTGTATTGGAGATGCATTGCAGAAACTGATATCCTATTGACGGAGTTAAGTATACCCGAGTGGGTCTGGTACTTCTGGCAGGATAATTCCTGATGCAGGATAGACCCCGGACAGCCCTGAGCAGGACAGGGCACTCGCACAAGGTAGGAGTAGTGGTGAATGTCAAAGTCTTAAATGTGATATCTACTTAAGTTTAAGCGTTTGGCATTCTACTTTGACAACCAACTTTTCCTCGAGAGAACCAAATTGAGTGAAGCTTCGAGCTTAATTATATTAAGTTTGACCGTTGATTCTTCTGAATTATTGTACCTCATCATTTTCTTTTACTTTGACTGTTTTGGTGCGGTCGCAAGCTAAGAGTTCACCTCACTAGCGGGTGCCTCCATTACACAAAGGGGAGAGAGCGGTATTCGGGAAGGCCAGGTCCAAAATGGAAGGTCTTGAAACAGTGTCAAACGGGAAATGAGTGTAAACCGTGGGGTGTTGAGGAGGTGGTACGGGGCGTCGAAAGTGGCATCCAGGTAGCGTGCAGAAATACTAAATTCCCTCTCAGAGAGGGAGCGGACGGGATCAGCCAGCGGGTAGGGAAGGTTAAAGTCACCTAGAACAAGCTAAGGGTACGGAAGAAAAGAAAAAAGCTGTTCAGGTGGTATGCCGCGGCAAGGAGGACGGTTGGTATGAAGAAGGTATACCGAGGTGACCCTGACAGAGGGCTGGGTGGATCCAAAAAGACCATCTGGAGAAAGAATATCAACTGAAAGCATCTCTGAGGAGTCGTGAAAGACAGTGGAGCAGGAAATGTGATGGTTCAAAACTCGAGAAACATAAATGGCTACCGGGGGGTGGCCAGGAGGGGGGGGGCTCAAGGAAAGAAATCCTGGGAATATCGGGAGAACAGATCGTCTTGAAGGGGGATCTTGAATAGGAACAAGTAAGGGGGGGTGAGGCCGGAGGGTAAAGCTGTCAAAGAGTAAACCAAAAACATCCCAGCTCCCAAGGCAGTTATGTTGAACGATTGGAAAGGACGGGAAGACAGCCTTGCTGTCGGTGTATTGAGTGAAAAAGTTCTCCATTATTGGGCGGAGCACGCGGAGGAGTCGGAGTTGAGGGATTCATCACCACTCTCTCTTGGGGCGAGATCGTTGATGGTGCGGTGGGCTCTTTGCCTAGGTGGCGGAGCATTCCGGTGGAGTACAGGGGCACTCGGGGTCTGGAGAGGGGCACCTGGTGCTGTACAAACGACCGTCGAAGGGCCAACCTGGTCTTCAGCGAGATCGATGCAGTCCTGCCTCTGTCGAGATTGCACCTGTGGTGCGTCTGAGGTGGCTTTTGGGCGGGAGGGGTAATCCCTGATGCGCGCAGAGTGCTCGTCTTGGCAGTTAGGACAGCACGCCACTGAGGACGGGCAGCAGGCGAGGATTGGTTGAAGGTTGCCACCGTTAGTGCAGGAAGGGTTAGGGAAGCGATTCTCCGCTTTTGTATGAGCGAGCGAGCAGAAGAGACAGACGGGTAGCGAGCTGGGACAGCGGTTAGAGATGTGGCCGAATTTCCAGCATTTCTTACACTGGGAGTTTTTGGAAGAGGAGAACATCTGCTCCACTCTTCGGTTTCGGGAGAAGAGGTTGAATGAGGGGAGGAGGGCGAAAGTGTCGGGCGGGGCCATTGAAACAACTACGGATGTTGCTGTTTGTTGACCATGAGATTCTGGGTCCGGGTTAAGGTAACGTGCTGAGAGGATTGAGCCTCCCCTGGCATTGCGGATGGAGTCATGAAGTGAGGGGAAGAGTTGGTCATCATCCGACGGGAGGAGGCGAGACGGATGGAGTGAATCAATAGTGGTGTTTCGTTCGGAGCGGGTTTAAAGAGATCCCAAGGGGAGTTGCCCACCGGGAAAGCCTTGTTCAACCTCGTAGTAAGGGGAGCAAAGTAGGAGCTGTATGCGGAGTAGGGGGTATGAAGGTCAGTACCGAGCAGCGACACCGAGCCTTGGTCGTTGACCGGGCGAGTGAAGGACATGGGAAGGCAGCAGTTGGGCTCTCTGAGAACAGAGGCAGCAATGTCAGGGAAATGTGCTGCTATTTTGAGCGCCTCTGGGTGGGGTTCGAAGGTGCTTCTAGAGGTGGAGAATCTGCGGATAGCTTGGGGGAGAGGAGGGGGAGATTTCATACAAACCTCACCCGACACAACCGCAACGGAGGAAGCCAAGACAGGGCCTTTCGCCTGACGACCCTTCTTTGAGTTAGCAGGGTGTGCGACAGCTTGGGCGTACGTAGGGCTGGCCTTGGGGGTCATGGTGGTGGGGGGTCGCCCTTCGGGTCCAAATGGCCGGGGGTCCAAGCTGGACCGGTGGGGTATTTCCCTTTAGCGAATTCCTCTGCTTCCCAGGTGTGGGGGTACTTCTTGCCAAATGCATCAGGGTTGTTGTATACTTTAGGAGGGGAAGTTCACATGTTGTATCTCGGGAGATCCGGGTCAGCTGTAGGGTAGGGCCAGACTCTATTCGGCGGCGGTGGGGGATGAGCCGGAGGAGCTCTTTCTTTCCCTTTCTCTTGGCGAGGGGGGTTCGTGTTTCGGTTGGGCGGCACAAGACCCACTAGAGGAGTGTGTTGCCTGCTGTCCTAGGCTAGGGCGATAGGGGGGAAAAGCGGCCTGAGCGGCTGACAGAAGACGGGAGGCAATGTCACCGAGAAATGCCTGGAGTGGGGTGTGGTTTGGGGGTTGCGGGGAGAGGTCAAGATTGGCAACATGAGAAGACAGATTGTGGATTCTGGTTGAAATGTTCACGAGGGCAGTGGCAATGCGGACGCTCGATTGAAGGGAGGTGCAGAGTAGCGGGTGGGGCATTTGTTCCCCGATGGAGAGGGTGGAAATGTTTGCTGGAGTAATGGGGGGGAAACCTGCGGCGGGAAGCCCTAGGTCAGCGGCAGTCTTGTGGAAAATCGAGACCACATGGTCGAGATTTCCGGTGGCCGGAAAGGGGGGAGCGAGGAGCTGGAGTGGTATTTCTCGCGGGGCCGCCCTTGTGGGAGGCCATGTTTGGAGGTGGTGGTTGGGATGCGAGGCCCAACAAGGAGGATGAAATGTGTGGGAGAAGGGATCGTGCGCAGAACGAGGTGGTGTTGAGAAATGTATGGGGGGGAAAGAGGGGAGCGGAAGCGTGGCTAACTCAGGTGCCCTTTTCTTTTTGTTTTTTTTTGAATCAGATGCATTTGTTTAAGGTACAAAGACAGCATTCAGCTTTAACGCTATGGCCAACAAAAACAATACCCTCCTCACCCCAGGAAACATCCAAATCCCCAAGTCCCTCTGGTATGAGTCCAACCGCACATCTCGCCTATGGCCCAACCAAATCCTACGAACATACTCGGATATCCGAAGGAAGTAGAAAGGAAAGAAGCAAGCAGGAAAGAGAGGAGAACCCTTAGTGACATCTACTACGAAAGTATAAAAACATAAGCAATGAATGAACCCCAGTCAAAGGAAATATAGGTCTGATAAGTGATGTGTATCAGCCTGAGCTAGGAAGTGCGAGTATGGACCTGCACACTGGAGCGATGCCGGGGGACCAAGTGGTGCCCGATAGCAGGATGGATAGGGGGATGGAGGCTACTCTGATGAGGGGTCACCTGAGGGTGTGCCAAAGCGGCATTAGCGACGGCCAATAGGACGGGCGTAACCGAGGCTGGTTTTTGTATAGCGACCGAAGATCGACCGCAGAAAGGGGAGCAGTAAGTGCCAGCTGAGGAGGGGAGAGAGGGGAAAGGGTGTAGCTGTAACCGAGCAATGGGACGAAGACCAAGAGGGTGGTGGAGAAAGGATGGGGAGGGGAAGGCAATCCAAACGCTTGAGACGACCCACTTGAGTAACCGCGGCCGATGCTTTTCCGAATGCGAAACGAGGACGAGGTGCTGAAGTTACTAACCGAATTGTTCCCCGACAGGACCATGTAGTTGAGAAAGAAAGGTACTTCGCAAAGGGCTTGGAGAGCTCAGCGCCGACCGTCAACAAAGAGCGCGAAATGCCGACCGTGCAAAACCTAAGCGAGGTGCAAAGGAGGTACGGGGTAAGGGGTGAGAACCGAACTTCATGTACAGACCCAACGATGAACGGGAACAAGAACCCTGTGGTGGAAGGGAAAGGCGCCAAAGAGGACAGGAGGGGTGATAGCCTCACTCCCCTAGGCGGAAGCCATCAAGGGTGAGGAGAGGGGGTGGTGGTGGATCCCACGATGATTTCCCTGGTGTTGAGATTTCAATCGCCGGAGGTGTAGGGGAGATGGTTCGTGGCCAACCCAGCTGACCTTTTTTTTTTCACTTTTTCTTTTTCAATCATATGTTCATTGTTACTACGGTACAAGAAATGACATGCATCTTTAACGATATGGCCAAAACAAAACGGAAAATCAATCTAACAATCAACAAAAGAAACAACCATAACCAGTTCCCCAACATTACGAATAATTGTCGCAAAGTAGCCGTAGCGAAATAAAGGAAAAATATAAACCGCTAACTAGTCTTGAGGGCCAGGGGCGGACAGGGTGGCAGAGGAGAGGAGAGGGTTTGGCAGGAGGGGGTAGAGAGAGAGAGCAAGCGGGGGTATCCCGGGAGGGAAACCAGTGGCAGTCGTGCGAATAAACTCAGCAAGGGCCATGAGCAGCTCCTGGTCGGACTAGATCAGCGCCTCGGGGGCCATGTCCGAGGCCCCTTGGAGGAGGCAGGATCTCTGGTGGGCAGACGAGGGGCAGGACAGGATGGCATGCTCGAAGGTCTCAGGGGCTTCGGAGCATAACCGGCAGGTTGTGTCGACATCAGGGCTGTCCCATAAGGGGTGAGCCGTGAGATAACGCTTTCCAGAGCGGATCTGGTGTCTCCTTCCGGCAACAAACTTCCCCAAGCCCATGAAGGGATGGGGGCGTGTTGAGGGTGGATAGGGATAGTACTGGGGGCTGGGGTGGCAGACCCGTCAGAGAGGAGGAGTTGTTTAGCTCTTAGTTTCAGGCGAGCATAAGATGGGACAACTCCCGGGACTGGGGGCAGGTAATCCGTTAAATAGAGGAAGATGGGTGGTAAAGTAACCACATGGTGTACGAGGAGGACGGCCGGGTTAGCCAAAGCTGTGATGGCGTTGTGTCAGTATCTCGGGTTTTTCGCCTTGTCCGGAGCGGAACACCAGTCGAGGTTGAAAAAGAGATAGGGTTGGGAGGTAATCTTCCCGCACGCCAACAAGAGGGCACGATGGGGCGACAAGGTAGGGACGGACTTGGGGAGGCGTGCCGAGGCAGGGTTGATCTGCGGGGGGGAGCAAATAAGCCTTAGGCCAGCAAGGCGGCGCTGGTGGCGTATAAGAGCAGGCAGCGTGGGGAGACAGGCTTCCCAGTGCAAACATGTTGTGTTGGTGGTGGAAAAACAGTAAGTGATCCACCTACAGACCTGCCGCCACAAAACAGAAATCCAGTTCATGATAGTTAGGGGAGGGTTTCAAACAGCAGACCTGTACAGGAGAATTGGGGCCAGGAGCGAACACGCCAAGGAAAGACGACGGTGGGGGGGAAGACCCATCCTGGAGGGGGAGAGGCGGCGAATCGTGGCCAGAGCAGTGTTCGTGACGGTGTATCTCCTAGAGAAGTGGGACCTAGGGTTAAAGAAGGGGGTGAAGATAAAGCCCAGCCATCTAGGGCGGGACTGTGGGTAGAAGAGCTGATCCTCAAGTTGTACTGGGAGGGAGCACAGCGCTTCATTGCTCCTGGCTGTCCTCCAGTGAATCAGTTCGGTTTTTGGGACGGAGAAGGAGATGTTGATTAGGGAGGCCTTTCTCTTGAGAGATGAGAAGGATTTCTGAAGAAGGCGAACATTAGTCCTGTAGGAAGGCGAGGCCACGGTGAGAGCAAAATCGTCGACGTAGGAGATAATAAGCGACCAGGGCATCTTGAGGGGGAGGGAGGAGACGTATATGACGAACCGTAGGGGGGAGATGGGGGAGCCCTGCGGGACACCGACCAAAACGGGAGCGAAGAGGCGGGGGGACTCCTGGAATGTCAGGGGGCAGGTGCGGTCCCTGATGGTTGAGCTGACCCACTCTATCAGTGTAACGACCCTACGATAGGTAGCTACAATCACTATCACCTTAGCCCAAATGGTATACCAAGAGGTAACCAGAGGTGGTATGGTCTCGTATACTTTATACAAATAGCTGGTAAACCTAGCATAAGGCCTAGGGAATTGTTGAGTAACCTTGAGGTACTCTACTAGGCAGGGTAACCTTTCGGGAGAACATTCGCATAAGGTCAAG
>Ga0307509_10004547_pt1 | contig 19920 bp, 21 predicted proteins | sample 10_EM_MG_FD_202245 | JGI IMG/M metagenome (GOLD analysis project Ga0307509, IMG submission 202245) | Populus trichocarpa ectomycorrhiza microbial communities from riparian zone in the Pacific Northwest, United States - 10_EM | ecosystem: Host-associated > Plants > Roots > Unclassified | place...
TAACGTCAACCCCTAGGCAGAAGCCATGATGGGGGAAGAGAGGTGGGTGGGGGAAAGTGACGATGATTTCCCGTGGTGTTGAGATTTCAATCGCCGGAGGTGGAGGAGAGATGGTTCGTGTCCTATCCCTTGGTCGGAACCAAGCGCCTTATATAGGCATCTTCCCACAACCCTAACCCTGGTGACTCATCACCTCGTGCTACATAAACCTCTATGACTCGTAGTGAGTTATAGCGCGAAACCCATCGATGACTCACATGAGTCATTGCGCAACATTCATTTAACTAATCAAAACTCATAAACCAAATCATGTGCTCGAATGAGTCACATGCGTGAAACCCATGACTCATAATATGAGTCATGTGCGAAAGTCATTACATCATATGACGTCACCATCGTGAGTCATGAAACCATTTAATCAATCATAATCAAACGATGACTCGCAAGTGCGCAGTCATATAAAAACTATGAGTCAAACGACGTCATAGTATAAAAACATAAATAGGGGATGACTAATAACTGATTAGTCATGTGAAAACAAATAGGCTAAGTCAGAATTTGTGACACCAGGATCGGCACCAACCTCGATAGCTTTCTGCATTTTTGTTCTCATCAGCTGCAATAAAAAACTGCTCTTCTTTTCTCTTCTCTCCAGCTGGCATTAATTCTGATAAAGACAGTAAAAGTAAAGTAAAGATTCTGGATTCAGAACTTTCTATTCGGGGCCCATTGCTCTTTATTGAGTCCCTTACACACTTTTCATTTTACACTCACTTGACAGGTATTACATCGTATAACTACAACCTCTCTTGCAAAATGCAGTCACCAATTGTGCACTTGCCAAGGAAATCCTGACCACCCATCACCTCTCATCACCCCCCTTTTCTGACCAGTTGTCACTGACCATCATCATGTCAGAACCGGTCAATACATCAGCCCTGCTCACTGCCAACAGTGGAATGCGTAGTAGAAATTGAGCTAAAGAAATTGCTTCAAGTGGTGCCGGAAGTGCTCGGTGATGTCCAATATAATTTATCATGATAATATTATTATTATATCACTATCCAAATCTAGTCTTTGACCCCACGGTGATGGGGAAGGTTGAGGTGCAGGGTGCCGTTGGTCGTCGCTGGGCGGTTAATTTTGTCCACATACGATACTATCATATAAACAACCGATAGTAATGGTTATTTGAACGGCAGTATCTAAGCAGGATTTTTATGTGTTTATCTATTATGGATTTGGGGCCCTGGATTACGGTATGTCTTGTCGCCTTTTTTGTGTGCAATTATATGGAGTCACGTGGTGATGTATGTGTCCTCAGAGGGTTAGGGTTAGGAGAATTAGGAACCCGGACTTTTTGTTGGTGGGTAAGTTTTGACTACGTGTCCTACCGGCAATTTGAGATCTGGCCCTGACTTTGCTCTTGGTAATGGGTGCGCATACTGGATTGGGAGGTCGTGAATTAGCATGTCTCATCCCCCGATGCGGTAGCAGTGGTCTATAATCGGAAGTATGATAATAGGAGAAAAAAACAAAACAAAGTCTTCGCAAAGTGTAACTTTCTCTTATCGCCTTCTGCGGAGGGCAGATTTACCGGCAATCGGCAAAAGATGCGTCGAGAAATAAGGTTCTTTTTTGTTCCGTGTCTAGGGTAGCAGTTCCGATCGGCTAACCCTTCGGCCAAGCTCACTTGATCAGGAACCAATCCATAAGTTACTCTTGGCAAACGCTAGTAATTTCTGTTCAGACTTCGAAGCTATCACCGTAAAAGTAATCTATTGCCCATTTATTACATCTATTATAGTCTATAAAAAAACTGGCAATATTTATGGCAAGACGTAACCGCTATCGAATGTGTCAGTGGTGCGATCAAGAATGTGACTGAGATGGATGGTGAGATATACCCGTCGACAATGATATCGGTTCCGGTGGTGTATGTAGCAGCATCACTGGCAAGGTAGAGGTACGCACCCTTGAGTTCATTTGCCAATCCCTCACGGCTACAGCTCGTTAGCTCTGCACACTCTGAAGCCTCGAGGGGAGCTCGGAAAACTTACTGAAGGGGAATTTTCTCCTTCCAAATATCCTTTGTCTCCTTGGGCACGAAGTCGCTAATCTCGGTAGCAATGTAACCTGGACTGACCGAGTTGGCTCTGGCAAAACCGGCCCACTCAACAGCCAGCCCCTTCACATAGTGGATAACCGCCGCCTTGGCTGCGTTGTAAGCGGTCTGCAACTGCGGAATATTGGTGATGTGACCACTCATACTAGCGGTAGCAATGAATGAGCCAGTTCCCTGACGGCGGAAGTGCAAACCGGCGGCATATGCGGAGAAGTAGACACTATCGAGATCGGTAGCGATGATCTTGCGATAGTGGTCAAATCCCTCTTCACCAGCATCGAGGATAGCACCTTTGGTCCAAGGGATTCCGGCGTTTGCAACGAAGATGTCGAGGCGGTTGTTGAACTCGGACACAGCCATGTCAACGGCCTCTTGTACTGCCTTTTGCGAGGTCACATCCACCTGATAGGCAGCGGCTGGATAGGATTTATCGGAGTTAGTTACGTCATAAACAGGGGGGATAGTTCAGGGACGCAGTATACTTTTGACGCCCCATTTCTTGCCCATCGCTTCGGCTCTCTCAACAGCTTTTTTATTGCTGTTGTACCAGATGACAACGTTTGCCCCGGCCTCGGCAAGTGCGTCGGCTACGGCCAATCCAATACCGGCACCGGCTCCCGAAACAATAGCGGTCCGGCCTTTGAGGGAGAAGAGAGGAAGAACAGCATCACCGTCTCTTGGGGAGTACCTATCGATGGTGGTCATTATGGAAGATGGATATTCGATCGCGGTTGGATTATTGCAGGAGATGGTGAGTGGAGGATGGAGGAGGATGAGGACGAGGGAGAAGAGCGGAGCTTTATTTAAGAATGAGAAGCAGCGGGGTATGCGTAGCATATTATTTAGCAATTTATAGTAGAAAGGGTTCCCCGGTTAGGTGCTCGTGGAGTAATTAATAGCATCAATGGTGGGAGAGGGCAAAGTAGAGTTCGAACACCTAGCCAAAGATCACGTGGGCGGAAAGTAGCCTGCAGGGTGTGAGCTTATTTCGAGAGCCTCAAGTGAAAAACGTCCGAATTCAGTAAAGTAACTTTGCAAGGATGCGGGTGCGACCGGAGAAAAAAGAATACCAGGCAACACCTCCTCCCCGGCTGCCCCCCCCCTCCTTCTCGCCCCACCTAACGCAACCCCCATCACCAGGACCATCATCGCCATCGCCATCGTCGCCCTTTGCCCCAGAAAAATAATTACTATACAATGGGCCCCACTGTATCTCCATTGACCAAGCTCGTCTTACCGAACTTCGATTCCTTCCTACAATCCCTCGCAAACACACTTTCAACCACTCCCGGACAGCCAGTTTCTAACTCCACATCCTCTTTCTGGCTATCTGATCCCCCACCAGTATTCACGCATCAATCTCCTGCCTTCCCCACTTCTGCAGATGTGGTGATTATCGGTAGCGGGATAACTGGTACCGCCGCTGCAAGAACGTTGCTGGCTAACTCACCGGACCTGCGGGTTGCTATGCTGGATGCCCGCGAAGCTTGCTCGGGCGCAACTGGTCGCAACGGGGGTCATATTAAACCTAACCCTTGGGAATTATTCCCGGGGCTCACACCAACACTCGGGAGGGAGAAAGCGAGGAAGGTGACAGAATTCCGAATGGGTATTCTCGATACAATGATCGCGGTAGCAGATGCTGAGGGGGTCACGGAGGAGTGTCAGATTAGAAAGGTGGAAGCACTGGATGTGCATTTTGATGCCGAGAGTTGGGATACCGCCAAGGCTTGTTTGGGGATTTACCTGGGGGAATTTCCGGAAGAGATTGGGAAATGGAAGGTGTATGAGGGAGAGGAGGCAAGGCAGGTGAGTATTTAATTACTGCGATCCCTGTGGTGAGTGGATTGGTCACATCCTGAGATCCCGGTCCAACCAATAGGCTTGGATAACTAGCATGGAGTTCGCTACGCCGTAGGGGGGGTATCCCAGAATTGGATGGGCTGGTCGACTACTCTAGTACGTCATATCTCGGGGATAATCCTAATCTTAATCGAATTCACGACCTCGGGACGGTTTTGATTTGCTCCACGAGCCCCGTCGCCACGGCCCAGAGCAATCTCAGAACCGGGACTGCATAGAATCTCCTCCTAGAAACTGGGTCGGGTTTCAACCCGAATTTTCCTATTTCGAATCTCAGATGTGACCAGGTCCACCGGCGCCCACAACTTTCCCGGGTCCAGTTTCATGGCCGACTAACATTCTCAGAAATTCTCCACCCCCCACGCCAAAGGCATCATCGCCGGCCCCGCTGGTGCCCTTTGGCCCGCCCGCCTCATCCATCCTATCCTCGCACGCTTGCTCTCCACGCACACTACGTTCACGCTTGATACCCGTACCCCCGTTACATCTATTGCGCCTCCAGATTCCACCACATCACCCTACATCGTGCATACTCCGCGAGGAGAAATAAAGGCAACTCACATTCTCCACGCAACTAATGGCTACACAGCAAACCTCCTCCCCGGTCTCACGGGAGCGCTATTACCAATTCGTGGAACCATGAGTGCGCAATCCCAACCGACAGAAAGCGTTTTCCACCGCGATAGGAGCTGGCAGTTCCAATGGGATCAAGGCTACGATTACCTGACTACACTTCCTGACCGAACGGTGATGTTTGGCGGAGCTCTTCGTCAGGCGTTAACTACCGAAATTGGGACTGTTGACGATAGCGTTGTTGATGTATGCACTACCGTCCATCTCTCGGGGGTTCTCCCCGCTCTCGGGGTGGATACAAAAGTGCAGAAGATCTGGACCGGTATTATGGGATTTTCTGGCGATGTGCTTCCCTGGATTGGTGAAGTGCCACCGGAGATCTCTGGCCGTCAGCAAGGTGTCGGGAAGGAGTGGGTGGCCGCAGGGTATACGGGGGATGGAATGTGCACTGCTTGGGGAGCTGCGGAGGAGGTTGTAGCGAGGATATTGGGGCTGGAAGGTGGGGTAGGGATAATTGAGGAGATGGATGTTACCGTTGAGAGAGCCCAGAGAGCGAAGAGCTTAGAAGGGCTGGTGGGAATGTTCTTTGGATAAAGTGATTATTATATAGATGGGGGGCGAAGAAGCAATGTTCCAGTCACTAGTTGTGGCTACCCTACCTTGCAAGGAATTAATTCACCATTAGCCCATCATAGAATGGTGAACAAAAACTTAAAAGATGATCTAAAAACAAGAGGGATAAACCTATCGAGCTGTTAGATTTTTGATTTCTTTACTTGCTGTGTGTTGGTCTGCCCCAGGTTAAAAGCGGTGTGTTTAGGTGGCAAGTTGCCCCACGAATACCAAGAAAACCACTAAAAGCTTCTCCATAAGTCTCAATTTATCATCAAAAATTGTGGAAAAAGAAAATTAGGGAGATAGCTAGAGGCTTCAAGCTAAGGTAAGACCGGGCGGTGGATTAGGCGGGGATGCAGATGAGCTAAAACTCACCCGAAAAGTTAGAAATACCGAAATCTCAATCAACCTTATTAGCGCACAACACTAAGAGGGTGAGATTCAGAAAGAAGAAGGAGGTATACCTGATAGCGGGCTCTCTATAATAGATTTATCTGTCGTTGAGCGGAACTTGGAGCATTTATTTTCTCGAGCCTGCCTTGCTGCCTTGGGGAGGATTTGTTGCAAAATTCATACCCATTTCACTCCCGCGCTTGATAGATTTTCCGAGGCCAGTTCTGAAGGTATGTATCATAGGTTGTTATCAATTTTGAATTTTTAAACTATTTTTTTAGCAGATTCGATGTGCCGTTCCGTTGCTAATTGGAACTGTTTGGATGGAGTGACTTGGCTAGGGATGGTATTGGAGAGGCACGGTACGATAGGCGGAATAATGGGTGGCATTGAAAGGTTTTCTCGTGCGGGGGTTCAAGTATTAGGGAGGAGGAGTGTGAGTAAGGAGGTATCATAGCAATTTCACCTCAAACGCAATGACAAAAAGGAATTTATCGTCATCAATTGGGAGCACGCTTAGCCACCCTCGTTTTCGAAAACAATGAAAGCCGCCATTCTCCACCTCTTTTCTTCCTCTCCGCCTCTCTCCCCCTTGCTTGCTCGTCAAACTTTTATTATCTCGCTAACGGTTCCTATACCGGTACGCGGGTTTAACTTTCTTCACCTTCTTTCCATCGCTTTCTGGAATTGGATTGAGCACATCAGACCTCGCCTTTCTGCACTAAAAAACCCAGGTTTTTTTCGGAGTCCACGTTTTTCTTTTCTCTCTTATATCCTTATTGTACATCTATTCTCGAAAGAATCATTTCCCTGCCCTGTGGACCCGACTGTTGACTCCACGGCCGGACTTCTGCAGACTCATCACCGCCCCCCCACCCCCGCCGGCCTCCTACAACAGACCTACACCGCCGGTTCTGTATTGGCTTACAATCACCGTCGACCCGCCAACTCTTTTGAAGTGCCAGCCTACCCTCCGGGTCAGTATTACTATTTACCAACCGTTGAAGAGCTGATCTATTACTAACTTGGTAGAACACCTGCAGATGGCGTTTGGCCATTTTATATTGTATCATTCCCCGCAACCATGACCCGTGCACGGAGCTCAAGCTGGCCAAGGAGAATTTAGCTCAGGCAGTTCCGGCCATATCTCGCACACAGGCTGAGAAATCTAGTCGTCCAAAGGTCGCATACGGAAATGGGGAAGGTGGTTCTATTCTTGGATCTTTACTACGCATCGGAAGTGTTATTGCGGAGTTACGGGAGGGGTCACGGGTATCAAGAGAGGAGAGACGGGTGCTACCAAGAGAAACAGCGCGACTAAGCGAGGAAACACGCAGTGTTCCCAACCATCCGGTCAGTCCGTATTCGGGGGAGGACGGGACGGACTACGGTTCATAGTCCGTCCTTTTAGGGGCGCTAGGACGGACTACGACCGAGAAGGTGAAGACCAGGCGGACTATAGGGGACTATAGTCCCAACGCTTGGACCTCCCCTACTAGCCCAGCCGAAATCGTACCCCTCCAAACGAATTCTTTTCACATCATGGGACATCACTCGTGCCGTTGGCATTCGGTCGCCATTTTTCGCAGTCTTCAGAAGAAAAGAGAACTTGCATGGCATCGGGGACCCCAGCGCCATTGAATTTGGGAATGCGACTACCCACGCTGGAGACGTGATCACGGATATCTGTTTACAACATGGGTTGATTCGGTATGAAGCAACATTTGCCATGACATATGGGCTGGAATAGAAAGATGCAGCTACATTGATCGGTGGGTTAATAGACTATCACATATCGCTTAGATACATATATCGCAGGCTAGCAATACTTTCAGATCACCCACACGTGGTTACTGTGTTCAACCGGAGGGCGACGATCCTCTTCAATGATGCCATAGTGGAAGGAGCAAGTTTACTTTGAGGCTCTCGTGTGTTGGACTAGGGGCGCTAGCACTGAGGGGCCAGCAGGATTTTCCACTGGCGAGGTTGGCAGGACTCGCGGCAGGAGGCTCTTCTAACGTGTTATGCTGAATCCTATGTAAGGAAGATCAAACTGGAGCGCCCGGTTTTTTGTAACTTACTTTTTCTATTCTGAAGTAATTTTTTTGTATCTTTACTATGGCAACTGCTCCAGCACGATGATGAGTACCACTTCGGCGGATATGTAGATTGCTAGGTCTTGCTGTGCCGGGTCTCGGATAGCCCAGGGTGTGGCGTGGGAGTACTTGGCTCTCTGGAATAATTAGTTACTGCTGGGGGGCAATGGGAAATGTGGAATGAATTGAACTACTTTCATAATATCCTTTAATACCAGGTTTAGATGTAAATCTTCCGGTTTCTCAACTGTTTGAGGAGGGGTCTTTCGTAGGAAGCTGTGATGCACGTTGTGTTCCGGAGAGGGGGGGGGGTTCTATCAAGTTGAATTAGACGCTGGGTTTTTGAAGGCTCTTGCTAGGTCGAATTTCCACCCGCGGATGTAGCTAGCTAGCTTTCCCAGGCCGTTTACACAGCCCATTTTGTAGCCGGTGATTACGGTGCGCATCCCCCAGTCGCCGCCGTCTGCGATACCCTTGGTGAAGGAGGTAGAAGCGCGAGGCATCAAGGCCGTATTCCGATAGCGAGGGGGAGGTTTTTGTGGCGTTGCCGGCGGTCTTGCTCATTTTTTGGGGGTTCATGATCTAGTGTGAGTGTGTTAGGATGTAGGGCGGTAGGGGGAAGTTAAGGGTGGGGAAGACGGCGGGCCAGTAGATTGCTTGGAAACGGAGGGCCACCTTACCTATCGCCTGTGTGCTGGGGGGAGGGTGCTGGGTTGGGTGGTGTGGCGTTCGTGAGGTAATTTGTTAGCGCGTCGAACAGGACGTAGATCGTATGTGAGGGGGTCTGTGGCCATCGGGGTGTCCTAGTGGAGGTAGGAGATCGAGCGCTAGATAGGTAGAGATTTCCGGCAGTTTTCACCTCCGCGATGGCTTCTTTGTTGTGTGCGCGTGGCACAATCTAATCTTGGTTCGCCAGGTAGAACTCTAGGAGCTGTGGAGTGAGGGCTGAGAGGCGGAAGTGCTAGTTTGTTTCTTCCATTCCACTGCTTTCTGTATCCCGATGGAGATCTGCTGCTTCCTTCCCGATTCTGAATCCACTTCTGAAGCTGGGCCGTTCCGTGGGTAGTGAGAGTCATTTCGAGATGGAGTACCATCTCCGAAGCTCGCCAGCACAGGTGTAGCCGCTGTCCTCCGGTCTATATCCGATGCATCGCACACCCTCAGCATGCGCAGGCGAGGAGAGGCGGAAGAAGGAGTGGTAGGAGACGTTGGCTTCTGCTGCTAACCTCTATTAAGGGTGAGTGATGGGTTATGATGGGGAAAGGAAGGGCGTGGAGACCTTGAATTTGTTAGAAATTGCGTCTTAGAATTGCCTAGGGAGGATATCGTCATTTCGGCGGCTCGCGGGGTCCTCATTCCGTGCTCGTCTATACCCGTACTTAATAGGTTTTCAGGCCGAGGGGAAGTTGCCGGCGTTTCAAAACTTGGGACAGGGGGGAGGTGCATTAATGCCTAATATGTGGATCTGGAATAGTGCCTTAGCCAACGGACTTCATAAAATCGTGATAGCGAGGGGGGGGGATGTGTACCGGGATTTGAAGTGAAGTATGGGCGTAGTCAAATAGTACTGCTCCTCCGACTTTTCTTTCGCATTGAAAATGCCCTTCCTCCTTCTCATGCTCTCGCCACAACCGGAAGGGATATCATTCAGTGTCCGTTCGCACGGGGCTAATCCGGAGCTCTGAGAGGTCCAATTTCTCGTTGATATTCGTCGCTGAGCGAATTGCCATAATGAAAACTTCATGTTGGGAGTGATTAGTGGAGGGGGATTTAAGATTGTTTTAAGGGATCCCGGTAGTCTGTTGAGTTTAGTAGATGCCACCGTGAGGCTCTGCAACCTCACCACCAGTAAAGATTTACTGGGAGGCGTGCAGAGCGGGGCCGGAGGATAACTTAAGATTTTTATATCCCATCGTAATGGTATCGAGCAACTGCACAACATCGATTCCCGAGTGGCAGGAGATTATGACCTTGAGCTTGGAGTGTAGAGGCCACACTGTCCTTTAACAAGGCTGGAGGATTTGTTTCTCTTCTATCCTATGGTTAATTGTTACCGACTGCCTTGCTGTTTTCTTGTTTGGCTTTGACCACCTCCCTGTTTTTGTAGGGGAAAGTTTTATCTTTGTCTGCTTCCTCTTATTTCACGTATTTTTGCACTTCTTCTTTTTTCATATTCCATCATTTGTTGTTCTCTCTCCTCTTGTCTTAACCCGCCTGGGCCATGTCTCCTTGGGTCCGCCTATACGGAAAGGAATTCTACCCATGTTGCATTATGTATATGGAAGATATGGGCGAGCTGAGCGAGCCAGAGATGCATTGTCCAGTTCATTCCTTCTCTCTTCATTACCTGATGAGGGGCCGGAAAGGTTCGCATTTACATCTGTCTGTCTGCGCTTCATTTTTTCGTTAAACCAGAGCGGAATGGGATTTTCTTCCCTACGATGTGTGTGTTCACTGAGTCGATTGTGGGCAGGACGGGAAATATTGTGAAGTTCTAGTCATAATGTATCACTGGTGAAATTTGTGTGGGAGACATTTGTGGTATTAATCATATTGTGGGCGCCCGCGTGATTCTGAAGGAACACAAACGCCTCCATCCTTACTTCTTTCCTTCAAATTAGGTATAAAGTGATTGTATAATAATCACAGTAGTCGCATATTGTATTCAAATGTCAAAGGAGAGAGGAGCTCAGGTAACAGATGTTGGACGGAGGTGCTTGGTTGTGATACGGGAGTGGGAAAGATAGTTCGCGAGAATTGCAAACGCGACCGATAAGGGGCAATGTTGAATAGAGAATTCTATCCACAATGTGTTTTCTTTGTTATCACAGGAGTGTACGGAGGAATAAGGACGGGGGGCAAATACAGAGAACGGTGTGGTGATCGAGAGGGGAATCAGGATGTGGTATCGTGTTTTACTCATACATCTGGCTTTACCGTTAGTTAGATTTTAGTTCAGCTGGGCGGAGTTGATAGAGTGAGCGAATGAACGAAGTATACATGCTGTGAAATTTACCATCCATATTTTTTCTCAAAAATCTCTAAGCTCCATGTGAAATCTCCTAGTCTATTGGCTACTTCAGTGCCAACCCGATTCCCCACTTTGACCACATGAAGCGCACATGTATGTATGATGGAGAAATACCGAAGTGTCGACTGTCAACGTTCTAGAGCATGAATGGATGTCAGGGTTACAGAATGTAGAGTTTTCACTATGTACTTAAGATGAGCTATAGCTAGCAGCCTCCATAGAGAACACAATCAACAATATCCTTCTCCTATAATCATGCCTACATGGTCGTGTCACCACCTCCATCGTAAAGGCGGTTTATTACCATCAAGGTTGAAGCTCTCGAGCTTCGTGATTGCATTCTGTGACATAAGCTAGTGTCTGGACATAGAATCTTCTATAGTCTGTCTCTGTGGTCCTCCCATTTTAACTATTACTACCCCAGGAGTTAGCGCCCTTCAATCCCACACTGATCCATTCAACCTTCCCGTCAGAAATATCCCTCCCCAGCAATATTCCGACTCCCAATCAGTTAGATATATTAAAGCATGTGCTCGTTTCCAGAAATATCGAAACGACCATGGCGGAATCGGCAACATATCGGGGACGAGAAAGGCTTAGCAAAATGGTAGATGGATTGGAGTTGGGAGGAAATTACGGGGGATGATAAAAGGATTGAGGACAGGGTCCCGAATAGTCCGACCTTCCCAATCTTAGAGGCAGGACCAGTCTTTATCAAAGCTTGCATGAGAGTCGGAATGACACTTGTGCCAACACGAGCTAAGAATAGATCTATAGCTATAGTAGGATCCCAAAGCCGCTTGCCACAGTATAAATCAACAGGCCCTCAATACAGGTTGATAGGTAATCTTGGCGAGCAGAACATGTTGAGGAAATGCAGTTAACTGATGGATAAGTCGCATCGAATACCAGTTTTGGGGCTGTTGGTCATGTAATATCACTCACTTAATGAACCAAAAATAGTGCGTTACTTGAGAACCTATTTTCGCCACCCTTAATCTAAGCCGGGCACTTTCACCACCATATAATCAATGGAAAACAATAAGTTTTATTAAGAAAAGCTTTATTTGAATGTAACATACTGTGATAAAAATAGCATATCCTATCACTTGGCAGGCCTGGTCGGACTAGCCCTGGTCGAGTCAGTTTCAATAATCCTGACTGTCCAGTCGGTCTAATTTCAACCATTAGACTAGACTTGACTTTCGACCGGATTAGCTAGTCCAGTCCAGTCTTCCGCCGACTGTTCGGAACCCTGATTGAGGACCAGGGTAGGGATAAACCGAGACTCGGGATGCTGGCTGTGATGCTGATCACCTTAGGCCCTCAACTGCGACAGGCACCACAAGGAAAGGCGACTTCAACATCCTGGCTGGATTCTCAATTATTCCAGTTCTTACTTATGGGGCCTTCTAGTCACAAATATCTGAACGCACGTGAACTTCTCAAGGATTTATCAAAGTGATCAGCTTTTCTACACACCTAACTGCGGATATTGGGTGTCTCAGTTAACTAGGGGTTTGGAAGCCATCATGCGACCGCCGTACAGAAAAAAGAAACAAATCGGAAGTTCACTTTTTAAAACTCTGCCTAGTGCCTTAGTGTCCCTCCGACAGCCAACAAAGCTGCCTTCCATGTGTTATATACTGTATCGCCTATTCACTAGGGTGCCCCCTCTCCCATCTACCCCTCCTTCAGTTCGGGCAGTTAACATTGAATGCGATTTGCGGCGGTGTTCACTGGCTTTGCCTCTGTCTCGTGGCAGCTGGGGATTCTGGTATACTAGGGTTTCCTCGATAACACCACTCCCGCTACCCGGATCATTAGAATCGTGAGTTAGACCCGGAGGCGGGGTGCAGGAGGCTTGGGGATCTGTATGAGGGGCCGTGCATGTGGGTTCCTTGTCGAGTTCTGAAGGTTGTCTTTCGCAGGAAGGGCTGTCACGAGTGGTCAGCTTGAGTCTGCCGCCAATTACAGATCCGGTATTTGCCAACAGTTCATGTGTTACTTGCTCTTCAACTCCAGCGGCAATGGCTGATTTAACGGCGATAGCCGAACCAGTTTGAGTGCGCTGCTCCTCTCCTTCGGTGCCGAAAGCGGATTCTGGGGCGGCGGCCGAACATTGCTGAGATTGTTGGTAGTCCGCTCTCGCGCCAGTTGGGGGTTCCGGGATAGAACCGAAAACTTGCAGGCTGGGTTGCGGTGTAACTTCGATCCTCATCGCGGGTTCCAAGGAGCTCTGATCGTCATCTTCGGAGGCAATCCCGGATCGAAACGCACTACCCAAACATTCCGGGTTTACTTTCTCGACACCTTGGATGCTCATGGCAGATTTCCTGAGGCATTGGCTGGCAACCTCCAAGGGAATTGCGGATGCAAAGGCTCCACCCGAGCTGTCCTGGCTGGGTTGCTCTTCTTTTCCAACTTCCATGCTTATGGGAGATTTCGGCGCCACAGCTAGGGGTTCCCTGGTGGGTTGCTCTTTACCTTTTGCGCCCTTTACTGATTGTGTAGCATCAGCTGAATCGTGTGAGAAGAATCTCTCATCAATCTTGAAGGTAATGGCAGATTTAATTGTATCACCCAAGCGTTCCGGAGTGAGCTGCTCTTCAACCATTGACCTCATTGTAGTTGCCAGCGCGTCGGATAAACGTTGCGGCGATAGTTGATCGCCAACTTGTGCAGCAATAGCAGATTTAAACGCGCTATCTACCCGTTCCTGGGTGAGCTGGTCGGATACTATTGAGCCCATTGCTGATTTGAATGCCGTAGCTAACCCTGGGGCGGTAAGTTGCGTGTCCAACTTTGACCTGATAGCGAGCTCCAATCCTCGAGCTAAGGATTCGGGGGTAAGTTCTTTCTGTATTGCGGCAATTAATTGCGGTGATAGCACCTGAGGCATGGCGTCAGGTTTGGGCACAGTCTCCGGCCCTGGGTGGATGTCTTGTGCATGGACCCGACCAGATATATTTATCTGTGCCAAAACATGGCCCTCTGGACCATGATTGCTGGTGGGCTCGCCGGTCCACCCAGCAATCAGGTCCCTGAGGGCCAGGTGGTACACAGTGTACGAAATGCCACAGACTCCGACCATGTAACCGTAGTGTATACAATGGTTGATAAAAGGTTTAATAAGTGGAGGGCAGCCCTCAAGGGCGAAATCTGAGAACGTCCACCCGCCACACACCAGTTGGAACGCCTGTTTGGTGGCTTTGAGAAATATCACCGTTCCACAATTTGCGACCCGGCGCCAAACCGGGACCTGCAGTGTGAAAATATTAGTATTGGGAATGGTGAAGGATAAAGTGTGCGAGTAATACTTTTTGGCCGCCCCCCGGTGGTTCCCATGTGATATGGAGTTTCAATTGCCTCTGGCACGCAGGGCATTGGGTTTCGATCGGATCCGACATGCTCGTGGAAGCTGAGAATGGCGGACTGTCTAAATGCAGGGGAAAGGAGAACTAATCAAACGAGGAGTGGCATGAAAAAGAGGGAGCTGGGGAAATCAAATTGAGTAGCAGAATTGGTAGGCAAACAGAGGATGACAGCCCTCGCTACAAGTTATCGTATTGCAGCTATCATACGATATTCGCTTGCTTTTGCACACGTAATCACCGTTTAATTCCCAGATAGTACCTAGATGTTTAAATAATGGTTTAATCTCTGTACAAGTGAATCAAGTATCCTCCCTTCGCTATAGGCCCTATAGGCGATTGTGAAGCCTCACATATTCCACCACCTTTCCCCCCATTTTAGGAAGCTTAGCGCCCATACCCGGGAACGAATTTCCCCCTACCCCTGAGATCCAACTGCTGGCAGGAAATGAAAAGCCTCAATTCATTGACGTGAATCTTACACCCTCGTCAAACCCCATAAGGGATACCAACTTAGTGATGTAATATTGAGCCAATGAGGAGACAGAAAAACAGGTTATTAGGAGTTTTGAGAGCAGTCCAAAAGTTCTCCAAAAGCACAATTTCATCTGTAGCATATTTGGCTTGTCGCGTACCCTCTCAACCAATTCCTTGGCACTTTAATGAGCCTTTCAAGATCTTATACTAAGGTTTTTGTTATTATACTACAGATGTCATGAAAGTCCGGTAGATACGAAACAGTAAGTGTAATGACCCTATAGAAAGGATGCTCCAGTAGACTAGATTCAAGCCCATACGGTATGGGAATAGGGAACCAGAGTAAGAGTAGACCATGATACTTAGTGTTTGTTACGAGGCCTCCATGGGCCCAAAACCAGTGGGCCCCTGGCCCAATTCCCTGCCCCACCCTGGTCAATAGCCCAGGGCTGGCTGCTTTCTTTTTCACCTGTTGCTTGTGCTCCCCATCAGGCCCCCGCCCTGTTCAATGCCATGGGCAGCCGCCATTAATTAATCTTTCCCTGCTGGAGACACCACTTTTGCGTATATTCGCCTCCAGAGTGGGTTACAGGGCAGACGGCACCTTGAAAAACAGGGGCCCACCGTCCTTTTCCCCACCCCGTCCCGCTCAACGGCCTGGGGCTGGGTGTCTTTTCCGGCATTCCCTGTCCCTATCCCCACTCTGACCCTCAGACTAGTAATACTCCAGAGGGGCCCCCATTCACAATATGTGGTAACTGGAACATGTGTACATGTTGCGGTAATGGTACATAAGAGCGGGCAGTGCAGGATCTCCTATATTTACATCTGCAAAAATAATGAGTTTGCATTTTGGCACTTCCTGTGCATCCTGACTCTTCCTGAACTTGAGTTTGCATCCTATAATCCCTGTTTGCATCCTGAAAAGAAAATATGGGAACAAAAGAGGTGTGAGGACAAAACACGTTAGTTTATGAGATAAATAGTTGTTTATTCTAGATAAACTTAAAATCTTGGTCTTTATATCCTACAGATAACGGACTAATAGAAGATTGAAATAATTTGTGTGGAGAATTGACCACTCCACTTGGCACAGCTGCATGTACCCAAAATAGTTGGCCGTTGGAAGTTCTACTCAGTGCAAATAAACTGAAATCAACCACTAGCGAGCAGGCCAACATATAGGGTCAGGACGCATAGGAAGATAATTTGGTGTGTTTAGGATGCAAAGGATGCAAGAGGAAGTGTCCAGAAGTGTCAGGATGCACGCTCATTCTTTTTGCTGATCCAGTTGATTCATATTTGGTTTATTTGATTTGATTTTAGCTGTGCCACTGTTTCTGAGTCAGATTGGCTATGCTATCGTATTGCTATATTTAGTTTGCGTTATTGGAAGTTTATATTTAGGATTCCGGGTATGGAATGGTGATGTAAGACTGGTGAAGGCTGAGCTATGTTTCTTTCTTGGGGCTTGCCGGATTATGGGATTCCGGTGTGTCAGCAGCTACTGGTAATGATTGTGATGGCAGGAAGGCTATTGGTCTTGTGTTCTGAATTGCAACTAGTCTCCTGGCGAGCAGGAGACAGCAGACTTCGACAGACATTCAGTCTAAGAATAGACTTGGTTGAACGGCGATTAGTGTTCGTTACGGGGCCCCGCCTCAATTCCCGGCCCCGCCCCGGTCAATGGCCCAGGGCGGGGCGTTTTTTTTTTCAACCCCTGCCCCTGCCCCCGTCCGGGCCCCCGCCCCGTTCAATGCCCTGAACAGCCCCCCGGCAATGAATTTTCTCCGCCCAGGGCCCCGCTTTTTCGTATATTCCCCTCTCGAACATTGCTCTTTTGATACATGATTCAGTAATTGTGTGAGCATATACACGTCCCTGGCATGAATGGACCGAACACCGCCGCAGTTACGGGAGCTGAAAGCCCTTTGCCAAGGAGCCCCCTGGTGTTCGGTCTATTCATGCCAGGGACGTGTACCAAAAACCACATACCTCAAAGTATATACAGGCATTTATTTGCATGGAATGATTCATACAATATCAACCGGAATAAGTCACAACACTGATTGGACGTCCGAGTTGCCTAGTCTAGTAACGAATATTGTCTCAGCAGGCCATACGCCTAATTCATAAGACCAATTCATACACTCTATTCACAGGTTCAAATCATATGCCGAATTCATAAGCCTTATTCATCCGCTGGTGCCATATGCCCAAATCATACACCCAAGCCATACGCCCAAGCCATACGCCCAAATCATAACAACAGTCGTGCTATGGAGTTACTGTATTCAGAGTTCATATAGCGAAATAGTGAGCTTAAAGAAAGCCTGTAGTTATAATAATAAGAGTTCTATAAAAGGTAATTATGCTAAGTTAGATGTGACTCGGAGGTTTGAGTTAGTCGTATGATTTGTGTAAAAGTGAGAAAAGACTGCCTCATCCCCCCCACTACATGGGGACAACACCATGGGGTAATAGAAAACAAGAAGAATGAAAGTCATAATAGTTGAAAAAAGAGGTGAATTAAGACAAAGAACAAGACAATCCCCGAATATGCTTAGGTGGTAGCGCTCCCACCAGCACCAGCTCCTGCCCTCCCACCACCACCCCCGGAGCGCGTCGGCATCCTACCACCACCACCGCTCCAACAACTCCCACCAGGGACCGCAGAGTGCCTACGAGCCCCACTCCAACCACTCCAACCCCTACCATGAGTTGGCTGAACTGGGGTCCGCCGGGTATGACTACCAAGCCCGGCCCCAGCTGGCCATGTTCCAGCGGGGTGTGCAGGTGTGCCTCCGACGGCCCCGGTCACCACCCTACTACTAGTGCCACCACCCCCTCCAGTACCCACATGCCCGGTATCATGGTCTCCCTGGGCACCTCTCTCATCACTTCCTCGCTACCACTTCCATCTCCCATACCAGAACCCACACCCCCAACCCAATTTCCTTGTCTAACAACTTCCCCAGCTCCCCCGGTAGTCCCACTACCACCAGTCCGGCTAGTGCTCCTAGTGTTTGTTACGGGGTGGGGTGGGGTGGTTTGTAACTTGCCAGACCCCGCACTTACAAGGAGCCGGGGGGGGTATGTTTCGGGTAATCGCTGCCCTGCCCTCGTCCGCGGCCCACCGGCACTCATTCCCTGGACGGGCCCCATTTGTTACCACCTATTTTTAACGGGGACCCATGTGGGGTATGGGTGGGGCGGGGGCATGAGGCGGGGCAGGGGCAGGGAATGCCGAAAATGACACCCCGCCCCATGCTGTTGAGTGGGGCGTGGCGGGGAAAAGGGCCGGGGCCCGCGTTTTTCGGGGCCCCGTCCGCCCCGTCCGCCCCGTAACGAACTCTAAGTGCTCCCAGGGCCACCATACAAGTGACGGCGTACAGGTGAACTAGGGTTATCGCTGTCGTCACTGTCACTGTCGCTATTGTCATTGGCAGCGGGTGAGTGATGGGAAGAAGCTCCCTGGCGATGGGGAGGGGCACCACGCCGAGGAGGTGCACCCCCAGGAGGAGGAGGAGGGGGAGCGCGCCCGGGAGGAGGAACACCTGTAGGACGAGGAGCACCACCGGGACGAGGAGCACCTCCGGGAGGAGGAGGAGGAGGAGGAGGAGGAGGAGGTGCACCCCAGGGAGCACCGCCGTCCTCATTTAGATGACGTCTCATCTCTTCCCGAGTGGCACCATCTGGCTGGCCAGCCATAACGTTCATGACATCCTCAACTAATCCCAGGTCCGAGACCATGAGGGTAACGCGACCAGCATGTGCCGCACTCAGGGCTCCAGCTATGAACAAAGAATTAGTAAATCAGATAATTATACTAGGAGAGGAACTCAACTTACCGGTCACTGGCATCACCAGGAACTCTTCCGCTGCCACCTGGAGGCATTCAACAGCGGATCTCTGCTAACGGAATTGTTGCTCGAGTGCCAAATCTGACACAATCTCCTGGCAAAGACGATAGAATGTGGCCTTGGGAATTAGGTACCTGCCATCGCGGAGATTCTTAATTATCTCTGCCATTGCCACCCTGCCAGTTGGATACCGAGCCGGCTGCTGGACCCCAGCAACAACCCTCCCAGCTCTTTTCCGACCAAGATGCCGGGTTGGGGGCCCCAAATTTCCACTACCCTTGCGGCCCAAGATACCATCATTTGCGCGACGTTTGGGAGGCATTGAGCAGGAGTTACTTTTTTGGTGTTTGCTTGTTTGTTGTATTGACGGACAGATGCGTGAGGAAGGAGGTTCACAGGAAAAGAGGGAAGGGTTTTTGCTCAGAAGTTAGACACAAAATGACCTTTGGTGTGTAGGTGACTGGAGTCTGCTTCCTTGGGCGTATGTGTAATTGTACGTATGTGTAATTGTACGTATGTGTAATTGTGCGTATGTGTATTTGTGCGTATGTGTATTTGTGTGTATGTGTATGGACCCTATACCTTCCCTGATAGCTGAGTCGGATATTAGGGCTTGCTAAGAGGAAGAGGTGTGTTGGAGGAGAGGTAGGTAAAGAGTTAATTTATACCAATGAAATAAAAATTGGTTATTTCATGAGGAGTGCCTTTCAAGCCCCCTTGTCATATCTTTCCGGGAGTACCCTGGAGTTTAGGCCTATATTGATTCATGATGTCTAGATGAGTAAACAACAGTTAAGGTTGATAGCGCATGGGTATATACATACACTTGAATTGTACGATGGTTAAAGTCGCGTAAGACTGCAACCCCCAGTCTACCATAACACGCAATGTACCATCCCTTCCATGTAGAAATGGCTTGAAAATGTTGTACTAGACGTTGTATTTGTTCCAAGATGTTAAATCTTCCCTGTTTATGTATCAAGTGTACAATTGTAGTCACAAAATGAACCTCAAGAGTACGCCCCTCCCATCTTCGCTCCGAACTCAAACACACAGCTCTCGTTACTATAATTTCCTTTCTCAGATAGTATGATAAAAGTAATTAGCAGAAGGCTTGAATCTGGGGGGTCAGTCATATCATACTTAGAAGTTAGTGAGTAGGGCTTTTGGTTAGGCTACCGCGGTAGGGAGGAGGGCTCGACGTGTGACTGCGGGTAGACCGTGACGATGTTTTCAAGAAGTGAACCAACTTTTTCTTTTCTTTTTAAGAGAGGCCAAATTAACTCCTCTTCTTTCTCACCACACTCTTACCTTCTCCATCCACGCTCTCGCCATCAACACAATCCTCAGGTCGCTCTGCCTTCTGCGCTGCAATCCCGCTTCTCTTTTTCATACAGAAGCAAAATCGGCAGTTAAAACAAAAAAAAAGAAAAAAGAAAAGAAAAGAAACACCCGTGGCTCTTGCCCCACCAACCCGGATACGCCCCTCTACTGGTACCACCCTCTCTCC
>Ga0307509_10004548_pt1 | contig 19913 bp, 27 predicted proteins | sample 10_EM_MG_FD_202245 | JGI IMG/M metagenome (GOLD analysis project Ga0307509, IMG submission 202245) | Populus trichocarpa ectomycorrhiza microbial communities from riparian zone in the Pacific Northwest, United States - 10_EM | ecosystem: Host-associated > Plants > Roots > Unclassified | place...
CGTTATTCTACTCCATCACCGCAAATCATGACCTCGCCCCCTGTGGAGTCTCCCCAAGCTTGACCACTCTCATGACTTTAAGGGTCCTCACCTGGGTTGTGTGTTCTAGCGTCTTTTTGCTCCTGAGGGGGAACAAAAGATTCTAGGCCCAAGGGCAGGGGGGTTATCCAAGAACACGAAAACAATCAGCGACACGAGCGTTCCACTGTCATGCGCCACCCAACCTGCTACGAACCGACCCTCCCGTAGTCTCTAGAGGCGAGATCCTTACTCCACGCTCTTAGAATGTGTTTCTGTACCTTCCCGCTAGCAGTCTTCGGAAGTCCTCCCTTACACCCCTCGACCAACCCTTCCATCTGTGGGTCTCCAAGGAACCAAACGTATGCCGGAGAGTTCTAGAACCCACGATTCAGTCCCAGTCGCAATCAGAACAGAACTTGGGGCTACCTGGGGGTTCATCTCTGTGCTCACGATCTTCTTGACATCCTCTTTCGCGAGCTTGCCGTGATGTGCTTCCTCGAGGACGATCCAGGCTCCGACGACTTCACCGTATGTGGCGTCAGGAACTGAGACGGCTGCTGCTTCTCGGATTGCTGGGGAGGCGGTGAGGACGTTCTCGATTTGTACAGGGAAGAGGTTCTGTTTTGTGAGGAGATTAACGAGGTGTTGATGTGGTTGATATACAATTTACCTCTCCGCCTCGAATGATAATGTCCTATGGTAAAAACGAACAAGAAATCAGGTCCCAAAAACAAGATGTTCAGCTCACAATGTTGACTTTACCTTCAATCTTCCGACAACTGTAAGATCACCAATCCCCACCCGGTGTCAGTACGACCTATTCACATAAAAAAGATGAACACCATGCTCACTTTGAACGTAACCCTCCTCATCCATCACCCCTTTATCACCAGTGCACATCCAAGCCTGGCCATCCTCTTCGTCGATCCGTGTCACGGCCTTCGTCTGTTCCTCATCTTGCCAATACCTAATCATTGAAGGCTCACTCAGTGGGCGACCAACGTACGCAGTGGAGACGACGATACCCTCTCTGTACGAGGTAACCCTTGACCAAGATCTCGCCTGGTGTTCCCCTCGGGACGGTCTTTCCGTCCACGTCGATGATTTTGGCGGTGACGTGCGGAAGGACCCTTCCTACCGTCTCGACTCGCTTGATGATTGGATCTGCAGGAGTCGTTTGGAACGAGACGGGACTGCATGACGGGAAAGCAAGGGGGGGAAAAGATTCAGGATCCGGGCGTCACCAACAATACACACCGCAGAGGTGCGTTTTGTGTGGGAATGCGGAGGATCTCGCTCACCTCGTTTCAGCTAAAAGCAAGAAGGTCAGGGAGGGTACGCGAAGGATGGGGAAGGTGGGCTGGTCACTCAACTCATTCCATAGGCGACTGTCAACTCCGTAAGGTTCATCTGGTCGATTAGCTGCTTCATGAGGTCGATGGGCACAGGCGACCCGGACGCGATCCCGGTGCGAAGTCGACTGAGGTCAACGACCTCCCCTCCGTTCCTTCGGCTCTTCAATTCGGACAACACGCCTAGGAAGTGAGTCGGGACCCCGTGCAGGGCCGTACACCTGGAAAATACAAGTCGGAAGTCCATTCGGTTAGTGGGGACTGGAATCGCGTTGGCCGGGAGGACCCCCCACGCACTTTTCTGCCGAGAGAGCATCTACTATCTTCGTTGGATCGAAGATTTCGGATGGGTAAACGACGCATGATCCGTGAGTGAACGCGGCGAGGTTTCCCAGGACCAAACGTAGATACGCCAAAGTCGAGCATAAGTCCGACGAACAAACGGAGAACGTTTCGAAATGCACTTATCAAAACAGTGGAATAGAGGTGGGACGTTACACAACACATCCTGGTCGGTCAGGCGCATACAATCGCCGATTGATAGCGCGTTATTGAGTAGATTGTGGTGTGTGAGCGAGACCGCCTTCGGGTATCCTGTGGTTCCACTATAAACGAGAAGCAGGTCGGTGCGCCTTTCCTCGCACAGGAGATAGGCGGGGGTAATCACCTAGTGAATTGTAGATTAATCACTTCATGTTTGTCCAACGACTTCCGGAGTGTTTCCCGTTCTCGTTCCTCCCTTGAGCTTTGGTCCCTGATGAGGATTTCACGGAAGTCGACGGCGGATTTGCAACTGTCCAGCTCTGATTGGAATCCCTGCGCGTCGTGTACGTTGTCTACGGCGACAATATACTGTCGGGCTTCAGCTGCGAACGGTGATGGTTGTTTGAGTCCAACCTACCTTGAGGTGTGGTACTTCTTCCGCCTGAATGTTGCCTTTCGCTGAGTTGGCGATCTCAGGGCACGCCTCTGCTAATAGACTGAGATACTTTGATGTTCGGATGTTCGGAACCAGGAACAAGTGCGAAACTCCGACGCGGTTCAATGTCCCTATCTGCAATGACGAGGTTTATGGTCTAGGCCCAGCTTGCGAGATGTCTACTCACCAACTCGTGAACTCTATAGGCGGGGTTTATTGTGACAATGATAGCCCCGATAACCGCACAAGCCCATTGAAGCTGGGCATATGCACTGTTCCGGCGCAGATACAGTGGGTTCAGCGAGGCAGCGCTTCGTTAATACATTGACCGCGCATGCAGTACCTGTTGTTCCCCATAACCACCCCCACACGACTTCCCTTCGTTACACCCAGTCCAAGAAGACCCCGGGCGAGATCGTTGACATGTTTCCATAATTCTTCATAAGACCACCTCAAGCATCCGGAGCCCCCGGTCGGTTCGTGCCTCGACACGAGCGCGGGTCTCGCGGCGAACTTTGCTAGCAATTCCTTCTCGAAGAATGATGGCAAAGTTTCGTTCGAAAGTGGCGGGGTATTGGCTCCTTTCGCATAGGAGAGTCGTGTGGCCGTCCGGACTGCAAAGCGTGCTGGCCTTCGGGCGAATATACGCGGAATCATGAATCGCACGACGGGTCAGGATTCCTCGGGTCAACGCTCTCCGCTGCACCCGGCCGATAGTCACGTGACCTGAGCCTCCGCAGTTTTGGCGTTCCGAGGTTTCATACCGACGACTTCCAGTGAGCGCGAGGCTCCTAACGGTCCGCGACCGTGCTGCGACACCCGGGCTGGTCGGTCGGACGTAGAATCAATTTAGCATGCAAACTGTCAACGGAACCGAGCTAGGTGTTCCGCCTCGAGGCGAGATTAAGTAGATAAGTACGCTACATACTCGAGATAACCGCTGCCGCTAATTACCCCCCATCAGGCATTACGTTTGCTCCCGTCGACAGGTGACCTTGAGCGCTTGAGCGGCCGCCTCCGCGTGTTTGGATCCCCGTGAACAAGGGGACGGGGATCGATCGACGAGCTCGTCTTCTATCCGTCGGGTTTGAAATCCAAGACCCACCCGCTATAGGAACGATCCTCGTGCAATTTTTGCTGCTTACGGGAATTTCAAACCTTCATTCCACAGATGGTTAAATTTCGTCACGTCGCACCACACGATTCCGATTCCCGCTAGCAGACGGATCGGATACCCCCACTTTCATTCTCGACAGGGCTAGGGCTCATCCCCGCATTCGTCGATAGTCGAGCGTTGGATTGTTGGACACCTGCCACGACGTCGACATTCGATGGACAGCAAGCGCATAACCTCGGCCGGCCGTCTCTCTGACCGTTCGGTATCGTCGGCCGAATCTCAGTTTCATTTTCTTCTCAAATCCCTTGTCCGACAAGTTGGAACTGAGACACGCCGCGTACGCTACCGGGCGGTAAACCCACTGTCGACTACCCGAGGGGGCTGTGTGAAACGGTCTCCAAACCCCCTAACCTGCACCAGATCACGAGCGGAAAATACCCGAGAGGCCGAATCTGACGCGACGACGGGCTAAATTAGCCTGTCATTCCAATGCCCTCCAAGGGATGGCTTGTGAGGTTTCATCCATTGCTGACAGATCCGGGCACTAGACATCCTAGTACCCGCGGTTCGGACCCTGGTTTGGGAGCGGCTTCCCCACGAAGAGGGGCTCTATCTTGGCAGGGCCGACAATGATTTTGTCTCGATACACGCGATCACGGGCTTGAGTGATAGGTGGGTTCCACTACCCGATGTGTTTCAAAGTCCAAGGTGGTGTGTCGGCTGCTCGCAGCTGGGAGATGGCAAAGCCCTGTCACCGAGATCGCCCCGCTTTAGCCTCTCTTAGACCCGTGATTAGGAGGTGATACAGAAGGCGCGCGAGTTAGTTGATCATCTCAAGAATGATCCACACCACAAGAAGCCGCGCGGCGAGTCCGATCTCCATTGTATCCACCGAACAAACCCCACGGTCAACCGGAGACCAGACCAGCTTGGAATTCCAACAGAAGTGGGTGGGACACCCCTTGAAACAACCCGAATGGGCTGCGACAGGGCTCGAGCCGAGTCACCGGAGATACACCTGCAGCACCCGTGACACTGACGGCCATTGGCGTTCAATCCCTTTGAATGTCAACTCATAGCGGGGGTCCCGCGATGGATTGATGAGTCTAGATTTTCATTCTATCGCGTGATTGGCAATGGCCGTTGACGTCCTAGTGGTCACCTGGGAGCCCCTACATACACTAACACTTGGCCGAGAGATATCGGTTACCACCCCTTCCTGCGGCATTGTTCGGAAACAGCACTCTCTCTCCTCCGGATCGATCAGGGACAAATTTACGCATACATGTGTCACGGAGACAGTCGGTCCTCGTAAAGTGGTGGAGTGTCACGTACTCATGTGGTGAGGCCTCGTGTACAGGACCCCCGCTCCGACACATACTTATTCAGTTCCCAGGGTACGGTTACTGAAACCAACGATCTCGCGACCCAGGTCGGGTGCTGCAGATCTTCCACGCGGCACCTCCCTGCGTCATCTATCGTTTCACCATTCACAAATGACGCATATCTATGCTCTCGCTGCGGCACTCGACCATGCTCTTCACAAGCCAACTGCGGTAAGGGCCCTAAGTTCGGCCGATGCCGATAGTTAGACGGGTGCAGTTTCAAAAGAGTTTGAGGGTGACGGCGTTTCTGAATGACCGTGCATCCCTTGCGATCTCTGCTCCGTGTGAACGCTCTCGCGTGGATAACGTTATCTGAGTTTTCACTGTATAGCTTCACGGAGTCCACTGTGGGGCTTCGTGATAAGGACGGTGTGTGCATATACTTATACTTGCTTGACGACATATCGCAGATCATCGATAACGTTACGAAGATATTCCGGTCCAAAAGGCTACTCGGTAATCAACGCGTCCCTGCGGGCGGCCACGGATTCGTTGATGAGATCGTAAAGGTCGGCAGGGCTAGCGAGGAGGGGGTACATACGCAACTCGCTGCCCAAGATTCTCAGATTCTCAAGCTGCCAACGCGCGCCATCACCACGTAACTCGTGGTCATACAGTGGTCGGGTTCAGTCACGGAATCAATACTAACCCAAGGTCGGGAGGACCTCTGCCAGACGTGGATTTACAGGCGCTCGACTTGACGCGATTTCGTAATGCAATAGCTCCTTGTGCCTTGGGGTAAAACCAAGAACCCAAAAACCTAGACGCCGTCGCTTTTTCCCAGCTCAGACTTTCCACCCCTCGCTTTTCTTTCTCGTCGCAATCGGTGCCTAATCTTGCCCGAGATCATTTGATGTGGGACGGGTCACGTTTGGGCGCCTCGGTCGCTCAAGAGGCGGAGGAAACGAGGGGGTCATGAGACCTTCGCGCGATTCATTTACGCCCCGGGACATATGCTACCGTTCATGTCAAGATCAGAACACCCCTCATGTGCATGTTGGTACTGAGTGGGTTTTGATGATCCCATTGTTGCGTGGGCGGGATGAGCTTTGGTATTGTCCGTAATGAATCGCTTGATCTTCTTGGATGGTGATGTCTTCTCAGCTCCTCGATCCTTTGAGTACCCCACACCGTATGCGGAACCTATCAATCAGACAGGCGGGTGTACTTACGCACCCTCATCGTCCTCCACGACGACAGGGCCGAGTCGGCGAACACCGCCCATCGCTCGCGTGCATCAGATTGGAGAGCGTTTCTCCCCTGACCCTGTTGATCGGACCTTCTTCGCACTTCCCGAATTGTATGCGTTACGGTTACATGGTCCGGTAGATGACCTGTGTACATGCACCCTAGAGGGCGAATCACCTCGTTCTAGGCCCTAAGTCCCATTACGAGAGAGTGCAGGAGGGTAAACAAAAGAGAAGAAGGGTCTACGAATACAATTCCCGGTTGATATCGACGGAGTAAAGGCACAGTAAGACGTGGGGAGTGAGGGTGCGGGAGGAATCACCCGCAAAAACCGTTGAATGGCTCGTTTCCAGGGCGAACCTCGCATCGGGAAGTCAGGAGATACGAGTGGGTTGGTTTGGTAGCAATCAGAAAAATGGGAGAGGGTGGAGCACGAGGTCTAAAAGGCGCCACACCCTTATTGACCATCGCAATTGAGGCATAGCCTATCGGACTTTCCGAACCTTCTGGGTCTGCTGTGTGGCACCGAGACTAACAGACACCCGCGCATACAGTCCAAGTTCCGCACGATGCCGACCCCGATGTAAACAGTCGGGCGCGGGAACCGGATGGTAGGCTAGGACGGGTGCAAGAACGACTGTAACTGCAAACGGAAAGACGTGCACGAATGAGTGTGGGAAAAAACCGGACCAATCGAACCAAGGGGGAGAACACCATGGAACCCGTGACGGTGGAAGCAGTAGAACGAGAACAGCTCGAGCCCGAGACATGATTGGAAAGAAGGATGGATGGGATCGCAATTCAAAAGGAGCGGTGATTCGGATATGGGAACCATAATGGCCAGAGAGAGTCGCATGGGGCTGGGATAGAACGATGGTGGCCAAGTCCAAGGGGTGGCCAGTGAGGTAATCAAAGTAGTCATGAGCAAGTTCAACGCCCCTGTAGTCCATGTGGGGACATTCAAGGGGTTTGACAGCGTCAAATATCGGATCCTACGGACGTGATTCCGAGGAGGGCGACGGATAAATAATAGATGGTGAACGGGCCCACGGCATGACACGGAAAAGAAAAATCCAGATGGAGGAATGGAAGAAACGCTCACGTATTCATCGTAGTGGTGCAACACTTCACGGAGTTGCCTGCGGGATATGTCTGCGTGGTGGAGGATCTCGTCGTCCGTGCATTTTCCGTCAAAATATTGGTGTATGCTGTGGGAGACGTTAGAAAATGAACGATAAGGACACTGAGGGATACCTACGTTTCAAATCGTTTAGCAATCCATGAACTCTTGCCCTCGCTCATCTTGGTCAACCACCTTCTCTCCTTGGGCGTCGCGCGGCCAGGGTCGGGGATGATCGAGGGAACATTCTCATCGTCTTCATCTTCACTATCCTTCTCTTCGTCTTCAACATCATCCCCCTCATAATCGTCCTCCTCGGCCTCTTCTCTGCCTGACTCGTAGAATGGATCCTCGGATATCACATCCTCGACAATCCGGCTCCGTCCTCTTGAGGCGTCTCCAAGGTGATCCTGACCGCTCGACCTCCGGCGGGACATGTAAGGGCCTTCGTACTCACCGCTCATTGCGCGAGTGGAGGATGTCGAAGGCAGCCTACGAGTCCTTCGACGAGCCTCACGGGGAGAAAGAGAGAACCAGTTCGGAGAACCCTCGGGGTCGGGGTCTCCCCCTCCGTCACCCCCTTCCTCCCCCGGTCCGCGCGGAGTCTCTTCATCGTGAGCCCCTTCATCTTCAATTATTACTTCTTCGGCCAAGGTTGCCCCCCTACTTCGTGTCACTCGGCTGCCACTGCTGTCTTTTTCTCGAGTGTGCCTCCCGGGAGGCTGGAACCGAGCATTCTTCCCAGAACGTTTGTTAAGTCTCTCGGTTCTCTCCCTCTCTATGTCCCCCCTACACTTCCTCTTTACCTCCACGGTCGCGACAATCCTCACATGTAAATGAAGGGTGACCAGGAGATCGCGTTTGAGCATCCAAGCGACGACGTTATGAAAGAGTGGGAGCAGTAATTTGTTCGACTGCACCACCGTCGCATAAAAGTGTTGGGCAGCGTTCGGATTAGGTGGCTGCGGCCGATCCCGAGAGTGGGATACGGAATTCGAGTTGGACTGGGAACGAGATGGCTGTGTCGGGTGGAAACCGAATTCGGTGGTGAGTGCAGGGGCGGAGAAATGAGAGGAAAGTGGGGAATCGGGTTGAGGGAGGGAGGCGATGGACGTTGCGAGAGGGGTGAGATTATGGGTGGCCGTCTGGGGAGGGGTGGAGGTGGAAATTGCGCTCAGGATCTGAGGGAGGGTCGGGACGAAGGGATAATGTTGGGAAAACACTCGATCGAAATCCTTTGTTAGTTCGGCCAATCTAGATAATCCGCGTCAGATCAATGAGATAGTTGCGGTGGAAGGACGGACGGAGCGGGGAACTTTGGGGCAAGAGTGAACACCGTCTTGAGTTCCCGGTGCACCAGATCTACGAGTTTTGCCCGGCGGTGATGTACTAACCAACGGACTGTTGGGTATACCTGGGTGGCGAGGTCCCAGTCCAGCAAACTCGCCATATCCGCCAACCTGAAACGTCGAAACAGTCAATGGGAGCGGGCTCGGGAAGGAGAGATAGAGAAAACCCACGAAAGCGTGACGGAGGTTATCTCCAGGAACCTGATCAACTGTTCGGCCAGTTGTCTGTCCTCCGGTATTACACTCTGTCCGGCAATCAGATCCGCATAAAGGTCATTTCCATCTCCATGTTCTCCATCGTCGAGTAGCAACAAGCTCTTCCAGGGCGCAAGGGTGGGCAGTCTCCAAGCGAAACTGAGCTCCTTTCCCAATCCTTCGGTGCCGAAGAATGATTCCTCATGTTGTTGATAATCCAAGGCGAAATCATCGTCGTAGTCGTCATAGGAAGTATTATGCAGGAGTGAGTCAAGGTAAGGTGGCAACTGGAGCTCTAGCGGTAAATCATGAATTGTGATGTTGGCTATAACTCCCGCCTTGATAGCCTCGTAGAGATTCTTCATCGCCTGAGCAAGGCCCGAGTCACGCAAGGCGTGCTCGACGTAATCAGCGAATCGCTCGCCCCGCGAAGCGTATTGGTCCTTGAGGTTGATCAAAAGATCAGATTCTTGCTCGACGTAGTTCGAGAGAACCTGTTCTTGATACAGAACAGCGGTAACCGTGAAGGCGATGTGTTCGTAGATGATGTCGAAGTACTTGGAAACGTTTCCGGAAGCGGACGAGGAAGGATCTGGGAGATCCAACACGAGGACAAAATGGAAGGTTTGCAACCACGAGGATGGGGAATTTGGAGCGGTGGTAGGATCCGAAGAAGAGTCGGAATCACTTGATCCTTCGTCATCTGCAACGGGTGTCGGTGGATCCACGTCAAGGAGTGGGGTCATGGGCGCGCTGACTGGGGCGGTTTTTGAAGCCGAAGATTTGCGTGGGCCTCTTCCGCGACGACCGAAGAAGGGAGGTTTGGTGGAGTGTTTATCCGTTCGTGGGGTTTTGAATTTCCAAGTCGCACCTTTTTCGGCGCAAACTGGATGGCCGATGAATGCGAGGTCGTCCACGATCAATTCGAATTTTTGGTGACATAAGGCTTGGTTTGGGCACAAGAGACCAGCGAGGAGCTTTGTTTCGTAACCCAAAAGCCTATCGTAGTTGTGGGAGGAGGACGAGGAGGAATTATTGAAATGATTTACGGTTGGGTTGACAGAGGAATGGAAGGAAGAGTCCTGGATGTCGTGATGAGACGAGAGATTGATCGGGGAGGTCCTTCCCGAGGCTCTGGAGGAGGAGTGAGCAGAGAGCGGAAGGGAGTTGCCGGTGATGTCCAGCAGAGAGTGATCTCTCGACCGATCTGGGGGCCGAGACCACAGATGGTCCCCGTAGTCCCCTGCCAACCCTGCGGAGGATGCGTGGGAGAGGGCTGAGGAGGACGAGACGGTGTCTGAAGAGTTGGCCGCCTTCCATGGGTTATCTGCCTGCAGCGCTGGCGGATGACTTGGGTTTGGCCGCGCGAGTCTGGGGGTCGAGGCGGGGGTCGGGGGCCATCTGAAGACGAGGGCGGGGCCGGTGTTTGCAGAGTGGGAGACGAGAAGGAGGGCGATGAGGGATTCCATCCCCAGGTCGAGATAAGCCTGAACCCCTCTGCTTTCGGTTTCTTGTCGGTCGAGAACGGTCAAGTGTTTCAGGATTGTTTACCTTTGTTTGGTGGCCCCTCGATAATAATCATCAAATGTGGCTGAGAATTGCTTGCGGTTAGTAGCGACTGCAGTCCGGGTCCCCGTTCGAACACCCCCTTCCTCTCCGTCCATGGCCTGCCCGATAACATCCACAACGACGACGACGGCGACAGACCCAAACGAAAGAATCCACGGCTTGGTCTACCCACCCAACTTCCTCTCCTCCCTCCAGGTTCTCCTTCCAAGACCTCCGCCTCACCAACCTATCCGTGCCCTATCAGCTAAACAGTTCGCCCAAATCCACCTCCAAAGCCTTCTCACCCATGCTCCAGATTCTGCCCTCTTCCCCTTCCTACACGGCCTAGAGGGTGATAACGAGGCCCAGATCCAGTTCTTCTCCTCTTACGGCCGCGTATCTAGGCGGTCAATTCTCCCCAACTATCGCGGTCTCATCTGGGTGGCATGTGACGACGAGCACCCGGAAGTTCCCCAGTCCACTCATTCCTCCCCCGTCTACAGCGATGACGATGACCTGGACGATGATGACTTTTCCTCCTCCGAGATCGAGTGCGACGACCAGCCGTTTGAAATGGACATCGACCACCAGCCGTCGTCCAAGTTAGAGATAGACACGAACGACCTCCAACATATGCACCCTGTCCACCACCGTACCATGTCCACCACGTCCGATTCCCAGCCGCCGGTGTATGCCGTCGACTACGCCTACTCTGGCAGTCATCATGATCGTCGACCTTCCAGCGCTTCTTCTTTCGCCGCGTCTTCTCTCGACTCCCCCGACTCCGCGACGACAGACCCTGGGGCACCCCAATTACTCAAGGATGATCCAGGGTCGGGGACGATGGGCGCGAGTCCTCCCGTACCTCTTTCTCCCTCTCCCCCACCCCCGATGTCCTGGACATTGACCTCCTCTTTTCGACCTTCTGAATTGTTAGTCAACACGCAGTCTGGCCCTGAATTTGTCAGACCACGTGTGCCAGATGGAATTAGTCTCCGAAACTTTGGTATCCAAGTTGTAAGTTCAATCTCCGATCAGGACCCTGTGCACCTCGCCTGTCTTCTCTCCGCCCCGTCATTGTTCCCGCAGATTCTCGCGTCGCTAATCTCATCTCTCTCCCGGAAATCAGCCCATCTATGCCACAACATCCGACGTCGTCATCTACTCTGCAAAGGGGGCAACCAGATCTGCTTTCGCTCTCGCTGAAAAGTTTAAGCGAGCCATCGAGGCCAAGATGCTTGAGAGGCAGGACCGACTTCGTCAGGACGGCGATCCGAATCCGGAAGCCAACCTGATCGCCTACAACGTCTTCGTCTTGACGGCAACTCTCCCAGAGATGTTAGAATCCCTCCCTCATCTGATCGCTCTGTACGAAGACATCGAATACAAGCACCCTGCCCACGATGGTCCCGTGGTTCTCAAGTCGAACTCGACAAATTTCGCCCATCGAGAGAAGGATGAGATGCGGGATCTCACCAAGGTTTCCGAGATCTTCTCGACATCTTCTCTTCCCCACGACCTCGTTGCCTCCTCCCCCTCGACGCACTGGGACCCTGCCATTGGCCAGGTTTATCTCGGCAACGCTAATGATGTGCCGATCGCTGATGAATGGGTTCCCCACTCGCGCGGATCACATTACATGGAAGATCCGTTCAACAGTGTCTACAACACTCCCGCTCAGGACGCTGGCTTCGATATATGTATCGAGTGCCACGACTTCGCTCAATTCCCCACTCCCGCCCACATGCGCGCCGCCGATGAACACCTTTCTCTCCTCGATGCCACATGGGCGGCCCAGCACTCGAAGCTGTTGGACGAGGGGGCGGAATTGCCCGTCCGACCGCCTCCGAATGCCAACTCCATCGTTCATTTGACATTCCCGAGTTCTCCACCAGCCAACGGTGCGACGATCGGCGCGCTTGCGTCATTTATCGCGTTTCTGGACCGATGGTTGAAGATGCCTGGCGGTGAAGTTGTCTCTTCTAGCCCCGATCAGCCATCACCGGCAGCTTCGCGGAAACGCGGAGTAACATTTAGTTCAAGCTCGTTGCCGTTACAACCATCCTTCATGAATTCTTTCTTCTCCCCTTCGGCATATACAAACCCAACAAGCAGGTTCCGTTCCACTTCGGCTTCTTATTCCCCGCACAACGAGGGTTCTGCTTCTTATCGAACTCCGACTGGGTCGGTCCGGACCCGACCCGTCAAGGTCCTCATTTACTCCGCCGATGGCTACACCGAATCATCCGTCCTCGCCCTGTGTCTCTCGATGGCCTTGAGAGGCTTGTCCCTCCCTCAAGCGTATCTAGAGCTCCAGGTGGTGAAGAGACGCAGCTTCTTTGTGTACCAGAGCGACCTGGGACTGTTGAAGAAGGTCGAAGCGAAGTTGAATCAGGATCGCGGAAGGCAGAAGATGATCAACCAGAGCGCATCTGATCCAACTACTCCATCAACTTCCACCGGTCCCGGGACTGGGATGAGCGGCGTTCAGTATGTGAACGCTGTGGAAGGTGGGACTGAGGTTGGCTGGAACCCTGGCCTGAGACCCGGCTGGCCGCAGCCGGTGGTGGGTCAAGGCGCTGGGGGTCACTTGAGTGGGGTTGTGGGTGCTGGTCCTGTCTCTGGCGGCGGATACGGACATTCGGCGAGTGACGAGGAGTTACCCGTCCAGTTGCAGCAAGCTCGGCTGCGGGTTGACAGCAAACTCGGTGCTGGCCAAGACACTAACGAGCCTAGTAACACCACCGTCTCGGGGTACCCCATCGGGTTTAGGAGGCAGAGGGCGAGTACTATGCCGATGATGTCGACCTTTACGGATCATCAGAGCTGGTTCAACGATCCAAGGTTTAACGGCAGCTTCCCCAGCAGGGTATTACCGTTCTTATATCTCGGAGATCTGTAGGTTGATCTTATGATCGTCATTGGCAAGCCAGCTGACAACGTTTCGTAGGAACCACGCTTCCAACGCCTACATGCTCCACGCTTTGGGTATCACCCACGTTGTTTCTGTTGGAGAGTGCGCGTTGGTACCCCCACCTGAGTACAAAAATCCTCCCTCCTCGCCCCCACACGAACGTAGGGCGTCATTGTGGATCGAGGAGAGGGAGGGAAGGATTAAGGTGCTAGACATCCAGGGTATCTGCGATGACGGTATCGACACCCTCGAGCCTCAACTCGGTCCGATCTGTGATTGGATCGAAAAGGCGAGGTTGGAGGGTGGAAATGTGCTGGTCCACTGCCGAGTGGGCGTGTCAAGGAGCGCTACGGTGACCGTACGTCCTATTTCGCTTTTTCTATTTACATTTCACTCACGTATACCGTGCAGATTGCCTATGTGATGAAACACCTTGGGATCTCCCTCGTGGACGCATATCTGATTGTTCGCTCCCGACGGCTCTCAGTTTTGATACAACCAAATATGAGGCTATTATACAACCTCCTCGGTTGGGAGCTCAAGCTAATCAAGGAGCGGTGCGAGAGGGAGACCAGAGAAGCTTTGGGCATCGATCATTCCTCCGAGGTTCAAGTCCCCGAGGACAAGCTTCGGGAGGGGCTGAGTAGGTGTCTGAACTGGCCGTATTTGGCCAGGGAAGTCCATGCGTTAAACGAAAAGTATTTGCATTGAGGTATGCCCCTCGTTCCAGCCCCCCCTAACGCGAGTTTACCCGTGAACGTTTACGAAGGTCTTTCAAGGTTTTCTTTGGGCTTTAGTGGTTTTCTTGTACACGTCGCCTTTTTCCTGTTCTGATCGTCTCCATTTCGCACCGTCCTCCGTTTTACCTGACCCGCTAATTACCCGATCCCCGCCCTCGTTCATTCCCCCTTACCCCCTTCCATGTTTGCTTGTGCAGCTCATGTTTTTTTCCCCCATTGTTGTTTGTTCATCATCTGTAGCATCATTGTCCATGATACGAGCGTCGCCCACCGTCTCCATCGACCGCTCCTCTCTGTTCGCATGTGTAACCACCCCCACGCTCTCTGTCGCTCTGTCCACAGCATTATATCCATGTCGCGTCTCGTCCCTTGCCCAGCCCCATCATTTGAGGGGACTTGAGGTTTCTTTCCCTCTACACTCATCAGATCGTACACGTCTTTATTTGATGCGCGAAAATGTAACATACCGTGGCCCGTGTCTGTGATATTCTTGTGGTCTCGTATTCCAGTTATCACGATCAGATCTGAGACAAAGACCCCCTATAACCTCAGACGGACGGGCCGCTGGACTTCACTCAAACTTTTTACCTCACAGTTTTCAAATACCCCTGAGTAATGCCCACCTGACGGGGGGGCGAACATGTGGAATTGGATTGGGTCGTAAATAGCTTGAAGAGCGAAAATATCCTCGGACCAGCGTAATCCTGGGCTATGCTTTGCACGGCGGTAATGTGGACGATCAGGACTTCAGCACTGCGCTTCCCCTGTAACCATATATACTGGGGCACCCAGCGTGATATGGCGATATTCGGTGTATTCTTCCCCCCTGTCCGCTGGTAGGACACGAAGTCAGAAGTTGCCGCCGCCCGATTGGGGGCAAGTTCTGGATTCCGGCTTGACATTTGACCCACCGCCTTGACGCTCATCTTCCCGATGCCCGAGGCCTGAGTGTTAAAACCCCTTCACCCTGGGATCTGGGAAGCTTCGGGCTAGAACAGTCGGGAACAGGACGTAAGTCTTGTCTTGATTTCAGCGGAGGTTTTTCGCACCCCCTACCGATGCGCTGGACCTTCGTCACGGGGTCCTTGCGAAGTTGATATAATCTCGGACCCTGTTGAAGGACCCATCCTGTTGCGGACGCCATTCTTCTCAGCGCGCCTGGCCTCGTATCTCGCCCAATCGTTCCGGCGCGCGATTACACGCAGAAGGAGAAAGAAGAGTACCGGTGTGGCCGTTCAGACCAGCCTAAGTATGGATATCTTCGTATCTGTTTCCCACCAACGACGAACTGGCTGGCCTCGTTACATCGTTCCCTTATCCTCCACAGTATTCCAAGTACCATATGAGATCTTCCAGGAGATCTTCCTTCATCTTCCCGTCCTCCCGTGGACGGACTCCGTGTATCGTCGACACCTGTGCGGACACGAGGATGTGTGGTCCCAACCTGCCTCTAAGACGTTCTGGGTGCGAACGAGGACTTTGCTGGCCTTGGGCGCAACGTGTAGAATGATGCAGCAGATGGTCCTTGTGGAGGCTTGGAAGGTCTATGTCGTGAATATCCCAAGGGCGGACCCGGAGGTGATCGTATCTAAGCTTCATGAGGCGCTGTTGTCCCGGTATAGGCATTTGTTGAGAGATCCCCATCTCGCCGCCATCGTGAGGTACATTTACTCTGTTCATGTCTCTGGGACATCCCGACACCGGTTCTGACAGTTCAAAGGACTCTGGCAGTAGATTTCGAGTACGGTTCCGACATAACAAGCGCCCTCTTCGTCGAATGTCTCGCAGCCTTACCAAACCTCCACACCCTCGAGATCGGCTCCATGCACCACAGCCTGGTTCGCGAGTCCTTCACGGCCGCCCTGGGAGAAAGAAAACTCCCGGTCCAAACACTCGCCTTGCCCCCCACGGCGCATTTTCTGTTGCGGTACTACCCAAACATTGAGGACCTTACATACGGTCGTGCGGCACCTACTGAAGCTTTCGCCGAGTCCCTCGTGGTAGGTGGGTTGAATCTTGTTACGAAACTCTCGGTTATGTGCCGAGGACGATGGAGTGAGACTTGGCCGAGTGTGGATATTTGTTCAAGTAAGGTCTATCTCGTTTCTCATTAACCACCGACGAGATGAGCTGATGAGTTCTCACAGAGGTGGCCGGGGCTTGTCCAGAGGTCCGTGAACTATCTATCGTCCATGTAAGCCCGACCTCTGTTACCCTCCCTCTCTGAGGCCTGGCGCAAATGTTGGTCCCTTTCCGCGCCCCTCCCCCCCAAACAAGTCACGCAGATGGGGGGAACCGTCTCTTCCCATGTTAAAAGGATACATCTCCTCATTCAAAAACCTCTCGACGATCACATTCGTGCATCGCCTTGAGAGTCATCGGGGGCCCGAGGACTGGACAGACCCAGCTTGGAGCAGGGAATTTGAACCCATATGGAGAGAAGTCACAGATCTGGTGACCAGCCAGCTGGGGGTTCCACGGTTGGGTGTCCCAAAATGATGAAGGTCCTCACTGTGTTGGGTGGGAATAATTCTGGGCCCAGGGTGATAGTGGAGGAGTACATTGTTCATCAGGGAATCCTTGTGCACCTTCAACCTTGAGATGTCCAACTTGACTCGGGTAATCCGAAAGTCGTCGGGAGTCTTGATGGTTCGAGGTGTCACACGCTAGTAGTGGGACCGTTGTAAAGTGTCCTGTCTTTCTCTATCTACCAACGGGTCTTATACAGGTTCGTAGCTATGGGTAATAAATATAATTTGTGCCTCGAGTCCGTACGGAGCTCTGTACGAACGGAGAGGCGAGTTGAAGAAGTGAGGGTATCTTATCCACCTACGGATTGGCCGGCGTTCGTCTACGAACCTCCGGACACTTTCAAAGTGGCTGAAAGGACGAAAAGCAGTCGGAAGTGCACAGAAGCGCACTTCCGAATGCCAAGTGTCCACTTCTCGAAGTCCTAACGAGAAGTGGAAGCCCTAAGCGCCCAGATTAGGCGGGGGAAATCGCCGAGAAAAGTTAGACGCTCAAAAGTGACGAGACGTTTTCCCGACGGCTTTGAGACCAGTGACAATGATAGCCCAAATAACCGCGCAAGCCCATTGAAGCTGGGCATATGCACTGTTCCGGCGCAGATACAGTGGGTTCAGCGAGGCAGCGCTTCGTCAATTCATTGACCGCGCATGCTGTACCTGTTGTTCCCCATAACCACCCCCACACGACTTCCCTTCGTTACACCCAGTCCAAGAAGACCCCGGGCGAGATCGTTGACATGTTTCCATAATTCTTCATAAGACCACCTCAAGCATCTGGAGCCCCCGGTCGGTTCGTGCCTCGACACGAGCGCAGGTCTCGCGGCGAACTTTGCTAGCAATTCCTTCTCGAAGAATGATGGCAAAGTTTCGTTCGAAAGTGGCGGGGTATTGGCTCCTTTCGCGTGGGAGAGTCATGTGGCCGTCCGTACTGCAAAGCGTGATGGCCTTTGGACGAATATACGCGGCATCATGAATCGCACGACGGGTCAAGATTCCTCGGGTTAACGCTCTCCACCGCAGGCCCAGGGTCACGTGACCTGAGCCTCCGCAGCTTTGGCGCTCCGAGGTTTTATACCGACGACTTCCAGCGAGCGCGAGACTCCTAACGGTCTGCGACTGTGCTGCGACGCCCGGGATGGTCGGTCGGACGTGGAACCAATCTAGCATGCAAACTGTCAACGGAACCGAGTTAGGGTGTTCCGTGTGGATCGAGGAGAGGGAGGGAAGGATCAAGGTGCTAGACATCCAGGCTATCTGCGATGACGGCATCGACTAGTCTCCTCAAGCAGACCACGTATTCCCACTGACGATCACCTGCGCGGGATATGAAGAAGATTCCACCGTACCAAGTCTTGTCGTCGACCAGAACGGTGCGGATGACTTTCATGGGGGTGGGACGTCCCTTAGCTGTGATGGAGTCAGTGAACGAGCGGTGGCTAGAATAAGGTACGGACCGTCTCACGCTCGCGATAGGAAAAGTCCTTCCAAGCCTCAGCAGCAACTGAGTTTGGGACATCCTCGATGCTGGTAAATGCTGTGGCCAGGGTCCCGCCAGAGACGTCTCCCTCAGTGAGCTGGTACATAGAAACAGATTCCTCGATATACGCTGATGGCCCGAGAACGGATTTTACTGTCTTATTGGCGAGGTAAACAAGGGTATCCGCGGGGACGGAGTCGAAGCCGCAACCGGGAATCAGTATTGCGTTGTTTTTGTGGGCCAGGTAGTCGTATCTGTTTTCCAAGAGTGAGTTTGAGGAATAGGGAACAGGATTGTTTGGCAAACTTTCGATTATTGTTTTGATGAAATGAGGTTCTCCAGCCAAGTCGATGTAGTGGATTCCATGGGTTGCACAAGCTCTACCGAAACGTAATAGGCATCGACTCCCTCGAGCCTCAGCTCGGTCCGATCTGTGATTGGATCGAAAAGGCGAGGTTGGAGGGTGGAAATGCGGAATCGGATTGGGTCGTAAATAGCTTGAAAAACGAAAATATCCTCGGAACGGAGTAACCCTAGGGATATGCTTTGCACGGTGGTAATGTGGACGGTCAGGATTTCAGCACTGCGCTTCTCCTGCAACCATAATACTGGGCACCCTGCGTGATATGGGGATATTCGCTGTATTCTTCCCCCCTGTCCGCTGGTGGGACACGAAGTCGCCGCCGCCCGATTGGGGGCACCGTCCTGACTGCTCATCTTCCCGTGCCCGAGGCGTGAGTGTCAAAACCCCTTCACCCTGGGATCTGGGAAGCTTCGGGCTTGAACAGTCGGGAACAGGGCGTAGGTCTTGTCTCGGTTTCAGCGGAGGCTTTTCATAACCCCTACTGAAGCGCTGGACCTTCGTCACGGGGTAATCTCGGACCCTGTGTACAGTAGGGACTCATCAGGACTCATCGACATCGATCATCCTTCCCAACAGGATGTCGCGGACGCCACCCCCCCCAGCGCGCCTGGCCTCGTATCTCGCCCAATCTTTCCGGCGCGCGATTACGCGCAGAAGGGGAAAGAAGAGTACCGGTGTGGCCGTTCAGACCAGCCTAAGTATGGATATCTTCGTATCTGTTTCCTACCAGCGACGAACTGGCTGACCTCGTTACATCGTTCCCTTATCCTCCACAGTATTCCAAGTACCATATGAGATCTTCCAGGAGATCTTCCTTCATCTTCCCGTCCTCCCGTGGACGGTCTCCATGTATCGTCAACACCTGTGCGGACACGAGGATGTGTGGTCCCAACTCACCTCCAAGACGTTCTGGGAACGAACGAGGACTTTGCTGGCCTTGGGCGCAACGTGTAGAATGATGCAGCAGACGGTCCTTGTGGAGGCTTGGAAGGTCTATGTCGTGCGTATCCCGAGGACGGGCCCGCAGGCGAGGGTATCTCAGTTTCATGGGGTGCTGTTGTCCCGGTATAGGCTTTTGTTGAGAGATCCCCATCTCGCCGCCATCGTGAGGTACAATTACTCTGTCCATGTCTCTGGGATATCCCGACACCGGTTCTGACAGTTCAAAGGACTCTGGCAGTAGATTTCGAGTACGGTTCCGACATAACAAGCGCCCTCTTCGTCGAATGTCTCGCAGCCTTACCAAACCTCCACACCCTCGAGATCGGCTCCATGCACAACAGCCTGGTTCGCGAATCCTTCACGGCCACCCTGGGGGAAAGAAAACTCCCGGTCCGAACACTCACATTGCCCCCAACGGCGCATTTTCTGTTGCGGTACTGCCCAAACATTGAGGACCTTACGTGCGGTTATACGGCACCTACTGAGGCTTTCATCGAGTCCCTCGTGGTAGGCGGGTTGAATCTTGTCACGAAACTCTCGGTTTCGTGCCAAGGAGGATGGAGCGATACTGGGCCGAGTGTGGATATTTGTCCAAGTAGGGTCTATCCCGTTTCTCACTAACCATCGACGAGATGAGCTGATGAGTTCTCACAGAGATAGCCGCGGCTTGTCCGGAGGTCCGCGAACTATCTGTTGTCCATGTAAGCCCAACCTCTGTTACCCTCCCTCTCTCAGACCTGACGCAAATGTTGGT
>Ga0307509_10004549_pt1 | contig 19910 bp, 20 predicted proteins | sample 10_EM_MG_FD_202245 | JGI IMG/M metagenome (GOLD analysis project Ga0307509, IMG submission 202245) | Populus trichocarpa ectomycorrhiza microbial communities from riparian zone in the Pacific Northwest, United States - 10_EM | ecosystem: Host-associated > Plants > Roots > Unclassified | place...
CGGTAAGGCGGCCGGCAAGGGTTCCAAGGCCGCCGGGAAGGTGGCCAAAAAGATGCCTCGCAAGGGGGCTAAAAAGGTCACGAAGAAGCGAGCTAAGACTTAGAATCGGTTGACGAAACGAGGTTCACTCCCTATAAGCACGGCATCCAAGTCGGATAGTTATCAGACGATGCCGGGCCCCGGGAAAACCAAGGGGTTAGGGCGTCGTGTTCGCGTTTGTGAACACCTGCCCGAGACAGCGATAATCAAGGCCGTTCCGATAGGGTTCGGCGACAGGAGAGAAGGCCGTGGCCCGTATTGCCGGCGTGAATATTCCTACCAACAAGCGCGTGCTGATCGCGCTGCAATATATCCATGGCATTGGTCCGAAGATCGCGACCGATATCATCGAGAAGGTGAAGATTCCCGTGGAGCGTCGCGTCAATCAGTTGAGCGACCAGGAAGTGCTGCAGATCCGCGAAGTGATCGACCGTGATTACGTCGTGGAGGGCGATCTTCGTCGTGAGACCGGCATCAACATCAAGCGTCTGATGGACCTTGGCTGCTATCGCGGCCTGCGTCATCGCCGCGGGCTGCCGGTACGTGGCCAGCGCACCCATACCAATGCGCGCACCCGCAAGGGGCCGGCCAAGGCTATCGCCGGCAAGAAGAAATAGTTTCGCAAAGTGCGGACTGGCGTGTGGCGAGCAGTTTTGCTCGCCGTGCGCTGTACGCATTTCAGGTGTAGCCGCTGGCACTACGGCGGCGTTTGAGATCGTCAGAAAGGTTTTGAGATGGGCAAGGAAGCCACCCGCGTTCGCCGTCGTGAGCGCAAGAATATCGCCTCCGGTATCGCGCACGTAAATTCGTCGTTCAACAACACCACCATCACCATCACCGACGCGCAGGGCAACACCATTGCCTGGTCGTCGGCGGGAACGATGGGCTTCAAGGGATCGCGCAAGTCGACTCCCTATGCCGCGCAGGTCGCGGCGGAGGACGTTTCCAAGAAGGCGCAGGAACACGGCATGCGCACGCTGGAGGTCGAGGTTGCTGGTCCGGGGTCGGGTCGCGAATCGGCTCTTCGCGCGCTGCAGGCCGCGGGCTTCACCGTCACCTCGATCCGCGACGTGACCACGATCCCGCACAATGGTTGCCGTCCGCGCAAGCGCCGGCGCGTGTGATGTGCGATCGCAGGCGGATCCTCTGCCTGCGCTGATTTTGTGATGTTCGCAATGCCGCGGCACATTTCCGCGGGTCTTCAACGCCAGTAGGCCAGATGGCAGATTTGCTGGCCTGTATGGGTGAAACAGTGACGATCCAGAAAAATTGGCAAGAACTTATTCGGCCGAACAAGCTCCAGGTCACGCCTGGTTCTGACGCGACCCGTTTTGCTACCCTCGTTGCCGAACCGCTCGAACGTGGTTTCGGCCAGACCCTCGGCAACGCGCTGCGCCGCGTGCTGTTGTCCTCGTTGCAGGGGGCCGCAGTGCAGTCGGTGCATATCGACGGCGTGCTGCACGAGTTCTCCTCGATCGCCGGCGTTCGCGAGGACGTCACCGATATCGTGCTCAACATCAAGGACATCGCGATCAAGATGCAGGGCGAGGGCCCCAAGCGCATGGTCGTGAAGAAGCAGGGTCCCGGCGTAGTCACCGCCGGTGACATCCAGACCGTCGGCGATGTCGTGGTGCTCAATCCGGACCTGCAGATCTGCACGCTGGACGAGGGCGCCGAGATCCGCATGGAGTTCACGGTTGCGACCGGCAAGGGCTATGTCGCCGCCGAGCGCAATCGCCCCGAGGATGCGCCGATCGGCCTGATCCCGATCGACAGCCTGTTCTCGCCGGTGCGCAAGGTCTCCTACAAGGTCGAGAACACCCGCGAGGGCCAGATCCTCGACTACGACAAGCTGACCATGACGATCGAGACCAATGGTGCGATCAGCCCCGAGGATTCCGTGGCCTTTGCCGCGCGTATCCTGCAGGACCAGCTCAACGTGTTCGTGAACTTCGAAGAGCCGCGCAAGGAAGTCACGCAGGAGATCATCCCCGATCTCGCGTTCAACCCTGCCTTCCTCAAGAAGGTCGACGAGCTCGAGCTCTCGGTGCGTTCGGCAAACTGCCTGAAGAACGACAACATCGTCTATATCGGCGACCTCGTGCAGAAGTCGGAAGCGGAGATGCTCCGCACTCCGAACTTCGGCCGCAAGTCGCTGAACGAGATCAAGGAAGTGCTGGCCCAGATGGGTCTGCATCTCGGCATGGAAGTGCCGGGCTGGCCGCCGGAGAATATCGACGAGTTGGCCAAGCGCTTCGAAGACCACTATTGATCGAACGATAATCGTCGTGGCCGGGCGCACCAGATGTCCCGGCCACACTATTTTGGGCGAACGCAGGCAGCCCACCTGAGCAAAGTGTCCGACGAGCCGTCGCGACAGTACAAATCCAAGAGGAATTTCACATGCGTCACGGCAAGGTTCATCGGAAGCTCAACCGCACTGCGGAGCATCGGCGTGCAATGTTCGCTAACATGTGCGCGGCGCTGATCAAGCACGAGCAGATCGTTACCACGCTGCCGAAGGCGAAGGAGCTGCGGCCGATCGTCGAGAAGCTGGTCACGCTCGGCAAGAAGGGCGGCCTCGCCCTGCGCCGCCAGGCCATCAGCGAGATGCGCGACAAGGATCAGGTCCGCAAGCTGTTCGACACGCTGGCCCCCCGCTACAAGGACCGCCAGGGCGGTTATACCCGCATCATCAAGGCCGGCTTTCGCTATGGCGACAACGCGGCGATGGCGGTGATCGAATTCGTCGACCGCGACGTCGACGCCAAGGGCAAGGACTCCGGTCCGACCCAGGAAAAGTCGGCCGAAGCGGCGTAAGCTTTTTCGGGATAACGTTTTCAAGAGCGGCGCCGCGAGCGCCGCTTTTTTATTGGGTGTCCATCAAGATCCTGCCAAGGCGTTCAAGGTGCGTCGGACGGCGCTGGATCGCCGCCTTCGTCGAGGGGGGAGCGCGGCGCCGTGGTGAATCCTACCACCCCTCCAGCACGATCTTGCCGCGCGATTTGCCGCTTTCCAATAGCGCGTGGGCCTTCTTGAGGTTGGCCGCGTTGATGGTGCCGAAACTCTGATCGAGCGTGGTGCGCAGCACGCCCTTCTCGATGAGATCGGACACGTCGTTCAACAGGTGATGCTGCGCGATCATGTCCGAGGTCTGGAACGAGGACCGTGTGAACATCGATTCCCAATGGATCGAGATCGCCTTGCCTTTGAACGGGCTGATCGAAAATTCGGCCGGGTCGTCGATCAGGCCGAACCGGCCCTGCGGTGCCATGAACTCGGCGATCGCCTTGTAGTGCTGCTCGCTGAAGGTCAGGCTTGCGACCAGTGCGACCGGCGGCACCTTCAGCTTTTCGATCTGCTCCTTCATCGGTTGGCCGTGATCGATCACCGCGTGCGCGCCGAGATCGCGGCACCATTTCTGTGACGCCGGCCGCGTCGCGGTCGCCACCACGGTGAGGCCCGTAAGCCGTCGCGCGAGCTGAATCAGGATCGAGCCGACACCGCCGGCGCCGCCGGTGATCAGGAGCGTGCGCGGGTCGACGCTTCTGCCGGGCACGGCGCCGAGCCGGTCGAACAGCAGCTCCCATGCCGTGATCGAGGTGAGGGGCAGCGCCGCACTTTGCGCGAACGACAGCGTTGTCGGTTTTCGGCCGACGATGCGCTCGTCGACCAGGTGAAACTCCGCATTGGTACCCTGGCGCAGGATCGAGCCGGCGTAGAACACCTCGTCGCCCGGCTTGAACAGGCTGACGTCAGGGCCGACTGCATCGACGATTCCGGCCGCATCATAGCCGAGGATCTTGGTTTCGCCTGCAGGCGGAGCGGCGCGCTTGCGGACCTTGGTGTCGACGGGGTTGGCGGAAATCGCCTTCACCGCGACGCGGATATCGCGGCCTTTGGGCTCCGGCTTGTCCGCCTCGAAATCGAACAGGGCTTGCGGGTCCTCGATCGGAAGCGACTTCTGATAACCGACGGCTTTCATCTGGGTCTCCTTGCGCTGGGTGCTCGCCGCGACGTGACGCGCGTGAATCCAAGGCCGGCACCTGCTGCACCCTGTGCAGAGCCGGCCTTCGCTTCACAACGCCTTGCGATCTACCTGTCGCCATGGCGTCCATTTGGCAAGTACTGTAAAAACGGGGATATAGTCCCTGTTTGGATACTATTGGAAAATCGCCATGAAACGACGCAATTTCGCGCATCGGCCGGGCTGCGCGGTCGAAGCGACGCTCGATCTGATCGACGGCAAGTGGAAGGGCGTCATCCTCTATCATCTGCAGGACGGTGCCCAGCGCTTCGGCGAACTCAGGCGCCGGATGCCGGGAATCACCCAGCGCATGCTGACCAAGCAGCTGCGCGCGCTGGAGGACGACGGTCTGGTGATCCGCAAGGTCTATGCGGAGGTGCCGCCGCGGGTCGAGTATCGCCTGTCGGAGATCGGCGAGAGCCTGCGGCCGGTGATCGATATCCTCAAGGCCTGGGGCGAGAGCCACCAGCAACGACTCTCCTGCGCGCCGGCAGTCGACCTCGGCACATCACCCGATCAGTCGCCCTGATGCAGGGTGCGGCAGAAGCAGCCTTGGCTGCTCCTGCTTCGATGGCGAACCCGCTCAGAACGCAATCTGCGTCCGCATTGCGAATGCATCGAATTTCGAGCCGGAGTCGCCGAAATTGGTGGGGCTCACCTGCTTGGAAATGTCGCCGTGGAGATAGTCGAACATCAGCCGAACGTTGCGATTGATGTACCAGTTCAGCGCCACGGTATAGATGTTCTGACGCCCGCCGGCGACGCCGGTGGTGGAGCCGATCAGATTGTTCAGATCGATGGTCGAGTAGCGGCCGGCGATTTCCCAGGCGCCCCAGCCGCCGTCCAATGAGAATGGATTCTTGGGGACGATGCCGCCGTAGGCGGCGCTGCCCGCGTTGTAGGGATGGGTTTCTCCGGTCAGCACGTAGCCCGCCTGGACGTAGCCGCCCTGGAATTTCACGTCAGGCGCACCGATTGGCGGCAAACCGGTGGTGGCGCCGCGTTGGACGTTGAACCAGTAGTATTCGCCCTGAACGATCAGCGGCCCGTAGGTCCCCGCGGCTTCGACCCCGTAAACCTGGGCGCCGGATACGTTCGACTGTGCGCCGGTGGAGATCAGCGTCGTCGGGTCGATGCGCAATTCCGGACGGTCGCTCAGGGTCAGGGTCTGTGCCCCCGTGACCAGATTGTGCGGCGGCTGGATCAGCCATTCCGCGTCGCCGCCGAGGTGCAGCGAGTAGTCCTTGCCGCTCACGATCTGGCCGGCAGCGCGGGCCACCACGCCATATTGTTCGGTGGTGCCGTTGGGGCTGACGCTCGATGCGGAATGAATGGCGCCGGTCGTGGGTCCCGTGACATAGGCTCCGGCCCAGAACTGGTCGTTGTACCAACGGGTACCGAAGGTGGAGCGGAAGTCGCTGGCGGCGATGTTGGCGGCGATGACACCGGAAGAGGCGCGTTCCATGAACAGCATATCGTTGGAACTCGTCGCCTCGTCCATCGTCCAGGCAAGATCCATGATACCGCCCTCGATCGCGAGCTTGCCGCCGAAGGGCTTGAAGCCGGTATAGCTCAGATAGGCGTTTTCAATGCCGGACACCGCGCCGCCCGGAAGGAAGCTGACGGCCGTTCCGCCGGCACTGGCGGTGCTAGCAAAGCCGTCCGAGGAACCGCCGAAGTCGTAGATCAGCGCATAGTTCCAGTCGCCAAAGAATTTGCCCAGCACGCCGATACGCGCGCGACGGACGTTGACGCCGTCATCGAGCCGCTGCGGCCCGTTCGCGGTGTTGGGGCGGAAGTCGTAACCGCCGGCATCGAAGTGAACGCGGCTGGTGAGGGATATGCAGTTCTGATTGTCTGCCGTGCAGAAGGTTGGCCTGTTGTTCGGCATGGTGAAGACGGCGTCGGCGTATGGAATCGGTCCCTTGACCGGCATGGCGGCGTGAGCATTGGCAACGGCGGCCTTCGCGTCCGCCTTGGCGTTGGCAGCAGCCGTGGTGTTGACCGCGGTCTGTTTTTGCAGCCTGTCGATCTTCTGCTCCATCAGTCGCAACTGCTGTTTCAGTAAGGCGATCTCCGTGTCCGCCCCGGACGATTGCGCCCGCGCCTGCGACGTACCCAAGGCCGTGATCAAGCTGACCGCCGCCGCACTGATGAGTCTGGTTTGCGACATAACATCACCCCCAATTGCTGTCTCTTACGAATGGCGCCCGCGATTGCGGGACGAACTGCGAATCTCGGCCGTGTCCCTGAACCTGTCGGTCGAAATTACCAGCGAAGCTAGGTGCGCTCCGCAACAACTCAATGATGAAAACCTCACTTGCATTACGCGAGTCAGCATGTGTTGTACCGATGTCACATAATTTCACCTGACGATCGTCATGCAAAGGCATGTTGCGGCAAAGAGGGGCAGTTCGCAGGAAACCGGACTTGCGATGTTCGCCGTCAAGCGCAGGGAGAATCAGGGGAAACCGCCCTTCTATTGGGCGGATCAAGGCGTTATATACGTGCAGCTTATCCGGAGAGGTTTCTCGAGATGCTCAAATCCTATGCTGCCGCGATCGTCCTGCTGTGCGTCGGGGCCGTGGCAGGCCCCGTTGATCCAGCCTTCGCGCAGGACCGTCGCGTGCCGTCCTCCGGCGCCGAGGTGAGGCTGTCCTACGCGCCGATCGTGCAGCACGTGCAGCCGGCGGTGGTCAACGTCTATGCCGCCAAGATGGTGCAGAACAATAATCCGCTGCTGGATGACCCGATCTTCCGTCGCTTCTTCGGCGTGCCCGGGCAAGGGCCCGAGCAGATGCAGCGCTCGCTCGGATCGGGCGTGATGGTCGATCCGTCCGGGCTCGTCGTGACCAACGTCCACGTCATTGAAGGCGCCGACCAGGTCAAGGTGTCGCTGTCCGACAAGCGTGAGTTCGAGGCCGAGATCATCCTGAAGGACAGCCGCTCCGATCTGGCCGTGCTACGCCTGAAGGATGTGAAGGAAAAGTTTGCCACGCTCGATCTTGCCAATTCCGATGAATTGCAGGTCGGCGACATCGTGCTGGCGATCGGCAATCCGTTCGGCGTCGGACAGACCGTGACCCACGGCATCATCTCGGCGCTGGCACGCACCCAGGTCGGCATCACCGACTACCAGTTCTTCATCCAGACCGATGCCGCGATCAATCCCGGCAATTCCGGCGGCGCGCTCGTCGACATGACCGGGCGTCTGGTCGGCATCAACACCGCGATCTATTCGCGTTCCGGCGGTTCGCAGGGCATCGGCTTTACCATCCCCGCCAACATGGTGCGCGTGGTGGTAGCCTCCGCCAAGGGCGGCGGCAAGGCGGTGAAGCGCCCATGGCTCGGCGCGCGTCTGCAAGGAGTGACGCCGGAGATCGCCGACAGTCTTGGGCTTCGCTCCCCCACCGGTGCGTTGGTGGCGAGCGTGGTTTCGAACGGCCCCGCCGCGCGCGCCGGGCTGAAATCGTCCGACCTGATCACGGCGATCGACGGGCAGACGGTGGATGATCCCAACGCCTTCGACTACCGCTTCGCAACCCGACCGCTCGGCGGCGCCGCGCAGATCGACGTGCAGCGCGGCGGCAAGCCGGTCCGACTCGCCGTGCCGCTCGAGACCGCACCCGACACCGGCCGCAATGAAATCGTGCTGACCACGCGGTCGCCGTTCCAGGGCGCCAAAGTGTCCAACATTTCACCGGCGGTCGCCGACGAGTTGCGTCTCAACGCGGATGCCGAGGGCGTCGTCATCATCGAGATCGGCGACGATACGACCGCCGGCAGCCTCGGCTTCCAGAAGGGCGACATCATCCTCGCCGTCAACAACCAGAAGATCGGCAAGACCGGTGATCTCGAGAAGGCGACACGCGAATCCGCCCGCGTCTGGCGCATCACGCTGGTTCGTGGCGGTCAGCAGATCAACGTCACGCTCGGCGGATGAGTCCGAAGCAACCACGCGATCAGACGACCCTTTTCGCCGCCGCGGGGCTGGAGCAGGACGCCCCGCGTCCGCTGCCCGACCGGCTCCGGCCGCGCAAACTCTCCGATGTGGTGGGGCAGGATCATATCCTTGGCCCCGACGGCGCGCTGACGCGAATGCTGGAAACGCGCACGCTGGGCTCGCTGGTGTTCTGGGGACCGCCGGGCACCGGCAAGACCACGGTCGCAAGACTCCTGGCGGACGCCACCGACTTGCATTTCGAACAAATCTCTGCGGTGTTCTCCGGCGTCGCCGATCTGAAGAAGGTGTTCGATGCCGCGCGCGCCCGCCGCGAGATGGGCAAGGGCACGCTGCTGTTCGTCGACGAGGTGCACCGGTTCAATCGCGCGCAGCAGGATTCCTTCCTGCCCGTGATGGAGGACGGCACCGTGGTGCTGGTCGGCGCGACCACCGAAAATCCCTCGTTCGAACTGAACGCCGCGTTGCTGTCGCGCGCGCGCGTCCTGGTGTTTCATTCGCTCGATGCTGCAGCGATCGAGAGGCTGTTTGCAAATGCCGAAGCGATCGAGGGTCGCAAGCTGCCGCTCGACGACGAGGCCCGCGCCGTGCTGGTGCGGATGGCCGATGGCGACGGCCGGGCGTCGTTGACACTGGCCGAAGAGGTCTGGCGCGCCGCGCGCAAGGGCGAGATCTTCAACGCCGCGCAGCTGCAGGACATTCTGCAGCGCCGCGCCCCGATCTACGACAAATCCGCCGACGGGCACTACAACCTGATCTCGGCCTTGCACAAGGCCGTGCGCGGCTCCGATCCGGATGCCGCGCTGTATTATCTCGCGCGCATGCTGGATGCCGGCGAGGACCCGCTGTTCCTGGCGCGGCGCGTGGTGCGGATGGCGGTCGAGGATGTCGGCCTGGCCGATCCGCAGGCTTTGGTCGTCGCCAATGCCGCCAAGGATGCCTATGATTTTCTCGGCTCGCCGGAGGGCGAACTGGCGATCGCCCAGGCCGTGATCTATGTCGCCACCGCGCCGAAATCGAACGCCGCCTACACGGCGTTTGGCGCGGCGATGCGTGTCGCGAAGGAGGGCGGTTCGCTGCTGCCGCCGAAACACATCCTCAATTCGCCGACCAAGCTGATGAAGGACGAAGGCTACGGCGCTGCTTACGAATACGACCACGACATGCCAGAGGCCTTCTCGGGCCAGGACTATTTCCCGGACGCGCTGGGCCGGCAGATCTTCTACGATCCGCCGGAACGCGGATTCGAGCGCGAGATCAGGAAACGGCTGGATTACTGGGCCAAGCTGCGCAAGGAGCGGGGCGGAGGATAGGCGCCGACTCCCAAACTGAGACCCAGCCCATGTCCCGGACGCGCCGCGGCACGCCGTGACGCGACGCAGAGCCGGGGCACCATAAGGTTCGACCGGTGGTTCGAGACATTGGTCTAGCCGGCCGCTCGCCGAGCCGATTTGTGCCGATTTCACAGTGACGATTCGAGGCTTTTGCGCTAGGCAACGCTTTGATCTGGAGCAGGACGCCATCATGAGCCGTCGAGTCAAAAGGCCACTTGCGAAGTCCCGCAACCCGGGCGATCGCCCGAAGGGCGCGCGCCCGTATCGCGGCTCGCAAGCCGAGCGGAGCAAAGAGCGCCCGCAGGCCTTCCGCCCCGGAGCCAAGCCCGCGCGTAGCCCGGCCGCGGCGCGCGCCGTGAAGCCGTTTGTGCCGCCTGAGCCCGAGAAGCCGGTGGTCGAGGCCGCGCCGCTGCCGACCAAGGTCCAGACAACAGTGGTGACGCCGGACGAGAACAATATGCGCGTCGACCGCTTCCTGGAGGCGCGTTTTCCCGGCCTGTCGTTCTCCCATATCCAGCGCATCGTTCGCAAAGGTGAGTTGCGCGTCAACGGCAAGCGCGCCGACAGCAAGGACCGCCTGGAGGCGGGACAGAGCGTGCGGATTCCACCGCTGCGGCTCGATCCGGCCAAAGCGCCGACGGAGCTCTCGGAAGCCGCCACCAAGACGCTGCAGGCGCTGAAGGACATGATCCTCTACGAGGATGCCGACGTGATGGTGCTGAACAAGCCGGCGGGGCTTGCCGTGCAGGGCGGCTCCGGCACCACGCGGCATGTCGACCAGATGCTGGAGGTGATGCGCGACGCCAAGGGCCAGAAGCCGCGCCTGGTGCACCGCCTCGACAAGGAAACCTCGGGCTGCCTGCTGGTTGCGAAGACGCGCTTTGCCGCGACCGCGCTGACCGGCTCGTTCCGCCATCGGTCCGCGCGCAAGATCTACTGGGCGCTGGTGGCCGGGGTGCCGAAGCCGAAGCAGGGGCGGATCTCGACCTATCTCGCCAAGGAGGAGGGCGAGGACGACACCATCATGCGCGTTGCCGCCCATGGTGACGAGGGCGCCAGCCACGCCGTGACCTATTACGCCGTGGTCGAGACCTCGGCGCAGAAGCTCGCCTGGGTGTCGCTGAAACCCGTCACCGGACGCACCCATCAATTGCGCGCGCATATGGCCCATATCGACCACGCGATCGTCGGCGATCCGAAATATTTCAACAAGGAGAACTGGGAGCTTCCGGGCGGCCTGCAGAACCGGCTGCATCTTCTGGCGCGCCGGATCGTGATCCCGCATCCGCGCGGCGGCGTCATCGACGCCACCGCGCCGTTGCCGCCGCACATGCTGCAGTCGTGGAACCTGCTGGGGCTGGAAGCCGACCGGTTCGACCCGATCGAGAATGCGCCGGAAGAGTAGCGCTGCGTTCACCTGAGAGGCGCAAGAACCATCAAATCGAGGTCGCACTGATCGGATATCGTTCGGTCCACCGTGCTCTTTCCTGATTTCGAGGGTCCGCTCTATGATAGCCAATCTCTTCCGCATCGCGATTTTCGTTTTCCTTTTTGGCTCGCCGATCTCTTCCAGCTTCGCCGCAGATGCGACGTTGGCCCTCGTAGGCGGCAACGTCTACAAGTCGCCTGACGTGAGCCCGCTCTCCGACGCCGTGGTCCTGACGTCCGGTGGCGTGATCACCGCCATCGGCAGCCGCAGCCAAGTCCAAATCCCCAAGGATGCGCGCGTCGTTGACTGCAGCGGAAAGACCGTCGTGGCCGGCTTCTGGAATAGCCACGTCCATTTCACGCAAGCGGTGTGGCGAAACGCGGCCAGCGCGCCGGCTGCGCCGTTGCAGGAGCACATGCGAGAGATGCTCACGCAATGGGGGTTCACCACGGTGTGGGACCTTGGTTCCTACCCGCGCGACTCTCTGGCGCTGCGCCGCCGCGTCGACTCGGGCGAAATCCCGGGTCCCAGGATCCTGTTTGCCGGCAATATCTTCCCCAAGGGCGGTCATCCCGTTTATGTGCCGGCGGAGCTGCAGCTTCCCGAAGCCGCCATGCCCGAAGAGGCTGCGGCAATTGCGAGCGATGATCTCCGCATCGGCCTCGACGGTATCAAGCTCTTCACCGGCTCGTTTATGGGCAATCGGCCCGTCGTGAACATGGATGCAGTGGTGGCCAAGGCCGCGGTCGATGTCGCGCATGCGCAGGGCAAGCCGGTGTTCGCCCATCCGCAAAACAAGATGGGCGTGGATGTGGTGATCGCGGCCGGAGTCGACGTGCTTGCGCACACGGTTCCTGGTGAACCGGGCTATACCCAAGAGGAGCTCGCTGCCTTCAAATCGCAGGGGATCGCGTTAATTCCGACGCTATCCCTCTTTACCACGGTTGTCCTCGACCCCGCGGTGACGGCGCGGCTGGTCGCCTCCGGCGTCAGCGAGCTCAAGGCATTTTCGGACAATGGCGGGCCGGTCCTGTTCGGGACCGATGTCGGCTTCACCACGGTCTATGACACCTCGCTCGAATACGAATTGATGCATCGAGCGCTGTCGGAACGCGAGGTGCTGGCGTCGCTGACGACCAACCCGGCTGCGTATTTCAAGGCTGCGAAAAAGGGCAGGGTCGAGGCGGGATTTGACGCCGATCTCGTCGTCCTCGATGGTGATCCGATGACCGATGTTCGCAACCTCGCCAAGGTCGCCCTCACCATTCGTGCCGGGCAAGTGATCTACCAGAAGCCGTGATGAGGTTGCGGTTCGGCGTCGCCGACCCAACATGGTCGAGATGACGCGATCACTGGCAATGTTAACAGGTTTGGCGTTGGCGCTGTTCGTGGCCAGCGCTTCGGCCCAGCAGGTCTTCATTTCGCCCGGCGGCCAGTTCCATCCGCTGCCACCGCCGCCAACACCGAACGTGCCGGTTCCGGTGACCCCGATGTTCGGCCCGCGGCCACAGCCGAATTATGTGCCGGCGTCGCCGCGGCCGTCCTTCAGCGACCGCGTCGTTCGCTGTTTACAGGATGGCGCCGCCGCCGGCCTCGGTCCCAACGCGCGTGCGGCCTATTCGAGCGCCTGCGCCAACCAGCAGTGAGCGGCAGGTTCGAAATCAAGTCTCAATTCCTGAACTGCTCGAGGAACAGGCGCAGGGAATCGTGGGGGCTCTCGACGTCCAGGATCAGCCAGCCCTCCGGACCATTGGCAAGAATGAAGTTCAGCTTGACCGTGCGGCCATGGTTGTCGAATCCAACGGCGACATAGGTCTTGTCGTACTGGCGGCGCTGGATGGACATCGAGACTGGGCCGAGCTTCCAGTTCGGGCTCTGCACCAGAAAATCGTAAGGCACCGATTTGACCGACACCCATGCCTTGCGCAGGCTGAAATCGAAAAACTGCCGCGCGGCCTCGGGCGTCCGGGGCAGGCCCTGCGACAGCTCCGGGGCGCCACTGCCGTAATGGGCATAGACATTCCTGACCAGCGATTCCGGCGACCGGAACCCGGCCTCGGACTGCGCGGGGAAACCGCACAGCAGCAGCAGAAACGCCCCGAACAGACCCCGCATCATCTTCGCTTTATCTGGTTTCGTTGTTACCTTAGTTTAGCTGAAACTGTTGTTGATCCAACCGGCTAGCGGTTCGGCTTGCGAAAGCGCTTCAGGGGTGGTTCGGATCTGTTCTCGAAGCCCGGAAGGTCGGCAGACGCACCGATCGGGAGATTTGGGCATCCGATGCGTGAATTGTTTGACGAGGTCGCAGGCCAATCGCCGTTCGATCCACAGGAGGCTGTGCGACGGAGCACGCGCGTGCCGCCGCGCAAGCGTTTCTACGCCGAGGCCGGTATCGCGGCCGCGGACGATGGTTTTGCTGTTACCCTCGACGGCCGGCCGATCAAGACGCCGACGGGACGTCCGGTGATCGTGCCGGTCAAGGAGATCGCGCAGGCGATCTCCAGGGAATGGCAGGCGCAACAGGAGGTCATTGAGCCGCTGTCGATGCCTCTGACGCGTCTCGCCAACAGCGTGGTGGAGGGGGTGATCGAGCGGGTCGACGCGGTCGCTGATGACCTCGCCCGATATCTGAACTCCGATCTGTTGTTCTACCGCGCCGGTCACCCGGAGGCGCTGGTCGCGCGGGAATCGGCGCATTGGGATCCCGTGCTGTTCTGGGCGGCGGATACGCTGGGCGCGCATTTCATCCTGGCCGAGGGCATCGTGCATGTGCGCCAGCCCGAGACTGCGGTCGCGGCTGCACGCGGTGCGTTGCCGGGTGATCCTTGGTCGATTGCGGCCTTGCATGTCGTCACCACGCTGACCGGCTCGGCCCTGCTGGCGCTCGCGTTATTCCACGGCGCGCTGGATGCCGATCAGGTCTGGGCCGCCGCCCATGTCGACGAGGACTGGAACGCGGAGAAATGGGGGCACGATGAGGAAGTCGCCTCCCGTCGCGCAGCCCGGCTGGTTGACTTCCGCGCGGCGGCGCAAATCCTGAAAGCCCTGCAAAACCAGCGCGCTGCACCTCGCTGCTAAGCCTGCTTCTGCCATTCCGGCTGGACCGCCTTTTCCGCCACGCGTGGCGGGCGGTTAACGACAGGTTTACGTGGCTCCGCTAGCGTTCAGGGCTTAGCCGGGGTGGTCGCATGCCGATCGTCATCAATCAGAACGTCTCGCAGGTCGCCGCGCAGGTCGCGACGTCTGTGCCTGTCGTTCTGCAGCCGGGCAGCGTGATCAGCGCACGCGTTCTGCAAATCCTCGACGGCAATACCGTGCAGATTGCCATCGGCGGTCAGAACGTCGAGGTGCAGTCGCAGGTTCCGCTGCAAGCCGGCCAGACCCTGCAGCTTGCGGTGTCGCAAACCAGCGACGGCATCAGGCTTGCGATCATCGACCAGCAGTCGGCTGCCGCCGCAAGCCAGGGATCGTTGGCCTCCGCCAACGGGGCCGCGGCCTCCGATACCGTGGCGCTCGCGCCCGACGCCGCGGCCAGCATCGCCTCCCTGACCACGTCGGCGGTTGCGGCGCCCACCATTCAACTGACTCCGCAGGAGGCGCTCGCGGTCGCAACCGCGGTGCAGAGCGCCGCGACCCAGCAGACCAGTCTCGCGAACCTGTTTGCCAATCTCGGCATCGCCGCCGGGCTGGACAGCCTGCCGCAGCCGGTCCGGCAGGCCATCGCCCAAGTGCTGAGCCAGCAGCTCAGCCTCGATCAAAATCTGACCGGCAAGGACATCCAGCAGGCATTCCAGAACTCCGGGCTGTTCCTGGAGGCGTCGCTGGCCTCCGGATCGGTTTCATCGACATCCACGCCTGACCTCAAGGCGGCCCTGATCGTGCTGCGACAGGTGCTGACGGCGTCGCTCGGAAGCGCGGCAGCACAAAATGGGCTGGCTACGTCAAGTGCGCCGGCGACGCAGAGCGGGGCGGCGACAGCCGCCGTTGTAACGCGGCAGCAGGCCACGACCACGCCGGTGGCCACGCAGCTGGGCGCGGCGGTCGCCACCGCCCAGCAAGCCGCGACAGCGGTGTCGACCGTTGCCGTGCAGCAGGGCGCGCCGCTGGTGGCGATCGTGCTGGAGCAGGGCGGACAGCCGTCCGGTCAAGTCACGCTGCAGCCCGTTACGATTACGCTGGCTGCGGAAACGCCGGTCACGGCCTCGCCCACGCTTCTGCCGCAGCTCGCCTCCGAGATCACTATACCTCAGGCTTCGCTTCCAGGCGCCGCAGTGTCGGTCCCTACAACTGCTCTGAACCTCAGCGCCCTGAATGCGCTGATCTCGCCCGCAACGATCGCAATTGACGCGACCGCGCTCGCGGCCGCCACCAGCGCTGCGCTCACCCTGCTGCAGGAGCAGGTCCAGGCCGGACCGCTGACCGGGGGAAATCTGTCGCCGCTCGTCTTCAACAACGGTACGATGCTGTCGTTGCTGCCGGCGGTGGCGGGGGCCCGCACCGCGCACGTTGACGACGCTGAGAGCGCCCGCGCCAATGGGCCGCCGCCCCCGATCCGGGGCGCCTTGCCGACGGCGCAGCCGATCGTGCCGTCCACGCTGTTCTCGAATTCGCCGGCGGAAACCGCCATGCACCACCTGGCCGCCAATCTCGATGGCGCGATCGCGCGCCAGACCTTGCTGCAGGTGGCCTCGCTGCCGGATCGGGTCGATGCGGCGGGCGCCAGGCCGGATACCTCCGGGCCGCGCTGGAACTTCGAAATTCCCTTCATGACCCCGCAGGGCACGGCGATCGCGCAGTTCGAAATTTCCCGCGATGGCGGCGGCAACCAGAGCGAGGCGGCAAGCCAGGTGTGGCGGGCGCGGTTCTCGCTCAATGTCGAGCCGGCCGGACCGGTGCATGCGGTGATCTCGTTTTCCGGCGCGCGCACCTCGGTGCGGATGTGGGCGGAACGCCCCGTCACCGCGGCGCAGCTGCGGGCCGGTGCCGGTGAATTGAGCCAGGCGCTCAGTCGCGCCGACCTCGTCCCCGGCGACATCGTGATCCGCGACGGCACGCCGCCGCAAGCCGCGCCGGCCAAAGCCGGGCATTTCCTGGATCGCGCGCTATGAGCACGGATGTCAGAAACAAGCTTGCCGTAGCCCTGCATTACGACCGCACCGGCGCGCCGCGCGTCGTCGCCAAGGGCAAGGGCACGATCGGCGCCAAGATCGTCGAAGTCGCGCGCGCGCACGATATCCCGATCGAGGAGAACGAGGTCCTGGCCGGCGCGCTGTCCAACGTGGAACTCGGCGACGAGATTCCGGAAGACCTCTACAAGGCCGTCGCCGAGGTGCTGGTGTTCGTGTTACGGCTGACGAAAAGCCCGCGCTGATTGCGAGCTGCCCGTTATTCGATCCCCCATGTCTGAGGCCTGAGCAGTTCGGCGGGCGGCTTGATCTCATCGAGCAGGATCGGCCGTCGCGTCATGCGGACAGCGGTCCATTCCTGCTCGCTCATACCGCGTCCCGAAAAGACGTCCTTCAGGACGATCCCGTCGCTGGTCAGGCATGACCGATGGTCGGCGCTGGCAATGCCAGGCAACATATCGACCCAGTGGCAGGACTCGCCAAGGATCCTCTCCGAGCGATGCAAGTCCGTCATCTGCGACGCCGTCTTGAGTGCGGATGAAACCGAGATGGTATCCGGTCTTGTGATGCTCAGTTGCGTCGATACACCGGACCCGTCACTGGCGTAGCTAAACTGCAACCAGAGCGAGTCGTGAGTGATCGCTATCCTGCGGCGCGCGCCAAACGTCTCATCCCGAAACTGCCAGGGTCCCAGGCGACGCGTCGTGCGGATCGATTTCGCCGCGTCTGAAGATGCGCCCGAAAGCTCCATGATGGTCTCATGATCCGGCGTCGGTGGGGTGTTGAAAGACGGCAAATCCATGTCCCACCAGTCCAGAGCCAGGAGCGCGCGCGGCGGCTGGACCTCTTCGGGCGCGATTGGCCGCCGTTCGATGCGGGACGCCTCGATCGACGAAAGGACGACGTTGCCATGGAGCGTCTTCTCCCACAGCGTGATGCCGTCATCGGTGATGCAGCTCTGATAGGAAACGTTGGCGCCGTCGACTGGTTGCGGTGTCTGCCAGAGATTCCAGACCGTGCAGCTTTCAGCGAGGTGCGTTTGCCGCTCGCCCGTATTGCGGGCCTGGACGTCGATACCGGGCGTGGGGTCAATGCTGCGTTGCAGGGCGATTGAGCGCTGGTGGGAAACGGTCATCCTGGCTCCGCTCGTTGCGGAGTAATATTCCGACGTGGGATACGGGCCGTTCGCTCGCTCGATACGGGTCCAATGCCCGTGATGGGTGACAACCCGGCTCCCATTGTCCCGGCCACGGGATTTCTCGGCCATGATGGAACTGTAGTCAGGTTGCGGCTTCATCTGCGTGAACGGCGGCGCGTCGACCGACGGGCCCGCGAGGGTGAAGATGACAGCCGCAATCAGCAAGACCACGCTCCCGGTCGGTTGGCAATGAACGAAAAGATAGTATCGGTTCTGGATCGCTATCTGGGTGATAGTTTGTCAGGATTTGCAAACGTGGATATGGCCTGTCATCGTTTCTCCATGATGCAACGCGCATCGTCCCTACAACCGAAGCATTGGATGCCGCCCTTGATCCATCGCCGTCACGCGCTCGGCCTGATCGCCGCCGCAGGCCTGTTGCCATCCCGCAGCTTCGCCGATATCGCCCCCCAGCGCAGCGAGATCCGCGAAACGCTGGCCAAGCATTTTGCCGACGAGGGAACCGTCGGCACCTTCGTCGGTTACAAGGTCGAGGACTACCTGGTGATCGCCAGCGACAAGAATCGCTCGGGCGAGGCCAGGTTGCCGGCCTCCACCTTCAAGATTGCCAATTCGCTGATCGCGCTGGAGACCGGCGTGGTCGAGGACCCCGACAAGGATGTCTTCAAGTGGGATGGCGTCGAGCGCTCGATCGCGGCCTGGAACAAGGACCACACGCTGCGCAGCGCGATCGCGGTGTCAGCCGTGCCGGTGTATCAGGAGATCGCACGCCGTATCGGCGAGGCACGGATGCAGAAATATGTCGATCTGCTCGACTACGGCAATCGCGACATCGGCGGCGGCATCGACCAGTTCTGGCTCACCGGCGCCTTGCGCATCGATCCGGTGCAGCAGGTCGATTTCGTCGACCGGCTGCGGCGCGGCGTGCTGCCGATCTCGAAGCGCAGCCAGGATCTGGTGCGCGACATCCTGCCGGTGACCAAGGTCGGCGATGCCGTCATACGTGCCAAATCCGGCCAGCTCGGCAAAGAGCAGGGCCATCTCGGCTGGATGGTCGGCTGGGCCGAGAAGGGGGAGGCGCACACCGTCTTCGCGCTCAACATGGATTGCCCGGAGGCCCGCCTCGTCGCCGCGCGCATGACCGTGACGCAGGCCTGCCTCGCTGATATCGGCGCGCTCTAGCGCCGGCTGAGTTCGAGCGATACCGAGCTGATATCGGTTCCCTGGGGACGGATCGTCACCATCTGCCGGCGGCCGCGCGTCGTCAGCGACAGGTTGGCCGAGAAGCCAGGTCCGGTTGCGGTGGCCTCGATATGATCGCCGGTAGCCCGGCCCTTGATGGTGCCGGATGCGTTGCGGCTGGCTTCGGTCCATGCGCCCGAAATTTCGCCGCCGCGGTATTCCACCTCGCTCGAGAGGTCGAAATTGTAGCTGTCGCTGGCGCATTTCAGATTGAGCCGCATCGCGCTGCCGCTGCCGTCCACATCGTAGGACGCCCGGCAGCGCAGCCGTTCCTGGTCGCCATTGGCCATCGCTACGATGCCTCCGCCCGCCCACGAGCCCGCCAAGGCCCGGAAGGGCGACATCGCGGCCTCGGCCGACGCGCCGGCGAGGCCGAGCGCGGCCACGAGCAACCCTGCTCTTGCGACGGTTGAAGCGGTCATTTCCATCTCCTGTTGCGGTGTCCCCCCAACTTGGGAACACCTGATCGGTTCAACCAGCTCCAAAAGTCTCTGGTTCGGGTTGCGCCGGTCAACTAAGCTTGATGGACAACGAAAAATATCCGGAGGAAATCCATGCATTCGACCTCGGTCTGGCTGTCGTCGCTCGCCATCGCCGCGGCCGGCGGCTGGTTCGCGGCGACCCTGTTCGTGGCGCCCGCGACCAGCAAGGAGCCGCGCTTTCCGCAACTGACGATGGATCAGCTCGACGAGAAGCAGAAGCCGCTTGGCGAGCAGATCATGAAGGTCTCGAGCGTCGGCCTCGGCGGCCCGTATAATCCGATGATCAGGAGCCCCGTGCTCGGCCAGCGACTGTTCGACCTGTTCTATTATCTGCGCTGGCAGACATCAGTACCCACCAGGCTCAACGAGTTCGCGATCCTGGTCATCGGCCGGCAGTGGCGTTCGCAGGTCGAATGGTTCGCGCATGCGCCGCTCGCGGCCAAGGCCGGACTCTCACCCGACGTCATCGCGGAGTTGAAGGCGGGCAAGCGTCCCGGCAACATGGCCGAGGACGAGGCGATCACTTACGACTTCGTCACCGAACTTACCACCACGCAGAAGGTCTCCGACGAGACCTTTGCGCGGGCGAAGAAGGTGTTCAACGATCAGCAGATCGTGGATCTTTCCGCAGTGGCGGGCAACTACGTTATGGTCGCGATGCTGCTGGCGATGGCGGAAGAGACGGTGCCGCCCGGCAAGGAAGAGCCGTTCAAGGTCGGGGAGAAGTAGGTTAGTTTCCGCGTGCTCCGCTTCACCTCTCCCAGGGGGTCCCAGGGGGAGAGGTCGGATCGCATCAACGATGCGATCCGGGTGAGGGGTGCGGCGCCGAATGATAGACCTTAACCCCTCACCCCAACTCTCTCCCGACGGGAGAGGGAGCTCGCTACCGATGCCGAAAAGATGTCGCTCTTTCTCTCAAGGGCCTACCCCAGCTTCAACAACGCCTGCAGGAAATCGCTGACCGCCTTGCGCGCCTGTTCGGCTGTGGCCGGATTGCCGCCGACATGGGGGTTGAGTTCGATGCAGGCATCCTTGTAGCTGAAGGGAGCCTGGGTGTCGGCGTTCATCAGTACGCCGCCTTCGCCTTCCCTGAGATGGCAGTTGCGTGCGG
>Ga0307509_10004550_pt1 | contig 19909 bp, 17 predicted proteins | sample 10_EM_MG_FD_202245 | JGI IMG/M metagenome (GOLD analysis project Ga0307509, IMG submission 202245) | Populus trichocarpa ectomycorrhiza microbial communities from riparian zone in the Pacific Northwest, United States - 10_EM | ecosystem: Host-associated > Plants > Roots > Unclassified | place...
GTCCCACCAGCATCCTCCTCCCCTCACGAACCCTTTCTCTCCCTTCCCCCCCCCCCCCAACACCCTCCGCTTAGCTCTCACCTCCAATTATCCCTGTCTACCTCGTGGCATGATGTCGCATGCATCGCATGGCGTTTTAGGGACACGGCTGAGTAATTACTGACAGCGGAAAGCCACTTTGTACGATGAAACCCACGTGTGGTGGCTATTTCCGCCACGCACGTTACCGGTAATTTGGATTAGAGTTCGCCCACCCCAACCCCCCCAGGAGAATGTCGAACGATCATCTCTTGTCGCCAAATGGTTTGAAAGGCACAAATTCCTTCAATGTCATTGTTGAATGCCGAAGTTCCGAAGGCGAGAATAAGATATGGGTCCAGTCGATAATTCACTTTGTGCTTTTTTTCCTTTCTTTTTCCCTTTCTCTCTTTTGATACCGGTAGATGTCATGGTACTGTCGGGAAGGGGGCTGGTCGAGATGCATTACCGAAACCTTTGCCCCGTATGTAGAGGTACCGGAATCAGTCTGAGGCAGAGCTGGAGCTTGGAGGAGGAGGAGGGGGAAGAGGAAGAACGAGAAGGGATGGGACGGTGAAACTTTCTCTCTGTAATACACGCGCGGAAGTGAGCACTTTACCTGTATCATCGTGTATGATACTGTGCCGTGCTTTGGTAACTGGTCTTTGCATTCGCATTTGCTGTAAAGACCGGGACGACTTGGCCTGTGAGGTATATGCTTCTGAACAAAGCTTGGTTCATCCGTTGTGCCCCCCTCTCCCCCCGGTATTCCCTTGTACCGGCTTAGTACAATGTAGCCTCGTCAGGAGCGGTGCATGCGCCAAGTGCTCGTATTACTAGGGAAATTCCATAGACCAAGTTAAATTCGTTGACGGTCAACAAAATTTGAAGCTAAACTACCGGTACTCGAACACTGTACCGTACGTGCCTTAACTAGATGTAGCGATCGAAACATCGTCAATTTAGAGTTGCCGGCTATCATGACTAGACTACTAGTAGTTAACCTTAGCTCGCCAGGCCTTCCTACCCGGCCAACCTAGTTCTTAGGCTTCAACTAAGTTTCGGCAACTAGATTAGCGTTAAATTCAAAAGCAGCGTCCTGAGAGTTGTCCGGTTGTAACCTAGGGGAAAAGCTAGATCGTTCTTTCGCCCTACTGCTCGTCGTCGCAAGGACCAAGCCCCTAGCGAGACGTGCCGTATTATTTCATTAGGGTAAAGAAAGTTCACCGTGCCCCTCCGCCACAAGCGTTGAGTGTGGAAAGGGGGACGCTCGCACACCCACTTGCGAGCTCCGACTGACCACCTCAACGTCAACTGAGGTGTCCGACGGGCGGTGATCGTGCACAGAGCCGATGCTGGCCTGTGAGGGATTAAAAATAGTCCAGCCGTTGTGGATGTGGGAATCGGTGTATCAAAGTCACTTTGCACAAAGCAAAAGGGAAAGGGAAAAAAAAGATATTTTTCGCCCAAGTTGCCACAACTCATAGCGAGGAGGGAAAGGGAGGAAAGGAAGAAAGGAAGCAAGACAGGAGAAGATCCGGATTCCATGAATACTCTCACTTGTTGTGATTAGACAAAAATTCTCTCCAATTACTTGTAAGCGTACGGGGAATACGGGCTTTTTGACTATTTATCCAACCACCTATTCTCCTCCCGTATCCCATACATCCTGCCTGCTTGCCTTGTCTGGTAGCAGGTACATACACCTCCCATAACAAATTTCCCCCTGTTTCTCTATCCCTCCGGCCGGAACGTGAGGAATAAGGAATGAAAAATACAACAACGACACCTTGCTTCCAAATCGCGCGGCCCGTGTAGGGTGCTAGTCAGAAAAGTTATAACTTAAGTCCGGCAGATGTCGTTATGTCAAAGGTAGAGAGGGTCACCGCAGGTCAAGTCCCGGGCCCTCGCCAAATGTCACGCTGTCACGCAATAACAACGCGGGAAGAGTGCATCGCGGTCCTCTCCCCGGCCCCCCCCATCAGCTGACGATGGTGACCCCGACCATCGTGGTCCATGTTGGTTGTTTCGCGGGAATGGGTCTGCTCGGAGCATGGAACGTGCGAATTCATGTGATGGTTGGATAGGGTTGGGACCATGTTATGAACCTATACTAGATGGGGTACCGTATCTGTTAGTAGTGAGTAAGCTCATTCGGAAGAGGCAGTCGTGCTTTCGTGTCGGAAAGGCAAAGTATATGAAGGGGTCTTTGGCCGCGGGTTGGCTTTTTCCCTGGTAGAGGAAGGGAAGAGCAGAGTTCACTGAGAAGCTGAAAAAGATAATCCTTTTCTATAACTATCTTATACTCTTTGGTATTCAGACGATCAACTCAATGGCTCCTTGCATACCGAAAACTTTTACAGCGGGACAGAATCCCCTCGTAGTGTTTGACTCCCCCAATCCACTCAGCCTCACCCCGTCTGCCTACTCACAATCTACCTATTACCTTCCGCCCGCATTAAATCAAGCTGCTTACATACGCGAAAAAAAAACAGTTTTGAAGGTGCCCTCGAGATCGATAATATCACCCCGCCGAAAGGTCGTTCCTTCCTTTTCCGAGTGACGTTCCATGTCACCCATCCCCGCCTTAAGGCTATCGCCGCGACCGGAAAGAAGCCTCCCCTCCACTTCCACCCTTACCAAGCCGAGTTCTTCAAAGTCATCTCGGGCAAGGTGACGATCGAAGTGGAAGGGGCCGAGCGCGTGCTCTCCGCCGAGAGCGGCGAGGTCACCATTGAGCCGGGCCCTTACCATAGACTCTGGCCGACCCCCGGCTCTGAGGAGAACTTGATCTTCGACCTTAGCGCCAGTGAGGCCCCCGACGTGCCGTTGATCGTTGACCAATGCTTTTTTGAGAATTGGTACGGGTATCAGAATGATGTTCTGTTGCATGGGGAGAAGCTTGATATTATCCAGGTTATGAATGTGAGGATTCCATGACGCTCCTTGAATAGCTTTTTCTGGGTTTGCTTTTGGGATTTTTGTCCTGCCCTATTTTGTTCTTTTTTATTATTCCTTCTTTGTGTTTATTTGGTCTCTTTTTATTTGCTTCATTGGGATCACTCAGTTATGCTACTTGTATTGCTCTCCTCCCTGGCTGGCGGTGCTCCTACTTGTATTACCCAGCATTTCAGCAATGGGTAAGAGGTGCATTGGAGAAGAAAGATGAGGTGGAGCGGATGTCTCGACTGGCTGGGCTGGGTTGGCTGTGATGAGACAACGACCAGCCATCTTCGCGAAACCCACCAAGGTCTTCCTCACCACGAATCATAGCCGTCGAACAATCATTCATCTGCAACGCCTGCTTACCCAGCCGAGAAAAAAAGTCTTAGCACCTCGGCCACCTACCTCCATCTGAGCGATGGAAAAGAAAAACAAATACCCATTTCGTATCACATTTATTTTCTTTTTTCTATTTCCAACCATACCATTCAGCTGACATCCCCCAACCATTTTCCGTCAATCGTGAACTAAACTGACAATTTTTGTGTAAAAAAAAAAGATGTTCGATGCCGGGGACTCCTATCTCGCATTATTCCCCAGATGGTTGCCCTTCGGTCGCACTCTCGCTCAGTTCGCGGGTATTCTTATCGGACGCTGGTTCGGGAGCCTTCTAGGCTACAAACCGTTCCATCCGGAGTGGACGACTGATTGGCTCGGTGCGTGCGACAAGATGGAGAAGTCTATTTTCTACAAACGCTTCGCAGATAGGAGGGCGCAGGATGTTGCTCGGAAGCGGTTTGACAATTCCTCGAGCGCAAGTAAGAGTGACTGATTGATTTGTCGTTTGTATGGAGGTTTTTCTTTTTTTTGCCTATTTGCTTTTTTTGGGCTCCGGGTTGTGTTTTGAGTTTGGTTTTCTTGAATGATTGGTTCCCGGTACGGATGGGTGGATTGGTGTTTTTATTTTTTCTCTTCTCTTTTCTTTTTTTTCCTATTATTTACTTTTTTGGCTTTGCTTCTCATGCTGTGGCAGCTGTGTGATGATAGGAAGGGTTTCTCAGAATAGAGTGGTTGTTTCTCCATTCCAATACCCTGCATTTCGACTCGTAAACTGTGGTGTAAGACCCACTTGGGCTTCGCACTTGGAGTTTGGATCCCCCGGTGAGGAGCACTCCGCTCCGCGGAGGCCAGGAAGGAGTGTGGAAAGGAGGGAGAGAAGGAAGAAAGACGGCAGAGTGCATTATGCTGAGCGTTTTACTCGAGTGCCAGAGTAACCAAACCATTGGATACCGTTCGAAACAACGAGGTTCCCATCGGAGATTCTAATACCAATTCCAAAAGACAAACAAAAGAATTGAATAAATACGGCGTGAGGATCAGAGAAGTGGTTAGGGTTGCGTCATAGTGTCGCACTCGGGAATTTTCGGAAGTTCCTCTGGAGGGAAGCCCCCGAGGTAGGAGGGAGGGAAAACAGGGGACCTTTCTTCCTCTTTTCTGATATTAAATTATATTTTGACGAGCATACCGGTACTTCTAGCTACAGTTGGAGAGCCACCGAGATCTTTGCGTATCGAAAGCAGGAAGTGAGCGCGTACGGTTAGGCGGGGATGGGGTGGAAAAAAAAACGTTGCAACAACGTGGTTCTGGCGATCTTAATTTCACCCACCACTGCGCACTATGAATCGTACCACAACATCAGCCGTCTCCACCACGCCCCATAATTGGTAATTTGGAAGAAGGGAAGGAAGGAAGGATTTCGCGCCCACGCTAGAAAACCAACAAAAGTTTGAGACGACTATGGCACAACAAAAGGTATCATTGTACCTTGTAAATAGGGACTAACAAAAGAGCAAGCCGGGGGGGGATCCAGCCCCCAATTACGCCTTCAACCTAGCCTCTAAATTAGGTACCAACCACGAGATCAGGCAGATCATCAATCAAGCCCCTCCTCTTCCCTCCGATCAGTTATAGTCGCACCTTGGTATCCCAGATTTCGCTCTACCGGATCCCCCGCTATCCCGGATGAAATACCCTGAATTCTAAATTGTTATACCAAAGTCTAACTAGCTGCCCCGGATAATTCGGTGTCCCGGACAGATTCTTTGGATTTTGGCCATCCGGGACAGTGAGGTGCGACTGTACTCGTACTCGCGGCATAAAGCTCAGATTCTCCGACTTGAATCAGAAAATATCACTAATTCACGCAAAACCACTGCCCCTTAGCTTCTATGTGGGGAAGGATCAATTAGGCAGAGCTTTTCTTCTTTTTTTTTCTTTCCATAATTTCATTTCGGGTCCTTCACAAGCTGTCGCCGGTGGTTATGTCGGCACGGTGCGGGGTGAGAATTTAGCTAGGTAACATAGCTGTGTGGCTACTCATGATACTTGGGAGCACCCACCTATCTTTGGCGACCAAATAGTACACCTGTACGGCTTACTTCCTGCTGCAGGTACATGACCCCTTTCTCCTGGTTTTGTGGGGGGGGGGGGGTTTATCCCGTGGCTATACAGACGTCATGGGATACTGGATTGATGAATGGAAGGAAGGAGAAGGGAGTGACACTTGGTGATTGAATATATCGGCTTAGTTCACTGGGATATTGTTTCTTTTTGACAGCTTTTTCTTTTGTTTTATTTTCTCTTTCGGAGTACTTCCGTGATGGTGGAAATATGCATTCACTCGGGAGGGCAGTTTTGTTGAATTTGGTTACTGTAAAATTGGCGTTTGCGGTCAAAACGTGTTTAGAAAGATCTTAACTTGTTTCTTCCGGTAATCTGATATCTCGGACGGGCTTGGCTAGGGGTTTTTCTTTCTTTCTTTCCTTTCCTTGCTTTTTCTTTCGATGATTGCTTCGATTGTCAGATAGGAGAGTAACTATTGAGTGAAGGTTGTTGATTATTTTTTTTGTTACCGTTCATGTCGTCTGGGCACTCAACTTACACCATCCCATCCTAATGTTCCACTCAACAGTTCGCTCGAACGTTCTCTCGAGATATCCACTAAGGCGGGTACGGGCCGGTAATGCCCGTGGAAAATCCCGATGATTGGAAGGATATCTAGCTTGAAAACGGAGCCCAAGGAAATGAGGATTTCGAGATAGAAAAATAACGGAGCTCTGCATGGGGGAAACGTGGAGATAATGCATATGAAGCTCATAGAGCTACAATTTCTGAGTGTGAGGGTATTAGGTTTTAGTATCTCGGGTATGGTAGGGAATTCTGTTTTTTTCTTCTTTCCTCTCCAGGGCCTTTTTTACTGGATTGCGGGGATGGGCCAAGTAATTCATCGGTTAGATTGATACGCAGAGCGTACAATCGGTCCTTGGAGAGTGGATCGAAGTTCCCTGGATCCTTAAGCCGAACCCCCGGAGAATTCAGAAGGCGAAGAATAATTGGAAACTTCGCCCTGCCGGTGGGATTCTCCTTTCCGTGAGTTTTCCCTTCGCCATCCATCCATCTCCTGGGTTTCATCCCAATCTGCCCATTATTCGGCCTCAACATTTGGGATCAGGGTGTCGTGTTGGGTGGATATTCCCGACTAGGGTCGCTTGGGTGAGGGTACTGCTTCCTTCCCGTTCAAAATTTCTGGGGCGTTGACGAACTTTGCACTGCGCCTCACCAGGAAATCACATACTATCACTCGAAACCCTTTACTCGAAAATAATGTCCTCCTTGCTTCTCTCTCCCCTGGAAAATCTCAATGCGAGGTTGGAGACTCTGAGTTGCTTTGTTTGGAAGTTTGGTAAGTATTCTTTCTAACATGGGAATGGGTGTCTCCCAGCGGAAAGACTTCATCTAGCAAGGTTGAGATCCATGGAAGATCGGCATACAATATGATGAGGCAACCTAAGGGACAGGGAGGTTTACTTGTAGTGAGTCACCGAGAAATAAGAGCCCTTGTCATTTTCCAATTGACCAAGCAGAGATGCTATTGACGGTATGTGTACTGATTGTTTTTAGGTCGCGAGTAAAGGAGCTCCCAAGGTGTTGAGTTGCGGGAGCATATCACGCGTTTCGGCCATTCTGAGGAGCGAAAGAAGGCGGTTTTTAGTGTTCGAGTCAAAAAGTCGCGATAGATGGGAGGTGGCTACGGCCGATACTGATCGGTTTGGGACGCCGGGCTCCCAAGAAGAATCTGGGCAGAAGCTATCCTTGCAGCAATTTTCGGAAATTACAAAACTATACTAGGCCGTTTATTCCCTCTATTGGAATGGGATGGGTTGTGTTTATTCTGTACATATATCATTCCTATGGTTGATTGAACCTTTAGTGTCTCGATTGCTGGTCGGATCACACGATATCACTCCACAGGGAACCTTGGTTTGTGAAAAGAATTATGAGAAAAGGGCAATAATGTAGCTTTATTGACAACTAATGGACGACTAACACATGATATAGGAGAGGCGTCCCAATGCAGCAATGTTGTCTGATGACCAGAGTCGTGCTGAAAGTCGCATTACCGAACCCGTCACTCGGAGGAACTTGTACTGTACTAACGAGGACCACTGGAAAGCTCGAATACGGGCTTTAATTGATTTATATATATATTGTGGTAGGTTCTCGTCGCCAGTTTAGTTTTGAGCTTTTAATAGGAGCATATATTGCAATGTTTTGAACAGGAGGCGGGGCATATGGGAGATCTGTGCCTGTGTATTGAGGCAGACTGTCATGGTGCGCTGATGCGATTCTTGTAGTGGCTCGTTCATCGCGACCCTGCATTAAACATGCAAGAGAGAAGCTAGAGGGAGGTAGGTTTTCTCAAGTTGAATTACATTTTCCTCTCCTGATCCAGTTTTTGATTCTTTGATCGTTTCTTATTTTATCTTTCCTCTTTCCTCTTCCAGTTATTGGGGTTTGCATCAACCTTCGCACTTTGAATAAGAATTGGCTACGCAGATTATTCACCGAGTCATCCAATCTTCCGAGGAAATCCCATAGGTTAAATAAGAACAGGGCCCTGGAGTTGGTGAGTGATTCATGGCAAGGTTAATCCAACCCCGAGAGCTAATTGGAATTTAATAGGCGAGATGTGGGATGATTTCGAGTAGAGCATTGTGTTTAGTTTTAGTCACTAGTATGGGTAAGTTAAGCATCGAGTTGAATTTAGTTTCAGTGTTTTCTGCCTCTTTCCGTTGGATCATGGAAGCAAATTTTGAATTATAGGAGCTAACGTTTTGGAGCAGGGGGAAAGTTTTGATCATCAGTGAACTGAATATGGGCTGTAAAGGCACGATAGAACTGGTTGTGCTAAATGTGTAGAAGCCAGCATCATTATCTCAATCGCTCCCGGGGAGTAAGGGGCTCTTGTCACTATTGCGGCCTCAAACGAAAATAAAAGGTATCAATGTTTGGACCCAGGGGGGATAGAGATGTAATATTGGACGCAGAGGGAAGAGATATCTCTAGGTATGTGTTCTCTACAACAAATTTCGCTAATAGGGGAGCATAGAGGATAGGCGATCCAAAGCAGTTACTGTACGTCGCGGTACGCTTCTCCGGTATCCCGTCTGCTTTCATTGACACTCGGGGGGATTGCCCAAGGACAAAAGGAAAAGGCCATCCCAGCCTGTTCTCCACCTTTTAGCAATTTTCCATGGCTTCCCACGGCCCCGGATGCCATTCTTCAGCTTAACAACCCAGCACTTACCCGGGATCCCCCAAAGGAAAGCAAGTGATTCGATATGTTCTCCTCAGTTGATCGTAACAAAAGGGACATAAACTGCTAAAGCTCCTGCGCCTCAGGTATTTCCGGCCGATTTCCGAGAACCACACAGGACCGACATAATAGATGGGGAAAGCAGCCACTAAAGACATTCTTGAGAATTTCTGAACCCCCCTACTTCCCCTATGTGACATGAGGTTATGGGGTATCATCGCGTAGGGATTGCCGGTATGAGGCGTAGTGATTAGACACTCGGTGGTGGGTCGCTGTATTTACGTAGAGTATTGGTGCTCTTTCATTACCGGCCGCCATTAAGCATCGTGTGTTTGGTTTAGTTTGTTTTGTTCTATTCAATTGGGCGTAGAGTGGCTTGTTTAGGGTGACCGTGGAGTGTGAGGGGCGCAGTGGATGGTTTATGTCCTTTCTCAAAGCTTCTGCTGGGTTACCGTCTTTGGTGAGAGCACCTCCGTGAGTTTCGTTCATTCAGTATGGTTTATGGAGCCTCGTTTGGTTTCTAAAGATGTTAGTACACTGAGAGATATCTCCTACCCTGCTCTTACGAGCCTTTTTACCGATCGCCTAGTTCATCCTTTCATCACCCTCTTCTTGGCCCGCAGTGGTCTCCCTCTCACCGCTTCACCATCAGTCCTTTTTCTGGGTTTCTTCTAGAGAGTAGGCCGAGGTACAATCCTACAAGACTCGGCCTTTCCACCTCCCTTTGCGACAAACTAAACCTCGGTCACCACCCCCTTCTGGTAGGGGGTGATAGAAAGCGTCATCGCACTGGGTTTCTGTTGCCGATCTCTCCATCTGCAAAGGAGGGGGAAGAATGGGACGGACTATCTGTTCCACGGAAAAACACAACTTCGCTCACTCATTAAAAACATGAGCGGGAAAGGCCGTGTTTAATGAACGCATTGGGCGCAAGGGAAGCCAGAGCCAACACTTTGAGGGCCTCCCGTCACTATAGGATCTCTCTTTCTGGAATTCGTCACAGTATGAAAGGAAAGGCATGGGGGGCTCGGAACCTTCATTGAAACTCCACTCTCAAGCATTTCCTATCCTTAACGCTACTGTGTGCGTTACCTTTCACCAGGCGGGTCTATCACATGAAATCAGCTAGCATCTGCCTTCAGTCCCCCAAATGCTTTTAATTTACCCTTAGGCGATTTCTTTGTTGACCACTTCTCGGACCTAGGGGTTGAGATCACTTATCAGCCATAGATCTATTACTATTCCTAGGGAACGGATTTCTCCACAAAACTACGAGTTAGTGTCTCCTCATCCCTTATTTTGTGATCTTCATGAAAGTCCGCAAGAGTTCACGGGTCTGCAGAGGGGTGGATAGAGAGTTTAGCATATCTTGGTGGTTTGCCGGGTCTAGCGTTGCACTAATATTAAGATTTGACAGTTTTCTGAGGCATACATTTTTCGAGGGAAGCTGCATAGCAGTTGGTATTCCATGCGTTAAGTTAGAGTTCTCATAAGGTCACAATGCTATATCAGATATCAATGCACACGAGCGAAGACCGTGGCCTAAAAGCGTGACCAACGGAGGTGCGATCTTATAACCCGGAATCGCGTCATTTGTGACATGGAGAACGTATCATGTTGTTTCCGTACCCCGTATAACCGGTGATTATTGACATACGCTTAGGTAAATCGTTGATCCAAGGAAGTTAGTTATAGGTGCCAACACTCAAAACTTAATTTCCACCCGGGCCACCTAGCGCTCTGTGGTGTTGGAACATGGTCCCAGCTCCCGTTGGTATTTCCACGCCCTTCTAGAAGCACCAACCTTATGGCACGAAACTATCGCACGGCAACAACGACAACAAAGGACCACCAACCGGGACCCCCGTTTTCCATTTCTCTATCTTAACAGTACAATCATGATATTTATAGAAGGCAGAGGAACCTTAGGTTCAAATCCACGTGATTTCCCCAGATTTTATCCATCATGTACTACTGATTATCTGTTTAACATCTCCAACACCTGGTCACGGTCATTGGGAGATCGTCATATAGCACGAAATATCACTCGCTACCAACAACCGAGACCAACCAACATCCCCTACTCAAGTAGCATTTGACGTTCCGCATTTTCCCTCACAAAGCACGTGGCGTTTCGGTTTCCAACAACCAACCAACGCTTGACCGGACGTGTCTTTGCCAAAGTGCTTTTGTGACCCGTGTTTTGGAGATTGTGTTAGTTGAGACACAAAGAGCGTGACAGGAGTGACATCACGGACTGGTGGCACTTGGTATCGGCATTTACCGGTAATGAGCCAACATGGTGCTACCGGCACTTGAACTCAACCACTCACTCCTTATGGGAACTTCATTCTGCTTACGTCATATATATATGGAGGGGGAAGCTGGCTTGGCTAAAGTAACCTTGAGAATGGCAATAATTTTATGGTAAGTATGTGGAATAATCGGAACACGCGCTAGGACCTTGGCTTTTTTTTCCCCATTCTTGGAGCGAGGTTTTTTTTTTTTTTTTGTTTGTTTCCCGTCCCTTCTGTCATATTGTCTGTTTATTCGAGTTCTCACGGTACAGTGCATGGCTAATCCAAAATTTTACTATCTCCGCAGATATTGCTCCAATTGGGAGTCAGAAGGGATGGAACCGGAGAGGAGTGCCTTCCGAGCGCTTTTGCGAAGCCATATCCTCCTAAAGATGTGGCTCCGGTTAGAATTTTTAAAAAAGTTATCGTTGTATTGGTTATTCGCCGATTCCAAGTGCGCTATATACCATACTACCGACAGGAGGGACGCGAGCACGGCACATTAGAGAACTTAACCCGGCCGAGAAGGGAATTTACGTAGGCTGCTGGTGTGACTTGGGGTTAATCTAGAAGAGAATGACCACTCCCTTTTAGGTACGGTGGCCTGCGCGGCCTGTGTCATATAGTGGTGGTGGTAGACTAAACCTGGAAATGGGGAATAAAGTAACTACCGGATAATGCTTTGTCGTACTTTGGATTCTGTGAGGATATATATGGTCACTTAAGCGAGGGGATTTCTGGGAATCCCTTGTCCTTGAGTTTGCAGTAAGTGCAAACTTCGTCCATGATGGCCTTTTTTTTCCTCCATTGGTAGAGCGCTGTGGTACGAGCCGGTATCTTCGGAAATCCCCATTTGATAGGTATAAGTAAGGAAGGAAGGTTAACTTGAGCGTCGGATCAAGTCCCAATAGAGGACTTGCTAGATATAGGACTAACTCGGATCAAACACCGACCCTAGATTTGGACTCCTATCCGTTAGACATATTTTTTGAGACAGAACTGACTTGGTTATTTCATGCTGCTGGTATTATTTCTGGTTGCTGGGCTACGCAATGGTGGTCAAGGCCGGGTACTGCTAGTACAGAGAGTAGGCATGGATTGCCCTAGTATAGGGATAATTGGATCAAAATTTTATATGGCAAATTATCTGTGTATATCTGGACTCCAGTGCTGGGCTCAGGCTCGAATTTTCCAGCACTTTATGATGGGTGCTTGTGTTATCGAAATATATCCATCAGAATTATTTTACCCCCCGCCCCCGCCATGAAGCCAGAGGCATACAAGCAGCCTGCCCACGCTGCGAATACTGTAGACACAAGTGCCTTGGAGCTCGCAAAAGGGGAATGCTTCTATTTACCGTGATTAGGCACATAGTATATTAAAGTTAGGCTGTATTCTCTCTGATAAATGGGGTGATGGCGGTTACTATAGAGGCTGGTGGATGCTGTTATGGGAGCGCTAGCATGCTACCTGCTCTTAGGGCAGTGAAGCTGGCTTCGGGGGTAGTCTGGCCATTCTGAATTCTGGTGCGTTGGTTCCTAAGAAACCTATTAGGCTCCTTACTTGTCCTTGTACTGGTATAAGCACACCTCACCGTGAGATCTCATGAAGCAAACCCCACATGCCGTCCCCATTTTTATTTTTCTTGTCCAGAAGGACTTCTATATTACAAACCAATAAGTTGAGCAAAAAAAAAAAGGAAACAGACCCTATAAACGGAAGAAAAATAGAGGAAAAACGAAAACTTCTCCTCAAAGCTTAAACCCCCCTTTCTCTAAAACCTGGAAAACACTATGGGGATCCACTTCCCTCCCAACCCTGCGCAATCTAGCTCTATTTGCACTCCCATAGCTTCCCAAAACATCCTGATCGTCTCCAGCATCGTTCATGAATAAGAAATCCCTGCCGAGGCCCTTCGCTTCCGCGGTCTTTGCAATCTTTCGGATGCCGCGTTTGCAGGCTTCTATTACGGGCTCGTCATGGGTGGAATTTTCCCAGGCTGCGGCGAAGTTGACATCTGTGCTTATATTAGTACCAGGGTAGGGGGGGTAGGGGGAGAGGGGACGGACACATCATGTTGGTGTTTTGTAGAAGGCCAAGGGAGTTGCCGCCCGTCTTTGTAGAAGCTGCAGTCATGCTTGGAGATATCGGCTGCGCGACAAAGACCAATGCCGCCCCGGGGTAGTCTGCTATTTCTCTGGAGGTGTCTGTGGCGATTGCGAGGATATCTTGGTACATGACCTTATCCATGTCTACTGTAGTTGTGTAAAAATGGAATCTATCATTATTCTTATCGTTAGACACTGCTCTCTCACCCTCTCGACTTTCGAAAACCATACCGGTTAGCGTTACCTCCAACCAACCATTCATCATGAAATTCTGCAAAGCTCTTCGAGCCCATACTTGAGGCCACGTGTGGAAGTGCATCGAATGGCGCAAATGCCGCTGGGGAACTGTTAACGTTCTCGGCGTACATGAGCGTGACCAGCACCACTCCCGCGCCCAGGATGAACTGCACAGAAATAGCGGATTTGAGATCTGAGATATGCCCCGCATGATAGGAATGAATTGCGTCCATTACTGCTGCGGCTTGTGTTGCGTTGTAGGTTATTACCCCGCCCCAGATTTTGGACATCGGAATAGTTTTAAGGGTGAAGCGGGTTACTATGCCTATGGGTGGGCAATTGGTTAGTTGGTGGAGTGAGGAGAGGAAAGGCGGGGGTACCAAAGTTACTGGTTCCGCCTTTTAGTGCCCAGTAGAGTTCCGAGTGGGAATTCGTGCTCGCATTCACGATTGTGCCGTTTGCGAGTACCACCTTGTGAAGTTGAGTCTATGCCCCTATAGCAAGACATGAAGGGAGCGGGGGAAAATCAACTAACCTCATACTCAACAACATTGTCACACCCAAATCCGTGCTCGTTTGAGACATGCGATAATCCCCCTTCATCCTCCATTAGCCCCTCACATTCGCAATCATCAAGGACATCTAGCCTCACCACCAAGTAAGAACCCTCCAACACCCACTGGCGACAACCTTGCCCCAACTGCTGTTCTCCCATGCGCCTCCAGGGCAGTATACACAGCCCCCCACCGATTTCCTGTACCAACAACCACATTGGTACTCACGGGATCATATGTAATTTCGTTGATCCGACTCAGTTCGACAAGAACTCCCCCTTCGACGTTCGACCACCCCGGATTAGGAGAATGGCCCCCGCTACGGACGGCGAAGGGCGCGCCTGCCGTGGTTATGGCCTGCAGGGCTGAGGAGACCTCGGCGGCGGAGCGGGGGGATACGATGCATTCCGGAGTTGCCCAGGCGGAGTGGTCGCTGAGTGAGCTCGTTAGTATTTTACCCTAGCGATTGGGAGAAGCGGAGGGGAAGGGGGGGGTACAAATTAACTGTTCGCAGATATTCAAATTCTGGGTCTCTGGGTAGATGGTGAAACTCAGAACCTGTGATTCGAATGTCTAAACAAGCTATTTTTGCTGCCGAAATTCCAAGGAAGATGTGTTCGGATTTTCTAGAATAAGCGGGCTCGGAGACTTGAGACGATAAGAGGAGGAGAGGGGTCGTTAATGATGATTTTAAAAACATCTTAAAGAAGTACGAGACAATAAATATCTAGAGCGGGGTTGGTATCGGGAAGGGTTTATTTTTTCCAATAGGGTTGGAGTAGGGTGTTTTATTTTATCTCATTGAGACTAGAATATTTTGGAGCTTCTATGGAGTACTTATATAACTGCTGGCACAATTCTGCTCTAGGAGGCACCGGTAGGTATGATAGATGCCATGCTTTGTGAGATCTTAACCTGCCCATCGTCTACCAGCGACGGTGACAATCGTCGGTGGTTAATTGTGAGCCTATTGTCTCGACTGCCGAAGCTTCAACCCCCCGGGTGGGGCCGTGAGAGAAGCAGCATCCTGTCCTGGCACAGGGCATTACCCTAGCCATAGGCGAGAAAATGAGGGATCATAATAGACTAGTTGTTGGTGCTGAGTGACCGATCGGTTAGGGTAGGTGGTACGTGGTCACACTCTGTGACATGATTCGTGTCCAAGAAAGCTCGTCACGGGGTCCATTCGAGTTATATTAATCACCTCTGGTCGCGTAACGCAAGATTCCCTAGGCCCCTCAGGTTAAGAAGTCATAACACTCTTACCTCACTGGTATTTTAGAATTTTTTCTTTTGATCTAGAACGCCTAGGGCTGGGTGCCCTTCTTTGCCTGCCTGGAAGGAAGGGATGTCATCACGACATCCCGGACGTTGAGGAATCTACTTCCCTTTCGTATTGGCGGGTCCGGGGTTGAGTTTGAGTTTCCTGGTTACTGTACTCTTACTGTAAGGTTTTACTCCAGTACTGCGGCAGTGGACGGGGAGCTGGTTCGTGGAGACACGGTTGAGGCTAGCTCCTGGAGAATTAGGCTAACCATCACTAGCCACCACCAGTATTATCTGATCCCAGTTAGACGCTTACCCCATTGTGAGAAGTCAGCAACTGCATTGTACAAGTACTTACTACCGGCACTTGTGTACAAGTACTTACTACCGGCACTTGTGTACAAGTACTTACTACCGGCACTTGTGTACAAGTACTTACTACCGGCACTTGTGCAGAGTCGGCCGAAGCTTCGGGTATAACAACTAGGGCGTGGCCTGCCTTCTTTATAGAAGAGGAGGTTTGCAGTGTCCGCTTTCTCCACTTGTGTACACAATATCTCGGAGGATATGCCTTGGTTGGAGACATGAAAGATCCATTTTATTGTTGAAAAATTCAGCTGTATGTTGAAGGAAAGCCTAGAAATTTGAGCCTCACTACTCGGAACTTACCGGTAATGCACAGTGCTATCGACGTTAAGCAACGATGTGCGTTCTTAAAAAAAACTGGCGTAAAGAAAAAAATGGATATTCGCTCTAGGGGCACTTCTCATGCTAGGATGTGGTCTGTCCTCCCTGCTCCACCAATGAAATCGTAAGCGTTTGTGTTTGTTTCTGCAGTGCCTCGTTCGCAAGACTTCTAGAAAGATTATAGCTTGTTCACTGTTTCACCTAAGAGCGCCAGTGCTCAGGGTAGGTGCTTTGCGAATGGCCTCTCTTTTGATATACCGTAGGTAACTTTCGTGGGCTCTCTCTTCTAGCATTTAAATTTTGTTCTTGTGAATACGGGGGGGGGGGGTGGGGCTTGGCTCCACTGTTTTCTGTTTAAAATATACAGAAACCTTTATCCAACTTTCAAAACATCCCATGCTGACATAATACAGGCAACAGGGATTCCGGTCTCTTGGGTTGGAGACTCTACGGAGGTACAGCTCCTAAGTTTTGTATGTTCCACAGGGTGTAAGAGCCGCAAACCTCCCTTGTGGAACATACAAAACTTAGGCGCTGTATCTCCGTAGGAAACTCTAGCTGAGTACCGGTATAGCAGCAGTGCTCGATGAGAGCAGCGAGAACTAGGATCACGTGGTCGACCGGATAAAAATAGAGAAGAAGAAAAAATCCATATTACCGTAGGGAAATCCCCGATCCCAATTCTAGTGTCATGCGTGTACAAGTGCATACCGGGATCTTTGCTAATGGCATGGAACCCCAGTAGTAGGACGTTAGAGTACATTGAGCGTTGAAGGATTGCAGATACAAGGCAGTACGGAAGCGTGCATGTGAACGGATGTATGGAGTTACGGTACGCGTGTGGAAGTTCGCTCTTATTTGGCTAGCAGTTAGCTACGGTAGCTGCTTTCACAGAGGAACACGCGCCTCTACATATCCGACCATCATCGCAGCTGAGCGGTTCTTTCACCATCATTTCCCTCAATTAATCACCAAAGCTATTCCTATCTAAAGCCTATCCTTCTCTCACTCTGCAGTATCACAGCCCAATACATAGGCATAGGTCGAATCCTAAGAAAGGGATAGCCACACTACCGGTACCCAGTAAACCCATCACTAATGGCTAATATTCAAATCCAAATAGTACAAGTATAGTACTTTACGTCATAACATACGTATCAAGGGGCCAGCTGTTAAAGAGTTCTAGGATAAACGTGGTACTGTATTCGAGTACTCGAGTATACTCGAATCTGACCTGAGGTCTTGCCAAAAATCACTGGTCTGACCACCGCCCACGGTAGTTGAATTGGGTCATCGCAGATTGGACCTACTTTTGCTTCACGGCTTTTAGCAGGTCTGATGCTTTCCATGTGAGACAAGAGAAAGTCAATGACAGTAATGAGAATTTTTACAGGTTACGGAACACTCGGCAAAGAGGCTACGCTCGGAGTTTAGCGCCACAACTTATTTTTGCTTTCTGGGAATGTGGGAGATCGCTGCCTGCCAGTTGCTCAGATATCAAATACTTTATAGTAGCTAGGCTAAGTACGATCGCACATCCTAGGCTTGACTTAGCTCAAGGATCTCACGAGATTATTTAGACTTTAAGGGCTCTTGAGGAACGAGGGAGGGGTTGTAAAAAAAAATCATTCTTTGTGTCCTAAACGTGTCCCTGGCCATTCAGATGTCCTTACAAGTGCCAGGGATAAAAATTTCGTACGGAACAGGGTTTATTTTGCGGGTTAACCTAATTAACTGTTCGGATACTTTACCCCTATACCTGGTACATATAGATCAAGCGCCGACGGTTGGTTGGGACTGCCAGTCTTTTAAGTGGACTCCCGGCCTCCGCAGCAAGAGCCTCGTTGAGGGGCGGGAGTTCCTCACAAGCGGCAGACTATTTTCTCGGCCAGTTCTGTACTCAAATAGTTGACTAAATTTATCTAGGTCTCAGAGGCGGAAAAATGCCACCTTTCCCTCGATCCTCAAGAGTTTCATAGGTGGCAATAAAAGCCCACAGTAAACACGTATGTTTTTTTCTTCCTCTTTCTCCCCTCTAGTCTTCAGGGTATAATACCAGTATCGTAGTTACCCTAGCTGCTGATCCTCGCAGTCCGTCAGTCCCCGGTAAACACGAGCACCCAGCGATGTCGCGACCTTCCTCTTTGTGTTGGGTCGGTTGGGGATTTAATTGCCTCTCTTGGGTTATCAAAGCAATAAGCCGGACGGGTTAAAACATAACCCAATTTTCCAAAGCTGAGCCAATAAGTGGTATGAGAGAGAATGGAAAACAAGAAAATACAGAGCAGTAAGGAAATCAACACCATATCCTTCTGTCCATCACACCGGTTGTGAAATTCCACTGTCGGAGGCATTGGGGGAATGTCGCTGCCCTTGTCACTGGAGATTTTTGCCACCGATATATTCCTGGGCGACAATGAGGGCGCCATATTGGAAATAAGGGAGGGGGGTGGGAAACCAAAGAACACGAGCTGTAGCGAGCTTGGAGATGAGAATGCGAGTTGTAGCGAGCTTCGAGGTCTCCAACTCCAGGGAGTTCGATGGTTCTATAGGTGCTGCTCGCTCCCGGGCCTCCAGGCAAGGACGTGTCTGGCTAAACCTATTTCCCCCACCCTCACCCTAAGTGATACTCCACACGCTTTGCCCAATTGGCAATGGGTTGTTCCAACCCAGCATTATAACTCCAGTCGTGTGAAAACTTACTCTGAGCTATTATCCACCATCTGGTGCTTCTTCTAATTAGTTTGTGCCATATATTCATGAGCTAGTTTTGGGATAATATCTGGGGCTTCATCATATTATACAATAAAATGTTGCTTGTGTGATGCCATCTTCGAAGGGAATGTTTCACTACAGCATTTTTCAACTTTTGGTCTCCCAAACCACTCATTGCGGGTCTCTTTTCACCATTTCTTATATTTGAATCTAGGTTTTTTCAATCATCTCATTCTTGTTGGTAATTCTATTATCCTTTTAACTCTCCTAGCTATACTAGTATCATACTGGTGGTAAATGTGCTTGTGATAAAGATTTCGTCCAAGACAGGGTTTATTTTGAGGGCTAACCGAAATTAACTATTCAGATAATTTGCCTCTATGCCTTGAATGAGAGCAATTTGGAACATTTGAATTATTATTAGTTATTCCAATGAGTTACCACTAGAATAGCTAATTCTTGTAATATAATTTCTGTACCCTATATATAATTTGCTTTATTATGAACTGAAGGTTGTATTAAAAAAATTGGACTAATATTGCCTTATGATTCTCTGGATAACCAATGATTTTCTGATGCTTTTCAAAAATAGTCTCTAATAGTTATATTTAATTACTTACATACTATCATACTTCATCTTATAATACATAATCAATTACAGAACATATCTTTCCATCTATCACTATCAGCACTGTGTTGTTAAATGTGCCTCTATAATGGTAACCTAATGCCAGCATGGGTCTGAACAGTAAAGATAACCCTGTCATCCAAAGCTCTTCAAAATTCAAAACAGGCTTTCTTTGAAAGAAAAAAGAAAAAAGAAAAAAGAAGTACAATGAAATTGTAAATTGTTTAAATAATTGATTTGAGATGGTCTATGCTTTTACTTTCGTCTATGTAAGATTGGGCGGAAAGTTGCTACCATAGATAGAGCTATAGCTGATGGTTTTGCAATACTATATATCATACCTTTATTAAATATATGATACTTTGCAATATATTTTTAGTCAATTCCAAGCTTCTCAAGAAATGAAAACAAGGCTATAGCCATTATAGCCTTTGAAAAAAAGATTTCTATATGCTAACAAGATAAATTAATTTTAAAGTTTTTTTGTTTTTTCAAATACGAATAATTCGGAATGCCAATGTACTAGCCGTTTTCAAAAGTATCCGGACACCTTGGCGCCAAGACACATACGAATCTGAACCAAGGTGTCCGGATATTAAAAAAATCAGCTAGTATTCCAACCGCCTTGGATGAAGGGTAGGGTTTTATTGCCTAGAACTCTACTTGTATGATAAACAGATTTATATTCTATGGTGGGGGACATCTGTAGCCGGAGTACTTTGCCAAGCAATTATCGCCCATCTTCAACCACCAAAGGATTTTCAACCACCAGTCCTCTGAGAATTATGGCTCTATTAGGT
>Ga0307509_10004551_pt1 | contig 19906 bp, 17 predicted proteins | sample 10_EM_MG_FD_202245 | JGI IMG/M metagenome (GOLD analysis project Ga0307509, IMG submission 202245) | Populus trichocarpa ectomycorrhiza microbial communities from riparian zone in the Pacific Northwest, United States - 10_EM | ecosystem: Host-associated > Plants > Roots > Unclassified | place...
AAAATATTTAACATATGATCTGATAAGCAATTATCATTTTACCATATTCTAAACAGTCAGCCCTGGCCTCTGAGACTCTATAAGATCATTGGATAAGTGCTTGTTAGTTAGAACAATTAGCAATTGTCGTTTTCAGTTATAATATGAGTTTATCTAACATCTTTGTAAGCTTGATCATAATCAATGGATAGATTATGGAAAACTTCTTTGTTTGACCTTTAACTTTCTATCCTTACTTGGATAAGCATAATAAAGTATATTTCAAGCAATCGAGTCCATATGTTAACTGAGTACTTAGATATCATATGCCAAAATTGATACAATTTGTATGTAGTTTTCCACCACTCTTTTGATTGCCACCACCCCACAAAATGCCCCGAAAGTAAATTCAAACCAACTAGTTCTGAATATATAAGACTTATACTATGCTTGTATCCCTTTTAGAATACCTTTCTTGGGGGTTTTCAATTTTTGTATCCTTGGTAAAGCATTCAAGTTCTTTTTGAAGTAAGCACTCTTAAAACTACTATGCCAGAGTAACACTTTATTAATATGAAATAAAAGCTGGATTTACTGATTCTCTATATTTCAAAGTACCTGTAGCTGATTTTACAGAGTATTATCTCTATTATTCATGGAGAAAATCAAATGTAGACATCATTTTTCACTGGTTGCCACAGGTGAGCGGGATCCTGGTACTGATCGGTTACCCCGTAAATGACGTTACTTCTCCAAATGCCACCGGGCAACCGAGCACTATACTTGCAAAACCCAACCGCCTCGCTTCCTGATGCGCTAACCGATAACTGAGGGCTGGGTTAGTAGGGGAGTATCGGCTATAACGCTTTTCCAATACTTCATTTCTGGCAGTAAATTTATTACGGTGATTTACATTTTCTCCCCGGCCATGACCCCACTCTCCCAATGATTAAGAAAGCAATTAATTAGCTAGTTTCGGTCCACTTGTCCCCCGATTTGATTTAGGAATTGGATAACTGGATATGGGGCCCGCGAAATCCTCAAGATCAAATCACCTCTCCGTTCATTATGTAAATAACCTTGCACGGATTTTTTTTTTCTTTTCTATTCCAATTAGCTATCGGACCCAACCACGATGATTTAATGATTCACAAATTGTTCGGAACCTTCATGACTCTCCTCGCAGACCTCTGTTTAGTGCATTATAATCCCTAATTCTGGGATTTCCAACACTAAATGTAAATATTTCTTTGTTCTCCCAGAAACGAATTCTGTAACGTATTTCCCAACTGTGTATCCCCCTATGGGGGAAGAATATGTCCCCGACGGGAGAAACAAGGCTGATTACGCACTCTGTTTCATTCTGCAATCGAGCAAACTACCGTAAAGAAAGGCCGAATCCACCTGCGAAGATCACCATGCGGTCACAGCATGGCTCCCTGCCAAATATCCTTATCAAATATCCTTATCAATAATCTCTCCCCTCACTGCCCACCCTATAGGGTCCCATTCCCTCCACATTAATATCATCCATCCATCCCTACTACCGGTATCATCCGCAATGCCGCTACGCCATAGCCCCTCCTCAGCTCTTTCCAAAATTTACTGTCTCGTGTTCCACGGCAGGGTGAGCCCACTAGTTATCGTCACTTGCACCCACATATCGGAAATATTATTTGGAATCTTCCTCAGGATATCTGCCTCAAGATTACTGCCCATCGCATCTGGGTCCGGGTCCCCACCTGGCCGCTATAGAGATATCTAATAATATCATTACTCCTGAGACTTATCAATAGGCTTGTTACTTTCTCCCCAGATGCCTCCCGACCTGAAGTCCAATTCGCGGTCTTCCAGTGGCTAATAATCGAGTACCAGGGGACTCCAGAGCAACTTGGTTAAGCCAATTCAAGAAGCTCGATTCGATTTCCTGGAACGCATTTAGCTAAGGTATCGACGCATATGAAGGGGCACTTTTCAGAAGAGGTAATTTGCAACATCTTGACAATATCGGCGAGCTGCGGTGCCCGTCCACCGATCACCAGTTTTTCGGTCCTCATGGGCTTCAATATTTTCTCCGCAACCTCTTACATTCCGCTTGCTGCCGGTTTGAGCAGCGCGCCCAGCACATTCGTCGACGACTGTTCCTTTTGGGCTGCGAAGTCAAAGTAAAAACAAGGGACCGCCGCATTTTGTCTTCTGGCCCGATCGCAAAAGTCGTCTATCACCAATGAACTAACATCGGAGCCCGTCAGCACTTGCTCTTCTCCCCTCCCTCAAGATTTGAAAGTCTTTCCAACTCCCGGATCCACTTCCCCCACCACCATCGTACCACGTCCTAAATTCTTCGGTCCGTAGGAGCCACCCTCCTACATCTTGGACCCGGCGTTCTCGAATATCCTGATGTCGTAGGCTGGGCTCTAATGGCGATGGCTAGGTCAAGAGTGGAGACAGCTCATTGACAATATTACAATGGTTCCACACGTTGTGATAGGAGCTGGTTGTATTGAAAGAGTTTGTATGAGCCATCTTTGTTGTTCTGAAACTGGTTGAGGATAGGTGATAGAGTGCCCGGTAAGAGCAATTCCGGAGGGTCGAAGAAAAAAAGCGGGATCTTTTGTAAGACTTCATGGATACCTTGGGACCACCCAATAAATCTCGACTAAATCTAGGCTCACCACACCCTACTTATCTCCTTGGCTGGTGCAAAAATGAAAATTTCATGCCGGCTCTGTCAGTGTCCAAGACACAGGTTAAAAGGCAACATTTGTTGGTTATTACAAATTCGCAGATGTGCAAACCTCAGACCATAGCTAATATTAACTATGATCTTAGAAACGCGAAGGATCGAAAAGAAATACTGATGGGCTCCTTCCATCTCTATGCTAGGCATGACCGGCGGGCTGACATGAAATTTTCCACAGTTAAACCAGTAAAGGGGGTAATAATGAGGGATAGATTCGTCAAATCCAAATACTGTTTGAAGGTTAACCCAGGCAGTGAAAAACGGAATTAAGTATTCTCATGAATGGCCTTCTATCAGAGCCTAGGATTCTTTAGGAACCCACATTCACGACGAAATAACACTGACAACACACCAAACCTCCGATAAAACACCCTGCAAGAAATTACAATGTGACAATATTTTTGTGCAAGTCTTGAGGATAAGGTTTTCGCTAAAAGGATTTTGTCAATCTGCAAACCAATCCCGGTCTTGTCCGAAAACCCCCCCGCCACCTACGCACCACCCCGAAATCTCATGGGGTCCATTACGGATTGCTTGAATAAGCCGGTCAGCCTATGATAAGCATATTTCGACAAAAATTAAGAGTATTGCGAGTATTTGTTAATCAAATCTCTATTATATGTCCTGTGTGCTAAGCTTATGTATTGGGAAAACCCTAGTCCTTCTCCATGCATTTTTTTATCGATTGGGATAACCGGGATCGTGGATTTTACTAGATTCCACCACACAGGAAAGCAGACGCAAACTACTGCCTCTAATTAGGATAATGTACCGCAAAAACTCGAATAATTGGCCAGTGTCTCAAGAGGTCAAAATAAGGTGTGGACTAGGTAGGAGCTGAAATTGGTGTCTCAGGGATGGTTTCAGACAAAAAAACATACGAGAAATCAGCCCTTGGACATGACTCCATGTATATTCTAACTCACCTGATTTCACGAACCTGTAGAAAATAAGGATAATATAATTAGAGAAAAAAGTTGATAGAAAAGAAAAATTAAAAGAAAGAGAAAAGTTAAATAATCAATTCTCAAAATGCCAGCTCAGGCTTGTGGCCGAATTCATGTACAGCTTAACCTGTCTCCACTTCCACCAGAGCGATTCTATGCAGGTATAAAAAAAAAAGCGAGGACCAAAACGCAAGTCACTTACCAAGATTCTACAAAAGCCGCAAAAGGAACCTAATAATCCCTATCGTTCCTACACTGTTAGATATAAGCTGCGAGTTCTCTCATACTGAATAGGGACGAAAATACCCTGTGGTCCAACAAAAGTACGGGAGCCAACATGGGAAGAGGTAGCTTACCACTTTAAGGTCCCAGCAACCAACCTATACTGGTGGAGAAGGGAAGAAAAGGAAGGAAAGTTTGAAGAACAAAAAGGAGGGCAAAGGAGAGCTATCGGAGGGGGGAGAAAGCTGCAATGGCCAGCAATGGAAAAAGAGCTTTTCCAGAGATTTCGAGAGCGGCAGGCACTTGGGCGGCCAGTTCGGCGGGGCTGGTTTAGAAGAGTTAGCAAGGAACTCTTTCTAAAATACTATGTAGCAAGGGGGTCGGGGGAGTTTAACTTTTCCAATGGGTGGTTTCGTGGATATCTACCGTGGCATCAAATTAGCTTACGCTTTGCAACAAATAAAGCAAGTCAACTGTCCAAAGATTTCGAGGAGGCGATACTTTCCTAGTTGGAATTCAATAGGCATAATTCACAGTTTCGTGCGGATAACATACGAAGGAGTGGGAGGGAGGAAGAGAATCAGACAGGCTAATTCTAGTTACAGAATATCTATAATATGGATCAGATCCCTCTTCCATTCGAATTCCTAGATGGTCAAACATACAATCAGATTGGAGATAAAACAATCTGGATTCAGTCCAGCCGCTCGGGGTGGGATAAGAGGCAGGGGACTATTCAACTCACCATACTTGCTGAAGGAGTTCCACGGGTGAAACCCTTAATTTTCATTCGTGGAATAGGTACTGGGCCAACTATCATGACCGAGAGGCAAAGGGATGTGTAACATGTATACATGTTCCGGTAACTATATACAGGAGCGGAGTGCAGGATTTCCTATGTTTAGTTTGATTACTTTGCTTACTTTGATGAGTTTGATTGTTTTACAGCCCCGGAGCTATATTAAGACCCGGTAGCTTGTGTTAAGTTTTGTTTTGCATGTTTATTGTTTTATTGAGGAACACAAGTAAAGGAACGGTCATGTAAGCTGACGATAGCACTGAGGCAGTGATATGACTCTTAGGTTTCATGTGGGATCACAGGACATGCAGGGCAAGGTGCACTGCCCGGTAATGATCGTGGTTGCAGGATATCTGATTACTATCGCTTTGGGAGAACTCTTGTATTTAAACTCATATCCTGGCTGACAGGAGAATGGCAGACTTCAGCAGACTCTTGATTTGTGAATATACTTAGTTGAACGGCGATCTCAGAGTTCCACTTGCCCTTTAACTATTATCTCTCTACCTCCTGGTCTCTTGAAGCCTCCCTTAGACCTAGCCCTTGCCGGTCAACCGCTAGCCCTCTATTGTACCTTTTCGTTAGACAGGAGTAAACCTGTTACAGTATAACAGTGGGGTTATTGTCAAGTTTAACCCGACTGCCTATGCCAACTCGGCCAATATTATTCAGTGGCTAGAAGAGCAGCTAATTCCAGTCCTCAATAGTCAGCCAACACTCCTTGCAATTGATCTCTTCTCGGGGCACAAAACACAAGCGGTACTCAATACCATTCGGGCTCATGATATTACGCCAAGCGTAATACCTGGGGGCTGTACTGGGCTCCTACAACCCTTGGATATCTCTACTAATGGCCCATTTAAAAACCTATTAAGAGTTAGTAAGAGCAATCTAGAATAAGGAAAGGAATACTTATCAAAGAAATAAATTTATTTTGGAGTTTAGGGAGTGATTGATCAGCAACTCGGAGAAATAGAGAATGAAGAAGAGGGACTTTTGGCTGTTGGAGGGAAGCTTACCGGCAGCATGATTGGAAGACCGCTTGTAGCAATCACCTGAGCTGTTGGGTGTAACGACCCTACGATAGGTAGCTACAATAACTACCACCTTAGCCCAAATGGTATACCAAGTGGTAACCACAGGTGGTATGGTCTCATATACAAATAGCTGGTTAACCTAGGACTAAGTCTAGGGAATGGTTGAGGAGCATTGGGTACTCTATAAGGCAGGGTAACCTTTCAGGAGAACATTCACATAAGGTGAAGAGAATTATGGGAATGTTGGACGGACCCCGGCGATGACTCTTGTGGTCAACTAGAGGACTTCCGGAATGGTTAAAGGCATAAGAGGGCAAAGTTACCCTACCTTGGGAATTTGGTCATTATGCCCATGGACCCCAGTTACCCTACTGAGCAGTCCAAGTTACCCTACCTTCACCGGCAAAGTCATCCTAGAACTTAGAGGTCGATTGCCTCACATTCTCTGGGCTCTTAGATGTTTTTAGCGCACACGCATCTGCGCGGGGAGGCCTCACGCCTGTGTGAGGGTGGCCCGAACATACTATTGAACTTGGGCGGGTTTTGCTAACACCCCCCTCTGGCCCCAGCGTTGGGACGGCACGTCATAGGCAGAAGGCTGCATAGTTGCTCGTTTACTATTAAAAAGAGGTCATTGGAGCGGCTGCTGTAACACCGTATACGTCGTCACCGTCCGTCCGACTGAATGTCGTTCGCAGGATATATAAGAGGAGTATAGGTAACCGCCAAAATGGAGGTCGCCTATATATGGTCTCTCAGGCATCTAGGAGTCTATTCTAGCCTACGGGTAGTAGGGTAGTCTTCCTAGTGGTACTCAGGTAGTCTCAGAAGGCCAGGGTGCTTTCGAGACAAATACCTCAGTAACCAGCACGGACCTTCTCCACCTGATTTCTAGCATTACTATGGGTTGTTCATAGACTCTAGAGGTATGAGTCCTATCACGGTAGAGTATGTCCCGAGAGGCTGGCTATGGGTAGCGTCCAGTTAGCCAACTATCAGCTACATCTCACTGGGGGAGCTTGCATGTCAATTTATCACATTAGATAGTCGCGTAGATTAAATGATGGACTGCATAGCTTGTATAGACAAAACTACCACTGGGCCAGTGAGTCCACCACCTCGGTATTGACTCCGGTTGTTGTCATAACAGTTAGCCACTGGTATAACTTCAATAGGAAGACTTTTTCCACCTGCAGTTGTATTGGAGATGCATTGCAGAAACTCATATCCTATTGACGGAGTTAAGTATACCCGAGTTGGTCTGATACCTCTGAAAGGATAATTCCTGGTGGAGGGTAGAACTCGGACAAGACCTGAGCATGACAGGGTACTCGCACAAGGTCGGAGTAGTGGTGAATGTCAAAGGCTTAAATCTGATATCTACTTAAGTTTAACCGTTTGGCATTCTACTTCGATAACCAACTTTTCCTCGAGAGAACTAAATTGAGTGAAGCTTTGCGCTTAACTATATTAAGTTTTACCGTTGATTCTTCTGAATTATTTTACCTCATCTTGATCTTCTACTTTGAGTGTTTGGTGCGGTCGCAACCTTGGAGTTCACCTCTCTACAGGGTGCCCCCGTTACATAGCTATTGGTGCGATTATCAGGACAAGTCTATCTTATGCCTTGCAGCTGTCGAGTGCAAGAAACACCTGCAATGCTAAGAGGTTTGATAACACAGCTGGCCCCTTTGTTGGTTCAATCATGGAGACCGTTCTATGTATTCAATAGTAAACAAGACTCTATGCCGGCAAAGATAGATCATAACAAATGGACTGATATGTGGGAGCAGCGTTAGGAAAATTCATGGTGTTGCGATTCGGAAGTCAAGTGAGATATCAGAATTGTCAGTGTCAAATGGTGTTTGCACTTTCAGAAAAAGCTGGAATCTGTTAGCCAATACTTAGTTAGTATGAGAATTAGATGTAGCCCGTGACCACCCAGACGCGGCATATAAATATTAAGGTACCTCCCGATCTATTTGACCATTATCAAGCAACGGAGAAGTGATCTTATTAATATAATAAGTTTACGCTAGAAAATCTTTTATCACTTTACCTACCTTTTAAAATCATTGAGCCTTCCGAGACAATCTCTGTCTACGATAAAGATTATCGGCCTGAGTTATCTCGCAAGTCTATAAGATAGGCTCCCCCCTAACAGTGGAGTCAGAGGTGAGGCGGGAAGTAGAGGCAGAAGATCATCCGAGTGTAGATACTCCAGGGAATGAAGCAGAAGACTTTCCCGAAGACCTAAATTTTCTCTATGATTAGCAGCCAAGCTAAAATAAAATTCATATTGGCTGATCAACTTGAAAATCTCTTGGCAAAACATACTCTAATTTAACCTCTTTGTGCGACGTCCAACTATTCGAGTTTTTGCGGTATGGTATAGAAGTGTATGTGTCAAAAAAAAAAAACTTCACATCTATCTATTCGGGCCTACTAACACACTTGAGTACTGGTATCTCAGGGTGGGAGAAAGTAACTTAGCTATCAATATTAGGTAATAACGCCTCAACCAGAATGGAAGGCTGAAAATTGGGGGTTGGAGCTCTAGGCAATTAACTCGTTCAAGAGGAAAGGAAACTACCCTAAGGTAGTGTAGTACTGTAGGTTTGTGTTTTTGCAGGTTTCTTGCTTTGTTGCTCCATGGCCTCTTGCATGATTGCCCAGGCTCCTGATTTCCAACTCCTAGCGTTATTTAATGCACACAGGCCATCGCTCCATTTACTCATCACTCGTTTCACGGCGCAGTCACAAGCCATCACTCGTCTAAGCCCAGCTGCCAGGACTAAAATATTAAGTTCCAACAGCGTACAATATGACACTCATGGGTTACCCATTCTATGTCTTTCGTAGCCTTAATATTCCGAGAGAATATCTGCTTCTTGGCCCGGAGGAAGGAGCGTATGATGTTACCGCGGCCCCTGCGAAACATGCTGACAGCTCAAGTTCCATCCTTCCATCGATCACCACATCTATCTCTTTATGCCCCATAGAGCCAAATTCGACAAACAATTCTGTGATAACGAGGGAATGGTATACCGATAGTATATTCTCTGCAAGCCAGTCAGCAGTAGAACAATCTATCACCTTTTAAACAACCGGCAATACCCCTGGAGTTTCAAGAATCAATCGGAAGGTGTTAAAGGTGCTTTCACATCATATTTTTTGTCTACATCTAAACCGCCCTGAGATCTATGCTTGAGGAGGTGGGAGGGAAGAGGGAGTAAATAAATAAATAACGGATATGCGAAGGGAGTTCACAGCTGTTGACGAACAATAAAAGTAAACATGACGAAAATTTGAAGCCAAAAGAGCTTATTTCCGATGCAAAAGAAATACTCCCGGCGAACACCAAACTCTAAATTATGCAAACAAACTAGTGGACCCCAACTGAACAGCATAAGAAAATCGGTATAGGGTTTAAGGCGGATACATGTGCAGACCAATCGTATGTGGCTTCTTTTGACCAAAAGGAAATACCTCGGCTAAGTTTCAGTGGCGGGATTGACGTAAGAACCCGCTAAATCCGCTTCCGCAGTAGCGCTACCACTCCGTCATGGCCCTGCTCAGAAGCGTGCCAAAGTGGTGTTCGGCCTAATTTGTCCGGCTTGTTAGGGTTGACCTCGTCCCGTTCAAGTAGTATTTTCACTACCCCCTCCCGCCCGGCCTGAGCTGCCCATGAGAGCTGTGTACGGCCAAATCTGTCCGGCTTGTCGGGGTCAACGTCGTCTCTTTCAAGTAGTATTTTCACTATTCCCTCCCGCCCGGCCTGAGCTGCCCATGAGAGCTGTGTTCGGCCTAATTCGTCCGGCTCGTCAGGACTAATGTCGTCCCGTCCGAGCAGCATTTTCACCACTCCCTCCCGCTCATATCGGACAGCATAACTAAGCGGCGTTTGGCCACCGGCATCTGGTCCGTTGGGGTTGACGTCCTCCCGTTCAAGTAGCACTTTCACCACTCTCTCCCACCCGCGCTCAGCTGCCAATGAGAGTTGTGTACGGCCTGATTCGTCCGGCTCGTCAGGGTTAAAGTCGTCCCGTCCGAGTAGTATTTTCACCACTCCCTCGTGTTCGTACTGGATAGCATAACTAAGCGGTGTTTGGCCGCTAGCATCTGGTTTGTTGGGGTGGAGGCCGTCCCGTTGGAGTAGTATTTTCACCAATTCCTCCCGCCCAGCCGAAGCAGCATGAGAGAGGGGTGTTTTCCCGTAGGTATCTGGTTTGTTAGGATCAATGCCATCCAGTCCGAGCAGGAATTCTACCACTCCCTCGTGACCGTTTTTGGCAGCCCACAAGAGAGGTGTATTACCAACGCAATCCTCTCGGTTGACATCGCAACCTTCTGCCTCTACTAAACTGGCTACAATCTCAATGATACCGAAGAGGCATGCACAATGCAATCCACTGAATGGCGGACGAGTATCGAAGCTGACATGGAAAGTGTAGTAACCGTATTCCTCTAAGATAATCCGAGTAAGCATGCCGTTATTGTCGTCTTCAAATAATTTCAGCGCAAGGAATTTGGCACGATCCGAAGTCTGCCTTTTTGCGTGTCTTCCCCAATATAGAGCAGAATACTCGAGAAAGGGCGTGCTCTGCAGATCACGATTCCAGAAATAGGAATAATAAGTGGGTGAAAGAGCCTTGACCTGCTGAGAATTCAGATAATTTAAGCATGTTTCTGCCATTGTGGAGTGAGCCGAACCAAACAACTCAAAGTGAACCCGGAGATACTCCTGAACCGTAAAGTGGATAAACCGAACCGTGGAAGTCTCCTTCTCTACGGCGATAAGTCCTTGACAACAGGCTAGCAGTGTCCCTATTGAAGGAACATTGTCGGCATCGAGATTAGGTGACCCAATTTTGACCGATAGAGCGTGGCACAGTTCATCGGCCGCCAAGGGACGCTCCGAGTTGGATATCCACATTAAAGCAGCCATGCCGAGCCTCGCTTTCTCCCCACCCTGTTCCCTTATCCGACCCAGCGTTACACCATAAGCATCTCCCAATCCCAAGCCATCGGTCATTTCACACAGCCTTTGCCGCCTGTGACTAATCGTGGGTTCTTGTAGGATCGCACCGATATTTAGCGAGACGAGGAGGAATCTAGATATTTCTTTGTCAGTGGATAACTTGAGGCGGCTTCCCTAATGTTGTTCTACTCACATCTCGGAGATATCGTCGAGAATTTTCTTCAGGATGTCAGCTTCTAGATCACAATCCATCGCTTCTGGGTCTGTGTCCTCGTCCAGCCTGGTGCGAAGATATCTAAAAATATCATCCCTCTTAGGGCTTATCGATAGAGTCGTTACTCTTCCTGCAAGATGTCTTCTGATCTCGGGTGTAATTTGGGGTCTTCCGGTCACGAATATTCGAGTGCTAGGAGACTTTCGCAGAATTTGATTTAGCGAGTCGAGAAGTTTAACTCGATTTCCTGGGACACATTCGTCGAGGGCATCGACGCATATGAATGTGCGCTTTTCGGAAGAGGTAATCTGTAGCATTTTGACAATATCGGCAAGCTGCGGCGCCCGTCCACCAATAACCGCTTTTTGGTCGTCGTAGGCTTGCGCTATTTCCCCCGGTACCTTTTCCATTCCGCCCACAACCTGTTTGAGCAGAGCTCCCAGCACACCCGCCGGCGACTGCTCGTTTTGGGAGGCGAAGTCGAAGTAAAAACATGAAACGGCCGCATTTTGTCCTCTTGCCCGATCGCACAAGCTGTCTATCACCAATGAGCTAATATCGCAGCTTGTCAGCACTTGCCCTTTACCTCCCTCCACCGAGGCCACCCTTGTTACCTAATAAACGTCTTTCCCACCCCCGGGTCCCCGTAGCAAAACAACACTGGGTTATCAAATTCACCCTCCCCACTAACTTCACACCATCCTCTAAATTCTTCGGTTTGTAAGAGCCATTCCCCTACACTTTCAACCCGGCGGTCCCGAATATCCTGATGCCGTAACTTGGGATCGAGTGGGGATAGCCAGGCTAGGAGATTAGATCTGTCGTCGGCAACGGTAAAGGTATTGGACACGTTAGTCGTGTTGAAAGCATTAGTGTTGTTACTGAAATATCGTGACATTCTCTATTTTTTCGGGTAAGGGTATTGTAGATGACGGGCGATGGGGTGGGTAGACAACTCGTGTCCACAGAGCTGAAGAAAACAGGGGTATTTTGTGGAACCTCAATGGGACCTTCGGATGGTCAAATGAATCTCGCGTAAATTTGTGTCAACACCTTGCTTGCCGTGTGCCTTCCGCACCGATAACGTCTTGCACGCCATAGGCAATGTGATTAGCAGAGCCTCAGTCCAGATTTAAATAGTGGCTAGTATTTGGGTGGATGGCCCCCGATGCCGGGCGCTCGCTATGGGATGCAAGACGTTGACTTGGCAGGAGATGTCATATCTCTTCAAATCCCACAGGGTACATTACAGTTGTTTCCCCGCCTTCCTTCCTAAATTCCACAATATGTACAGTATATTCTCACCCCTGAACCCCTGACCTTTAGAGTCGAAAGGCAAATATACATTCTACAATACAATCTGACTGATTTCCTCAGTGCTGGACCGTTGGGCCATGTCGCCAAGTGGGAATGACTATTGGATCCGGTATGGCAAAAACAGAGAGGGGGGGCAATCGTTCCATTTAGTTACACCGGAGGGCAAAAATGCATGAGTTTATTTTCCCCAGTGCAGCCATCGAGAGAAGAGATCTTCACATCCGAAATAAAGCACACAAGCACCGATCTCTACCACCATGCCTCTACGAGTATGAACCCCTTACATAGTGTCCCTGCATGCTTAAGTCAAGTCTCTCTTAGAACTAACAATTTTTCTCGTGAAAATGGGAGTTGGGCTACCGTAGGATTGTGGAGCCTAAGGTCTACCACATTCATAAGTTGATGGGTCTGCCGGGTAACTGGAAAAATGCTCTCTAGAGCAGGCTTGCTTTGCGGTGTTAGACTCGCACCCTATTTCCACCATTTCTCGGCCTAATGCAAGGCCTCTCTGCAGCCTTATCAGTACTCGAGTATTCTTCCTTTAGCATGTGCCTCGTATGTTGTGTTGCTGGCATTACCTTGGACTTTGGCCTTGCCAGTGTTGGGGTGATTTCTTTTTTTTGCGATGGCTGCGCTGTACGAAAACTCATGCACTTTTGTTCTCCTCTGTACTACTTAACTGTAAAGGCCCGTTTACCTAACCTAATAGTCCACTTGTAAAATTTACGCGATAAAACTAAACGGGGGCGTGTCAACCAGCTCAATTCCTGATAGACACAGCGAAAGTGTTTACCTAACTTTCCACCGTTCTAAATTCTTGTCACTGTGGGAGGTTGTCGGCACGCGACGTTGCGGCACAGGTGTCAGGTGTGCTTAGAAATCCCACCGGATACTAGACGGTCCGCTACGACAGGGAAATACTTGCCCGTACCCCTTCAGCCGCCTAGCTACGCTTAACAACAAGCACCGTCTCGAAGTGCTGGACGGCTGTCTAGCGTAAACGGGGGCTAAAACGGGTGTTTTCGAATTTTGGAGCGGAAGGGAAACTGTCGTTTGTATGGGGTAACAGAATGGAACCATCGCATCCAAACAGCCTCTTAAAAATTCCCACAACCGCCCCGGGGCTTTTCAAAACAACCAATTTAGAGTCCTCGTGATTATGCCAATATTTTGAGTCCAATCATGGTAAAAGGCCTGCCTGTCGGGCGATATCACTTAACCCCCCAGAGTGCTGGTATCGGGGTCCTAGTCATCCTATTGTAAATTTAGTATGTACTTGCATATTTGCCTACAGGCCCCAAATGTCAAGAGCGAGCACACACAATACAAGTATTGTGGTATTTAGGAAGTGAGGTCAGGAAACTACCGTACCATGCCTTGTGGCATTTGATGAGATATGACATCTCCTGCTAAGTTGCCGATACGGAAGGCATAAGCATGGTGCTGTCAACAGATATTCCCGGGGGGTTTATTTGACTGCCCGAGGGCCCCATTGAGGTTCCACAAAATGCCCCCTTTTTCTTGGGCCTTCGGGAACTCTAGTTCTCCGACTGCATCATCCATCATCTCTAATACCCTTACCGGCAAAAATAGAGAATGTCACGATATTGCAGTAACAACACTAACGCCTTCAACACGACTAACGTGTCGAATAACTTTACCGTTGCCAACGACAGATCTAATCTCCTAACCTGGCTATCCCCACTAGATCCCAAGTTACGTCATCAGGATATTCGAGACCGCCGCGAAACTACTTGCGATGAAATTGTTTGACGACTACAAGAACCACGCGTCTACTAAAATCCTCTTAGAAGCACACAGCTGCTACACCTTCCAGGAGAGTTTCGATGTTCTTCAGCCGCTCAGTGGATTGCACTGTGCATCCCTCTTCGGTATCATTGAGATTGTAGCTGGTTTGGCTGAGGTGGAAGGTTGTGATGTCAACCAAGAGCATTGCGCTGGTAATACACCTCTCTTGTGGGCTGCCAAAAACGGTCACGAGGGAGTGGTATAATTCCTGCTCGGACGGGACAGCATCAATCCCAACAAACCAGATTTCGGCGGCGAGACACCCCTGAGCTATGCTGTCTGGCATGGGCACGAGGGAGTGGTGAAAATGCTACTCGGACGGGATGACATTAGCCCCGACGAGCCGGACGGATCAGGGCGTACACAACTCTCATGGGCAGCTGAGCGCGGGTGGGGAGGAATTGTTAAAATACTACTCCGACTGGATGGCGTCAACCCCAACAGACAAAATGCGCACGGCGAAACACCGCTTAGTTACGCTGTTTTTTGTGGGCACGAGGGAGTGGTGAAAATACTACTTGGACCGGACGACGTTAACCCCGACGAAGCGGATGAATCAGGCCGTACACAACTCTCATGGGCAGCTGAGTTCGGGTGGGAAGGAGTGGTGAAAGTGCTACTTGAACGGGACGACGTCAACCCAGACAAGCCGGACAAATTAGGCCGAACACCACTCTGGTACGCTTCTCAGTATGGTCGCGCAGGAGTGGTAGCGCTCCTACGGTAGTGGGTTTAGCGGATTTTTACAGTAAGCCTACCACAGAACCTTAGCTGTAGCATCTCATTTCTGTCGAAAGAAACCGCATGAGATTGGAGTGCACGTACATCCGCCTTACACTCTATTCCGATTTTCCTACGTTGAGTCAAGCCCACTAGCCCCTGCGCATAATTTAGAGTTTGGTGTTCTTTGGCAGCGTTTCATCTGTATAGGAAAGAAGCACTTTCGGCCTCGAGTTTCCACCATGTTTACTTTTATTATTCCTTAATAGTTATAAACAACTACTTCGCATATTTGTTCTTCAGCTGCCCTCCTCCCACCTTCTAATGTATAGATATGAGGGTTGTTTAGATATAGACAAAAAAAGTATGAAATGCAAGCACACCCGATACGTTCCGACCAATTTCTAAAACCACGGGGGTTATTACCAATTGTTCGGGGGTGATGGATTATTCTACTGCTTGAGCGGTTTACAGTCAATGCTCTACCGACATATCTTTATTATCACCAAAGTATGAGCAAGAATTTAGATATATAGAGACGATGAGATAGGTGCGATGATCCGTAGAACCGGAATGGAGTGGTCAGAATTATATTAACTGGCCGCGGTATCATCCAACGCTCGTGCCTCCGACCAAGAAGCAAATATTTTCTTGGAATATTAGGGCCAGGAAAGGCTCATGGAATGGGTGAACGGTGGCTAATCCTTAGCTCGGGGGGGTGAGTGTCATATTATATGATATTATGTAAACTTACCATTTATGTTGCAATATGCGATCGGTATTCCGGACAGAGAAGTGATAATAGAAGTAGTCAAGATTTCTTATTGCGACAATGCTCGTCCATTGAATAATAAGAAAGACATAGCTCAGCTATATAATACAGTGGTTGAGTCCAGCCATTACCACCGCAACCCCTCCACAAGGAAAAACAAAGACTATCAAAGAAGTGACCTAAGAGGAACAAAAGGAACAATGAAAGAAGACATATTAAGCTTCAACCAGCAGCGAGTATGAAAAGATAGAGAGCTGAAAGAAACATTTGAGAGGAGACGGAAACCATATTTGAGAGGAGCAAAAAAGCCATATACGAACAATTTATGTTGAAATTATGCCCCAATGTGTGAAGCGATATGGTAATGGCTTTTGCGCGACTTGAACTTGCTCTGTGATTCTTCTTCTTCTTAACCAAACGAAAGGGCCAAATGGCCAAACATATATAGAGAACATAAGTGACCTCATGCTTCAGGAGAAGTATCCTGTTTCCCGTCTTCAGCCCCAGAACGCATCATGGGTTTCCACTGAGCGTACGCCTCCAAACCGGAAGAGCGCAATGAAGCCTAGACGAAATAGCCGCCCAATAATCATGACCCAACCGATGATGTCTCACCACCGCACAAGATACAACCCAATACAACGGAATGACATAGGAAAGAAACGCTTTAGACAAAGCCGTTGTTTGAGGACAATGGAAGACAAATAACCAGAAATTCAACAATTTAGCCCTGGACATAGACGAGTGACCTCCTGTGATTTCGCAGTCAAGCAAGCGAAGTGAAAATGGAGTGATGGCTCCTGTGCATTAAATAATGTTAGAAGTCAGAAAGCAAGTATGCTAGAGGTAACGGAACAGAAATTCAAGGAAGATGCAAAAACATAAACCTGCTGCCCTGGGGTAGTTTCTTTTCCTCTCTAATAAGTTATTCGTCAAAAGATCCAACTTCCAACTGCCAGCCCTCCCTTCTGGTTTGGGCGTCGTCACCTAATAGTCATCAGTACTGTAAGTTACAAGTTTCTACAGTCTCTTCCTCTTGCCTGACCGCATAGATTATCAATAACTAGGGAGCTATTTTTCGCTGATAATCAGTGACATCTTCCTGGCCTTTCTCCAGACGAAGGAGCCTCCTACCTAACATGAGTTTTCCCCACCCCGGGATTCCCCTTACAGAACAACACTGGCTCAGCGCAACCATCTCCTGCATCACTCCATTTTCTAAACTGGGTGGTTTCTAGGACCCAGTTCCCCACGCCATCGAGTCGTTCAGTTCGCACACCTTGGTGCCGTTGCTGTGATTCAAGTGGAGATAGCCATTGCATGGTTTGAGGCCCCTCGGCGTCTTTTTTTGTAAAGTTGAAAACATTGTTGAACGAGTTATTATTGTTGAACGAGTTGATATTACCCGCGACCTTCTGGTTCCATGACGACATTCGAGCTACCCTCTAGCATATCAAAACAGATGACTGTTACAGATTACACTATAAGATATCTTACATCGTACCAGACCCTTCATTAGGAGAATACGATAGACCCAGAGCTTTCTTTATATCCCTAGGCCAAATCCGACAGCGAGAGGGGTCAGAGAAGCTCGGCAAAGCTTAACCAGCTATATCAGCTAACCCCCCTGCCCTGTTCAAACCGCAGCTCAACCTAAGTCGGGGGGAAGGAAAATTGCAGAAGATCTGACATCTCCTCCGAATGCAACTTCGAAAAAGAAAAGAAAAGAACACGAGGCAGATGTAACCGCTATCTGCCCATCACCAAAATGGGAGGCCTCTCTCCCCACTCCTTATACCTCCTAGTGCAGACACTGCGTAGTGCACTCAAGGCTAGCAAACTACTTGACGAAATTTATGGAAGCTAAGGAAAGCACAGAAGAAAAGAACAAAAGTGTAGTCGCAATAGGCTCTAAGCGGAGCGGCGAAATGGAAGAACCGTAGACTAAATGGGTACCCTCTCTAAAGAAAGGCTAGGAGATATATGTCTCCGTCCAGTTAACAACAAAACACACCCGAAACGCAAAAAACTATAAAGCAACACACCCGGCTGACAGAACCTGATCCCTAACGATCTCAAGCAATCTAGAACCATCCTGATATCCCATTCTCCTCCGTGATCTCTAAAGCTTAGCCATACCAGTGTACCAACCTGCCTCATACCTAGTGACATAGGCTATGAAAGAAACCGGATACCGATGCCTCATACCCTGTGGCCAGAGACATCAACAAAATTATGAAACCGATACCCTATACCTAGCGGCATAAGATGTAAAGACAGCAACCACTGTTGTGTGCTTAATCGCCGCAGACCACAAAGCCACATACCCTATAACTGTATATATCCTAGCAGCATACCCGCATACCTGCATATCCTCGCAACCGCATTCCCTATAGGCAATCCCACAGAAATAAGTTGTTCAATCACCGCATCGATATCCTTATAACGTCGAACAAAACATAATATTAGTAACTCAGGCTTATCCGTGTGAATTCCTTTATAATTTCCAGTAAATTTTTATCGGGCGCAGGTCTGCTAGGGAGGTATGTCGTTCCCCATTGTGCTTGGAATGATGTCAAATGCTAATTCTACACCCACTGGGTATGTCTCTTCCAGGCATAGCCCCCATAAGTGGTATATAGGCCCCGACACGAGTTTAGTCCTCTCACAATTCTACTGGTACAAACTGCAGGGAAAATTGAATTCTTAGCAGTAGTACTCGGACCCAAATTAAGCACTGGAAGTAGCGATCGTGCACCAGCCACCGTGCCCTGCGAACCCCACCACCACCCGCCATCACACCCAAAACTTTTTCAATTTCCCCCGTTCACACCCCTTTGGCTCAGAGGTTAGTAGGCCAGCATTCAGGTTAGGTCCCAGCCGACGTTCCACCATTCGGTCCCGCTCCTTTGGAACTCAGGCGGGTATAACAGTAGGCTAACTTTTGGAGCCCTCAACCTGGTTTTCACGCTCTTCAGATCCCCCTCCCGTTGAGCTTCCGATGGGTATATAAATGCTCCTGCAATGTTTCCAAAGTAGCGGAGCCCACAAAACCGGTAATAACGGGTGAGCGAGTGTTCGAGCTAGATCCAGAAGTGAGGTTACCACCCGTTACCTGTGATGTTTTAAAGAGAGACACGGGCGAGAAGGAAGATACGGCGGCTTTAGTGTTGATGGGGTTATCCCATAATACGGTAAATATGCCAGTGACGAAAGAATAGTTGCAGAAGAAGAAAGAAGAAAAATGCGTGAGAAACTAAAAAAAAGATGGATTAAACTTTGGGAACCAGGGACTATCCCCCGCTCTGTTAAATACAGTTGTCCCGAATTTCCCTACATTACCCTAAAATGCATACTAAAAAACTAGCTTCGTACTTTTCTAGGGTGACAATCGAGTGATATCAAAAGCATTTCAAGTAAAGAAGTCAAGTTATGATACAGATCTTTTCCCATCTACAGGAGCACTAAACTTGATATGAGAGTAATTTTATAAGTACCTGTGACTTGTCGATATTTACTAACCAACATCCGGAGTCATGTAATAGCATCCCACTTCTATGAAGTTGGATTTGCTAGTGAAATAAATACGCTAACTTCACTCGTGTCTCTTTAGCACCATGTAGGGAAATTTGGTGGTGCCAACACTGCAGGGGATAAACCCTTCCCAGTGAATTCCTTGGGGGCGCCAGTTCCCATGCATATACTTGGCGATTCATACAGTATTCTAACGAATTGGCTCCAATCCATCCGAATCCTCTATGAACCGCTAAGTAGTATATGTTTCTCCATTCAATTTATGTCTATATCTATGAAGCTTCCATCCACCCCTCTCAGAATCGGATACGGTTGTTGTCTAAGTTACACAATGATACAGGAAAATACAAAGTCAATCATTGACATACAGGGAATAACTTAACATAGTAACCTAGTGGATATGAGAAAGGAAGAAAGGCTAATTGAAGGGTGTATGTATAAAGAGAACGGAGTGAACTGTACAAAAGTGCTGATGGGCTCCTGGTGTATACCCGATTGGTTAAACAAAAGCCAAACAATAGGGCAACAAGAAATTGGGGGTAAGTTAAGGTATTGCACCTTAGCAAAAGTAACCGAATATTTCGCGCGGCAACCATCGATTGCGCGACATCGCAACCTCCCCCTTAGATTCTGCTCCCTGAAGGGTTACTGCAAGATCTATTATATAATTTTCTAGGTATATGGAAGGAAATGATGGAGGAAATGGGAGAGTAGGATTTTTTTTCGATTATTGACAATACAAGAGCTCATCCCTTTATGAGATGGTTCAGGTCAAATGGTGTTACTCTGGAAGAAATTACCCCTTATTCACCAGATCTTAATCTGATTGAAC